>VFQN01000953.1_pt1 | contig 51341 bp, 24 predicted proteins | sample 3512371 | NCBI WGS metagenome assembly VFQN01 (sample SAMN10412370, study PRJNA504923) | tailings metagenome | isolation source: Replicate 2 from Balatoc abandoned mine | place: Philippines: Itogon, Benguet | collected 2017-08-28
TAAACAAAACGAATGTGTGGTTATATAGCGTATAATTTAGAGAAAATGAGATTAAAGACGAATTATTGGTCAGAGAGAAGAGAGATGGATGAGACTTTCAACTCGAAAACAGTGGAGAAAAAGGTCAAAGCGCTGATAGAAGTTGCAAAGACTTGTGTAGATCATATACAAGGGAATGCTTTACAGGAACTTTGGATTCTATCGAATAATGATAAGTATAAGAAACCTTTGTGTCATCCTTCCTATGATCTACTTCCTACACTGAAAACTATTCTTGAAATCGGAAATAATATCATCATACGTACCAAAGTTACAGGTATTTTGTGGTTGCTATCACGTGATGATGATTGTATTTTGGAGATTGCATCACCGAGCTATAACCTCTTACCACTTCTCATGAATGTTTTAAAGAACGCTGATCCAGTCTTTGAGTATCGAATACACCTAATCACTGTCATAAACAACATGTGCTTAGTTGCAAGCACTCATTCCCTCCTGTTAAGACCTGAACTTGATTGGCTTTCCTATTGGAAAGAACAGATTTTACAAGAAACGGATTATTATCAATGGTATCGTGCGATGGCAAATTTTACACAAAGCGGGACACAGAAGAATGTAGAAATGATTATTCTATATGATTTTCATCGTATTATAATTAAAAAATTTATTTCTTTTGATCCAAACCCTGAACGATGGGGAGATGATCGTTATGGTGGTATTCCTTATTGGTGTTTAACATTCGCTGCCAATTTATCGAGTTTACCCGCTGGTAAAAAATCGATTCGTCAATTAAATGATTTAAATTATTTTTTACAATTAATGAAATATCCTACATTAGAAGGTGTTCGAGCCACTATCTTTGTTGCAAATGTTTATGGTCAAGATGATGAAAATTATTCTACTAATGCGATTTTAAAGCATTACCCAACCAGACTGACTTTGTTATTAGATATATTACAGGTCACTATCGATTATGATGAAGACTCTGATCTTGCTATGCAGCTAATTGCAGAAGGCTTTAGTTACGGTACTTTCAAACTACGCACTGTTCTTTCTGCTCTGAAAAGTTTAGCTATGAGCTCTGAGAACAAAGAAGTGATTGTCCAGAATGAAAGAATTATTCTCTTATCATTGAAATTGATTGAAGATTTCTTGGCCAATGCTCCTGAATACTCTGCCTACGTTGCCTATGCAACTGAGAGAGCGGGGGGAGGAGGGAAAGATACCGAATCAATCGAACATGTCCTTGAAATGCTATTAGAACTATCCTTTTATTTTGATGGAGAAAATGGAAGAACCTTTGACAATTTACAAGACTTCTTTCTCGTAAAATCGTCAAACATATTAACCATGTTACAGCAGTTTTCTCATATACCTGATTCCCGATTCATTTCATCCAAACCAAAGCAATATGCTGCAATTTTACTAAATAACTTAGAGATAAAGTTCGAAAACCTCTGAATTCTTTATTAACTAAGTTAACTATATTTGTATATTTATATATTAATGTGATCGCTGCTTGTAATTTTAACTGTCTCAAGGATACCCATTTTCCTTCTAAATTCCCACAGCGATAGTTTTAGTTGAGCTGATAGTTTTTTTGTTGTGGAATTGAATTCGCATCATCTTAATGACCCGGTTAGTTTATTCTTTTAATAGGTTTTGATTTAATTTGTGGGTGAAACTTGCTGTAGTTGATAAAAGAACTGAGAATCAAAAAGCATCATGACATCATTAATTCTAGACCAATATGTACTCATGATAGATCAATATAACATGAATTGAAAGGAGTAAATCAAAAATCAAAAGAACAATATGAAGAAATGAACGCTGCGCTAAAGTGCGAGAAAATCAAATATGAATGGCCGGGAAAGAATACGAGTATTAGCAAGAGATGAATTGACAAGGAAAAGGTAAAAGAATTCTTTATCTCAGAAGAATAACCGTGACGATACGAAGATTCATCCAGAAATAATCTTCATCTAAACAATAACAGAGCTTTCAAATATAGAATTCAGAGTGAATGTTATGCTTTACTTTACCTCAAGGATATTTTCCAGGATTCTGGTTAAGATTTCAGAGTTTAGCTCCATGATTAGCTTAATCCCTGCACGATTTAAAGATGTTGTAATATTTCTCATGATCCGATAACTATCACGATCTGACTTTGGAACCAATGATAAAAAAATATCTAAAAGACAAAAGATAAGAATAATTGCATGTTAATTGTGCAATGTTATACCAATAAAGTCCTGAACATTTAAGCATTCAATATTTCCTTCTGCCCAAAGATCTAAGATCTTCGCTATCTTTTTAAAGTTCTAATCGATTACAATAAACATAAGAAATTCAACACATCAAAAATGAAAACTTTTGGAAACTTACCGAGCGGCGGACTAACCAAAGTCGAAAGCCTCTAGTTGCATGAGGGCGAACAATAAACTTACCCGCCACCGGTGCAAGGAGTAAAGTATGACGAAGGAGGTACCCTTTAATAATGTTTGGATTGTATGGCAGCTTAAGAATAATTTTATCTTTATCTTTATCTTTATCCAGTACAGCGGTTGCATCACTGTGTAAAATCGAAGCCTTTCTTTGCATATCATCTGTTTCATTCGCCATAATGGCAATATTTGTCCTCTTCTTCATACCTCCCTTTGAAGTAGCTACTGATAATGATGGAGTATTTTCTCCACTCACAGGAGTTGCTGCACCACTTTTACTCGAAGGTGTAGCAGCAACAGGTGTACCTGGAGAACTACCACTGGGAAAGTTTGGTAGACTTGATTCATTAAGGATTTTTGAAAATCGTACGGTGCTGGTTCGACGTGCAATCGATGGTTTCCTTGTTGATATTTCGATAGGTTTCTCTTCTTTCTTTTTCTTTTTCTTTGATTCTTCACTGCTATTATCATCTTCACTATTTTCACTCTCATCACCATCATCTGTTGAAGTTGGTAAATCTCTTCCGCTAGAACTCCTGTTGATCTTGCGATCATTGCTTATGGTGAGTTGCAGCTGAGATTTGACTTTCGAAATCTTATCATTCGTCGTGTCCATGCTTCTGCCAGTGGCTGGTGTTACAGGGGCACTGGTAGGTCTGGGAGGTTTTGGAGTGGTCGCAGGAGTAGTATTTCTGCTGTTTTTCTCGTCAGCAAAAGGTGTTTTGTTCGCTGGGATTTGTATTCTCATACTTTCACTTCCTCTCCTTCTACAAAATCAAAGAATAATACACATTGTCTGATATCTACAGAAGTCTTACCCTTCAAACATCTGATTCGTATTACTCGACGATCCGCGACGCAATCTTTGTGTCGCCTCTTCTTGTTCTGCAACCTCCTCTTCTGTAAGATCAAAAGACTTGCTCTTTGTCTTTGATATAGTACTTGAGTTAAGCACTTCCTTTGGTGGCATAGCATTACGAAATAAATCATAAATCAAAGATGTTCCTGTAATAAACATAAATATTCTTAAATGAAAGGATACACTTTTCGAATGAGAAAAAAAGAATTCAATTAAATGATAAAGTGAAATACATGGTAATCGAGGTGATTCATCACGATAAAAAATTAAATCTTTAATAAGAATATTTTCTTCATAATTATAAAAATCTAATAGAATAATTAATATTTCATCAATATAATAAAAAGGTTGATTATGAACAATTTTACTAAAATCTTGTCCATTTTCATTAAAATAAAATAATTTTGTTGATTTATCTGAATTCATTGCTGAATGAACAGTTGGATCTTTCATATCAACTATTGTTAATAAATCAGTAAATGCCATAAATTGAAATAAATCAGCAACACGATATAAACCATAGGTTGTCTTTTCCCCAGCAGCAGTTGCTTGAATATATAATCGTTTCTTTTCTTGATTTTTATATTCTTTTTCCATATCTAAAATATCTTCTGTATAAAATTTTTGTATAAAATGTTTCATACCTTGTCCACCACCATTATTTGTATTTAATTGATTTTCTTCATCAAGATATTGATCACGATGACGTGAAAGATATAATTTTCTTTTTAATTTTTTACTATGTTTTTCTTTATCGGAATTTCTTTTATGGTTTAATGGATCATATAAATGGAATGATTGAGAAAAAATCTTGGATTGTAAGATGGCATCTTCGTATTTTTGTGAAATCTCCTGAATTCGATTGGTTTGATCTAATCCTTCTGGCTGTAGTGGAGTTTTGCTGCCTTTAGGCGAAGTAGAAAGAGGATTGGGGATCACTACTGTGCTGCTCGAAGCATCTAACACATTTAAAGTTGGAGAAGTATCGATAAACATGGCTAAGTGAGGTTTGGATTCATGAGAAGCAGATAATGGACGAGTATTTACTTGATTATATTGTTTTGTTGATTTTTCTAAGATTTCTTCCATACTAGAAATCACTGGAAAAGATTGAGAGTTTTCAGCATTAATTCCTGTAATTGAAATCGTTTCTAAATTTTCAATGATTTGATCCAGCTGTTTTGTTACTCGTAGTTTTCGCTTGAATGCAGGTGAATCTAATCGATCTGCAGGAACGGAAGTATGCTGGAAGATGTCGTTAGCAGAAAAAGGACGGCCCATCCCATCTCCTTTAGTCGGTGATGCTAATTGGGGAGGATGAGGAGATGAAGGCCGGAGTGGTGAACTAGGGGGCGAGACTAATGATAAATTGGGACGATTTACCTTGGTGGGAGAAGGTGATATTGGTCTCTTTTGCGGAGATAATGGAGGGGAGCGATCTCGGTTGAAGGTAGCAGGCGCGGTATTAGGTCGTGGTGGCTTTCCACTAACCATAGGTGCTGATTTCTGAGTAGGGCTGTCATTTTTTATTTCATCAATAAATTTGTCGATGTCAACTATATCACCAGTGTCATTGACAACATCACTGTTATCCACAGGGATATGGAGATCATTCAAGGCATCCTGTAAACTGGATTGAATAATCTGCGCTGGGTCTGCTGCAAGCGAGTCTTCTGGATTGTATCGAGTGGTTAAAGCAGGACTGCGACCAGAATTTATCATCTTCGGGGAAGAAGGACGAGATAACGAGGAAGATAAAGGACCTGTGAAATCTAACTCAACTGGCTTGCTTGTTGATGCTTTCTTCTTCTTTAAATCTTCTGACTTCACCAGTTGTTTCAATTCGTCAGGGTCCACATCCATTTCCTTCAGTTTCTTAATAAAATACTCTTCACTTCCTAAAACTGAAGCGCTTTGCTCTTTTCGCGTCTTCTCCTTTTCATAATTATCAAAGCATAATGCTTGAGAGGGTTGATTCTTTAAATCCGCTGGAAAATATTCATTTTCTTGAATATAGTTTATTAAGGTAGTTAAATTATACTTCTGTTGCTTATCAATCGTTTTCTTTTGTAATGAGTTGGCCATCATAATTTCATGATCGGTGAGCCCGGAAATGATGTATTTGAGGAGTTGGGCATTTTTCTTTTCTTCTTCGTAGTCTAGATCATAAATGGATCTCTCAACTCCGTTAGATGTTGTCATATTCGAATAAAGCAATAAATTTTCAATTTCTCTCTTTTTCTTTTCCATTTCTTTTTTCATTTGATCTTCTGTCTTCGTCATTCCTTTTGTTGAATCTCCCCCTTTTTGATTCTTTCCATTCAACAAAAGCTGAAAGTTCTTCTGATGCTGGACCGTCGATTTAAGTAAATAAGTATCAATTCCTTTGAGAAGATTTTCGGTAGATTGGAATCGTGTTGCGTAATTTGAAATCTTTCGATAAAGTTTTGCTTGATTTGAAACAAATCTTGGATTATAGCTTCCATTGCTCTTTCCTTCCTCAGAAGCGAATAGATTAGGATTTTCAAAATAGCCGATCTTATCTAAATATAATGCATTAATATCATGTTGAATATAATGAAGCAACTGTTGTATAATCTTGGAATAAAATTTATATTGAATGTAAGAAAACTTAACAGTAGATTCATAAATGGGGAAATATTCAGTATCTTTTTTGCTCAAAGTTAGAGGTAAGGCAATCTGCACATGAGGGAAATCCCACCCGTGTTGGCCATATGGTTTTCTAGAGAGCCTCATACACTCAATAGGGTAAGTTTCATACGCATTGACATCATTCGTAATCTGGTTGTTATAATTGATGAAAGATTGCATAATCATCGAGGAAGTTAGCTTGGGGTTGGTTAATATTGTATTTTCATTAAAACTAATAGGTTTCTTTAATGGTCCTGTGGGTGGGATGTACTCTTTAGCAACAACTGACAATCGCTTGGTAAAGATTTTTGATGTTTTCTCACTTTTCACATAAATTTTAGGAGCCAAAGAATCATCTTCATTTCGTAAATTATGAGGTTTCTTAGAATGAGACGAATACTTTTTCTCATCGTACGGCGCTTCTGGTTCTTCCAATTTAGTGATGAAAGTACTTGCAGCCTTTAGATCAGGCAAATTAAAAATCTCACCAAATATTGATGCTTGTTTCTTCTGAGCTTCTGCTTCTAATAAATCATCGAGAATTTTATTCGGGTCTAAATTGTCTTCGGTCGCATAATATGGAATAGGGTTGGGATTTGCTGCTTGGTCTGTTTCTAACCCTATAGTATCTTCATAGTTTTGACCTAAATAAACTCCTGTAAATGTCCAAAATCTAATATTTCCATTATCCCCTAACATCGCTAATAAAGGTAATCGATTATGCTGAGTCATGACCTCATAACATAAATTATTGCTTACTCGATTCCCATGATGGTGGAGACCAAATAATTGTTGGATTTCATTGGTCCCATAATCTAAAAAAGGATTATAAAACTGAATAACTCTCACTGGATGATGACTGAAGGCGTGCCACGTAAATAAACCTTCTACATAAGTGGAGACTTGATCATCTAGCTTCATTTTTTTCATCATTTTTTGAAAGTTACGCATCTGCTTACGATTGGTACCTTGTTTCATCAATTTTGGCTTCGAAAATTGAGCAGCCGTCGATTCAATAATCGCTTCGTCAGTTTTACTGGTATTTGTGGCGGCAGGGGAAAATGAGACTGATCCTACTCGAGATGGGGTTGAAGGTGCAATCAGAACAGAACCAGAGGCGGACATAGTTCGATCTAGCATGTTGCCACCGACATCAGTATTGTCCATAGCCAAAGTAATTTTTTTGATTGGATTAATGATCTTGTTTTCCCACTCCTCAGGTAATTTCTGACGCGGGAAATCTTCGCCATGGTGAGGCTCAAAGTTAGTAGCCTTATATCGCTTTGGTTTAATCTTATTATAGACAGGATAATGAGCGTCAAATTTTACCAGAAAATTCGTTGCACCACACTTTTCTATGAGACAAGTTATATTTTGGGTAAGAATCAAGCCATCTTCAGTTGCGATTATCAGCATCCATCGCTGTTCAGATTCACTTTTCTTCCTTCTAGTTTGAGAAAAGTCAGCAATTGATCCTTGTGGAACGCTGAAACTGACTCGACTATTCACAGGGATTGCAGTTATCGTAGCAGCAGTAGAGATCACACGGTCAGACGCAGCAATGAAGGAGTAGGGTTTCACATATGATACTTGAGGATTGTTTTGTGCTGCAAAGTTAGGAAGGCCCATACTAACAGGCTTCGCGCCTTGAAAATCTATATTTTGATAAAACAAATCAATCTCTTTGTCATTGTTGTAGCTGATATCATCGTAAATATTCCACGATATCAGAAAACGGTTTCCCATTCCTTTTAAGCCCCATGCATAAATCCTGTGAGTATTATCAACAACAATCAATACAGGAACAGACGGGATAAAATCAATAAACAAATAATGAGCGTTTCTCGGTCTATTATCAGGAATATTTTGATTGATTGTATCGTCCTCCATGGAAAGGCAAGCGAGAAAGTCCAACGTAAGGTAATCATAAAGAAAGACTAACCCGGATTTCGTCATAGTAGCCACAAGATTGTGATCCACAGAAACAGCTAGTGATCGCAATGAATGATCGTGGATAAACCCAAGGTCGCTCTCTCGCAGTAAAGAGGGCTTCGGCGGTGCCTTACCTCCAGGATGGCCGTAAAAAGAGAATCCTCCAGCTCCACCTTGGTGGCTTCCAAAGTGTTCAGGAATCGGTGAAAATTGGGCTGTACTACCAGATCGAGTAAGACCTTTGGGTGTACTTTGGATTGGAGACTGAAACGACCGCTCTTCGTTCAATCCGGGGCTCGTGTAAGCTGCGGCTCGTAGGCATCCGCCATAGACTTTGACGGCACCATTGTCATAAAGGGCCACTAAGAGTTCGTCGCGATCAACAAATGAGAGACCAATAACAGCACCTTGATAAAGAAAAGCAACATCCTCTAACTCTGTTGTCAGTTGCTTTAAAAGACCAAACGTGTATGAGTCAAACATTAATATCCTTCCTTCTCGTGTTCCTAAAAATACCTTTTTTCCATGTCCGTCCATCGCGACGGCAGTAATCAAATCGCGGATATCAACTTTGTTAAAATATTTCAATGATCCACGATCTTCTTCTTTCGAATTACTCTTGGCAGTAGTTTTCTGTGAGGGAGTTGTAGCAGAAGCAGCCGGTTTTGCAGGTGCGTCCATACGCAACTCTTCGTGATTCGAAACTATTTCATCAGTTGAAGAAACACGATCAGGATCTAAAAATGCAACTTTCTTAAATTTTTTACTGTGACATACGTCATACAAATGAATTGTTGAGCGAAAAATCATAAATAATCTTCCAGCTGTCGGACATATTCCAAATCCATTATGAACAGGTTTTAACTCTTCAATAATATCTGTTTCTACATTCATATAGAATACCTTTTCTGCTAAAATTGCCACACCGCGACCACGTTCATGGGTGATGACGAAGTCCTTAACATGTGCTGGTTGACTACAATGTAAAGTTACCGAACTCTCTTGATTCCCATAAATTCCTAGATCTTTACTAATATTCCAAACTTTCAAAACTCCTGCTTCATCTAATGATAGCAGTTTTTCTTCGGGGATGTAAGCGATTTGTACCGATGATAAACTCTTGAAATGCCCGACAAACTTCATGATAACATCTCGAGAGAAAGGATCCCAAGCAATAACTTCAAAGTCAAATCCGCACCCAAATAAAATTTCATTTTGAGGAGCGTATGCTAGAGATTGTATCGCATGATTATGTCCGCGCAATTCATAATCAATAATATCTGCAATACGTAGAAGTCGTTTAGTTTGCGTCTGTCCCACAAGGGTAGACATAGGAGCTGTTGGCCACATAATAACTTTTTTATCGATGCTAGATGAAACAAAATAGTGATCTTTGGTTGGATGAGCTTTATCTAACACCATTTCGCAAATTGACAGGATCTTTGTATCATGTTTCATAATCTGATATTTTAACAATCTGGTCTGTGGATCAAAAATTTCAAAGAAATGTTCACTTCCTTCCCCAGGAAATCCAACAATCAAATCTAATAGTGAACAATAATACAATCCATATTGCGGGTATTTGGTTTTTACGAAATGTTGAACATGATAACAGTCATCCCGTTTCGAATTATTCATTGCATTCTCTTTGAACCCGATAGAAGCATCCATAAAGAACAGATAAGAATGGGTGGAAGAAAATACAACTTGTTTCAGAGAATCAACATAGCAACAGTCTAATATTTGGCCTTTGCCTTCATCAAAATCTCGTTCAGTTGCTTTCATGTTGTTAAACTCCTTTTCATAATTAGCTTTCTCGTAGTAAGTCGTCTTTTGGATGCCTTGATGATGCAAATGACGTTTTGCTTCACTGACAGGATTTATTCGAGCCAAAAATCGGCCATCTTTGCGATATACACGAACACGTGGAGTCTCTGTATCCATAACAAATAAGGCATTTAAAGTGGGGAAATAACGCAACTTATGAGAAGGAAACAAAGATCCTTTCGCACCTTCATACTGTAAATATGTTGAAAATGAGCTTTTAATACTTGGTTTCAATAAAAGGCGTCCTAAACGTAAACAAAAATCAACAAAATCATTGAAAGCGATGACACCTCGACTATCAACATCCACAGAGTCAAATACAGAAATAATTGAAGCCATTTGAAGATAAAAGCTGGTAGTTTGAGTATACAGTTGGTTGCCAATGTATTTTCTTTCACCCGCCCTCACCATGTTGTTCATATGATTCAATAATGTTAATGCAAAATGTTCAAATTTTACCGCATTGAGATCATTGTCATAGAGATCCGACTCTGCATCGACATCGGCACTAATTGTTCCTTTTCCAGATGTAATTGTACCAAAATCGTGACGAGTATCAATTGGTTGCTTCTTTTGTAAGAGTAAAAGTTGAGTCTTTATGGATTGCAATGCCGCTTTCTCCAATGATAAAACGAGAGTCGCATGCTGCATCTTAAATTTTAAGAAAGCCAGTATCTATCAGAATTTTAAACTCAATTTTAGAAAAAAGATTCCATAATCTATATTAAATCTCGCAATCCTTTCGTCTCAAATAAAATGGTTTTTGAACCTTCCAATCGTTTAAACGTTTCACACCGTTTTCCATCGTTTAGTTCGAAGCCTTCATTCTGAAATAAACATCGAAATTTGAGGAATTCCTTAACTGGGAGACGTTACAAGTATTTTTACCATTATTCCTCCTTAGCTGGCTGTCTTTGATTCGAAGTAAATTTGAGATGGCGGCGAATGTAACTCTAACAGTCACAGGAAAGCATCAATTAAAGGATGGATTTCAGGAACTTTTCATTTTTCGTGGCCATCGCTTACAATTACGTGGATTTAATTTGGTTGAGTGGCTTGAGGATACAAGAAGAGGCGCAGCCGCTGGTGGTGATCAATACAGTGTACGATTTCATTTTTATATTAGCTGGGATGTAAAACAAGTGCTCTTGTGGAAGCATGACTTTCAAGGTTTCAATGCAAAGCCTCAATTGCTAAATCAAGTAAAATTCTCTAATCAACCGAATTATGTTTGTGCCATAGTTCATGTCACAAAAATGAAAGTCTTCCTTGCTGCAGCATTAGATATGTCATTTAAAATCTTTGATCGTCATTTAAATCTCTTAGAATCGATTCACCATGAAGAACGAGCGATCTTGCAGATCGAGTACGACATTCAGAAGGATTTAATCTTTTCCTCCGGAGCAACAGGGATATCAGTCTGGAAACTGTATCGTAACTTGTCTTTAGATAAATCTCATGTTATGGAGAAACTTTACAGCTTTGATGGATGTGATACGTGGATTACTCACATGATTTACGAGCCGGCCTTCAATCGCATCTATGCCCTCAAAGAAAGATCAGCACAAGTCCTTAGTCTTACCCGACGCTCTGTTATTACGACTTTAGAAAATGTCCATGATGCTCCTATTAATGCAATCTGTTGGTATGAAAGAAATCAATTCTACATCACTGGATGCAGTAGAGGAGAGATCAAATGCTGGACTTCGAACTTCAACTATCGTAAAGCAAATTCAAACGATATCACTCATGCAACAGCGGCATTCAATCAGTTTTCACATCACCAGGATGAAAATCTAGATGATGTGATGCCGGGTGAAGGTTTAAGTAAATCGAGTGGGAATCATTCAGGCGGGAAGAAATTCGCTCTATTACACACTTTCAAAGGTCATACTAAGGCAGTCACTGCTATTAAATTACATCCTGTAAGTGGGTTAGCAATTACCACAAGTTTAGATGGATTTGTAAAAATTTTAAATCTGGAATCATTAAATGAGCTGTTTACCATTCAATGTGATGCTGGTATCATAAACATGAGAATCTTAAACTTAGGCGGGAACCATCATGCATGTTTATTTGCCTTTACGGATGCAACGATTCGATTATGGAAAATCACTTCAGTTTGTGATTTCTTTTCTGTAACATCAGCTAAGATTAATAGCTTTCAAATCTTTGATAACCTTGAAGGAGAGCTAGAATATGATCATCGAACAAATAAACATAATATTAATGCAAGTATATTAAAAGCGCAATTCGGTGAATATAGAATCCCTGGTTTATTTTCTTCGACCACTGCAGCAGCTACAACGAATACGAGTTTAGCGGTGACAAAGACAAATCCTACCGCAGCTGTAAATCACGTCAACTCTGATAATAATCACACCAACAAAGAGAACGCCGAAGATGAAGCAGATGACTTGAATATCGATAAAGGACTTGATCAAATCCTAGCAGAGAAGATTATTGTGACAGAGTCTAGTCAAGATTTCCGTGCTTTTACTCACACAGGAGTTTTAATCGGTCGATTAGAACCCGAACATGTGGTCGACTCGATTATCGCCTATACTGTGAGTGTGCATCAGAAGTTATTGATTTGCTTATGCGAAGGAGATAAAATTCGAGTGCATTGCCTTCGAAGGTTTGGTTTTCCGTTGCTCTTTGAAACTTCGCTAAAAGGTCCTCTGGCAAATAAAATGAATGAGAGTGATGCTAACGGAACAGGATCTATGAGAGGAACAAATCCCGCCGCTGCCAATAGTGCCGCAAGTGGCAATGCCAGTGACCTTCTTGATCAGCTTGCGACTTGTATTACACTAATCGATATCCCACCAAGTAATGCCATTCGCTCCCCTCGACACACTGGCAGTTACGACGACCATGATGATAAAAACCATGGGAATGGAGGATTTTATGGGTTTGGCGGCGCAACTGCGGTAGGTGGTGGTACAAAGACCGATATTCGCGGAGAAGAAGTTCCTGATTATATGGAATGTTTTTTAGTTGTTGGTTTAAATACAGGAACAATATTATTTCTTGATTTATATAATTCATTAGAAGTAGTTTTATCTTTTCAAGCAATTCATGGGATTATTAGTGATTTAAAATACAGGAAAAGATTTCGCGAATTATTTATGTTCGGTAAAGACTTTACCCAAACTTTATCGACAGTACGTGTGTTTAAATTACCTGAATTAGATTTATTTTGTTCTATTCAAGAATTAAAGAATGTGTCTTGTTTTAATGTTGCACCTAATTTAAATTATTTTGGTGTTGGTTGTACTACTGGTGTTATACGATTATTTTGTCATCATATTGAAGATCGATCAGTTACAGAGATTGTACGATCGTCAGAAAATCATGATTATGCAGTCAATGCAATTTGCTTCTGTGATGATTTACGAGTCTATGTAACTTGTGGAAAAGATTACACAGTTAACTTTTGGGATTATGAGAAGAGATTAGTAAGATCTGTTGTTTTGAATATGCCTTCATGTGGACTAGTATTAAACAATCAAATCGGGGATGTAATCATATCTCAAAATCATTATTTACTAACCGTTCCGAGGAGAACATGGGATGAAGATGATATTTTGAGTACTATGGCGTATGATAATAACGATCAAGGTGTTGTTGGAGAAGGAGAAAGTGTATTAGCGAAGAAATTTGAGAGTGCAGATTCAGAGAAGAAGGTGGAACAAGAGCAATCTTCCACTATGAAGCAGGCGGGACCAATGGTAGAAAGATCAGAAACTAATGACAAGAATGATGATGCAACTTCAGTGAGAAATAACGATCGAAGAAGATCCAGTAACGTTACGATGGGAAGCAATAAGTTCTCAGCGAACGTAACGGTCGCGAATGATACTTCAAGTGTCGTTAGTGCTATTTCTGAAGGAACTTATGAAAATAGTGAGAAAGAAGAATCAAAGAAAGGAATTCCTAATTTCATGCAAACTTCATCGCCTCCTCCTAGTAATAATGCGAAGAAACTTTCAATAGCTGAACGTCGAATGTCAAGACGAATTGTTCAACTAGAAAGCAAGAAACGCTTTGCAAATCAAATTAAGAGAAAATCTTCCAATTCCTCTGCTCCGATGCCTTTTCTATTTAATCAAAATAAAAATGACGGGGAAATGAGTGCTACGATTGAAGAAGCGACATCAGCTGACGAAGAGGATGATTATACAAAGACAAAACTTCCCGCAGAGAAGAACTTTGATCGCGTTATTGATAGTATGAAAGATTTATTTGAACGTGAAGTTGTATTACCTCATTTACAAGATAAAACGTTAGAAGTAATTGGAAAATTAACGAAAGGAACAAAGAAAATTAAAGACTCAACAGCATCTTCTTCAGCCATTATTGCAGCGAAGTATGAGAACTCTTCCATTCAGAGACAATCACTGGAGCATAGTCATCAGACTCATTCCCATCATCAATACCAACCACAGCCCCCTCCTTCTTCTATCCAATCTCTTTCAATGACAATGGAAGAGAATAGGCAACCAAGTATTTCACCTCATAAACCAACAAGACCATCATCCTCCAGCCACGATCCAAACAGCGGTTCATATGATACACTTCACCCAAAGTTTTTACTGCATAAGAAGCCACCAGCTAGGGCAATGAAGTTAGAAGATATTCAAGAGAAGTTGCAAGAGTATAAATATCGAATAAATCAAGAATCAAATGCACCTGATGCAGAGAAGATAAAAGCTCAGTATGCGCCTACAACTCGAGTTCATGCTAGAAGATTTGCTCAATTTGGATTAAGTCCACGAGCGCGACTAACTTTACTGAATTCTCATGAGGTACCTCCTCCCTCAAACAGGAATAGTGCCGTAGATACAACAACCTCAAGGAAAGCATCGATCTTCTCCTCTGTTGGAATCGATTTCTCTTCACCTACCGACACAGACAAATTAGTCGAAGCAAATTTAGAACTAAAACTACAAGAGCAATTAGTTGTTGGATTAGGTTTAGGAATGAAAGTCTCGAATCAATATAAACTTCAAAGAATGAATATGAAGAAGAATGATGCATTTAGTATTCTTAATCAGAAGATGAAATCTTTATCAAAGTTAACGGAAGAAGATAATAATACTCTTGATGAGAATGGTTTTGATGAGAAAGTATTACAAAGTAAGAAGCTTGCTAACCCAAGAGTAGGATTTATGGGAAGGAAAATGATGCCTGGAGACCATCAGAATAATCTAACAACAAAGACAGAAACTACGTCCAATATTGATTTTGATGATGAAGAAGGATTTGCTGAAACTGAAATGATAGCGGAAGTACAATCCCCACCCAAAGTTGAAGATGTCAAAGATAATAAAAATGAAGCAATCCGTGAAGCAAAGGAGATTATTGAAGAGACAAAATCTGAATTAAGACATGAAGACTCCAGGAAAAGTGTTCATGAAGTGAATTATAATCGTAGGAAACCTCTTTTACCAGTGTCATTCAATCCTAAAGATATCAAATAAATGGATAGTTTATGATTACAAAACCTTTTTGTTACTCTCTTATTTATTGTGTGTGTGTGCTTGTATTTTGTCTGTTTAGTTAATTGTTATTTTATTCAAAGATCGAAACAAAATTTAATTAAAAATCAAATAAAACCTCAGCGTTTGTTGTTCTTATGTTATAATGATTGGCAAGTTGATGGGAACGAAAATAGCGGATAAGATCGATCGCTTTAACTTTAGATAATTAATACACGTACCGATTGTTATCGAGTTCTTACTCTTTAATGCTCGAATTATATATAGCAACAAGTAGCTTGGTTGAAGAAATAGTAGTCGGATGACTCTCTCCTAAGACTTGTTTACTTCTTGTCAAGCAATCGATCAGAAGCAGAATAGCTTCATTTAATTTCCCTTGATTACAATATAAGCATGCTAAATTATTCATTGATGCAAGCGTATCAGCATGATCTTCTCCAAGAGTAGCTTTCCTAATCTCTAAACATTCAACATAAAGAGGTTCCGCTTCTTCGTTTTTTCCTTCATTGTAATATAGTGAAGCAAGATTAGTCATCGCTGCTAAGGTATCTCGATGTGATTCACCTAATGCTGCTTTACTTCGTTCATAACACTCTGTAAGTACTGTGATTGCTCTTTCAACATCTCCTTTACCATAATACAAAGTAGCAAGATTGTTCATTGTCTTTAAAGTGCTCGGATGACTCTCCCCTAATGTTGACTTCCTTCCTTCAACACATAATCGAATCATCGCTTCTGCTTGATCATATTTACCAATTCTTTCATACAGACTTGCAAGATTTTCTTCGATTGTTAAAGTATCATCATGCCACTCTCCTAAGGACTTTCGTGCGATCTGGAAACTTCGCTGCAGATATTCTTCTGCCTTTGCAAAGTTTCCTTGACGTTTATAGAGAGCACCAAGGTCAGTAATTGTTGTGAGAGTATCTCGATGTGTTTCTCCAAGAACTCTTGACCTTCGCTCCAAGCATTCAATAAAGAGAGATTCTGCCTCATCATACTTTGCTAGACTTCTGAATAAAGAAGCTAAATTATTCATCGAATTCAAAGTGTTGGGATGATCTTCTCCGAGTTTAATACGCCTTAGAGCAAGACAGCTCTCATAAAGTGGAAAGGCTTTATCATAAAGACCTTGTTCGTGATAAGATCGACCAAGATTATTCATCAAACTTAATGTCTTCGGATGATCCTCACCTAATGAACTTGTAAGAATCGCTAAATAGTTCGTGTAATATTGTTCAGCTTCTTTATACTTTCCCAAGTGTTGATACACAGTTGCAAGGTTGTTAATAGAGTCAGCAGTCAGTGGGTGCATCTCACCCAAGACCTGTTTCCTTCCTTTCACACAAATTTCAAATAATTTCTCCGCTTCTTGGTATCTACTTTGTGCGTCATAGAGAATACCTAAACTATCCATAGAGCGTAATGTATCCGGATGATTTTCACCTAAATTTCGTCTATTTCGTTCAAGACATTTAATTAAGAGTTGCTCTGCTTCATCAAACCTCCCTCGCTCTCGATAATGCTGAGCTAAATTGTAAATGGAAGATAATGAATCCGGATGAGAATCACCGAAACAACTAATCATACGATTCATATTTTCTACTAAGAATGGTTCGGCTCGATCAAATTTCCCTTGATTAGAGTAAAGGTTAGCAAGGTTATTATTAGATATTAATGTATCCGGATGATTTTCACCTAATTTCTCTTTTCTTTTCTCATAACTATCACGAAATAATCTTTCTGCTTGATCGAAATTACCCATACTATGATAGACTGATGCTAAATTATCAATTAATGTCAAAGTTTTCTCATGATCTTCACCATAAGAAGTTCGGCTAATCATAACACAATCCTCATACAATGGTTGAGCTTGATCAAACCTACCTTGTTGATAGTAAACTAAAGCTAAATTTCCCATTGGTTCCAAAAAGACCGGATTTAGGTTTCCGAGTAATTCTCTTAAATGTAAACTTTTGAGTAAGAAGGTTTCTGCTTTGTCATAATCTCCTTGACACTGATAAAGAAAACCTAAATTATTATTAATCGTTTTAATCATAAAAGGATGAACAATTGTTAATGATTTAAATCCAGCTAAGCATTCTAAATAAAGAGGTTCTGCTAAATCATATTTTGCTTGACTTGAATAAAGGTTTGCAAGTTGATGTTTTAATTCAAAGATCTTTTCTTGATTAGTTTCTTTATCAATCTCTTCTAATACTACTGAGATTACCCAACCTCTTAATTGCTCAAATACCATAGCATTGAGCTTTTTAAATCCTACAATGTTTGCAACCTCAAAAATTCGATTACGATCTTCTTCTTTATCGCATTCACTTCTTTCAGCATCAACTACAGCCAGCATCTTATTAATTTCAACAATACCTTCTTTGCGAATGGATTCTAAAAATAAATTCTTATTAAATCTGTTCATTGCTACCTCGAATCTCGATTTTGTCGCTGCGGTGCAGTAGAGTTCGAAGATACACCATGCTCTTCTGAGCGGCAAGGGGTCATTCCAAGGCGCCAACACCATTACTGTCCGTCCAAACTGTTTAATAGCAGATTTAAAGATCTTGTCCCACCAGTTAAAGTCTTTTTCACTGAGATCGTGTTGGTTAACACTAAAAACATCAAACCAAATCACTGTTTGATCTCTCTTGTCCTGGTCATCTCCAAAATGCTCGTAAAGAGCATCAACTACATCAAGAAACTTGAACTTCCACGCATGGGAAATGAAAACAGTTGCGATCTCGGCGAATCCTGGATGATTTTCACTTTTGAGCCAATCACAATAAGATGATTGAAGTTGTTTAGTAGTTGGTTTAACAATCTCCCTGCAAACATCCTCCGTGCTTAAACCTTCTAATTTCTCACGACCATTACATAAATCAAGAAATTGATCAAGGAAAGAGAGGCGAATACCATGAAGAGGTAAAGCACTCGCCATTATTAAACAGTACTATTGAAGATCTTCGCTTCTTTCCCCTCTGAGTATAACGTAAAATAAAGAAATGACGTAAATTTACGATCACAAAGCTTTGGTGCTGTGGTGATGCTGTTGCTTCTAGTACTGTCGTTTCTATGTTTTGCCTTTGCATATGAAAATAATTCATCTAGAACTTCTGTTTATGCAATCTATTTTCCACAATTTCATGAAGATCCTCTCAATAACGAAATCTGGGGGAAAGGATACACTGATTGGAATAATTTAAAAGCTGCACCACTACTAAATCGTGATAATCGACCAGTTATTCGGCCACATCCTGATATTGGATATTATGATCTTTCAACTTTTGAAGCAAGAAAGAAACAGGCAACCATCGCAAAGAAATATGGTGTAGATGGTTTCATCTATTATCATTATTGGTTTTATCATCATACGAATTTAAAAGTATTATCGAAACCTTTAGAAAATATGTTAAAAGATGGGGAACCTAATCTACCATTTGCATTTAGTTGGGCAGCACATAATTGGCTTTGTAAATGGGTTGGTAATGGTGCAACCATTCAACCTAAAGATGGTCAATATTATCAGAAAAATGTGAATAATCCGGAATTATTATATGAACAATTATGTCCAATTGATAATCATACAGCTATTGCTGAACATTATCAATATTTACGACAATTCTTTCATCATAAAAATTATATAAAAGTAAATGGTAAACCATTATTTGAGTTCTTTCGTTTTACTGATACACCACAATGTTTATATATTATCCCTAAATTACAGGAGTTAGCAATTAAAGATGGATTTCCCGGTTTACATATTATTGGTGGTGAATATACAATGGCTGATCATGAGAATCTTAGCCCATCATGGTCAACAATGGAACCTCATCGTCCTGAAGATAAAACGATATATTCAGGCTCCTTTTATTTCCCTGTTCACATACGTAATAATGAAGTAAACTATCAAGAACCTGGCAAAATTCCTACAAAATGTTTATTCAACAAAGAAGAAATTTGGAAAAGAAATCATCGTCCTCATTATATTGGTGTTATTACAGCTTTTGATAGTACACCAAGAAGATCAATTAATAATGCTACATTAATTATTAGGAAATCTCCTCATTTAACGTCAGTACAATCCTTTGAAGTCGATATTTTAAATTCTCTTTTCTATGATCAATGTTGTTTTTCACCTGAGGTTAGAGAGAAAGGAGGGAAGTTCATAACTATCTTAGCTTGGAATGAATGGGGTGAAGGTATGGTCTTAGAACCTTCAGAACAAGATGGGTACGCTTATTTACATGCTGTAAAAAAGATGAAAAAGAAAATGGAGCATATTGGATGTGATGCAAAGCGATTAGAGCATTTTTACAAGGAAATGAATCACGAAAGCGCGTGATCGATATCTTCTTCTTCCATCACCTAATATATTTTTTGTTTTAAAATACTTTGCTATGATGTTGTCATGGATTTGTTGTTCAAATTTTGTCCTGTTGAAATAACGAAAGCAATTACTCACTGACCTTGTGTTTGGGAGTATATGCAAGATTAAATTAATATAAACTATTATTAAAAAGGCCAGGGGATGAAATGCGTTAAAAATACTATACCCATAACAAGAAATCCAACCAGAAGAGGAGAGAGCAAACCCCACACCGGCCAGAAAGTAACGATCAAACTAATAAACCACACGACACTTGCACCAGTTGCGATAGGTATCATATTCGGACAATATACTTCCCATGGAATATGATTTTTCATGATTACTGGTAGCCAAAATCCTAGATAAAGAAAGATACTAACGATTACTGTAAGTGAAACGATGGATAAATTTAAAGCCCATCTGCAATTGCAATATAATCAGTCAGGATTTAGGTGAGGGTGAGAATGAGAGAATAAATCTTACCTATTAATTTTATCTGAAACAAGTAACACAAAGAAGTCTGTATAATGAATAATAAGAGCACTGATTCCAATCCAAAACAAACCATGCAACTTAGCAACTAATTTCTCTATCCTTTCAGCTTTATCTTTCTTATTAATCCTTTCTTGATCATCAACAGCTTCAGATGTCGCGACTTTCCGATGCCTGCTAGTCATTTCTGCCTATAAATATTATAAATATTGTAATCTTTTGAAATTAGTCGTGGAAGTTGAAAAAAAGAAACGAAATTTTGTGCTTCTGTGTATTTGGGTATTTGAATCGCTACGAGTTTGTGTCATAAGGGAAAGATGTTTTTTAGGTCTTTGATCGCTTCGTTCGTCTTTCATCCACGACGAACACTTTCTTCATTGAATATGGTAGACTCTGCTCGTTCCTCCATTCAAGAGTATTTGAGTCTTACCGTTGAGCCGAGTCTTAGAAACTACGACTCTGAGAAGTCTTACTACTTCTATCTCGGCAATGAAGCGGCTGATGCGGATAGTATTATTTCCTCATTGACTTGGGCAAGCATTTCTCAACATCTGTTAACTCCATCTTCTAATAGCGTACATATTCCTTTGATTTCGGTGCCCCGAGACGAATATCAGCTTCGACCAGAGACGAAGCTTCTTCTAGATCAACTATCAATAGATATGCTCTCAATACCTAGCTTGTATGACATCGCATCCAATCCCTCTTTCCATCAAAGCCTTCGAGATAATATTTCAAAGATTAACTTTGTATTACTTGATCATAACCTTTTGTCAGAGAAATTTCTCGCTCTCTTCCCCATTAGTCATCCTATTAACATCATACAAATACTTGATCATCATCAAGATCATGGGAATTACTTAGAACAATGTCAAGGAGATAAAAGAGTAATTGCTTTTGATGCAGAGAGTAAGGCTGCTTTGGTTGCTTCTACTTGTACCATCATCGAAGAGAAACTTCAGGATCTGCTCAGTTCAGAGAAAGCACTGTCACGTTCAGAGAAGCTGATACAAGAAGTTCAACACTTACTATTAGGAGTAATATTGATTGATTCACTAAATATGAGTCCGAAAGCTGGGAAAGGAACACCACGTGATGAGAAAGCGATTGAACATCTTCTTACTCAACAATCTTATACGCAAGAGCAAAGAGAAGAAATGTTTCAACTCCTTATCTCCGCTAAGAATAGTAAAACTTTTTGGAATGAAATCTCTTTTATTAATTGTTTAAAATTTGATTATAAATTATTCCTAAATGATATCAAGACAAAACGTGTGGGTTATTCTTCTGTTCTTATTCCCATTAACGAGTTTTTGAATAAACTTCAATCGCCTCTACCTCATCAACCCATTGAACAGTTAGAATATTTTTACTCAAGTCAAGGTGAAAACCTTGATCTATTAGTCATCCTTTCATTTTACGAAGGAAAGAGAGAGATTTTAATACTTTCTAAAAACTACGAGCAATTACAAAGATTGAAGGAATCACTACTCGGTCTACCTGAATTACGATTAGAAGAATTTCAACTAACAGATGAATTACATCAAATCTTTCAAGATAATAAGTATTTTAGCTTTGCCTTTCACCAAGGAAATGTTGTATTCTCAAGGAAACAAATTGCTCCAATTATATCTTCCCTCTTCCAATAAGTAACGCACAAATCTTCTGCTATCGATACCTTTTTATCTTCTTTAATTATTATCTCAACGCCTCGTCGAGTCAAAAATCAGCGATTAATCATTTGTCCGCGATAAGCAGGCTATAGGTTCCACCATAGAAGAGAAAGGACACTACCACACTCAACGCCATTCCTTCTCCCAGTGAAATACCACCTTGCAAAAATAACACATTCATGTAGATAATCAGAATAAGGGCCCCAAAACAGAAAAAGGTTACTCCAAAACTAAAAAGAAGCTTAGTAGTTGTAGGTGCAAGTGAACCAAGTTGATAATCACCTGCTACAGGATGACCTCGGCAATAATCAGAAAGCAGACGATAATTATTGTAAATACAAACCAACAGAAACAAGAAAACTGCTAGTTCTACTGGATAGAATGGAATCACGGCATACTGTGCCGAATGAATTGGGAAAGTTGACAGGTTATCACTGAGTACAGCTATTAGTGTAAACCCTAGTGGTGCCATCAAATGAATTACAAATGAAATAATTCCAAAGAAAATGTGACTTCCTCTGGGTGGATCACCATATTTCAGCCATAATAATGAAAACAAATAAGAAAATGAAAAGAATATCCAAAGTGGAAGAGTCGTTTGCCAGTAGTGAAGTATTTGAGCTGTAGAAAGCTTAATCTCAAGCATTATCAAAGCCCCGCAGATACCTAGAATTGGTAACAGCAGGAAAGTATAGGGTAGGTATCGATCCCAAAGGAGAGGAGCATCTAATGGGCGATGATGACTTGGGAGGATATAGGTGATGTCTTTTAAGCAATTCAAAAGAATTAAAACAAATATACAAATCAGGTAGAGATAAATGCAAGCGAAACCAAGATGATTTAGCCATGTTAAACTTGATGAATTATTTTCAAGGTCTGAGAAAAGATATATTGCAGCTGCGTGCATCGTTATGCTTACTACAAAACAAATACCTTCATAGTGATAATTGGCATAAAAGGATTTCACCTTATCCTCAATCTTCTTCAACCATGGCGGCCACGAGGTATGCCACCTCCAAAGAAAATTATACTGACGAAAGACTATCATAAACCTACTTCTTACGGCATCAGGATCGGTAAGATTGACGCGGTAATGGATTTTAGGAATGAGAGAAAATATGATTTCAGATTTCAGCTTTTCATCGCCTTCACCAACACTATCATCATCTAGTTGATATTTGGAACACCAATCGTGAAAATGTTTTGGAAGTCGTTCCCTTTCAAGGCAGATCTTCAAAGGCCACGTCTGATACTGGATCCAAGCAGAGTTGATATAGATGCGAAAGGCTGTGATATCAGCGAACTCTCTCTTTTCAGAAGTCGAATTAGGTACTATTTTCTTAAAATATTTATCAGTCGCGTAGAAGCTTAACTCAGATGTAAGCCATAATAAAGAATGATCAGCAATCTCTTTCCATTGTTTACAGATTGTACTAAAATGAATAATTCCATGAAAGTCTTTCGCACAAAAGTATAAGATATAATGAAGAATTTCTGAAGGTAATGAATCAATCAAACAACTCGCCTCATTCCTTCGTCGAGAGGGATGGAATAGGCGAGCAAACATATCTTAAGAAATCATTATTGAAATAGCCGTCGCTTGTATCGCGAGCAGTCAAAAAAGATTCTCATTCTTCTCATGAGGATGTCCTTCCTTCCCAGTGTTATGCTCCCAATCAATCATCCTCTTCAAAATAGACGAAGCAAGCCAAACAAACTCTTTAGAAATTATATCCTAATTAAAAGACAACAAACGTTTGGACTTAGCATTTGAAGATCGTCGAGGAGAAGCAATGGATGGTCTGAATATAATACGAGACGGCATTAGTCAAGATGAAGCGCTTTCATTAATGAACCGCATGGATGAACTGAATTGGAGTGAGGATATTTCACGAAGGACGGTACAATTTGGTGTACGTTATTGCTACAAGACCAAGAAGCTCATCGGAGATGTGGAGCCATTGCCTGAATGGCTTCAGGCGCTTGCTCAACGATTTCAGCCATTAGTCACACAACCAATCACCCAATGTATCATAAACGAGTATCGAACAACTCAAATGATTCATAAGCACATCGACACGCCCACACTTTTCGGACCAGAGATTGTGACGATCAGCCTGGGCTCTTCCGCCGTTATGCGCATGAGACACGACGATATGAAGCAAGACTTCGATCTTCACAGTGGCGATGTGTGCATCCTGAGTTCTGATGCGCGATATAAGTGGACCCACGAGATACTTCCCTCGAAGGACCCAGCTTTCCTGCGTGTCTCCATCACCTTTCGAAGCATCGTCGGCCCGGTCATGACAGTTCCTTAGCTATCCTATCGTGCTGAATCGCGACGATATGAAAGATGGCTGAGGGAGGAAATTGGAGTATCATATTGATAATAAAATACATTTTTATAAGCTATAGACATAGAACTTTCTTGTTGGAAATAAGAGAATATCTGATCGCTTTTCCCATCGGGGGAATGATGAGACTGTAATCTTTCCTAAAATACGATCTTCTTTTGCCTGTCTTATCTGAGAGCGTCGTGAATTCACAGTCTTTGGGGCAGGATACATTTGACTCGGCATTGTTTTCTAATCAACGACAAAATTATAAGAAATGAAGAGAAACAAAATAAACCGTTGCTTACAATTATCTCCATAACATAATCAGCAGGCATATTGTCCACATCACTAATAGATTTTCGAGAATTATTAATTTTACCAAATTTTATCTTCTTTTTGATTAAATAGGCAACCCAACCATGTAAATCGTTTATAAATTCATGAAATATTTTCATTATCGATATTTGAAGCTGGGTTTCGATGCGATGTGAGGCAACAGATAACGACGTCACCGTCCTTTCACGAAGCATTAAAATATCTTTGATCGCAATAGCTGTCGCTTGGTAACTACAAATTTTCTCCTTTGCAGGTTGATACATGATACCTGCCATAGCTGATCGACAATATTGATGATTTTCGGTGCTTCCTAATTCGAGGCAAACGAATTGAAAGAACTTTCTGCTCTCATTGGTTGGAAGGAATCGCTCTCTTGCAACCTCTAGATATCGCGCTATTCTTGAGGCACATGCATAAGTTCCATCTAATACAACTATTCTAACAGATTTTTGAGGAGCAGCTACCGCTTGGCCTTCAGTTGGCTGAGAGCTACTCTCAACACTTTCTTGGACGAGATCTTCATACCATTGTGATAAAGGCAAAGAATCTTTCCCAGGATAAAGCACACAAGTATAAACCGGATTAGAAGATTCAGACGAGCTTTCACTGACGATTTTATCCCAAAATTCTTGATCTTCCTCTACCTTGCCATACACAACAGACGTTGTAAAGTTCTGAAAACTTCCTTTAAAGATGTGAGCAGTATTAGCACTCCGTCCAATTTCACCGTTATGATAATATATCAATATCTCCAAACGAAAGTTTAATGACTCCAAAAGCGGAACTAGCAATTCATCGTATTTATCACTTAACCCTTTCAAAGTCTTACAATAACAGTCATACGACCTCAACCAACAAATTTCACATCTAGATTGAGATGTAATTTCATTATTCCACCAAATTAACCTCTCTCGACATGCCGTGATGAGAGAATGATGATGAATGTCCTCCACCTTTACTGTCATCTATCAAAATACAATTTCCATGCACTTCGTGTAAATTTCAGATTTGTGCGCAAGACAGCAGTGCACAATATCTTTGAAATTCTCAAGCAAAGATAATGTTGCGAAGAGTTCATCATACTGCTATAATATGCTCCGATTATGAAAAATCAAAGACTTTCTATACAGAATATCTTGGTTTTGAGATAATTCGTGAGGTCTATAGAGCTGAAAGGCAATCGTACAAGCTGGATTTAGGTTTAAGTGGGCACTATGTTATTGAACTATTTTCGTTTCCCAACCCTCCCAGTAGGGTCTCCCGTCCTGAAGCTGCGGGATTGAGGCATATTGCATTTGAAGTTGATAAATTAGAAGATGTTATTACGAAATTACAAAGCCACGGGATAGATGTGGAACCGATAAGAGTTGATGAATATACAAACCAAAGATTTACCTTTTTCGCTGATCCAGATGATTTGCCAATTGAACTATATGAAAAGAAGAATGACGAATAATGGCCCCTTCGTGCAGTTTTGAAAACAACTCGGGTGATTCGATCTTATAAGATCGAAACTAGAGTGATTCGACTTTATCTACATTAAATTTTGCCTTTTCTTCTTACTTGCACTACCTTTCCCTCCAACACCATAGCTTTTCATATTCATTTGCACTGCTTGTAAGAAACGATTGAAATTACGAATTGCACGACGATCCTTATACCATCGCTAAAAGGAGAAAGGGAGAAAAATCAGAAATAAACAAACATTTATTGAGGACGGTTAAGACTTACCTGAATCTTTCTTGCAGATGTTTCTCTTTTCAATTGTCTCTCTCTAGCACGACGACGATTCTCTTCGATCTCATTATCTAATGATGCTAAATATCTCATACGTTCATTGATGATTGCTTCACGTTTTTCACGATCTTTTCCATGGAAGGAAATCATCATCAAATCAAAATTCTTTCGTAAATGCTTATTGCTTGGATCAGTCTTAAAAGCTTGCATGAAAGCATCAAAGGAGGCATTGAAGTCTCGATAGACAAGAAACATACAGAGTGCATGGCATTCCCAGCCGTAGGAATTATTGAAGACTGTAGCGGCGTATCGAAAGAAGCCTGCCTTCGCAAGATCATAGATGCGACCATAGCGGAAGGGTTGGATAGTCGATTTGCCTCCTGAGGAAACTGAGGCGTTGGAGGAGGTTGGGTTCACAATCGGGTTACTCCCAGCTTCACGAGGAGTGATCAAAGGTGAAGTGGGGATGATTCCACCCGTCAGGGCATTTGAATACTGTGATTCTAATTTTTTCACAAATGCATCATACTTCCATTTCTCTGCTTTATTCGCTCTTTCGACAAACGAACGAACTTCCGTCATATCTTCATCTCCAGATTTCAATCCAAAGATAGCATATGAATAGAGTACGAACGCATTATCTGGACCACGCCATTGCATTCTTCGAAGACATTCAAGAAAAACACTTCGAGCTCGATCGATATCCTGTTCCATAACAAGACAATAAAGAGCGTAATTATAGACATGAACATCTTTCTCTGGAGCCTCAAGATAACTTTGTTTAGCATATTGACAAATATGTAAAGCTCTTTCAAGATGTCGATAGGCTGTACGGATAATATAGCCACGAATTAATGATTGTAACTTCACAATAAGCTGTAATTGTTTATTAGTAACACCTTGATTTCTTTTCCTCTCTCTTTCTTCTCTCATCATATTTTCATCATATTCAATAATTTCTTTCGGTTTAATAAAGAAACAATTGCCCGTCATAACATTTCGATAAAACTTTAAATTTACCATGTTAGGAAATTTATATTCCTCATATATATTGATTGTACGTAGAGGTTTTCGAACTTTATCTAATATAATTTGCCAATCTTGTAAAGTATAATTAAAATGATGTTTAATTGCAATTTTTAATTGTGTTTCTTTCATAAATCGATAAAAACAATACATATCCCATAATTTATATCGTAGAATTCGCTTCGCTCGTCTTTCTCGATAGCGGTAATAAAGACCATTAGGAGGTGAAAAGAAATGCTTTCGCGCAAGATAACCTCGAACTACTTGTTGCATCTTGTTGGCTTGTTTACTACGATTTACTCTACAAACAGCCAGAAAGGCACGAATATAAATACGATAAAACCTTCGCAAAACTTTCTTCTTGGATTTAAGCAATCTCAAACGCTTGGCTTCCATGTATGCAAGTTTTCTCCGAGCAAATTTCACAATCGTAGTCGCTGCGCGGTAATCGATCGACATGAGCTTAATGTCCTCTTTATTTTGCTTGTATTCTAAATAATATTCATGTTTTGTTAAAGTGTTTTTCGATTTATGAATCTTCCCGTCGGAGTCAACAACTTCTTCATCACCCTCTGCCTCTTCCTTAACCAATTCAATAACTCGACGTAAAGGCAACGCATTTTTCTTTTTCGCTAAATCTTTTACTAAATCGACAGATTTAACCGAAGGAGGTTTCAAGGAACGCTCGCCATTGACTTTATTTACGTAAATACGACTGCCGTCCGGTTGAACTATCACCTCCCAAGCTGATAAGACTTCTTCATCAATCTGCTTATCCCACCAGATTTCTCCAAGTGCATTCCTTCCATCAACAATGTCAACCATGCGATAATGCTTCTCCAAGAAATCGATACATTCCATACAATTGTAAAACTTTGCAAGACCGAGAGGCGTTTGATGGTGAAAGTTTGGTCGACCTATGTATTCGTCATACTCACAGATAAGCTGAAGAATCTCCAACTGATTGTATTTTGCAGCAATATGAGATGGTTGTTCTCCATCGACATCGTTTTGATAAGACGGATAAACTCCACCATGAAGTATATTCTTTGCCATCTCACTAGTTCCGTAATAGGCGGAGAGGTGAAGTGGACTGTTTCCTTCTCCATCTACTACATCAAACTCCACATTAGCCTCGCGCAAAGCATGATAAACATCAGAAACGTTGCACATTGCAGCATAATGAGCGACGGTTCTGCCTTGATAATCTTTATGCTGGATATCAGCATTATGAATGATTAGAGTTCGACAGAACTCGCCTAATCCCGCCTGGGCGGCCCACATTAATGGAGTTTGAGAATACATTGGATCTGTGACGTTTACATCGATTTGTTCCCTTAATAACGCATAAAGAACTTCGATATTATTTCCGGTGATACAGTCATGTACGGGATATGTTCCATTCATTCCTGACTGATGAACATTTCCTTCGTTCTCGATAAGAAGTTGCAACATCGCTAAGTTACCTTGAGAACATGCACATTGAATTGGAGTTAAGCCACTTTGATCAGGTAAATTTGCATCGTGGCCATCATCCAACAGCTTCTTCAAAATAACCATGCGGTTGTACTCTGCTGCGAGTAACACACATGATTTCCCGGATGCAGTGAGCTGATCGTCATCAAATCCTCTCTCCAAGACATAATGAAATATTTCATCTCGATGCACTGCACTCGACATGATGAGTAGATGCAAAGCAGTGTATCCTTGATTATTCACTTCATTCGGATTAAGTCTCATGTGCTTAATTAGTAATTTCATCGTTCGTTTAGCTGCTGCTTTGGCGGCAGTGTGCAGAGGTGTATTACCCTCTTCATCTTTTCGATAAATTAATTCAGGATATTTTTCACAATAATGCTTTAATCTTTCATATTTATTATGATAAGCACAAACATGAATATCTGCAATTCTCGCCAAATAAATATTTTTACGAACTTTGTAGCCACGAAAGATTTTTTGAATTATTTTTGCACGACGATAATAATAAATATCAAAAGAAAAATAATATACAGCACGGTGTTTTCGGTACATAGATTGAAGTTTCACTAAAGATCTCCTCCAACGATGATATTGCCAGTATCGTCGCGTTGCTAGGAACATTCGAATAATACTTTGAATTTTAATCGCATACGTTGCAAGGTATTTTGTCCTCAAGTTCGCAAATCGGATCCATTTTAAATAGCGACATCGTATCTGATAGTGATTCTTTGTTCGTCCAAGTTTTGCCAACCCAAGTAAGATATTAAAAGAGCGCTTCCATAGCCGATAGGCCTCACGAAGAAGGGCAAAACGATTATTGTAAACAACGCGATAGTAAAAATCATCCACGCGATATCTGTACTCCTTAAGGCGTTGACGAAATCGTTTTGCACTAACAATTTGAATCCAGGATGAGATTTTTCTCTTCGCCAAAAGCTTTGAAACCTTTCTTTTCGCAATAAATTGACGAATAATAGATTGGATCAAGACACAACAAGATGTTTGTAATTTCGATAATTTCATCTTTAGGTATCTAAGCTTGATAAATTTATCTTTCCAAGTATAGAAACAGATTAGAAAGCGTCTCTCAGCAAGAGCGAACTTTGTTTTTGTATACCGACGATGGAGATGAAGATATTTCCACCAGAAGGTGAAAAACGGCTTTTGTTTCAACCTCAAGGTCGATTCATATTGATTCGATGCCAAAATCATCAACCTCCTTTGATCTTTCAGATACCGCAGGTAGCGGCATGTCCAGAGGAAGCATCGAATACATCGTTGAATCTTCTTAACCTTCATGAGCAGTCTTGAATTCATTGAGCAAGCAGACATCCACTTCTTCCACATCTTTTTCACCAACTTTTTCTGTCGAGATCTTCTTACTCGCTTATATTGAACTGGGAGCGCCATCTTTCTGTAGGCAAGTATTACCAAAGACCAAAGATAATCTTTGAATTTATTTTCCACTATTTGAGCGATTTTGGATCCAACAATTTGCCGAATTGAAAGATCCAACATCCAATATGGATCATAGAGACTGTGAAAAGCCTTCTTTTCCCCTTCATCTATAACTTCAGAAACAAGGACTGGAGTTAAGTGATGGATCCATGATCGTCGTTCTTTTTCTCGCTGTGAAGCTGCTTCCGCTAATTTCTTTTTCAACCTTCTTTCTTGTTCTTGCCGTAAATATTCTTGACCGCCATATAATAACAGAAGTTCGTGCTGACGAATATTTAAATGATGTGAAAGCAAAACTTTTCTTTTTCCATCATTGATAACTGTTCGTACAAATATTCTTGCCATCGTCTCAACTAGTAACTTTTCAATGGCAACCGCAGATTTCATAATTTCATTTGCATGGATTGGCTGATTGTACAAGGTTGTGACAGCTGAGGGCTTGATCAACTTATTAGTGCTTTCTAATTTCGCAATTATCTGCTTAGACTCCTGCTGAGTTTGCTTCATCGTAATTTCTTTCTGAAGATTCTTTTCCAAGATCTTATTAAACATGAAGGTCACATAATTCTTCCAAAACGAGGCTTTTAAGTCCTCTTCAGCTGCAGCTGCTTCTTGAAGCTGCTTCTTCGTATCTTTTGTGGGACTTAAGGAACCAAAATGTTGAGTTTTGCTTCCTTTCTTATTCGCTCTTGCCATAACGATTCCCCACAAATCTTCGGTGGTCTTCAAAAGCTTCTTTTTTTGCTGTAAAGTATCACTGAGTTTATGCTCACAATCTTGTCTATGACACAATTTTTGCAATTAGTATAATTCATACAGTACATCAGAAACTCACCTAATATTTTTAGCTTGAGTTAGTTCATCCCTTAGAGCAGCAATCTTCAAAACTTCATTTCCAAGCGCGATTTTTCTTTCAAGTTTCCTCTCATAACGCTTCAATTCTTTTTCTAATTTTGAAACTTTTGATTTTGCGAGAACTAGATTAGACTCACAATCAAGTACAGATTGCTCCATAAGTTTTAACTTGGCGCAATTATTCTCATAAATAGTGTTCAATGACTTCAAACTATCATTTAATAAACCTTCATATGAAAACTCAGCCTTTTCTTCTTTCGATAACTTCTTCCACTCATGACAGACAGCTCTCAGGAGAGTATAGGTAGGAATTTGCTGCAAACCAGATGTCTTGGTGACTCTATGGTTGGTGGTATCTTTCATAATATCTAACGATGCCATATCCCAAACCTTTTGCATAAAGTATTGCCGAACCTGCTGAACCGAATCTTCATTCGGTAGCCCGAGATGAGGTGGACGAGAAGCTGATAAATAGTGGGCAGGAGGCGATGGAATAATCAAACAAATGAAATACCATAACAAGCTCTCATGAAAACCAATGACAGGAGCTTCTAATAATGTGATATCTGTCAAATAATACCATTTCGCAGGAAGTTCAATCGGAACAACCTTTTGAATTAGGACATTCCGAATAGATGCGGTCGTCGACAGTGAAGATGAGACTGGGGGTGGAGGTAAAGACGATTGATTTAAGGACCGAGTAAATGTGGTATGTAAATAATTGTCAGTTTCTTGTAAATTTGTCAAGAAGGCGTTATTTTCGCCGCTTGTGGTGGAAAACCAGGATATATCTCTCGGATTTAGTTTGCTGTTCGGAGAAAATATTTGTTGCTGCTCGATACGTTGTTGAACAAATCTACTCTCTAATAACCTTTCAGAGGTGATTTGATTTCCCTTAGGAATTACTATTCTGGCAGGATTAACATCTTTGAGTTTCTTGCCCAAGGTATTTTGAATGTATAATCGACCGTTCAAGAAAACTGCAAGAATGTCGACATCGTACTCTTCTGATAGAAATTTACTGAATAGGTGTCCACGACCAGGATCATATCGCAAAATATCGCTTTTAAAAACTGATTTGAAACGACCGATTTCCGACCTCTCCAGGAGCAATTCAAGGGTATAAAGAACTTCTAAAGTGACACGTTTCCTCACCTCTAAAACAGAAAAGTATTGAGTGAGTATTCTCTGAACAAGAAATGGAAAATTATCAAGATTTCCCAGATTCATTCCTTCGTAGTAATGTTGTGTCCCATGAAGCCCTTCACTGTTAAAGGAGTGAGCTGCTTCATCATAACAAATTTCCATAAATTTAGAAATCCATTTATCATGTCTTGGAGCTATATTCTTTAAATCTGCATCCGTGAAAGTTAAGTTCGAGCAAAATCGAGGATATTTCTTTCTCAATCTTACTGCAGAGATATGTTTTAATCGATCTTTCGATTGTGAACTACTCGGTGCGGACAATGACTGTGATTTACCAGGATAAATAGCAGAAGCACTCCCAGCTTCAAGGATCTCAGAGTCTAGCTGTTCTAATGAAAAGGTATCCGCTTTTCCCACTTCAATGAGTTGATTGTCTTCCGAGAAAACGCTATCATTTTTGCGATTTGAACCACTAGAGTATTTGATGTTTGGTTTCGGGTTTACAGTTAAATACGCATCAACCTTCTGCTCAGTGGCTATATGAGGTACAGATGCGAGTTTCACCTTGACCTCTTGCTGGGTGTAATGATGTTTCTCTTGGTTTCGCATGTCCACCGCGTAAGTTCGCAGTAACTCATCAACTGAATGAAGAGGATCCTTTCCATTCTTCGAAGCGTATAAGTTCCCACCTAATGAACTGGACGAAACCTTTTTTTCAGTTAAAAAATAATTATTCTGTTTCTTCTTGCCACCAACAACAACTTCTTCATATTTCCCGTAAGGTGTTCTTCTTCGATGCACATAATTCCCTTCCTTTCGGTTCCTTTCTTCCTGAGATGTTTTAACAAGTTCCTCTATTTCCTTCAAGATGTCAGCATCTGTCTTTGGCTTGTTCACAGTAGACCTCTTCATTTAAAATGCATAATTTATTTAAAAGAAACGGGCAATACTCGCTTTTAAGGCGATCAAAGCTCTAATAACGAAAGAAAATTCATCTTAGTATTTTCAAAAATCATATTTTATGATTAATTACTCAATAAAAAGGATTTTTCTATTTATGAGAGTTTTGCTCACGCACTTTCCTTTGACAAGCAAAATGCGAGTTGTTCTCTTCATTGCCCTGTTTATTGCCAATGCTATCCTCAACAGCGGATTTGAAATAAAAAATCATGGAGTTTGTAGAAGGAATCACTGGAAATTGGCCATGTTAAGTCCAGGGAACATCTACTCCAAATCTTCTTCAGGTTTATACACTCCCCTCTATAATCAACGCGGTTTCACAACAATGGCTGATCCTGATACCCCACCTGAGGTAGATCCAACACGAAAAGATCCAGATGAACCTCGCCCTGATGCTCCTCCAATTCGACTGCCTGTCGTTGATGTGGGCGGAACTAAAATGGATATAAATTCACGGTTATTGAAAGATCGAATTATTATGATTGGTAAAGGAGTAGATGATAATATGGCAAATAGCGTAGTTGCTCAGTTATTGTATTTAGCACATGAGAATCCAGAAGCAGATATTACCATGTATATTAACTCTCCAGGGGGTGTGATTAGCAGTGGATTAGCGATCTTTGATACAATGTCTTTCATTCCTTGTGATGTTTCTACAATCTGTTTTGGTATGGCTGCATCAATGGGTGCATTTTTATTAGCTGCGGGAACCAAAGGAAAGAGAAAGGCACTTCCTAATTCTCGAATCATGATTCATCAACCTTTAGGTGGAGCAAGGGGACAAGCTGCGGATATTGAAATTCAAGCAAAAGAAATCCTTTTAGTTCGAGCCCAGATTAATTCCTATATGTCTATGTTCACTGATCAACCAATTGAGAAGATTGAAGAAGATAGTGATCGCGATTTCTTCCTTACCGCTCCTCAAGCAGTTGATTATGGTTTAATCGATGAAGTGGTCAAGACAAAAACAAGCCATGTCAAGCTTCCTGCCTTCCGATAGATCATGTAATTTGCTTTAGATTGAAAACTAACTTAACTTCAATAAACTAATCTCTCTTTCAATTATTCAAGATCTTTAATCCTTACACTAAGCTTGAAGCCGATCCGATCTACTGAATCGATATCAGAGTAAAAATGTTCAACAAAAAATTTATTGACAAAAAAGGTAACATTAAGATTCCCTAATTTCTCACTTAAATAGCGAGAAATAACCCTACCTGTGCAAAGTGTCGGTTTACCAAGTTGACAATCAAAAAGTAAGATCTGGAGCCAACCCGCGTTTAGAATGAAACAGCACTTACTTACGATCTCGTTTCATGTGAAAATATGTTTCCTTTCATTCGCAATGTTAGCTATATTCTTCTAGAAGTTCATCTAAATTCATTTCTTGGTTGTAACTGCGACCATAATGATTCGGAGACATTAAAGGCGGATTGCTTCCATACCAATTCTGATTATTCATATTGAGATTTTGATTATGTGCGATATTCTTTCCATGTTGCAGAGGGCGAGAGTATTGATTCCTCTGATATCCTGCGGCATTTTCTCCTTGATAATACATTGGGTCATCGTGCAAGTTTTCCCAGGGTAAATCCGAATAATTTGACATATCTGAAGCATGAGAAGTAACCCCCGATGATACATAATATTGCTCAAATGCCTGTTGAGTAACTTTTTCTAAATTCAAGCCACCAATAATTTCAGGTTTATTCTGATATCTTTCAATCATTCTTTGGTGTAAACGAAATCGATTATGAGGCTTATAAACTCCAATTTCTTTAGCACGACCTAAAGCCTTCTCTTTCAATATTTCCTTTTTTGATCGATTTAATTCCTTTTGAAATTGTTGGGAGATATCTTCATGCTGCTTTTTAATTTCTCTTTCTTGTTGGCGTCTCTGAAGTGTTTGTGTCGAGTGAAATCTTGGCTCGTTCACTTCAGTTGTTGCAGTACCCTTCAATACCTTTCGATAATACTCTTGACTAATATTATATTCTTCTTGAGGCCTTTGAGAAAACCCTCCTACGACTGTTTCCGTCGGGATATTTTGAAGCCCTCCGCCAGCAGCCCTATTCTTTCCTATCGAAGAAGAATTAGCTCCCTGATTCTCGTTGAAGCGAGGATCTCCATCCGAGCGCAAAGACTGCAACCAGTACGCAGTTGGCCTATCTATCCTCCCATATCGATGAATAGATTGATGGACAACTTTTTCTTCAACTCTATTGCTTAGAGGAAGCTGATCGACTTCACTTCTTCCAGAATCCTTTCGAAATGTTCTTCTCTTGGTATCAAAATGACGTTGTGTACGAAACTGAAATTCTTCAGGAACTGTTGGACGAACTTTCTTCGGAGATCCTGATATTGAGGTTGATAAGGTTGATGGGATGATGTCATAATTTCGAAATTCTAAATCTTTTTCAAATTTTCTTTTCTCTTCGCGAATTTCGTTTGCTCTCTTTAGTCGCTTTATTGCAGACATAAAGTTACTCGGAACAGGTAAATCATTTGCTGAAAGTCGATTCGCTATTAATTCATCAGCATATTCTTTTTGAAAAGATAAACGAAATTCTAGAGATTCAGGTGAATTCGATTCGAAATAATCTTCATCACCTTCATCTAGTTCACTCAAATCACGATCTTCTTCTTCAAATTGTTCTCGTAATTCATTTATCGACGCTTGTGTGGTGAATCCTACTTGCAAGATTTCATATGGAGCAACCATACCAGCCTTGGTTGCTGCCAGGTAGTAGCCTTCAGGAAGTTCCTTTGGAGGCTCGTGAACAACTATTTGCTTGGTTTTTACTTTTTTCTCTTTCTTTTCTGTTTTTACCTCTTCACTTGGAACCTCAATTTTGAGCGGAGCGACTGGTTCTGAGGTTTTTTTCTTTTCCGGGGCGATATAGGCTTTTGGGGGCCAATCAAGTGGAATCGGGGGTGGGAAAGGTAGGTTATCAGGTTTAGGAACTGCTATTTGATGGCTTTCTGCCTGTTTTTCTTCTGGCTTGGCGACCACTTCTGATGCAGACGGCTTCCCATCCGCTGCAGGTGTCGGATTTACTTTCTTCACCTTAGCCAACATAGCGGCTAAATCAGGTTTTCCTCCTTTTTTACCCCCAGGCATCGGCGATGAGACCTCCGTTTTGGACTCTGGCTCGGGGGCAGATAAGGGCGTAGGCGGTGGTGTGTTAGCACCAGAGTCTGTGGTAGGCTCGTCTTTATCCTCAACAATGTCTGTAAATTAACATAATATTAGCAGTTGGAACGATGCATCTAGCAACTATACCTCCTCGCAATACAGCCAATTTATAATTCAGCTCATCCATTACATCTTTAAAGTCCTTCCCCGACTTTTTCCCCTTGCCTTGGGGCTTTGGAGTGACTACGGCAGGCTTTTCCTCTTTTACAACTTTGTTCATTTTCTTCTCTTTCTTCGCCTGCATCTCGGCCAAAACAGCTTGCCAACCGCTTACTTCTTCTTTAACTTCTTTCTTAGGACCTTTAACAATCACTAACTTCTTAGCAGCTGTTGGAGCTTCTGGCTTTTTATAATTAGGATCGAGAAAAGGAGGAAGGGGCGGCGGTAGAAGTTGCTGTTTTGGAGCCGAAGGAGGTGGAGCCATCACCTCTTCTACTTCAACTTCTTCAATTGTAACTGTTTTCATAGGAGCTCCATAAGTTCCTTCTTGAAAGTTTGGAGGATTAAATGGATCGAAATAATACATGGGAAGCCCGATGATTTGAGGTGGCCCTCTTATCAGTCCGTTAGCTTTCGTATACATGCCACCTAAGGGAGCTGTTGATTCTGTTTTCTTTTTACGTAATTTAGGACTTTTCTTTAGTGGTGTGGACATGGTGGGATTTGGATTTGGAGGAGGCGGCGGCGGTTTTCGAATGGTTTGAGCGTGTTTTCGCAGCGTCTTTTCACTCACAAACGGACTTGGTCCATTTATCTTCGGTTGAAATGTACATTCTTCTAAAATCTTCTCCTCATGCGTCCTCACATCAAAGTGTCGACTACGATACATATTCGTCAATGAGGATAACCGATCCAAACAAACCGTTAAAGAAGCTAGATGTAACGTAAACTTTCGAGAAAGCTGAACAGTTACAAAATCAAATTCTTCGTCTATCTTTTCATAACAGTAGGAGATGGCAGCCAATCTCGGTTGGTCATCTGGACTGCGTGGATATGAAGTTAAAATTGATCCTAATTTTTATTCAGCAACTTCCAATGGTGAAAAATTGTTATACGCTGAAAAATTCTTAGAGGCAAAAGATCGTTCACGGCCCACAACAACACAGAATATCTATCAATCAAAAAGAGCTTACGATAAATTTCTCAAGCAAAAGGAGTTAGAAGAAAAGGCTGAATTGATTCGACTCTCATTGCAAGATGACGAGTATGAGGCTAAGATGGCAATGCAAAATGCCATTCCCAGAGTTGAGCCTAAACCAGAATACTCTCAAAGACTCTTAAACCGAGTGGAAACATTATTAAAATATCGAAAACCTGTACACATGAATTGTGGATACGCTAATCATGAGTTGTGGTCTCGTAAATCGAGTATATTAGAGGAATATCTTCGTGCACAGATTAAAGGAAAGAAGTTCGATAATTTAGACTCCATACACGTCCTAAACCTTATGAGAGAAAACTATAAAATTAATATTATGGATGTTTTATGGGCAGATAGTGATTCAAATCCAGATAACAATCAAATTTTTCGTTTTTCTTCCTTTCAGGGGAAAACATTGAAAAAGGTAAAAGATTCTTTTCATAGTTGTCATTCTTATCTTTTTCTAGGATTCTGTTATTAAACTGGAGTTCGATGCACTAACTTTAACTTTAGTCAATGATTTTCTTTCATTACAGAAAAAGATTCGTCAGAATCACGGAGTGCTTCCACTCTTCATAAAGGATAACCATCAAAACCCCCAAGAGAGTGATTATCGCGTCGAAGCTACCTTGACCGCGATAACAAAGGAGGGTTTTCTGCATATTCGTCCCCTTTGTACTGCTGCTGACTTTGTTCTGGCGATGCATGAGCTACAAGATTCGCTAGTCCTCGAAGAAGGATTCATCAATGTGCCTCACATCCTGCATGTCAATACTGAGCGTTCGACTGAGGGATATTATCGATATCATTATCATGCAAAAGAGAAGTCCTCCTTCCAGTATCTGAAGTAAGTTCACAATTCATATAGGTTTTTTATTCCTTACCATGATCATTCGATTTTAAAGAGTGATCAATATTCCATCAGAAAGAAAGGAATTGAAAAACTATATATATTCCCTCTTAAGCTACACAGATTACTACTTCGATGCTTCCAATCTGCAAGATCACGAAGTCCCGCGTGATCTCTACGAATTTGCATATCGAACGCTATTAAGTCTCAACCTGTTATTCCATCCTGCAAACGAAATTATCACACATATTACCATGGATATAGAAATATGTGAAGTCTTTTCAGATATAAAAAGGCTCACTTCACAAATCTCTCCCCCTCATCTTTTGTCTGATGAAGGAAGCACCCGAGAATTTACTTACAGGTATCATATCCTCCCCCTTTCTTACTCCATCTTTTGAATGGTATCTTTCCACAGAATTATTAGTTTTAGTGGATTACAAGTACAAAAGTGCCTTTCGGCTGATCGAAGACATGCCATTTGCAGTCTTGACGGCATGTCTCAGGTATTTTAATCTCATTTCTTTCCTTTAATTCCCTGATTCGCTATCAATAGGCATTTCTGCGAGACTTTCACAAGTACTTTCAACAAGAATGGCAAAATATTAATGAAGGAAAGCCCTTTACATCAAGGTATTTTTAATTTATCTCAAACACGGCCATAATTAACTTCTTCCTTAGTTTGGAGGCAGTTTTACCTTCATCAATGGTTGTTGCTCAGGAGGTAGCAGGGAAGCTTCATAGAAAAATTACTGCTAAACGATTAATCGATGGAGAATCATCTTCATCCGAGGAGGAAGTTGATATTGAACCCGAGGAGGTTTTACCTTTGAAAGAAGACAATAAAGAAATTATAGAGAAGCCCACCTCTGCAGCCGCGTTGAGGAGGAAATCGAAAGATGTGATCCTTCAAGCAAAGGAGACCGCCCAACTTCTTGCGAAGCATCATAAAGCACAGTTGGAAAAGCAAAAAGCAGAGAAGGATAAAGATAAGAAATGGATGAAGGAAAGAGATATTGAGAGGGATAAAGAAAGAGAAACTGAAGCCAAAGCTGTCACATTTACAGGAATAGCCGCTAAGCCTGTGCATGGAAGGAAATCCAACGCACCTGCTGTTCGAAAGACATTGATAAGTCAAAGCATGGAGGGCCGAGCATCGTTTCGTGCATCGATCGAGAGTGATTACGAAGAAAAATTAAGGATTGCTAGAGAAGAATTTGTGGATGAATGGCTGAAGAAAGAGGAAGCGGGAAAAAGAAAGAAGGGTCAGCCAAAGTTCAATTTAATTGATTATCATGAATCTATGATGACAGAAAGGGCCAAGAGCCCACAATTAGAAATTGTAACAGTGGAGCTCCCATTCACATCCACATTGCCAGTTACAACAGTCCCTCTGACTCGATTATCACCTCAAACTGTGTTTGAGAAACCAAAATCTCCTACTTCGATGGCTAAAGATATTTTACTTCAGTTTGTTGCACCTTCATCCCTAACAGATCAACCTCAAATCGTCTTAACATCAGATTTATTAGTTCCATCACCTCTAAAAGCTGGAAATGTTGATAAAGAAAAAGAAGCTCTTCGATTACAAGTTTTATCCAGACCAGATGCAGAGGAAAATGAAAATGCCTATGAGTATGCAAGTAAAGTTGATTTATTGAAGCTCATTTCAGGAATTGACAACCTTCCCCAAAGAATTAAGGACATTAAACTGCGTAAGCTGAGGTTTTTACAGAAAGAAAAAGAAGAAAAGTTAAAACAGAAAGAAGAAGAGGAATCGAAAAAGAAAATTCAAGAAGAGGAAATAAGATTGAAGAAACAAGTCGAAGAAAGGCAGGCAAGATTAGGGTCTCCAGCTCCAAGTAGTCGTGCATCTACTGCAGCTGCGTCAAAAAGAAGAAAAGCTTATCAAGAAAAGAGTATGGAGGAAGTTGAAAAGTTATTGACTACTCTGCTGAATGGTGTTGATATGATTCAAGCCAATATGCACACGGAATTGAGTTTGGCCAGCACTGCTGCCCTCCCAATCCCTTCTCCTAACAAATTGACAAAATCGAAGATTCCTTCAGTAATGGGTAGTCCTCAGAAGACATTGACCTCAACAATAGCAACAAATGAGTCATTTGGTGGCACCGCACGCTCCGCCTTTTCACCTTCTCGTTCAGTGAAATCTTCACCTCAGAAGAATTCAGAAACTAATTCAGATCTATATAATCAACTAAAGGCTTACTTAGATCGACTTAAGTTTCTCAAACTACAAAGATTTATAAAGAGACGACGGAAGCAAGAGACGTTAAACAAATCTCAACTACTTGATCTACTATTTTACTATCAATCACTCCCAGAATCGCATTGGAAAGAATTAGAAAAGCAATTATCAAAACAAGATTTATATGAGAAATCAGATGAGGAAATTGCTAAAGAAGAGGAAGAACAATTATTAAGCCTATACATTCCTACTGATTCAACAGTCGAGGAGAGTATGAATACTATATTAGGCGATTACATGAATGTTCAAGAGGTCGATGAGTTGATTAGACGAAGAAATGAAGAAATGAAACTGAAAGAAAAGGAAAGAGAGAAAGAAAGAACCCCGAGAAAGACAGTAATTCCACAAGAAAACATCCGCCGATCATTTATACAGCCTGGAGCTGATGCAGCTTCCCTCGTTCAGCGAAAGAACTCAATTATGAGTCGAGGTCATACAAGCATCCGAATGTCGCATTTGATTATAGATGGTCGAATATTATTACCAGATGGATTGAACATTAGCAATAGTCAGTATGAAGAGTATCGCCCAAAGACTGCAGATGCGACCATTGAAAAGAAGAGTGACAGTGTGGCAGTTTCACCTCCAGCACAAATGGAAATGACAAATAACTTAGGAGACGAAGGGGACGATCGCTGGGAAAAGATGACAGATACACTGTTTTCTGTTGCTGAACCGAATTGTATGGATGAGATACATGATTTAGCCTTTAATAATGCAATTTCTGCAACAGCGACAGAAGACATCAACAACGCGAAGTTCTTCCGTCAACCTTCAATTAGTGAGTATGATCTTGTAAATGGGGAAGAAAGGGAAGGAGAAGACGATGTTAGTATCAAAGAGAACTTATTAGACAAAGAGAATCGAAGACTAGCATCGAAGGTCGTTGCTGAAGAGGATATCGACAAAATTAATGATAAAGAGCATTCTTATCGAAGTTTAAGTATTCTCTACGCAGAGGATCAAATTAACTTTCAACATGATCTCATCGCTGAAGAAGAACACGATCATCCAGAGGCAAGGGAGGGAGATGAAACTGTCTTTGTCGATGAGGATCTACTGGAGATTTTACAGCATTTGATTGCTCAGTTGCCTGCTCTAACGAAAGTAATGAGAAGAATGTCTGTAACCCGTCCTCCAACATCTTTTCAGTCATCATTACCTCCTCCACAAACTCGAGAAGGAGGAAGAGAAGGAAGAGCCATTACTCCAGCCATTACCGCAGAGATTGTTTCGAATCCTCTCCATGATAACGACCCGTTAATTCGAAATAGTATCCGGCCCACAACGTGCGCAGCGCCGACGCCTGTCGCTCCAAACCACCCTTCTGGGACTGGTAATTTCTCTTTCCACTATCAGAACCGCATTGATCCAGTTCTTGGCTTGCATGAAAATGTGAATGAAGATATTAAAAAACTATTCCTAGCCAAACCACCTCCCATTAATAGTCGCATGAATACTCCGGCAGTCTTTTATAAGAATCATCAACGTTCAGCGCGACCAACACTCAGAAAGCACCGGGTAACGGAGTCGGAGGCAACGAAGAAGAACCTAAAATCTGGGGCGGCAGTTAAATTTGGATTGTTGGGTAAAACTATGGCCATCACCCCTTCAATACACAACGCAACTGCGCGAATTGAATTAAAAATCCCTCAACCTGATTTAAGCAGTCTTACTGATGATAATCAAGATCCATCATCCTCTGGAAAGATACAGTCCAATCAATTTGATGATTCTTACGATGATTACTACAATGATGAATTTCAAGGTAACAATCATCATCTTTTACTTTCGCAGCTTGAACAAAACTCGGATTATCAACTATACACCTCCTCATTAGAGGGGAAAGGAGAACATGGGCTCGATCAAGTAAATCTCCGGCAATCTTTGGGAGAATATAATCCTACAATGTCCACAATTTCGCATGAGTTATGGAGCGAACAATTTAAGCAAGCACTAATACCTCAATCATCTAGTCCACCATATTTAGCTGATCCAACTGCGGTGACATCAGACGGTCTTCATTATCAGACAATTATGGATTATTATGGTAATACTTCATCGAATCTTCTTATTAGTGGGAAGAGTTTTACTGCAATTGAGGGATCAGCTTCACCAAGTTCCCCGTCTCGAACGGCATCCCCAAAGAATGAGAAAAAGAAGATGACGGAAGACAGTTTCAACGAAATCCCTACAGTTAGAAGAAGTCAACAAAACTATCAACACCTCCCTCTGTTGAGCCCTTCTTTGTCGCTACATTCGAATTCTCCGAACGAAACGCCGTCTTTCGCCTTTTCCTCATCATTTCATCTTTCCAATTCACCCAACCAGAGAAATTTACATGGTGAGGAACTCAATCTACAGTCTCGAGAGGAAGACCATCGAAGAGACTCCATCGACTGCACTCCTGTAAATGCAATAGTAGGCGATTCCTATCAAGAGCCTTTTTATCGAGTAAATATATTCAGAAGGGACGAAGAAGTCTCACCAAGTTCTCTTCACGGACCTTCAGTGTTTTCTCTACAATCTGCTGTTCGAGTATCTTCCTTAACTTTGAAAGACACTAACGTGCTTCAAAGTCATCACGAAGCTGGAAGTATGCTGAGTCACAAAGAAGAAAAGACCAATCATTTAGATACAGAATCAATGAACACTTTGCTGAAAGAGATTCGAGGGAAAAAGTTTGTTCTTCCTTCACCGAAGAGAATTCCTCCTCCTCGAAGTCATTATTCTGACAATACTATGAACAGTATTAGTAATATGAAGAAAATGAATAACACTGAAAGGGTTCATGGCACTTGTGAAGGGGTTGAGAGTCATGATATCCCAGGAAGTACAAGAAGAAGTAATCGTTGGAATTATCTCTTGGATTATCTTGAAACAACTTTTGAAAGCGGTAAAGAACTTTACAATCAAGATAGTGGAGAACATTCTTCGACGAACAGAGAATTGAAACCGGCAATCGTCTCTATCATTGTTCCTGAAGTTCAACCAGTATTGAGTTCACCTCCTCCTTCAGCGACGAAACATCAAACTTTTCGTCCCAACACAGTGTCTCAAGCGATAATGCGACAACCGAATTCTTCATCGTCATCAGCTGCTTTTCAATCTCCCAATCGAAGAAATAGAATTATTAAGGATAAGAAGGTGATTGAATCTCTTCCAACGAATGAAAATCAAGAAGAAAGCAATAAAGTGCTTCATATTACAGGTTTTCTATCGAAGATTGGAGGACAAGAATGGAATAAACCTTCTTCCTTTCAATAAAATTTATATTTTTACTTATTTATATTTATACTATATTAGTACTCTTATACAAAAGAAACAAACAAAATCTTCTTAAAATTTCTCAAGATTAAGATCATTCATCGTTAAAACAAGACTGTTATTAAAAGTAATTTGTTGTAGTAGTTCATGCATAGTTTATCTCCTCTCTATATGTAAAGCCATAGCTAATTCATTATTCTAAAGATTTCTGGTCAGAAGTATGGGCCTCATTCTGATTTTGATGCCTCAAACTTTGTCTGTTGGTGTGTCATCAGCAGTTAATTGTTGAAGCTCACGGTGGTTTTGTTTTCTTCCTCGACATTGATCAACCATTTCACGAATACGATGTCGCGGAGTCACACAAAAGAAAACACCGACAAATATCACACATATAAAAAACACAACAACCACCACAGCAATAGTAAAGTTTCTTGTTCTATCTTCCATCGCAAATAACTCAATCGATCAATCGATCAATCTAAATTTATCAATCAATCAGCAATCAGCAATCCAATACAAAGAAAAGAAGGGAGATCTCCTATAACAAGAGACAAGGACTTCCTCTATAGTAGATCTTTTGTTAGTATAGATTCAGAAAAGGGATCAGTACTGTATGTCCAGTACTGTATGTCCAGATAGATTAGAAATGTAAAAGATAACAACTCATTGAACAGTGGAATGAATCGTTAAAAAAGTTGGTTTGCTTAATTAAATTTTTTTATTCTTCTCATAATTGGATTGCAGGACTATAGATAGTGGAGAATCAGATTAAAGGAAGTGTGATTGTTGATCTTCGACTTGCCTATAAGTAAAATGAAGATTAGGAAGGAAAATGAAATATAGTGAGGTTATTTGAGGGAAAAAGAAAGAGATCTTACTTCTCAGAGAGTCTATCAATTGTTTGCCTAGAAGAATTTAAAAGTTTTCGAACTTCTTCTTTTGCTCCACCAATCTTAACACCATGATGAGCAACGACTAAATTATCAAAGTCCCATTGATCTAATATAATTTCCATAAACTCTTGAAACTCTTTCGGTGCTTGTTGATTCTTTCTCAATCCTTTCTTCAGAGGCCAGAATCTCATATATCCTGGATAAATGCCAAAACATCTCAACAATAGATTAGGATTTTCTTCAATAGTTATAGTATCAGAGATATGTAATGTACGACTTAATGAATGATAGACAAATAATGAGCTGAAGTGATTGCTCTCGTCCTCTGGATCGAAAGTTGAACCATCAGGAATCTTCATAAAGATTCCCTCTCTTTCCCACAACTGTTGAGTGATTGGATCAGAGACATCTCCAATCCAAGGAATGTCAGGGAAGAGACGATAATGTCTTGGTGTGCCGTAATAATGTGTATTCGGATACCAATGGTACCAGGAGGGCCAAGAAGAGGTGTGAAAAGGATGAGTTGCAACAATTCCTTCAATTAATCTACCATGATCAGTCATTTGATCAAATGTAGTTTTCGCAATCGCATCAATTGGAACTGTATCTAATAAAAGAAACCTATTATTTGATAAGCGAATCATCGACATCTGTGTTCCAATTTCAATGAGACCACAATAAATTTGATAAGAACCACGAATATTCCAAAAGTTTCTTCCAACTTCAATGAACTTAGCCATGATTGTATTTTGAACAATGAAGCTAGAGTCAAGGGAATATAAGCAGTTCTTCTTACTTTTAATCCCTTTCTCCTCAAGAGTCTTTCCACTAATATACGTCACATAAGTCCTCATTTTAGGAAATTCTTTAATTAAGTGCGTGTAGGTATGAGTTTAGAACAGTAAGCTTGCTTCATTAAACAATCATGATTACGTTACATCATCAATTCTTATTTGTTATTGGTCGAATATTTATGATTAATTTAATTTCTTTTGTTCATAAAGATAATCTTCAAATTCTTTTACTGCAACCAAGCTAGTTTGACCAACCGCCACTCCTCGCAATGTTGTAGAATTTGCTTTCAATATTTTAACAAGAACATATCGACCAACTAAATTATCTTTAGAAGCAATCTTTTGTTCACCTTGTGATAATGAATATCCTTTAATCAATAATTGTTCTTTTAATTCATCACTCCATTGCGACACATTCCCAAACAACACTTCCTCAACAGGTAAACCATCATTCATTCCAACAACTCGATCAACCTTTGATTCAATCTGTTGTTGATTATTCCACAAACTCTTAAGGTCAGCAGCCTCAAGAATAGGAATGTCATTAGCAGGGAAGACAACACGTTTATTCCCATCAGTTCTTCCTGTATATGATAAATTTTCCTTCGTCGACTTCATTGCCTCTCCTTCCACTAAAATAACTCGATATCTTCCGTATTCCTCTTTAATATTTCTTTCAATAGCATTATTACGAAATTCTTCAATGACTTCAGCTAATCTTGATTGTTTTAAGTCCTCATCAATATTATCTTGATAGTTATAATATGCATGTGTTTTCTCTCGCTTTGAATAAGCAAACATGAAAGCTTGTTCATATTGTACTTCCTTCATTAATGATACTGTTTCTTGATGTTCAAGATCATTTTCATCACAAAATCCTGTAATAATATCAGTAGATAATGCAACATCAGGAATCTTGTCTCTAATTCGCTTTACAAGGTTTAAATAAGCATCTCTTGTATATCCTCGACGCATTCTTTCTAATACGGTTGTTGAACCACTTTGTACCGGTAAATGAATGGATGAACATATATTATGATGATGAGCAATGACATCTAACACTTCTTCTGGGAAATCTTTTGGATGTGGCGATGTAAATCTTATTCGAATCTCTGGATGAAGTTGTGCTAAAATTGATAAAAGATGAGCAAATCGTATACCTGGAAGATCTTTCTTTTTACTATTATACATATTATTAAATCCTGGTGTTGCTTTATATTCTTGGAAGTAATTTAGGTATGAAGAGGAGGTCGTTGAAGGAGAGGAAGTGTCAGTGGAGGTGTTCGTTTCTGATGAAGGTGGTGTCACTAATGTTGGATGATTTGATAAAAAAGATAAAGTTTCTTCTGAATAATCATGATATCCATTCACATTTTGACCTAAAACAACAATTTCTTTCACTCCTGCTGCTATTAGATCTTGTGCTTCCTTCAATATTGAGAGTAATGGTCTTGATCTCTCTCGACCACGTGTAAAAGGAACAATACAAAAAGAACACATATTATTACATCCTCTCATAATGGAAATGAAAGCACTAACATTTGATTTATCATCTCGTACAGGTGCAATGTCAGAATAAGTTTCATGAAAGGATAATGACGTATTTGATTGCTTTTCACCTAATTGTATCATATTTGATAAAAGACGAGGAATATCACGATAGGCATCAGGACCACAAATAAAATCAACAGAATCTTCTAATAATAATTTTTCTTTCATTCTTTCTGCCATACAGCCTAATACACCAACTAAAGGATAAATACTCTGCTTGGAAAGCTGACGTCGTAGTGCCTCTGCTGGAGTCAGATTTGCCTCTATATTCACCGATGGTGGGGAGATAGGTTGTTGAGTAGGTACGGCAGCAGTTTCACTCTGTGGCGGGGGGATTGGAGTATCAAGAGAAGAGGAGGGGACGTGGTTCTCTGACAGTGCGGATTGTTGAAGTGCTTTTTCCTCTTTCTTTAATTTGTTCTTCGAAATACGATTTTTCTTACGTAATGATTGAAAATATTTTAATCGATGTTTAACTTTTAATTCAGCATTTTCACGAATTGCGCATGTATTGGTAAGAATGATGTCAGCCTCATCAACGTTCTCACACGAATGATAACCTGATGAAAGCAACACACTTCGTACAATTTCTGAATCAGCGACATTCATTTGGCATCCATATGTTTCAATGTAGAATTTAAGTGCTTGAGGGGCAGGATACGGTGCTATGGCGGGGGCTATTTGACTAGTTGCCAACGAGTCATTAGGATTTGCCTTTTGTTGCATAAACTCTTTGAGTGTCGGAATATTATCAAATTTCTTTGTTGAGGATGGAGGAATAGTATTTGCGTTGGTTGTAGTCGTTTTCGTGACCTGTACATCACTAAAAGCTCTCACTCCAGTTAGAGTTTCTTCTTTCGTAACTTTCTCAATAACAGAAAGATTTCTTTGTAACTGCTTCATAGAATTCAAGCAGAGTCTTTGTTTCCTTATGGAAAAACTGCTGATGGCAACAATTCTCTGCATTATCTCGAATTCTTTTCAAGTTAGAATCTCTCCGCCAACAACCAACAAATCAACAATGTGTAACCTCGGCCTTCACCAAAATAATTCCTCCATTTCTCTACGATAAATCCAATGGAATTTCAGAGGTTTTCCGTTATCGTTACAAAAATAAAAAAACATTCACTTGACATTTGAGATGACAAGTTAACCATTTCCAGTCAAGGATAGATATCAATTGAAAAATTTATAAAGTCCTGGAAGGATGTATATTGGTCCTTGGCAGGAATATAATCTTTCGAAGGAGAAGAAACTCCTTCAATCGAATCAGATACCAACTGATGTGAGGAAAGGTATTGAAGATGTTCTGCTACAGTCTCTCGACCCAAATGCAGCAAAAGCAGCTCTTCAAGCGATGAATCAATACCTTCAACAACAAGCGAAGAATGGCACTCCTCGTTCAACCGTCAGTGATAATTTACAGACAGACTTTGTCAGCCTTGATTGGAAGGACTCAAACAACCAATCCTTACGTCCAATACGTCCAAATATACCAAAAGCAAATAAAAATCCACGTTTTGTAAATAATCGTGCAATATTACAGTTACCACCAATTGAAACGAATCTAATATTAGACCCTGATGAAGTCACAAACAGTCAACAACCGAGTAAAAAAGACTCTTCTCAACCTCTCACAGTCACTGCAGTTTTGCGTGCTGTTAATTCAGCTAGAGAAACAAGTTATCAAAACAAAGGCAATGGTGCTCCTTTGTCAGTTAGATCGAGTAAGAGTGAGCCCGTTCAACCATCTAATCGACTTCCCAAGATTCCTAAGATTAAAGACTTACCTCCACCATCCTCCTCATCAATACCAACTCCAAAGACTTCGTCCTCAACTTCAACGAATAAATCCTATGATTCCAATGCAATCGTAAACTTCCTGCGAATGGAAAGAAATGAACGAGCAAAAAACGAAATCGGTAAACTAACAGGTTGGGAACGATCAATGAAGAAGAACAATGGAGGAGGCGACTCAAACCACAACACAGTTAAATTACAACCTCTATCAACGCATGAACAAAAAGTACAACAAATACAACATATGAAAGAACTTTATCTCCAACAACAACAGCAAGCAACGGCCTCCAATAAACTCCTATTAGAACCAATAAATGTTCCGTCTGCTACGTCATCACCGTTGAAAGGCAGAATAAAAGACATGTCAGATTCTTTTACTTTCGATGAGACTCCAATCGTCACGGATTTAGAGATCACTGAACAAGATCTGTTAAAAGTATCGAAATACTTTGAATCAATGAATCTCGCACATCTTCTATCCTCTCACAATGCCGAAGAAAAAATACAACACCAAAAGGTTCATAATGCATTAGATCGAGGGAATACTCTCCTTCTATCCAGCCCTAAGAAAGATGCCAATAAGCTTATAACAAACCCTAATACAGCAAGCAATTCACCTGCCAAACCATTAATTACACCCCGAAGGCTCATATTACCTATAGAAAGTTTCACTGATGAAGATGATGGCGATAATTTTCCTCAATCGAGAGAGTCAACGAATATAAAACCTGTAAATACGCTAGTTCCAAAGAGCAGGCAGTTTAGTGCACCTAGTGACATTCAGAATGATTTGAAGAGTCCTATGCCCTTTCATGATGGTGGAGTCGATGGATTACTATCATGGACGAAAAATTTGAACCTTGATGATTTTTAAAAGCTATTCAACATTCATACATGAGTTAAGTTGTATGATAATAGTGATTTGAATGTTTTATTCTTTACATAAAAGTATTTTGGTTGATAGTATTTATCTCCTTATGATTATTTACTTCCCCCTTGTTTTGTTTCTTATTATTGAGCTTTAGCTCTCTTCTTATCGTTATCTTTCTTCTATTCACATAATAATAATATGAAATAAATCATACTCGTATATCATTTTTTTTTAAACTTAGTCTTTCCTCTCATTCGTTGTAATACGATGAAGTTTAATATTATATTTAAATTTACTTCCTAATTCACTCATCTTTAAATGAGCTGCAATGTAATGAATAAAAAATAATTCTTGATCTTCAGCATATTGTAAAGCAATATAACGATATTCTGGATATTCAAATAATGCTTGATCGGTTGGTAACCATAATAGTTCAGGATTGTGAGGATCATCTAAAGGACGACGAAAATAAGAATTATCAAACTGTAACCAATTTGCCGTCCAACTACATCCTAAAAGTATGAAAGAATTATAGATTAGGGTAAGTGGGAATGAAGCATATAACGAATACCTCCTGTCATTCCGACGTCAAAGTTCTTATCACCCTAAACAAAGATATTCAGATTGAGAGTAGAAGAAGTGCATCAAATACCTTTGCTGGAGAACCTAACTTTGTATATTTTGTTGCTCCTTGATCCCCCATAGAGAAGGGACATACTCCTGACCTTTCTTTGAAGGCTCTGCCGATAGTATGAGCTCCACATAATGCAACCATCTCATGAGTTGTGAAACCTAATCGGTTTTGAAAAATGCGTAAATGAACATCAGCACCTTGTTCACCAAGGGGATATGGCGGAAGAGGCTGAGGTAGCATTCGATTTCGAATTTCTTGAACAGTTGTAGGTATAAGACGATCTTTCGCTATCTGCCTTCCATATTGTTTGAGTTCACGATTAGAAAAATCTCTTAAATCAAATGGAATATCTTCTCTACCATACCATAAATCTAATATTGGACCACCACATTCTTCTACTGCAACAGCTCCAGCCATTTGAATGAGATCTGCCCACGAGATACGATAAAACCTCTTCTTAAGAGGAAGTAAAAGATCGATCGCTGATGAGAGTCCATGATTAGATGGTTCCTCTAATTCTGAGATAAATCGTATACTACCATTTACTCCTCCACAAAGTGGCCAAATATCAATCGTTTTATCATAATTCACTGCATCAGCCCAAGCTAATCGTAGTAAAAGAGGATGTGAATTTGTGTTCTCGAGAAGAATCTTCAATTCTTCCATACAAGCTGATAAATGTCTTCGATATTTCTCCTCTGGAGATTGTCGTTTCAGAATAAGAAGGATTACTAATAAAGCTAAACCACCGATACTGACTGCGATAAGAAGTTCATCATAATATTGTTTAATAAGTTCCCACGAATTCGTATAAAGATATTTAACTATTCTATACGCTTCATTTTCAATATTTATTGTTTCATCAAACGAATATATTACTCTCTCTATCGCTGTTTCTGTCGAAAACATCTTCTCGACTCGTCTATCACAGCTTGTCGGTACCATATAAAACGCGCCCATTCGTGTTATCGGCATACCGGT
>VFQN01000954.1_pt1 | contig 51289 bp, 97 predicted proteins | sample 3512371 | NCBI WGS metagenome assembly VFQN01 (sample SAMN10412370, study PRJNA504923) | tailings metagenome | isolation source: Replicate 2 from Balatoc abandoned mine | place: Philippines: Itogon, Benguet | collected 2017-08-28
CAGGGGGCAGGGGGCAGGGGGCAGGGGGCAGGGGGCAGGGGGCAGGGGGCAGGGGAGTGGTGGGTTTTGTGGCAAGACAGCGCAAGCGGTGCACGTACCGCGGCTCCACGATGCGCCTGCTCCGATGCCCCCGAACCGTGCAAGGAAGGAAACCTGGTTGCCACCTGCCCCGCAGCACGCCCTACGGCCAAAGGTACACTGCCTCCCCGTACTCATGCCTGAATGCCAGCCTCGCAGGTCGCACGAGCTCACTCCCGGTTCTGGTAGCAGGCCCCCCATGACCCCTTAACCTGTGAGAGCATAAGCGCACCTCTCCGCCACACCCGCTCCATCATGTCCTGCGTGGCAGCCACCATGGCAGTGCTGTACGCGTCCACCGCCGCCCTCCGGAAGGCTGGGTTGCTCAGCCGCCGCTGCCGCTGCCACACCGCGCCGTCGCTCACAAGCAAGCCGTTCCCCGCCAGGCTGCTGCCGGGAAAAAACGCCGTACCCTCCTTGACGTACACCGTACCCGCCTGCTCGATCAGAACCGTACGGGCCTCATCCCTGCCTGTGACCAGTACGACACGCTCTCCGCCGAGCAGCAGCCCAACCACCGGGCCGTACTGCTGGGTAGAGGAGGTGAGGAAGGAGAGTGGGTCGGAGAGGAGGGAGACGGTGGCGTCTCCGGAGGGGCCCGCGGGGAAGCCTGGAGGCGGTGGGGTGGTGAGTCGCTGCAGGCGGGCGGCGGTGGAGGCCACGGCGTCCCCAGTGGCGGTGGCGGCGGCGGTGAGCTGTGCGGCTCCAGCCTGCAGCAGGCTAAGCCACAGGTCCAGGCGGAGGTCCCCGGGTGGGGAGCCGGGGGCGGCGGGTGTGGAGACGGTTGGGAGGGCGGGTAGCGTGGGTGGCTGCGTGCTGCCGGGACTTTGGCTCGAGCTGCTTGCGGCGGAGGAATAGATGGGGTTGCTGGATGGCCTGCTAGTGCTTTGGGTGGAGGGGGATGACCGGGGGGAGGTGGCGGTGGTCACTACGGCCCGCGCGCGCGGGTGGTGCGCCGGGCGCGAGCTGCCCTCAGGGAGCTGGGTTGGTGCGGCTCCCGATCGGGTTGGGGAAATGGGTGACGCTGCATAGCTATCGAATGAGTGTCTTCTTGTAGTCCCATCAGCAGTGCTGCTGCAGATTGCGCTTTGTGAACGCAGGCGCGCTTTACTGGGCTGGAAGGGGCGGATCCCCCGGGGCAGACGGGCTGGAAGCATGCCTAAACAAGATAAAGGAAAATTGCACGTTGTACTGTCCACCTAGGTGTGCAAGGTGGCCCACTGCTTCAGTTTGGCAACCAGCACAGCATGACACATCAATGTGCAGCATCAACGAACCAAAGAACGAAGTGATCTATGCAGAAGTTTATAAGTGCATTATTAATGTTTATAAGAGAATACACCTTGGTGTGACAGATCGTTGGGAAACCCGCATCGGCGGAGAGGGGCAAGGATATCCTCTACGGGGGTGCGCAGCAGTGCTCAGGAGGTAGCTGCACAAGCGCGGGCTTGGTAGTCGGAGCGCCTGTTACTTGGCGGAGCCGTATTTCGTTTGGGACTTGCGCCATCCACTCTTGAAGTCGAGTCGACGCAGCCCGCCCGGGCGCCTAATGGTTATCAGTAGCAATTGACACCTTATCATGACTAGCATGATGCGCCACACGACGAAGAGCGGTGCCCATGTTGCAGGTATGTTTCATGTTGGACAGTCCGCGAGCGACGCCCTGGCGTCCGTCGTGCCTTCCTGTGCGCGCAAGGCAGTGTTGCTGCTTCCCCTCCACTCGCGACCCACCGCATTCTTATCCACACCACTTCACATCTCCGCGAGAATGGCCTTGCTGTCGCCAATTTTGGCGCGGCGCTGCTTTGGTCCCGGAACGGTTACCTCCCCAGGCCCCCAGGCCGCGACGAACCCTTTTGTCAAGTTCCCCAAATTTTGCGCCCCGCTCTTACACCCGCCCGCCCATGCCAACACGCAGGCAACCCACGCAGATGCCTGCCGCTCCGGCCTGTCGGCGTTCCTTCACTGGCCGGTCCCCATGGCAATGCCCTGAATGGTCTACTCCACAGCACCGCCGACCGTGCGTCTCTCCTCCGGACACGCAGCACAATACCAAATGACGCAATCACACCTGGTCCTGCGGCTACCTCCCCCACTAGCTCGTTCTCGGACCCAGCGGCCAGCACCTGGGATGCGTCACAGCAGCCAGCGGCCGGACCCGCGGGCGCGTCTGGCATCGTCAACCCCGCCGCCCCTCGCCGGGTGTGCATTTTCGTTGAGCCGTCCCCCTTCACGTACGTGTCGGGGTACAAGAACCGCTTCACCACCATGATCAAGTACCTGGTGGAGGCGGGGTGCCAGGTGCTGGTGGTGACCACAGGTGAGATGCGGTGCGGGAGGGGGCGGTGCGGGGGAGGCAGCGCGCAGCCCCACGAAGGAAATCAAGAGGGCGCAGGTCTCAGCTACGGGACTGCTACGAGTCTAGCTTATGTGGGCAGCACTATTTGCCGACACTCCGCTGCCTGCTTGGCTGTTTGCTGCGGTCAGCTCCTTGCGAGGGCATGGTAGGAATGGTGGCAACCACTCAACAGAGGTCACGGGAACGGCAGCACTGATTGGATTGTGCCGTTGTGGTGCTGTAAGCCGGCGTGCCCATGCCACCGTGGCCGTATGCACCACTGTGTTGCTTCCCGTCCTGTGTGCACGCTGACAGGCCCCGGCTTCACGCTACCCGGTGTGGACGCCGCCTCGTTCTGCGACCAGCCCAAGACCTTCTGCGGGGCCCGGGTGGTGTCGGCGCTGTCGTTCGGCTGCCCCTGGTACGCGCAGGTGCCGCTCAGCTTCGCGCTGTCGCCCCGCATCTGGTGGGAGGTCAGGTGGGTGGTGGGGCTGGCGGAGTGGCGGCGGGCACTGGCAGCCCCACGGTCCAGTCCAGCTGCAGGAGGCCACCACGTGTTGGTTGGCACCTGGGGAATCGCGGGCACTGGAACTGACAGTGGTGCGCACGGGACAGGGCGAGTAGCGGGCCCCCTCCATGGAGTCCACGAGCATGTACCCTTTCAAGCCCTGAAAGGGCATGCTACGCCATGGCGTGTTGGTCGTCAGCTTCAAATATGCGCATCCACCCTGCCTCCGCGCAGGGACTTCAAGCCCGACCTCATCCACTGCTCCTCCCCCGGCGTCATGGTCTTCGCCGCCAAGCTGTACGCCTGGCTGCTCAAGGTGCCGCTGGCCCTGTCGTACCACACGCACGTGCCGTCGTACCTGCCGCGGTACGGCATCGAGTTCCTTGTGCCCGCCATGTGGGCCTTCCTGCGGCTGCTGCACGCCACGGCGCACCTCACGCTCACAGTGTCCCCGGCCATGGTGGACGAGCTGGCCAACAACCGTACGGTCAACGACAGGAGCCAAATACAGGTAGAGTTAGTGGGCATCGGCTGTGGGTCAGCAGGTTGACCCGCTGTGACCCATGGGCCATGCCCGGACTTGGTGTCACTGCCAAGCCCTGCAAATGTCGTCGCGTCGAAGTACCGTGCCTTCCCCCTTGGCCCTTTGTTTGGCTCCGTCCCTAGCCCCTGCCTCACCTCCAAGGCTCCTCCCTTTTACACTGGCGCCTTCAATCCCTTGCACCCGCCTGCCCTGCCATAGGTGTGGAAGAAGGGCGTTGACTCGGACACCTTCCACCCGCGCTTCCGCTCGGACGCCATGCGGTCCCGCCTCACGGGCGGCCACCCGGAGCGGCCCGTGCTCATCTACGTTGGGCGGCTGGGCTTCGAGAAGAACCTGTTCTTCCTGCGCGAGCTGCTGGACCGCAACCCCGGCGTGGCGATGGCGTTCGTGGGGGACGGCCCCGCGCGCTCCGAGCTGCAGGCCAAGTTCAAGGGCACGCCTACCACCTTCCTCGGCACGCTGCACGTAGGTTACTGCCCTGCTTACTGGGAGAATCATAGTATTCATAGTGGTGCTGGGGGCGGGGGAGCCGGTGGAGCGGGGGGTTGGTTGCGCAGGGCATGACTTTAGGAGGGGTATGGCGTATGGGTGTGCTGTGGGTTACTGTAGGGGGGCAGCCGGTGGCAAAGCAGCGCAGGGCGGCTTGGGGTCTTTAAGGGCAGACTGCAGTTGGTCAGGGCACGAAGCAGAGGGGCACGCCAACGTAAGTCAACAAGCTTGGAACGGTACAAAGCGCCTCCTTACGGCACGCGTCACCTCCTCGCTCCAGCTCTCCTTCCCTTGGCACGCAGAAGTCCGTAAACGGTGGTCCAAGCGTGCGCCGTGCAGTGACTTTTGTCGCACATGGTTGCGTAACGCAGGGCGAGGAGCTGTCTTCCGCGTACGCCTCCGCGGACGTGTTCGTGATGCCCAGCGAGAGCGAGACGCTGGGCTTCGTGGTGCTGGAGGCCATGGCCAGCCAGCTGCCGGTGGTGGCGGTGCGCGCGGGGGGCATCCCAGACATCATCCGCCCGCAGGATAGCGGTGCGTCCAGGGCGGGGTGGGGTGGGGAGGAGTAGGGCAGGGCCAACCAGGGTGGGATGGGGGTAGCCGCGGAGCGGCAAAGTACGGGAACCGGGGCGGGCGGGACGGGGGCGAGAGGCTCTCACGCACATGCGCAAACGTGGGCGTACGTGGGGTCCCTGGTGCAAGGCTGACATCTGTGGGTGGCTTGCCCGCAAATGTTGTTAACGGGTACCGGCACGCGGTCACGCGAGCACCAGGTCCACTAGCCGGATGCGGTTGTGGCCGTTCTGTGTTGAGCAGCATGGGGTGTGTGGCACTGGTCCTTCGTTTCGCCAGGCAGGCGGCACGGGCACACGCATGTAAGCACTTGTTTCCCTTGCACCTTGTGCTCCCACGGACAGGCGTCACAGGCTTCCTGTACGAGCCGTCTGACGTGGGGCGGGCGGCGGAGCTCATCGGCCAGCTCACAAAGGACCAGGACTTGAGGTGCGGGAAGGGCTGAGAGGGAAGAGTGCCTGCGCTTTCTGTGTGCAGAGCGACCGCAAGCGAATAATAGATACCATTTTATTTGATTTCTTTTGTTCGTAGGCTTCCACAAGACGCTTGTTTGCTGGGGGTCACCTCCTCTTGCTGCCCATGCAACGTGTTCATGTCAACGTCTGCTCTTGTACCCGTCCACGACGAATGGTGTCGGCGAGCTGACACTGTATCGTTGTTTCTTGCGTTGGTGTATGCAGGGCCCGCGTGGGCGCCCGCGCGCGGCAGGAGGTGTCCAAGTGGGACTGGCGCGCCGCCACCATGCACCTGCTCAACGTGCAGTACCCCCTGGCCGTGGCGGCGGCGGCGGCGCAGTACGGCCCAGCGGTGGGCGGCATCGCTCGGAGCGTGTGGGAGCGGCAGCAGCGGGAGCAGGGCCTGGGGCAGGGCGTGGGCGGGCAGGCGGTGGCGCCCGGCTTTGCGTAGCCTAAAAGCTTGACACCCGTCCAGGGCTTGCGCAGTGTTGTGTGCACTGTGCCCTGTGATAGCGCGGGTGGATAGAAACCTGTTGTGCCTTGGTCTTGATGGGATGTGCACGGGGCTGTTGGGGTCCTTGGTGTACCTATGTGCCGTACGCGCGTTTCGGGTTCGGGAGAGGGCCAGTGCAAGTCGGCGAGCCGTGCTCGTTTTGACCTGTTCGCTCAGTCTGTGTGGCTTGCTGACATTCCATGCTCAAGTGTGTGCTAGGTGACGACTTGGGGCATGCCGTGAGATCCAATCACCATCGTTGTGCTTGCCGTGCGCCTGCGCGCGTTACTTGCGCTGTGCTGAACGCGAACTGTACGGGCCAGCACGGAGACCGGTCTTCCCTCTTGCGTGCATGAGAGACGGGGGCACACTAGGTGTGTCATGTGTGTTTGTTGCACGATAACACTCCATCGGTTAGGAGCAACGCACACGCAATATAGATGGCACGGATCCGGTGGAATTCATACCGTATCATTGAGAAGAACCTTCGTTGGCGACGCCACGTACGTGTCAAGTAACATGCGATGTAAGCGTGGAAAGACTTTTTGAGGGAACGTTGTGCCAGTAACTGTTGTGGAACGTTTTCAAGGTGCTGTGGCTGCAGGGCCTGGGGTGTAGTTGGAGCAAGGCAGCTCCCCTGGTTGAAAGCGCTTACAGGTGCAAGGAGCAAGTTCGCCTTGCAGCACTGGCGTGGGCGGCCGTTGCGGTCCTGGTCTTGCACAAGTCTTGGTCTTGAGGGTATTAGTACAACGCTGTGACGCAAAGTAGTACGCGCATGGTACAGCGCTACGGTCAAACATGTCGTCCTCTTGACTGCCGTGCAACATTGGGGACAACAACGATTCGCGTCATGTCATTGATGGCTTGCCGGGTTTCACCTGGGCCTGCTGGACCTGGTGGCCTGGGGTGTCTGTGGAACACCTTGAAGTAGTAAAGCTTGAAGCCTGGATAAGGCCCAGAGTGGATACCATACGGAGTGTGGTGCAGATCTGTAGGCGGTCGAGTACGTACGTTAGGCGTGTGGGCCGTTGTTGCGCTGGTCATGGGACCTTGGTGGACTACCAAGCGGAATGTGGGTGCAACTGACGTTTCCTGCTGTTTATTGTGCAGACGTTGTGCAGGCTCAGCAACTGCTTTGCGGGCCGTACGGCATATGCTGTAAGCACGTGTCGTACCAAGTACTTACGTGGCCACTTCTATAACGGTCAGGGACTCAGGCCTGCACCGTTACAACTTTGGCAGAGGAGTCGACCTTGCCAAATAGGCATCATGCCTCGTAAACAACATTTGTGAAAAGGAAAGAGCCAGGCACCAGCAGTTACAGTAAACGCAACGACGCCGCTTGCCTCAAGCCCTCAACTAGTCTCTCCAACCTGCCTCAACGCCACGTACCCAGCGCTGGTGCGAAGCAGCTACGGTGTGCGATTCATCGGCGGCGCGCACAAGCACGTACGACATCCTTGGCTGCAGCCTTGTATTCTTCCACAAAACAGTTGGACACACTTTACACCCAACAACAGGCACATTCCACTTCCCTTTCCATGTCAAGCTAGGCGTCTGGTGCGTGCACCTGCCCGCCTCCCATTGCGGCATCAAACTAGATGCGGCCTCCTTTTCTGGTTGCCAGCCTCCAAAACCCTGTATCGAAAGACGACGTGCATTGCATACGTCCGTACACAAAGTACTGTATAGCTGTACGGGCATAGGCAGCATCATCAGCGGCCACCCTCCGGTTGCTGGTGCTCCTCGGGGTGGCTTAGCGCCGCCCCCGTGTTGGTGCTGCTGCCGCTGATCAGCCGCTCCGCCTCACGCACCTGTGTGGCCAAGGGACAAATGACTTTCCTCCAAACAGATCCATCAGGTCCGGTACTTAAGGAGTCGCAGTCCCCGTTGTTCCAGGGCATGCAATGTGCAGAGCCGCCACGTTGCCGCACCGCGACGGGCCAGCATTGCACAGATGCTGCACGCCTTTAGGGACCTGCTCGACCCCCCCCCCCGCAACGGATGGACCGTTAAGACACAGTAGGCAACCGGCAAGAACGACACCACCTTCATGTACGCGCACGCATGCCGGCACACCCAGGGCCCGCTCTGCCCCTGCCACACCCCATTTTGCCATCCTAAGCTTGTCTCCGCGCATGACTAGCCGGCAACACGCAGTTGTAACAACGCTGCCAGGACCACCACCACACCGATAGCCCACCCAACTCACCCTCGCCTCGCTGCCAAGGTCCGCGACGGGCCTGCCGTGCAGGCCCGTGTCGGCGCCCGTCCACGTGCCGCCAATCTCACGCTCATGGCCCGGGCCGTACGCCCGAGCCGCGGCGCGCCCGGCGTCGTACGGCGTGACCGACCGCTCCTGCCCCTGCCCCTGCCCGCTGCCGTGCTGGTCGGTGGGGTGCTCGCCGGTGGGCGGGCTGGCGTCGTGCTCGGCAGCCATGGGGCCGCGGCTGGCGTCGCCCACGTGGCCACCGGCGCCGAGCTGTGGCAGGGGGAACATGCAGTGTAGGGTTGTGTGCGCCGGGTCAGGGCCAGGGCCAGGTATGTGGTCAGGGTCAGGGCGTGGGTCTGGTGCAACTACACGTGCTTACCGTACGCATGTTGAACCAGTATGGATCGCATGGTACGCATAGCAGTGTGTGCGTGCAGGTGCCTGCCCAACCAGAGTGTGCCATAGCCAGTGATTGCCGGCTGTATGTAGCGGGACGGCCTGCTGTCTTGCGTATCGGCTACTGCTGTTGCGCCTTGCTGCACTATGCCGCCTGCCGGAACCACCAACCGACACACCTACCTGCTCCGTGGGCATGCCCCGCGCCTCGTCGATGTTTGAGGGGGCGCTCTCCTCCAGACGGCGGATGAACTACAGCCGCACGGCAGGGGAAGGCAGCAGGGGCACGGGGGATAGGGCGGTAGGTAAGGGTATGGGGTGCCCATCTCGGTACGGTATGACATGCCTTGTAACGCCCGCCATGCAATGGAGCACCTAACTGCTTTACAAATCATAATAAGGGAAACCAAGCGCGAGACAGTATCGCAGGTGACGCGCAGGGATGGTTTGTCTGCGCAGAACTGGCGAACACGGTCGGGGGAGGTAGGTACGCGTGGGGCGCGAGGAAACACAGGAAGGTGGTTGGCGGAGGGCGTGCCCGCTTGCCTGCATGGCCTGCCGCCCCGCCAGCCCGTGTGGTAATGGCGGCACCACGCCGTGCACGTGCATGCCCACGCCCACGTCAGCCTCCGCCACGTCCAGGGTGGTCTCCAGCGCGGGGACGCGGGGCGGCTTGGAGGGGCCCGGCCCTGCGCCCTCCCCAGCCTGTGCCCACCCGCGGAAGCCCGCATCACAAGCCGTCACAATCAGCCGGCGGCGCACGCACAGCCCAACACGCGTGCGCTTTTGCAACAGTAGATGTGCAGCACACCGTAAAGGGGCATGTGCCAGCATGTGCAACTGCAGGAGGCCGCACGGGTGCACCTTTTTGTGCCAGAATGGGCTCGTCCGGTCACGCCAGGCCACGCCTGCGAACAGCAGGGTATTCCGAGCCCACCTCCAGGGCCTCTGCCGGGGCGTCGGAGGGCGCTGAAGACCGCGCCCCGTGCTCCATCTCTTGCGAAGTCCGCTGCAAGCAAGGGGCGCAATGTGCTTTGCTAGCCGCGTGTATCTATCAACGGTCCTGAAGGACTAGGAATGTGCTTGCGTGACGTCAAGGTCTAGTGACCCATGGGTCGGTCCCAGGGACGCCCACGCTCCTGTCCTTACCGGCGCGTTGTCGTTGGGGTGCACGTTGCGCTGGTACTGCAGGGTGCCAAAGTCTACATCGCTCATGTCGCGAGCAGGCGTGCCAGACGGCTCCTGCAGAATGCGCAAGACGGGCACGGGGAGCTCGGCTTCGCGGTTGACAGCGTTCTCGGCCTGCTCTCCGGCACATGTGGCTAAGCCTGATCTTTCCAGTAGCTCACGTTGCTGTTGTCATAGCCGCGAGGCTGCTGCATAGCCCGACGAGCTACCGTGCGACGCGCGGACACGGCAGCGAGCTTGTCTCTGCGTGCCGGCTCCCGGTTCAGTCGGGGTAACGTGCTGAAGACGCTCCTGGCCAGCATTGTTTCACTCAACGTAAAAGACCCTGTAGTCCAAATGTATGCCTTGCTCCGGAGTACTAGATAATATAATCCAAGCGGCCCTGGACAGTGTTGCTGAATGATGGAGCTTCGGACTGAATGATCAAGACAGCTTTGGCCGTTACATGCACGAATCCGCGCATGGCATGAACAAATTCCCAGCAGCCCAACGCTGCGGTCATCCTGCCCAGCAGATTGCTGCGCACTCGGTACACCCTCCCTCGCTCTCCGCCTGGCACAGGGCCAAGTCACGTGTCTAGTCCTAACGTCACCTATGGACGAGCTAGTCGCCCCCAGAGGAAGCGGCACCTCTCAATTCGTCGGTGCCCCCATCCTCGCTGTCACGAGCGTCAATGGGTGCCTCCCTGGACTACGTGCGTAGCACACCCTCTCCTGCAGGCTCCCCCCTATGCCATCAATACCTAAACACAGGCAGGCTGCAAGCGCCCTGTGATGCTCGCCCAACCTGCCTGTCCGCTAAAGCCAACTAAGCGCATCAAAGAGCTGCTGGTTACAACTCGTCCTTGACGTCCTCGTCCTCATCCTCGGTGGGGATCTTGACGGTGCCGGTGGCGGCGGGCTCCTCGTCGTCGTACTCGTCGTCCTCCTCCGGGCCGTCCTCAGAGTCCTCGCCGCCAGCAGCGGGCTCAGCAGGGGGAGCATCGGCCTTCTTCTTCTGCGCATGGTGACCAAGTGTTTGGACGTCAGGCACAGTGCCGGTGCAGCCCTACAAGAGTATGCCTGTGACACTCCGAAGCACATCACATGGCGCACGCAATGGCGCATGCCAGTGCACCCCCCATGCCGATATCCCATGGCCGTGCGGGAAATGCAAATACGGCAGCTCTGTACTCCAGCACCAAGCCTTGTGCACTCGCTGGAGGTCCATCCACACACCAAAAAGCGCCCTTCCGTGCCATCAACCCACCTCATCGAACATGGCCTTCTCTGCGTCCTTGCTCTTGCCCCAGGTCTCCTCAGCGAAGGCCTTAGCGGTCTCGAAGTCGTCGGTGACGATGATGTTGTCAAAGATGGAGCCTGCCTTGACCTGTCGTACAAACCATACGAAATTGCCGTCAGCACTGATGAAGGCATGCGCTCCGAACCTGAACGCCGCGCTGCCGTGCTGCATGCCATATGGCCACCTCAGCATGCCCATAGCCCTATTGCGAGCAGCCGTTACTACACACCGTTGTACCAAGGACGGAGCTGCCGATTGCCCTGCTCGCAAGGATAAATTGCCCAAACAAAGCACGGCCAGCACACGACGAGTGCCGTGCACTGCATGCGGAGATGCCTGCACCCGCAGCTGTCTTGGCCGTCCTCCCGTTTGCACCCACCTGCCACAGCTCGAAGCCCACGAACTTGAGGTCCTTGTAGTTGTACAGCTTGTCGTCGTGCTTGTACTCGGGGTTGTCGATGTCGGGGGCGACCCAGACGCCCTTGTAGGCGGGGTTCTTGATCATCTTGGGCTTCCACTCGCCCTTGTACTCGGGGTTGGGGATCATGGGCGGCTCCCAGGTGCCGTCCTCCTCCTCGTCCCAGTCCTCCGGCTTCTTGGCCTCCTTGTCGGGGATGGTGGCGGGGATGTCGTCCCAGCCCTCGGGCTTCTTGTCCTCGGGGTCAGCGATCTCGGCACGCTCGTCCCAGTCCTCAGGCTTCTTGGCCTTGGGGTCCTGCGGCGGTGGACGGACAAAAAGGGAGGGACTTGCGTTCTCGCTCTTTTGTGTGGTTGCATGACGTGTGCTCACCCTGCTGGCCGAGGGCGGCTCCAGGTTGCTTGACGTGTGCACCCCCTGCCAGCTGAGGAAGCCTGGAGCCAACAGCTAAGTCCCCGCTCTTCAGGGGCCTGGTACCTGCGCCCCCAGACCCAACGTGTTACCGGTAGCAAAATGAGCTCGTCAGCACTTCGCTGGCCCTGTCTTGCTTGAGAGGACAGCTAGTATGGCGCTGCTCAACTGGCAGCTTGTGGGCTCGTTACGGCCTGCAAGTAGGCAGAATCCTTACCTTGATCTTCTTGGGGGGCAGCATGTCCCAGTCCTCGTACAGGGACCCGGCGGCAACCTCCTTCAGGTCAATGTACACCTGCGTGGGGAAGTTCCGGTGCAGAGCAGGACGTCACGTTAGGCACAGCGTCCGTCACACGACAAGAGGCGCGCCAAGCGTGCTAGGCGCAGCAGACACCTTTCGAAAGCCAGGGCAGGTAAGGGCCCATGGGGGTCGCCACGCTTAACCCAGGCGCCCGCACCTTGTAGGTGTTGTCCGGCTTGAGGACCAGGGTGTACACGTGGGTCAGCTGGTCGCTCTCAGCCTTGATGTCCTTCTTAATCAGGTGGTTCTTCCCGTCGTAGGTGAAGATCACGTGCACCTTCTTGGTGGAGTAGCCGCAAATGTCGGGGCCGAACATGATGGAGTAGGGGGTGTCGCCACCGAAGTTCTCCATCTGGTCAGCGCTGCAAACGCAAGGAGAAGCAACACATGGAGACGTGAGCAAGCGCGTACCCTGGGCTGGTGCGCACACCCGGACTACAGCAGGTAGCTCGCATTGTGGGTCCCCCACCCGAATCACCTGCTAGCGGGGATGACCTTGATGTAGCCACCACCGCAGTCAATGTCCTGCTCGTGCTTCACGGAGAACTGGACAAAACATGGGCAGGGGAGGGACCCGAACACCGAGGGTTAGTATCAGGTGAAGCACCCGTTCAACCAAGCGGACTGCTTTTGCTTCCTTGAAAGTGCATACCTGTACAACGGTATCCTTGTCGGTGTTGTCGAACTCCTTCGTCAGAGGAGCGTAACTGGCGAAGAACTTTGAGTCGGGGCCGGTCTGGATACCCTTGTCGGCCTCCGCGTCGCCATACCACTTGCCAGCAGAGAGCTTAAAGTCGCCAGCTGTACCATCGTTCTGCTTCCACTTGGACTTCACCCAGCGATCCGTCCACGAGTCTGCGACCAGTACCCATATCGCCCTGTGAACGATCTGCACCTGGAGCTGCGAGGCGTCCACCGTTCACCAGGTGCGACGCTCACCATCGAAAGTCTCCTTCAGGTACACCTCAGCCGACGCGGCCACCACAAGGGTAGCCAGCAGGAACACCGCCTTCATGTTTACGATCAGCTATGCTCCTGGCCCCGTGCGCCTGGGCCCTTCGCGATGAACTGCCGCTGACTGAATCTCGCTCACAATGAAGTGTGTTGTTGCTGCTTGGAGTTCTTGGACAATGCTGTTGTGCTGCTGAACGAAGTGCCGTACGAAAACACGGTGTCCCGGGCCTGAACAAGGGCCTGAATAACAACCTGAAAACAGGTGAAGGTATAATAATCTTCGCAGAATCCAGGGAAATTGAGTAGGAGTTGTTTGCAGCCCGCGTCTAGAAATAGAAGCTTTGCCGTCAACTTTTTTGGCCTCGCCAGCCGTCTGTCTTGATTTTGCATATTAAAGTACTTTAACAAATGAATACATGCCGAGTGCCTAGCAAGGACCCAATTAGGTGCCAATTTTGGCGCGAACTCTGGAAACATCCCACCCCGAGACACCGTGGTTTGCACATCGCATGCGAAATGCGGTAGTCGTCAAACGTGCAGCTGCAAACAATGCCGGGGCTGTGACTCTCTAGGGCACCCGTACGTCCCGTGGGTCTTGAGATGTCTGCCCGGCCAGGGGCAGGCACGGGGGCCAGGCTGCTATCCCTGTCGGAAGCTTTTTTGGGGCTGAGGCCCCCACCCGGAGCGCTTCTCCGCTCATGGCCAGGTCCAATTGCAATCACGCGCAGCAAGGAGAGGAGGCTTCCCTGGCCGCAGCTCATCTGTCCTGGTCCTGCGCCGCCCAGGCAACATCCCTGACAGGGGCAGTACTCTGCTCACTCTTTTGCAGTATCGTACCTCACAGTTAGGGTCTTTTGCGTGTCAGGGGCAAGCTCAGGGGTCGGGGTCCAGACGGAGGTGACGATGGGAGAAAGAGAGGGGATCGGAGCAGAGCAAAGCTGGGTACGCTTCTTGTACGGAGCCCAGGGAGCCTACGGGGACCCGTTGCCCTCCCGTATCGACGTAGTCGCCCGTTTATGGCCTGCTGGGCTTTTGTATGCTGACCCAGGCTGACCCCAGATGGGTGGCAGGCTGGTGAGCGGCTGGTGCAGGCTGGTGGAGGACTCAGACGGCCGCATAGGCACGCATGCTGAGGCAGGCTGAGGGCACTTGGCAAGAGTCGCCAAGGTGACCAGGGCCAACGGTGTTTGCCCGCTTGTCCCAGTTCCAGGAGTTCGAAGGTTGCATCCACGTCGTTGCGCCGATGCCTCACGTAGGGAATACCCTCTCTTTGGCGGCCAGACAGAGTACGTGTCCACAGTACGATTGTGGCGTGCCTCACAGTATCATGCTTTCTGTGTCCATGTGTATCGCGGCATACATACAATACAGCGCCCAGGCGGCCCAAGCAGGGCCAAGCCAGGGGATAGTAAACGAGTTATTGGAAAGGAGGATCCGCTTTGTGGCGATATGCGGCACAGGCAGGCTAGCTCGTGTGTTGATAGGCAACGGCAGCTACGGCTGAACACGCACGGTAAGCCACGCGTCCACATACTGGCATGCCCTGGCCACGCGATACCGGTTGTCACTTTCTGCGCATGCACTTTATACGCATGACACAGTGCACGGTGTTGTTGTGCCTTGCAGTAGACAACAGCCAAGCTCCCAATCCCCCCAACGCAATTGTATCGCGGTCGTGGGTGAACGTACGCCACAAAACAGCTTACGTAAAGATCGTCCCAGTATTACATCAACCAGCACCAACCACTGATCACAGTTACGAGAGATCGCCTGCAGATCACCTCCAGCTGCCTCCAGCGCGCATCAGCGCCGACATAAGGAAGGCATGTACACCAATCTGACAAGATGCACGCCAGGGGAGATGGATGCACGCACGTGTCATGCCCAAAACGACGATCACGTAATACACGGCCATGGCCAGCATGGCCAGCACAGTGGCCCCCATCCAGGTCTGTGCCGCTCGGTTTATGTACTCCTGTGCACTGGGGGGTCACGAGACGCGCGCACGGAGACTGCATACTGGTAGCCTGCCAGCATTTGGACTTCCACAAGAGCTTGGACTGTCTGCATCCCCCGCCCCTGTCCGCCCACCCCAGACCCCACCCCATTCGCCTCCCTCAACCCCACAAGGTAGACCGGGCCATCCCCTATCCCCAGAGGGTGAGGACGCGGCAGCACCCACTGTGCCGCGGATGATGCACTTGGTGGAACATGCTATTGGTACCCTACTGCTCACAGCTCGTCGCGCTGCGCGTTCCAGCAGCGCAGCGCCTCTTCGTCACAAGTGGGCAGCACGCGCTTGAGGCGCAGGGGAGGGCCCCCCAGGGCACTCACCACGTTGAACACGAAGCGGAAGGTGTTGGTGACGTAGCTCTCCAGCACCTCGGGCTTGGTGACCCGCGCCTCCACTTCCACGATGACACGCCCCTGGTGGATTGGCAGCATGCCGGTAGCAGCGCGCGGGAGCCAAACGGGATTTAGCGTTCAGCACTCAGAGGCTCGCGAAAAGCATCTCACCACCTTCGTGCTCCACAGACGCCAGCACCATGCTACCAAAAGCGCAAATGCGCTCCACCTTGTATTGCCGAGTACCATGCTGGAGGTCGTGCAAGTGTTGTAGACCACCACGCCATATAGTGCATTGCACAGCAGACGCTCTCAGGTCTAAGCCCCATCACGTGACTGCTGCTGCTGCTGCTGCTGCTGCTACTGCCACCGTGCCGCGTACCTTGCTGCCGTCCAGCTGCTCCGCATGCACCACGGTGCTGGTGAGGCGCAGCAGGTCGCCCATGTCCACTGGCCGGCTGAACGTGATCTCATCCACTTTCTGGAACACAGGCCGGCTGCCGCCGAACATGTAGGTGGTGGCGAAGCCCAGCTCATACGCACGCCTACGGTAGGCAGGGCGAGCAAGTGCGGACAACACGGTGTGCAGTAGCTTGCATCCACGGACTGCACCGCTGTACCGTATGGATAGGTCGCGCAGGAGCGGCATGGCAAGCGCATCAGCCGAGCTGTGGGAACGCGGCTGTAAGGAAGCCTTTGCCGGTTGGCCAAGCGAGGCGCTTGCAACCCAGGAACCCACCTCATGAGGAAGCCTCCGAAGATGCGGCCGTGGATGTTGCGCACCTGCGGCTGGCACACGAAGGTGTTGTGCTGGCAGGTGTGCGGCATAAGCACCGCGTCGCTGGCCGCCAACGCCGGCAGCTCCTGCAGCCGCCGCGCGGCAGCAACCCACGCGCGGGCCTCAGGGGGCACTGCGTGAAAGGCGGGTATGGTACAAGAGGAGTGTTGTTTTCGCCGTTTACTCTTGGAGCAGGGAGCAGCGTGCAAGGCGCGCATGCAGTGCTTTGGCAAGAGCAGGGGTGAGCGTGGTGCGCTTTGATGCCCCAGGCCTATCAGGCGTACTGTACCCCCCAAACAAAGGACTAACTGCCACGTGCAGGTCAACCAACCAGCATGCGGCGGGGCCATGCAATCCAATGCGCCCGGCCTGCTGATCCGCTCCTGCTCCTTCAAGCCGACCCCGGCACCTACGCACGGGCGCTTGGAGCTGCTGCTGCTGCCGCGCCGCCTTGCGTGCGTCCGCCACGCGCTGCCGCTCCGTGAACACCGCCACGTCCTGCGGGCTGGACGGCTGCAGCTGCACCACCTGCGCCGCGCGCCGCGTGCGAGGGTCCAGGTGCACGAAGGAGAAGAGCGCCTCCAGGCTGGGCTCGGGGTCGTGCTGCTCCTGCACGGACCGGTAAGGGCAAGCACCGGCGCGAACGTGTACTTGCACGAACACCAGTGGCCAGACAAACGCAAGGAAGTACTGGTGCCGCCACGCGGTGTTTACTAAGCCGCGTGCCGTCCGGCATGCGCTCTTCGGTGCATCGCGTTGCTGCCGATTGTGCATGTACAACCGCCTGCCTCCTGCACTTGCCGCACCGCGGCTTTCACCCGCCCACCCCCCAAGCTCACAACTGCCCTTCCACGCCCCCACTCCCCGCCCGCACCTGGAACAGCTGCATGCGTATGTCCAGCGCGGACCGCCCCGTCCACACCACCTGGCCGCGCACCACCACGTCCCGCTCCAGCCGCAGCGGGTGCCGCACGCTGATCTCGTCCACGCTGGCGGTCACCAGCAGCGGCAGCGCGCTGCCGCCCGTGTGGCTGCAGGCACAGCCAGCGGTGCAGCAGGCCAGGGGTAGGCCAGGCCAAGCCACGGTGTAGCGCATGGCATCAGTCAGTTAAGGGTTGGCGCGGTCCTGGTCATACCGTTAGCCCCCCCATGGTTGTACGCTTCTGCCCTCACGTACCGGTAGCAGCCGGTGCACTGGATGTCCGAGAAAGGTTTGCGTACAGTACGAGCGGATGCTCCCCATGTGTAAAAAAAAGGGTACATTACGCCCACGCCCGCGCCAGCCCCACGTGACTTGTATGCTCCACGCACCAGTGCTCGAAGGCCACGTTGCCCGCCAGCGAGTCCAGGTCCTCCAGCAGCCGCCCCACGCGCATGTGACCCCAGGGGTTGCGGTACTGGGGCGGGGGGCCACGGGGACGGGGACGGGGTCGTTGGCGTCCAGTTGCAGGGGGCACGGGTCGGTGAGGCCCCAGAAGGCCGGTGTGGCAACGGCGGCTCCAGCTCGAATTCCAAGTTGCAGGCTTGGTGACAGGGATTAGCACGATCTACGGACGACGTTGGATGCGACATCAGGAAGGGGACGCCATGCCGGGCAGCTCCGACGCCCCACCGGCGTGCAGCAAGCACACACAGGAGCTTGCTGGTATCAGTTTTTGGACCTGTACTGGCTTGCACAGTTATACTCTGACTCACCATCTCCTGCAGCACCTTGTCTGTGCTGAACTGGTAGGTCACCGCTATGGGCTTGGGCGGCCGGGCCTCGGTGGTGGGCGAGGCCAGGGCGAAGGTGACGGGCCCTGCCCCCGCCTGCCGTGCCGCGCTGGTGCGCTCCAGCCACAGCTGCCGCGTGATGGGCGTGTAGCCGCCCACGAACAGCTCCTGCAACACGAGGATTGAGTTACTCAGGGTCACCAGCATGCGCTGGGCAGGTGCCACTTTGCCGGCTGACGTAGCTCGGGATGCCGTACAATGCATGGCGGTACATGCGGCGCGGCGAGGTTGTATGGCTACCGGTATTCGTGGTGGTGGCCCTCCCGCCCACCTCATCGCTGGGGACGGAGGGGCTGGGATCTGAGGTCGGCGTTGTGGATTTGGGCGCGGCGGGTGCGTTGGAAGCGGAAGTGGTGGAGAAACAGTGGTACCCTCCGAGCGCGGGGTACCCTCCCCTGCTGCGTTGGTGCAATGCAACACCCCTAGGGCTTTGCGTAGGACCCGAACCATCCCGTGGTAGGTCAGATCTACATGATCTACTACACGCGTTGTTCAGAGCACCGGAACAGGCTGCTAGACAACCTTCTAGTGCAGACTTTCGGCACGGTACCAGTGCGCAAGCAAGCTTCCAGGCAGGCCTGCGCATGGCTGGTCTACTGCACTTGCCAGACGACAAGTTCTTTATCAAGGTGGATGACTGCCCCAGGCTGGGGCGCAATAATCCGTGCCACTGGGGCCTTGGCGCCCGGGTCTCATGCAGCCTGGGACGAGCATGCACTAATAGAGTAGACCGCGTCTCAAACTTCATTTGTGCTCTCCTTACTAGTCCAAAAGACTGCTCATACAACTAGTCGCAGGCTTAGGCAATCCGTGTCGCGTTGGGGGCCAGGAATGGCCACCCACGAGAACCCGCGAGTATGGTTTGACATAGAGATCAACGGCGAGGCAGCCGGCCGCGTTGTCATGGAGCTGTTTGCGGACGTTGTTCCCCGCACCGTGGAGAATTTCCGGGCCCTATGCACGGGAGAGCGCGGGGTTGGCAAGTCCGGCCAGCGACTACACTTCAAGGGCTGCGTCTTCCACCGTATCATCCCGGAGTTCATGTGCCAGGTGTGTCCCATCCCCCGTTCCCCAGGCACGGCAGTCTGGCCACCGGTCTGGTGTAAGGCCCTGCCCTCGTGCTCAGTCCCTTGTGATGTGTTGGACCATGTCATGGTGTAGGGGGGCGACTTCACGGCCGGGGATGGAACAGGTGGAGAGTCCATCTATGGCGAGCGGTTTGATGATGAGCGACCTGGCTTGGCGCTCAAGCATGACAAGCCGGGGATACTGTCCATGGCCAACGCCGGACCAAACACCAACGGGTGAGATGCAAGGGGTTGAGGAAGGGGCCAGTAGCGGCTAACGACAGGCCAAGTATACGCACAGGGTGCGGCCGTATGTGACGAGCGAGCGTGTTGGCTGTTGCGACAGCTTCTCTGACGCATGGCCGGTGCTGTTGCCCGCTTGCGTACCCAGGTCCCAATTCTTCGTCTGCACGGTGCCATGCCCGTGGCTGAACGGCAAGCACGGTAAGAGATGTCCCGAAAGGAAGGGGTTCGGCTCAGGCCCCCGAACCCTTTTGCTCGGTTGCTGCACATACTTCCGCGCTCCCACATTGCTGCATGTACTGGTAAGGACTGTGCAGACGCCATGATTTCACACAATCTACCAAGGGTGCTTGCCCTGCCACTAAGCCACAAACCGCCCTGCCGTGCAGTGGTGTTTGGGCGCGTGGTGGAGGGCATGACCACCGTCAAGCGCATGGAGGTGGTGGGGCAGCGCAGCGGCAAGCCCAGCAGGCGCGTCATCATCGCAGACAGCGGACAGGTGGGCTGTGAAAGCGGTGTTCTGCAGACTCACTGGCATGCATGTGCACCCTGTGAGGCAAGGAAGCTGTGACCCATTTGCGCACCCATTGGCTCTGGCCGACCGCATCTGCACGTCCCTGCACACAAGCGGCGCTTCCTGCCGACTTCTTCCTCTCTCATGTCTGCGTACTGCTGCTGCTGCTGCTGCGGCTGCTGCTGCTCGCAGCTGCCCAGCAAGCTGCAGATGATGCTGAAGCTCAAGGCGGAGCGCGAGGAGGCGGAGCGTCTGCGGGCGGAGCCGGTGGTGGTCAACCCCGACCAGGAGTCCCTGCAGCGCCTCAAGGCCCTGCAGCAAGGCCAGCAGCAGAAGAAGGACAAGCAGCAGCAACAACCAAAGAGCAAGGACGGGCGCGCACGGGCCATGGGGATAGGAGCAGTGCTGGCGCAAGTGGCCGCCGACGCAGCCAAAGCTGCGAAGGCGGGGGGTGGAGATGCAGCTAAGGGTGACGGGAAAGAGGGGCAAGCAGCGGCTGGCGTGGATGGTGAGGCGGCGGGCAAGGCGCAAGGGCAGCAGCAGGGGGGGCGAGGGCGGTCAGAGGAGCGGACGGAGGAGGGCGAGGAGGGGCGCGCTGGGCCGGGGCCGGGGAGCGGCGCGGGGGAGGAGAGCGGGGAAGGGGAGGATGGGGAGGGGAGGGTGGTGATTGGCGGCGTGGAGAACGCGAACCCGTACGAGGGCATGTCGGCGCGGCAGCGGAAGCTGCTGGAGCTGCGGCAGAAGCTGCAGCAGTGCCGCAAGCAGAACCAGAACGCCGTGATAGAGGAAAAGAAGCGGAAAAAGGTGCGTGATTTACCAGCCCTAGTCCGCTTGAAAGAGTGTGGCTGGGAAACCGTGAGGGCTGGTGGCGGGTTCGCGCCGGGCGCACGAGCTTTTGGAGGCTTGTTTGTACTGCAGTGAATGTTTGACGGCGAGCCAAACGACTGATGTCAGCAAGAGTACTTGTGTTTTAGCGGTGCTAGGAACAATTTTTCAAACTGGCACGGGAATTGCACATCAGGGAAGGGCAGGCCTGACGTAGTGGGGACAAAGTGAACGGCGTGTACCCGGGCTACCGCATGCAGGCACCGCAGCTGTCTGCCCTACCCCGACGCAAATGGTGTATGTCTTGCCCCGCCGCAGAGCCCCGACGCGGAGGGGCCGGACGACAGCAGCGTGGGCGCCAAGAAGCGGTGGTACGAGGAGAAGCAGAAGCGCAAGGCGGAGGAGCTGCAGCGCCTTGGGCTGGACCCCTCGCAGGCGCACAGGTGGGGCCTCCGGGCGGCAGATGAGTGAGCGGGATCCTAATCTACGGGCAGTAGTAAGGGACCGCGGGCTGGCGATGGTGGCGATGACGGCCGGTGAATACTCATGAGCAGAGGCGCCCTGTTCGGTACTATTCATGAGCATGTGCGTGCGTGTGTGTCTTGGTTTGGGCTTCTGCAGCAAGGCTCAAGGCGTATGCATGTGGGATCCCCTCCGCAGGCTGGACACGGCGGAGGCCGCTGCGACGCAGTACGAGAAGAAGGCCAAGAAGGGCGGGCCGGAGGGCTGGGAGGTGTTCGGCAACAAGCACCTGTACAAGAGCTACCTCAAGCGCACGGAGAACGTGCCGTACACCAAGGAGGAGTACGAGGCGGCCAAGGCCCGTGACCCGGAGTTCTACAGGTGGGGCACGGGCCACCGTAACGCGGCAGAGTCTTAGAGCAGGGCATTGCTCACTCCGGCGGTCTGGTGCCTGCACTGCGGTGCCCGGTGCCCTGGCAAGGAAAGCACTACGCCAGTGAGACGGTTGCGGCGGTGTGGCGCAGCGAGCCACTGGGTGTAGACGGTTACTTCGGCAGCCAGTAAGCGGCTGGCTACTCGTCTATCTGTGCTGCTGACCTGCGTCGCGCCGTGCCCTGCCGGGGGCTGCTGTACCTCTGCGTGTGCTGCAGAGACGCCGACAGCCTGCAGTACGGGAACATGGCGGCCGTGCCGGCGGAGAACGTGGACAAGATGGTGGCGGAGCTGGTGGACCGGTGAGCAGGAGGAGCGGGGAGCAGGGGCAGCAGAGTTCGGGATTAGGGCTTTCGGGCCATGTCCATTTCGTGGGCAAGGGTGGCCATATGCCGACGTGTCGTATGTCGCCCGGTTCCCTAATTCCAACCCCTTTCTTTCTTTTCAAATCCTGCTGCAACCCCGACCGCAAGCCTTGTATACAAACCCCCGAGCCTCATGCACCCGGGTTCCACCTCTGACCTGCCCTGATCCTCCCCTCCCTTGCCCTTGCCCTGTTCCTGCCTCCTGTCGCACCCGCCGCACAGTGACCGCAAGCGCGACGAGTTCAGCCGGCGCCGCCAGCTGCGCGAAGGCTCCGACGTAGACTTCATCAACGACCGCAACGCGCACTTCAACAAGAAGATCCAGCGCGCCTTCGGCAAGTACACCGGCGAGATTAAGGCCAACCTGGAGCGCGGCACGGCGCTGCCGGACCGGTGACGACGTAATCGGCACGCGGCGCTATGTGCTGTGCATGGTGGGTCGGTGGGAGTTTGCTGTGGCGGGATTGAGCGTGGGGCGTGTGCGGGATGCGCGTGGGGGTTGCGTGCAAGGGCTCAGAACACAGTCAGGGCACGCTCTGCAGACGTTGTGCGAGGCGGGAGGGGGAGAGGCTTGGGGCGCGGTGGTTCAGGGCAATGCTTGACTAACACCGGCATGCGGTCAGTGCAGGATGGGCCACAACCCGTAGTAAGTAGCAGCAGCAGGAGCACGTACTGCCCATGTACATATGCATGAGATGGTGCTGTTCACACCCCGCCAGTGGCCGAGCCCCTTCGCCGGAAATACAGGCAAGGGGTGGTATACGGAGATAGGTATCACCCGGCGCATTACAAGCGCCTGGCGGACAAGGATGGGTACGCTCGCCGTGCCGCGTGCCGCTGAGCCAGTCGGCACCGTGGCCCGGGCACCGCCCCACACTACATAGACCATGATGCGCCGCATCGCACTGCACGGTCACAATGCACTGCCCACTACATACAGACCACCATGCAGCGGGCGCTACACACCACGCACGTGGCACATCGGGTTGCATCCGCATGGGCAAGTTTAGACGTGCACGACGTAGTCAGGGGCTTGCGCTGCAAATGACGGGCCCGTGTTGGAGAGGACGTGTTCGACTGGGCCAAGCGGGCGCCGATCAGGGGCTCCTCATCACAAGCGATGTCGTCCTGTAGTGCCTTCCTAACTGCCACCTATCTTTTTGCACTGCCTGCCGGCCTGGCGCCATGTCCCTGTTTGCAGGGTTCGGGCTCTGGGCTCTGGAGCCTGCGGCGGGCCCGTGCGGTGCGCTTGCATGAAAGCCTTGCCATGCGGGCGGCAAGGAAACAATATCGGGCGAGCGGCCCAGAAACTTGCTGGGTTACACAGAGGAGCCGCTGCAGATAGTGCTGCATCGCGCCTGTGGGCAGGTTACCACGTGGGCCATGCTTGGCTGGTGGTGGACATCCAGGTTGGGGCAGACCAGACCGGGAGGCTGTCAGATGTTGATGACGGGTGAGCCCGTGTACAATAGCGGCAAAGGAGTAAGTGCTCGGTTGACATGTTTTATCGTAGAAGAGGACGCTGTGTGGGAGTTGGGGGCATACGTGGCCACGATTGGGTTCGTGTTGCTCGCCTTGCTCCGCAGGGAAGCTTCCCTGTCGCTGAATGACCATGCGCATTACCACGAGACTACGGCCTGACAATGCAGCCCTGTACCTGGCTATGCACCCTGACAAAGCTCTCAAGAGCTTTCCTCTGCTCAAGCAAGCAGGCAAAGTGTAGCAGTGCACGCGCGCCAGCAGTTCCATGCAACGGGCGGACCTGGGCAGGCAACGGGGGGATGTAAGGTCGTGTCCTCGTGGATGGTGCATGGACGGCTGAGGCTTGGCGCCACGTGTGATATGAAATCTGGTGCCAGCACAACGGGAGCAAGCACGCGTGCGCACGCAAGCTTTAGTCCCAGTAGAGCTCACCGGGAGCTCCGGCTCCCAAGTCCCAACCCCCCGGGCGCCGGGCCCCCTCAGCGTGTTGTTCCCACACCCAGGTGATACCTGTAACCGGATGGGTGTACCCTGCTGCGCTCCTGGGAGAATGTCAGTGCCGGGAGCGTGCCAGCAGCCCAGGACACAGCAGTAAACACTGGTAGAGCCAAGCCGTACGAGATGCTTTGATGTACTGGTAGCGGTTCGTGTTCAACGCAAGCGCTCTTCACCTGCAGATAGTGCACTGCGATCCAACATAGGAGTGTGGCTTTCTCTTCTTGTGTTGCTAAGGACCGAGGTGAAAGCAACGAGAAATGTGTCCACCCTGACAGCGACTTCGGAGGCTCCTCCTAAACGTTTGAGTGGTGTTGAGGAAAAATGTCTGCATTCCTCAACCTCGCGGCAGCCTCGCTTGGCAGAGCTTTGCTCTCCGGCGGGGAAGCCATGACTGACAACTGCTCGGATAAGCACGTCTCATACGAGCACCGCGTGGACGACCCGGAGAACTGGTAAGCATGTTGGTCATGTTTCGAGAGGTAGAGGGCTCGCCGGTCTCGAGGGGCTGGGCACCTGCTTTTTCAAGGTGTGGTCCTGTGAGACAGCGCTGCTGGACTGTCTGCCCCATTCGTATATGCATCAATAGCCCGCATGCCAGACGCGGCGCTATCTTTGACAGTGCACCTCAAGGAAACGGGTTTTCGTTACCTTGTGCGTGCCATGCGCGTTCACCTAGCTCCTACGGGGAACCAGGCGCTGCTGAAGCGCGCAACTCTCTATCAAAACGATGTACTGCTAAGCGCAACCGTTGCTGTTGACGAGGGTCAAGGGCTGTGTTGTAAGTCAGCAACGACATTCCTGACAGACGGCCCGGCTGCCGTCGCTTGCTGAAAGCGCCATAAGGGCGCGGATGTTACTGCCCTTATGTTATTAATGCGCTTCGGGCTCAACGGTATCAGCCGATGGCCTTCCGCAATCTGCACACCCTGACGGAGGTGCGCCCCTGACACCTCGGTCTGCCACGACACACACCACCACCACACCGGCAAAACGTCCGGTCGGGCGCGACTCGGCACTCCCTGCTTGCACAAAGCGTGACACCAGCTGTCCCACCTGGCCTCCCCCCCCGGAACCCACCTCTACCCTCACTACGTGAACGCGAATGCCCCCGTCCTGGACGCTCGCCCAGCGACGCATCCTCACCCCATGCCTGGCGCTGCTGGGTGCCCACTTACGACACCGTACCACAGCTCCACCCTCCTCCTACTCCATCCACTTGCTCCCCCCAGGAACTGGTGCCTGGTGCCCAATGGCGGCATCGACGCGGTCTTCTTCGCCGGCCTGGCCGTGGCGGTCATGTGCCTGGCCTCACCCCGCTGGGACGCACTCATCGTGCTGTTCTTCGGTGAGCGCATCTGCTGCTTTTCGTCCCCGACGCACTTACACGTTGCGATACCCACACGCACCGGTCTCCCGCCTACCCGTGCACATTTCAGCGCCGCGCCATGTCCCCGGCACCCCGCCATCCGCCCAAGCGTCGCACAACTGCAAACCTCTCTCGCTCCTCTCCTACCGCTCCATCCTCCTCACAGGCGGCATCTACGAGTTCTTTGCCTACTACTACAACCTGGAGCACGTGTCCAACGCCGTGGCGCTGTGGCTGGGCATGCGCCCCGCCGACATCTTCGTGTACGTCTTCCTGCCGCCCTTCCTGCTGGACCTCAGCGTGCGGATAGACTTCTTCATGCTCAAAAAGGCACGGACACGGGGCAAGGGCGCGACATGGGGGTGCGGCCATACATTCGGTCGGTGGCTGCTGCTGCCATGCCGTGCGCACGCGGCAGCTGAGACAGCAGCCGGTGGCACAGCAGGGGCGGCGGTGCACGATCGTATGGGGCGCGGGTGAAGGGCGTGGGTGCATGGACGGACTTGGCCGGAGAATGTGTTAGCCGCAACAACATGACGTCATACAAGTAACCTAGCGACGCGCTGCAGCTGCGCATGCGCTGCGCTGCCTCAGCCCTACGCGCACCACACGCGTGCCCCGTCACGCGCAACGTCGCCTCACCAACCCTACACAGTACACACACCCTCACGGTGGGGGCCGCTCGTAAGCAAGGGAACCTAGTGGGTACACGCCCACACTCGCCTTCCAGACTCCAAATTGAACCAGCTCCTTCAACGCAGCACGTGCCAGCAGCGGCTCCAGCCTAGCTCCTAGCGGTGGCGGGTGGGTGGGCGGGTGGGCTCGGCTCTCGGGCTGAGGTATGCATCGCATTCCACTCGCGTGAGCACGCAATCGTCTGTCCCGCGTGGGCCGGGGGGCCACCCGACACAGCTGGCGTTCTTCTTCTTCAGTTAAGTCCTCTCAGCGCATCAACAGCTAGCAGCCGGAGCTGCCTCGATGTTTGCTTCCAATCGTCGGACATGCCACTTGCTTCGCCCTCTACTAGTACCTGCTTGTTAATATGCTACTTTGTCCACGCAACTGCATACGCTACACACACCCTCACACCGCATGCCTGGTCTCCCCGCTTCACCCCGCCCTCCGTGCCCCCCGCAGGTGGCCTTCAACATTGGGTTTATGGCGTTCATCATGGTGATCGCCTCCGCGCTGCTGCTCATCCCCTTCATGCTGTACGCGCTGGACCTCAAGGCTAACGGCTGGACGGCCGGCTACGTGGCGCTGTTCGGGGCCATGATTGCGTCCACGGACGCAGCCTCCGTGTCCGCCGTGCTGCGGTCGGGTGGGTAGTCTCGCGGTGCGGGGTTGGGACACGGAACGGAGGTACAGAGCCGTTCGACTGAGTGGTGCAGGGGTGTATGCGGATGGGCATGGGTGCATCGGTGCGCGTGAAGCGCGAAGAATGAGTGTAAGGCGTCAGGGAGTCAGGAATGCGCTTGTACAGTGTCAGTGCATGACGTGGAGCTATTGGGCTGCACAGGTAGCAGGGCGGCTGCTGCGGAAGGTCGCAGGCATAGAGGCATTGTCCGTTACCACCAGGCTGTCCTCTTGTTGACGAGTGCGACACCTTGGTGCGTGGGCTTGAGGGTAGCTACCGTGTCCCGTAGGGCTGGGCCGGTAGCAAGGAGCACTCCTCGGGCCTGTGTTTATGTACTAGCTAGTCTAAATGGAAGCCGTTCGATTGTTGAACGGAACCTGTGTCTCACACGGGAAATCGCCGGGTGCTGCTGTTGTGTGCGGCCCCAGGTGGCGGCCCCGAGATTCTCAGCGTGCTGCTGGAGGGTGAGTCGCTGTTCAACGACGCGTCCTCTCTGACGCTGTACGAGATCTTCCACGAGGTGGTCACCAGCACGGAGCACACCACGCTGGCGCACGACCTGCAGAAGATCGTGCGCATGACCGTGTGGTCGGCTTTCACGGGCGTGTGCATCGGTGTGGCCTTCGGCATCGTCACAAGGTGGGCACACTCTCTTGGCAGGCCGGGCGCACAGCAGGTGGTGGGCCAGAGCAGAGCAGAGCAGCGCGGGGGCCGGCGGCTCTCCCAGGTTGGCGCCTGCAGGCGTGCACGTCCACGCTGGCAACTCCTGCCATCGTTGCCCCACTACGGGCTACGGACTGGCTGCCACTGGGGCAGGACGGCGAGCTGAGCACCCGTGCGTCCCTTTGTGCCCCACAGGTGGATCTACGCATGGCTGCAGCACCGCAACATGGAGGCCCAGGCAGAGGTGGCCTGGTCCATCGCCGGCTGCTACCTGTCCTTCTACATCACGCAGGTAGGGTACCGTGTACTGTGTACGGTAAATGGCATGGCACGTGGCGCAGCCTTGCCAAGGGCCGGCCCAGATGGCACTCAAGCACCGTGTCCACAACATCAACCATATCCGTAATCGAGCTGCTGACAGGTGTTGCGGCGTAGTGTTGAGGCAGCTGCTGACGACCAACGCGTCCTCCTTGCGCGCAGGTGTGGTGCAAGGGCTCCGGCTGCATCGGCGCCGTGGCGTTCGGGCTGTACGGCAGCGCCACGCTGCTGTGGGGCATGAGCACCAAGGCGCGACTGACGGGAATCTTCATGCAGTTCTGGCAGGTAGGCTTACTAGGTACATGCCAGGGCGAGCTGTGCCTGGCGCCCGCGTCGAGCCATGAGCCCGTTGCCTGATAGTACAAAGCGACATGCATCCAAAGGCAGGACGGTTTCCTGTGCCTTCGGTCCTTGCCACCAGGTCATAACGTTCATCATCAACGGCCTTATCTTCTTCTATGTGGGAGCTAGCGCCGTCAACTTCACCATCAGGTGGGCGGCCCGAAACGTGAGCCTAGGGTCCAGCCGAGCACCCGAGCCGGCGTCCAAATGGGCACCGTCTGTCAACGCATCTGCGCCGCACCTGCACAAGCCGTGAGCGGCTGCCCTGGCGCTTTCCCTCGGCCGCAGGTCGTCCGACTACATCTACTCCGCCAGCGGCGGTGTGGACCTGGTCAAGATGCTGCTGTACAAGCTGCCGCTCATCTATCTGGCGTCCTTCTCGCTGCGGTTCATAATGACCTTCTTAAGGTGGGACGGCTAATACCGCACCTGCATTTCTGGGGGTTACGGCGATGACCAGCCCAGGCACCAAGCCGTGAGGCCGCTGTGCCCCCCGGGTCCCTCGCCCACGCCCATGCTTGCACCCTCCGTACACTGGTGCCCTCAACACTCACCAATACACCAACGCAAGGAGCATTGGCACAGCGTTGAGGCCTGTGCAACCGGTACGCCGCTCCACCACCTTGAGGTCTGCCAACCGCTACCGGCATGCCAGTACCGGCTTCCTGACAAACCGCACTGCCTTCTGCAATCCACGCAACAATACACCCCACAGCATCAAGTTCCTGCAGTTCGCGCGGCTGAGCGAGGGCATGAGCATCCAGGAGGTGGTGTTCGTGACGGTGGGCGGCCTGCGCGGCAGCCTGTCGCTGGTGCTGGCGCAGAGCGCGGCCACCATGGCCTCCAGTAATACCACGGAAGTCAACGTCAAGGCAGAGATCGCCATCTACACCGCGGGATACGGTGCGCGCTGGGCCGGCTTGGGCTTGGGCACACATACATTGACGAGTCCGCAACGCTGGTACTGGTCGGTGGTGAACCTGGCCGTGTGTGTGGTAGCAACGGTTTGTGGTTAGGGAGGCGGTTCGAGTGGTAAGGTCCGTTGTCATTCCGCCTCGCCCTTCCCCTGGGCTCCCTCGCAGTGCTGATGACGCTGCTGATCAACGCACCGCTGTGCGGGCTGCTGCTGACGCTGCTGGGGCTGGACAAGGTCCGGCAGGAGCAGCTGAGGCTGCGCGGCGAGGTGCGTGGGGCCTGCGAACGCCCCGTCGCACAGCTGTACAGAAGTGCTGCTACCCCATTCCTTTGAGCGCCACCTCCCCTTATTTGGCTTTCCATCCGTGCCGGGGGCATAGCATGGCAGGTATGTGTTAAGCGGGAGAGAAAACGACGTACACGTCTCCACTGGGTGTTCTTCAACAGCGCCCTGCCTTCCAGCTGCTGCTGCTGCTGCTGGCCCGCCCTGCAGGTCAAGAGCAACTTCCGCAAGTTCACGGAGAACCTGATCGGCGACTTGGTGGCGGCGCAGGACGACGACGAGCTGCTGCAAGGCATCGACTGGCGGGCGCTCAGCGAGCAGACCGACTTCGACAAGCACCTGGACAAAGAGCTGCCGGGTGCGTCCGGTGGCGTGTGTACCTGGACAATCGTGCGAGGGGTCGGCATGCGCACTGATGTGCTTCCCCGCAAGCTAGTGCACTGTTGTAGGCGCGACAAAAGCGAATTTCCCACATCAAGCGCACGCCCCGTGGACCGTTGCCCTGTGTTCCTTCGTCATGTGCATCCGTGCAGAGGTGCAGCCGAGCGTCCGCTGGTGCGCGTGCTTCTCCACCTGCTTCACGGGCCCCATGCGGCTGGCGCGGTACGTGTGGGGCAGCACCATGACCAGCAGCCACATCAGCGAGGCCAGCAGCCTGGACCGCGACACCGCCAGCCAGAAGAAGGAGGAATACGACCTCAAACGCACCACGCAGGTAGCTTCCTCGCGCTCAACACAATATAAGTTATTGACTGTGCTCCTATTGCACTACTGGTGATGGCACTTGCCGTCCTTCCAAGGAGCCCGGCGTGCTTTGCTACGCTGTGCCCGGCGCAGGTTGTTGTGTGCAGGGGCTCGCAGTATGGAGACTGCAGAGCTGGCAAGGGCTCAGCTGCTTTGGGTCTGCAGGGGCCTCCCACGGCATTAACATTGCGCACGTGGAGCTGTGTGACCTACCGTACGCGCGCGCTTTCGGTGTGCACGAACAGTCTCCCCACTTGCGTTCGGAACGATGTACCGAACCACTGACGCCCATGTCCTGCGAATAACTGCCCTTACTTGTTGATCCGCTCCCACAGTTCAACATGCGCGAGCTCACCCGCAACGAGTCACGCGCCGTACCCTCGACGGGCATTGGCGGCCGGGCTCTGACTCGTGGGTCGCTCTTACCCCCGTCCACCGGCTCCGGCTCCAACCCCGTCATTATCCGCGACAAGGCCGCCACCGCCGCCTTCGGCAGCGCCGCCTCCCTGACACGTGCCCGCGCCTCCGCAAACGTTGGCAAGCCCGCCGCGCTCCTGCGCAGCAACTCCCGGCGCAAGTCCGCAGTAGCACCCGCAAACGGGGACCTAGTCACCAGCCCCAAAGCCAGCGCCGGCATCGCCGACGGTGCCCCGGGGGTGCCGGCTGCGGTGATCAGGAAGCTGGAGGCCGCGGGGTCGCTGCCTGTGGGACTGCCAATGCCCCCGCCCGCCGCTACCGCGTCCTCCGCCCCGGCCGCAGCCCCTGCACCCTCGCTGCAAGAGGAGGACAGCTTACTGCATCCCGCCATGGTAAAGCTGTCAGAATCCTTCCGAAACGGTACCGCAGGGACGGCCCCCGACGGCCCGACGGCGCCCGCCGCGGCCGTGCTGGCACCCTCCCATCATGCCAGCGGTGATCTCGCGGCCCCAGCCCGGCCCCGGCCTATTATTGCCGTCCCCACAGAGCCCGCTCAAGGTCCAGGCAGCCCACGCGGCCGGTCCACGTCTATCTCCCGCTTCAGCCCCCTCTCCCGCGGCCTCCTGTCACCGCAGGCGTCTGAGGCGCCGGCTATTGGCAGCCCCAAGAGTCGCATGGTGCACTCCGTATCCGCCGGGACCCTTCTCAACGGGGGCGCAGGCGCGCTGGTGCCGCCAGAAGAGCAGCAACAGCAGCAGCAGCAGGAGGAGGGCGAGCGGCTGCCGTCCGTGTTTGAGGACCCCTCGGCGCAGCCGCATACGGTGGGAGGCAGTGCGCCCGGCAAGCGGACCGGGGACTTGGAGGGCTTTGGTTCGGCTCCCGAAGACCACCAGCAGCATCAGCCCCCGGCGATACGTGTGCGCCCGGCGCTGAGCGACAAGACTCTGCTGCAGAGCATGCTGGTCATCAGGCCGGGAGGTAAGCCGTCGTACCGTGCGCGCTGTTGTACGGTGGTGGATCTACCCGGCGGAAGATGGTGTGTCCTACGTCCCACATGCAACTAGGCCAAGCGCGGCAAGGCTGACGCAAAGAGATGAGGTGCTTCCTGCTTGGCTCACAAAGTGGTCACGTTACATGGCGTGGCGGGTGGTGGTACGGTACTGAAGCCAGCGTTTGTACTGCTCGGTCCTCGCAGGCGCTGGCGCCACGCGGCACCTTTCAGCGCTGAGCACAACCAGCAGCGTGCGGCTGGTGCAGCGCCTGGGCGACGAGCGGGGCGGAGGGGGCCTGGAGGCGGTGAGGGTGGAGCCCAAGGCGGGGGGCGGGGGACCGGGGGCCGCCCGGCCACTGGGCAGAGGCTCCGTGCGCGCGGGTCCGCTGGCCGTGGAGTCCAGTCCTGCAGGAGGTGAGCGGCAGGAAGGGCCGGGGGCAGGGGACGGCGTGGGCAGCACAGGTATAGGGAGGGTAGCCGCGTGGTCTGCAGAGGCTGGAAATCGGGGGCACACGTGGTCATGCGCCGTCGCGGCACTTGTTTACCAGTCATGTACCTGTAAAGGTGGCAACAGGACAGCGCCCGACACCTGCTACTGCCTGCTGCGGCTTCCTGCCGTGCTCAAGTGTGGCCTTTGCGCCCACCGCAGGCCGCCTCCAAGACCCAGGCCTGACCAGCCCGCAGGGTGACAGGCAGCTGGGGCACATGTCCGCGTCCGTGGGACACGGCGGCTACGGCCAGCGAGGGCAGGTGGGCGGCTGATGTACTTATGACCTAGCTCTTGTTCCAGCTGGACGGGTCCATTTACAAAATTGGCCACGACCTCTACCGGTATTTGTAGCATAATGAGCACTGGCCTGTCCATTCGGCTATTTGCGTTCCCGCTTGCCGCCACATTCCCAGCGTACGGTATGATACCAGCGGCCAAGGCCCAGCCCTTACCCAATTGCGTCGCCGTTCCACATCCCCGCCAGGCGTTTGAGCCGCCCTCGCTCAGCCCCACGGAGTTCGCCCTGCCGGAGGAGGAGGACGGCGTGAGCACCATCGCCTCCCCCTTGGCGCCCATCCAGCAGCGCCTGCGGGACATGGACGCAGACTCGGGCGGCGGCCTGGGCCGGCCCTCCGTGCGGCAGGCGGGCGGCCTTGCGCGCTCGTCGGTCAAGCACGGTGCGCGAGGTGAGGCCGGCGGCTATGCACCCGGTATTGTCCTTGTATCTCCCTTTGCGACCACAGTAGGGCACCGCATACTTGTTGGTGCACAGGTAAGTAAGCCTGAGGACTTTCCCAAGAGTGGCCAACAGCCAGACGTTGGCAAGCTTAGCCAACTAAATGAAGTTCGCGTGAAGGGCTACGGGCCACAACCTCGTGCTGTCCCTCCTGACCGCCTGTCCCCAGGCCTGGGCGCCGCCTCTGTGCATCTGGCCCGCATCTACGACCAGGACGGAGGGGCCCCCTCCAACGGCGGCGCGCCGCTGGGGCGCCCTTCCCTCTCCATCTCCCGCGACAGCGAGGCAGCCCGCACCTCCCAGCCTGGCGGAGGGCTCGGCGGCATGAGCAGTGGCCCGCCGCTAACGTCACTAGCGTCGCCGTCGGGCCCATTGAGCTCCGGACTGTACAGCAGCGGCGGCGGTGCAGTGTCGTACCAGCAGCAACAGCAGCAGCAGGCGGAGCGGATGAATGCGGTGCAGCCGAACGTTGCGCGCGGGTCGGCGGCGCCAGGGGCGGGCAAGCGGGAGGGCAGCGGGCATGGCGGCGGGGACGGCGGCGGCGCCGCCGCCGGTGGCCTTTCGCGCCGTACGCGGTTCGGCATGACGGAGACGACGGCGTCGGCGCTGGCCAAGGCGTCAGCGTCAGGGAACTTGTACGCGCACAGCAGTGGCTTGCCGGGTGGGTCACCGGACTCCCCTTACTGGTTGTGAAGTGCAGGGTTCTGTGCAAGGTTAATGGCAAAACTGCTGTTGTGGGCAGCAGGAGTATCGCTTCCGCCCCTCCATATTTACATGAGTGAGCTGAAGTGCGGCTACCCGTACGGGGTGCTAGCATACAGCAGTTGGCATTGCTGGCAACAGCCACCACGCATACATGATTGTGACGATCACAATTGCTATTTGTGCCTGTACGTGCCGCGCGTGCAGACGTGGAGGGCGCTGTGTCCGCGGGCCCCGCCGCCCCGCTGCTGGTGGAGTACCGGCTGCGCTTGCTGGCGGGCCTCAAGCAGTACTACCGGCAGAAGCACGCCGAGGGCTCCCTCAGTAACGCCTCCTACAAGGTGCGCAAGCAGCGCACCCTGCCCTGACGCAACCTCGCGCAGCTTGTTCGTTCGGCCATTGCCTCCTGGCCGCTCTGTCGGTCCTCATCGCAAGTCGCCTCCCAGCGGTTGGGGGCTTCCTCATGGTGCCACATCTTGGCCGGTGCTGACATGGATGACCTGCGGGTCTTATAGCTGTAACACCCAGGTTCTGTCGTACGCCGCGGACATGGCTCTCTGGGTGCCATGTCCTTTGCCTGTGATTTTGAACCCCTTAACATTAAGGTTTGTTGATGTGGTCAACCAAAGCCACACGTCAAGTAGTGGAAGCGATGTAGAAGTTCCTGCGTGGTTGGCATGGGCCTAACGCCCAGGCCTTGACGGTTGGCGTCCCGTGCCTTGGTGTTGCCCAGGTGCTGTCGTACGCGGCGGACCAGGGCGCGCATCACCCCGAGAAGCCGCTGTGCATGTGGGACCTGGCCAAGAAGGAGGTGTCCAGCGGGCCCTTCCTGCAGCGCGAGGCGGCCGTGTACTACAAGCTCAAGCACTGGGTGGAGAACGCGCGCACCTCCAGCAAGTGGCTGGTGAGGCCACAGCGCATTCACATTATTGCTGTTGGTGCCAGAGCTAGTGTGCTGCGTACTCGTGGCTGCGGCACGTACCGTGTGACGCAACCGACGCCAGGTGCAGCTGTTATTAAGCGTATGCGCTTGTTCGCCGTTGCCCTGTTTCAAGGGAGCTAATTGTGTCTGGGTGCTGAAGTGCCGCCTCTCTGGCCCCCTTGTCATGCAGGTCCGCGCCGTGGTCCCCCGGCTGCTGGTGCCGTTCATCTGGCTGCTCAGCAGCCACCTGTCCGCCACCGTGCTGAGCGGCATGGAGACGGCGGTGGAGCTGTGGGTGTCCCTCACGCAGACGCTGCAGACCGAGTGGCTGCAGTACAGCGGGCCGTACGGCGAGCTGCTGCTGGAAGAGGTACGGCATGCCCTTGGCACGTGAACTACGTGAATGCGCTCTTGGCATAGCAGCAGACAACGCAACCAAGCGTGGTGTGCGCGTCCATCGTGACCAACATGCTGGGGGTTGTGCGTGCTGTCAAGAGGGTACGTAACAAGCGCCTGAGAGCCTACCGCATGTGCTGCGTACACACGGCGCCGTGTCTGCTGCTGTTCCGCTTGCAGGTCCAGGACCAGGCTGACGGCGCGTGGTCGTACATCGTGGAGCGCCGCATCGAGGCGCCCAACAAATTCGCGGCGGTGCAGACGCACCGGCAGGTCATCGAGCTGCTGGCCCAGCAGAAGCAGTTTGTGCGCGAGCTCAACGAGGGTGAGTGACATGCCCGCTTCAGTAGTCTGTGGTTGCAGCGGGGCTCCCGGAACGCCAGCGACGCTGGCTGTGTCCTCGGGGGCCCGGTGGCAGAGCATGCCATGCCCGTTGCAACCACCTGGGCTGGCATGTCACAGTCTACGGTATCCTTCCGGCCCACTCGGGGGCACCCCGCAGGCGGTATGGTGGACGAGACCGAGTGCCGCAAGATTGTGGAGATGGTGGAGCGCCGGCTGCAGCTGCTGGCGCGGCGCGGGCCGCGCTGGCGGCAGCCCACCGTGACCGAGGTGCTCAGCGGCACCGCCTTCCTGCGCGGCGCGCCGCCCAAGATCGTGGACTGGATCCGCCACAACAGCACCATCAAGGTCTACCCGCAGGTGCGCACACGCCCAGCAACACTGCAGGCCCCCACGTCCGCTGCTTGGCCTACCGCAGCGCGCTCTGTGTCTACATGCTCAGTACCTTGTCTCATCCGCGGCATGTGACCACATGCCATGAACTGGTCGCTTTCGACAACCGGGGCACGCGCACAACGGAGCAGCTGCTGCACTGTCCACCGAACGCCCCTGTGAGCACCTCCTGCACCTCCTACTCCATCCGTTGGGCCGGCCACATCCCCCCCGCATTACACCCTGTCTGCAACCCCATTCGCTCGCCTCACGCAACAAACCCCACCGGCCCGATCATCTCCGCAGGGCGCCGCCATCTGGGACATCGGCCGCCGCACGCAGAGCGCGGACCCCGACGGCCTCATCGTGGTCATCCGCGGCGTGGTGCGCATGATCGCGGAGCAGGAGGGCGGCGGACAGATCTCCTACTACCTGGGCGCCGGCGGCGTGGGCGGCCTGGTGGCGTGCGTGCTAGAGGCGCAAGTGCCCGGCGTGTGCAGCTCGGCAGCGTACGCGGAGGGCAACGCCATGGGCAAGGGGCCGGTGGTCATGCACATCCCCTGGGCGCTGCTGCAGGTGCGGTGTGGTGCTTGAAGCGGGGAAAGGGTGTGTAGTGTCAAGGGACTGCCTGGCTGCTGGTGCTTGCACGTCGCAAGTAGCTGTTAGGTAAGCCTGACGAAGAGCAGGTGGGGTGTGTTGCGGGGGTGCGGGGATGTGGAGCCCGGAGGCAGGGCCCGCCACGTCGGCATGGGCGAGGACTTGGCGCCCGGCAAGGGTGATGTCGGCGCGACGGATGGCGGGGTGCAAGCCGCAGTGCCCAGAGGCGCCCCCTGACGACCTGGCGCCGCCTTCGGCCGTCAGACCGCTTCGGCCCTCAACTGCCTTCTGCCCTTTTGCCCTCTTGCCTCATCCCTGCAGGTGCTGCGCCGCTTCAGCCGCGAGGAGGGGCTGCCCGCCTACCAGGCGCTGGACCTGCAGCTCTACCGCACCGCTGCCGTGTACGTGCTGGACCTGCTGAGGCAGCAGGTGCGCAGCTCCGCTCCTCCCCGCCTAGCCCACACCCTCCAATCGGTCCTGTACCCGTGTGCGTGCACGTGCAGGACATGCCATGGCGGCTGCAGGTCGCCCCTCGCACGACAGTCGTACCCACAGCAGCCGTCGCACCCATAACCTACGGTCAAGCTGTGCTAGTCGCAGTCCATGCATCGGCCTCGTTGCTACCATTCGTGCCCCCTCCCACTTGACACAACGTTACATCACCGTACGGCAACAGTCTCACCTGCCCCTCACAACCCGCAGATAATGGGCCATTTAGCGTTGCTCGACGTAGGTTCACGGCCCTCCGTTCCCCCGATCCCCACACCCCGCAGGTGACGGGCCAGTTCGGCGCCTTCATCCGCGCCGGGTTGCGCACCATCCTGCTGGCCAAGCGCATGGACGGCCCCGCAGTGCGCCGCCAGCGCATCCGGCAGCTGCTGGCCGCGGGTTTCGGCGACCCGCACGTTGACGGAGGCATCGACTGGGTGCGTGCCCCACTCCTACCCACCATACTGAATGCACAGTATGCACGCTGGCGTACGAGCTGGATCTCCCTGCCCTGCTCACCGACCGCACGCACTCCGTATGGCCTGCCAGCCCCTCGCGCCCTTCGGACATTACAGCCCCCAGCCCACCACGTGCACGCGCCCTGCCCGCAAGCATGCGTCAAGCTTTCTTGCACGCACCGCCATCCCCCTCCCCTCTCCCCGCCCCCACACCCCCCAGGTGGGCGAGCTGCTGGCCCAGGAGCCCGAGGCCATCGAGGACCTGCTCATCAACGGCCCCAACGCCGCCCCCGCCACGTCCTCCCACCACGGCCACGCCCACGCCCACCCCCACCAGCACGCGCCCCTCACCCCGCACGCCACCGCCGGCCCCTCCGGGCCCCGCTCATTCGCGCGGCAGCTGTCCATGGGCGCAGCGCTCAAAGCCGGCGCCGTGCCCCCCGTGGGCGTCCCCCCGGGGGCCATGTCGTCCTGGGTGGAGGCCATGTTCAAGACCATCGCAGCCACCACGGGGCACGTGCTGGACGTGATCCGCAGCGCCATCAAGGAGAGCACGCTGGTGGTGCTGTCCCCGGGGCAGGCGGTGGTGCAGCGGTCCACCATGGTGCTGATGCAGGGCTCCCTGGAGCAGGAGCACCTGGAGGGCGTGGAGCAGCTCAGCGTGCCGTCGGGCAGCCTGGCGCGGCCCTCCCTGGGGCACAACTCGCTGGAGCGGAGGTCGCTGGGGAGGAGGTCCCTGGGGCGCGGCTCCCTGGAGAGGCGGTCCCTGGGGCGGAGCTCGCTGGAAAAGAGGTCCCTGGAGAGGAGGTCGCTGGGGCGTGGCTCGTTCGGTGGTGGCGCGGGCCGGACCAGCAATGGGGGCGACGGGCCGGCGGGGCCCTTCGTGGCGTCCAGCAACGAGGCGCACATTGCGCCCAGTATCATGGTGTGGATCAGCGACTACTTTGAGGGCGAGATGGTGTCGCAGGACCCGGTGCGGGTGGTGGCGGGCAAGAAGGGCGCGACGCTGCTGTTGCTGGGGCTGGACCCAGCGGAGATCCTGTCCCCCGACCCGCCCATGGTGCTGGGCGGGAACGTGGACGGGGAGGGGATCAAGAGCCTGGGGAGGCCCAGCCTGACCAGGACCACGGCGGAGGGGTCGGGGTCGGCGGACGCAGAGGCGGCGGTGGAGGCGGCGAGCGGCGGGGCGGGGTCGTCGCTGGGGGATGGGGAGGGGGCGGATAAGGGGGAGAGGCACAGCGGGAGGGTGGAGGAGGAGGTGGGTAAGCTGCTGCGCAAGTCGGAGGATGGGGGGAGTGTGCTGAAGCGGGCGAGCTTGAACGGGAAGGGGGAGGGGGTGGGGGGGCTGAACGGGACTGGGTTGGCGGTTGTAGAGGAGAAGGGAGAGGAGAAGATGCGGGAGGAGAAGGCGGCGTGAGGAATGAGGTTGGCGTGCGGTTGGCTGTGCCGTTGGGAGGCTAGGCCCTGGCTGTGTGTCAGGTTCCATGAGTGTCATGTACGTAGTAGGGTGTGACCGGGAAAGTGCAAGCAACGAGGGGTGGGTCCCATGGCTGCGAGAGATGCGAGAAAGCAGACTGTCATTGTTGTAAGGTGAAGAACGATCAGCAGAAGCAGGCGGAACACGTAGTAGGGGTTGAGAATGAAACGGCTTGTTGCTGTGGAGGGATGCAACACGCAGTATGATCTGGACCGCTGGCGCTGTGGGTGCGGTTTGCAAGTGGCATATTAGTTCCTTGGGGCGTGAGGCATTTGCGCTGTTCATGGCAATACAGCTGTTGCGGACACACTTTTTTGCATGGCTGACGCCACGTTGCAAGCGCCGCGCTTGCAATTTGAGTTGTGCCGTACTCCTGGGGTTTTGTGTCCTTGGTGGCTCCCACAAGTTTGGGGTGTGCAGAGCCTAGACTTTGGCCGGTCTGTACGGTGCCAGAGCACCTTACTACACAGTGTCCCCAATGATCCTCTGGGGTGTGGCGGTTCGGGGTGTACAGCATTCCACTTCCCTGGCCACAGCAAGCACGTGTACTTGGCGGTCGGCTGAACGGCACCTGCATGCGCCTGTGCACGTTCCTGCGCCGGTCCGTGGGTTGGACGGAAAGGGGTGCGTTGCTGACGGCCGTTCTGAGCGCGGCATGCCAGTGATTCGTGAAGTCAGCTGTCTGTGACCCTTATGATGAATGCAGTTCTCTTGGGCGGGAAGGAAGGTGGCATCTGACAAGAAGAATGCGGTGGTGGCGTGTGGGCAGGATGGAACGTTCGGTATCTGTTGTGACATGCCGGGTGGGCTGCCAACTTATCAGTGAAGTGTTATCTGCTCGGTGTGCGGGCCGTTGAAGAGTAGACTGGTGCAGAAGTGCCATGTCGCTTTCGTGTTCCCACACCAGTGTGCCGGTGACCAGGCATACGGCTGCGGTGCGCTGTGTGCGGTGCGCTGTGACTACCGGTAGCAGGCAGGCGCCAACGGCCAAGGCAGGCTGCTATGGCAGGGCAAGCAACTCATCATGCATGCCGCCCATTGGATCATACGCCTCACGTGCAATTTGGCGCCATGGAGAATGGAGATTGGTCGTTGCTATTTTGGTGAGGAACTGTACGTCCCAGGGTTGCCTTCCCGAATGGCTGGTAGCGTGGTACCCTATGTGAGTCGGTGCCGGGAGTGGGCCTTCGTGGACAGCTGCAGTCTTGCAGCCGCCTACCGGTACTCAGCACCATCGCCTCGGAAAGTCTTCTTCCGCCGGGATATGGCAGTAAGTGACACTCTCCTATTTGTCTGCTTGCCCGGGATTCTATGAATCCTATTCCCGCACCGCATCCACTACATACCTGTGTACAGGGGAGAGCCCCTGCCTGTGTGCACCGCTGAGCGCTGACCACACTGTGTCCCCACCCCTGCGTCACCACACACCTGGCACCATCCTGCTACACACTTGGCTTCGCATGGCTCAGCGAACGTCAGTCAAGCCCTTCCTGCAGCACAACGTCATCCCCGATCGGTGCATAGATAACGGTTGGCCTGTAGTGGGTAACATCCGGTAACATGCACCTGCGGCAGGCCTGCCGTACCAGGCCCCCTCCCCTGTGCCGTACGATGAGCTGCGCGCCATGGCAGGTGCTTGACAAGGACACCGTGCTCAGCGAGATAGGGTACCACGGTTACTGCAGATCAGGGAGGTACGGTGGCACGCCTGCGGGCTTGTGCTCTGTCACTGGCTGTGCAACAGACGATGTTACACACCACGCCACGGTATGCCGCACCGGCAACCGCACCCAAAGCCAGCGCCCAACTTTTACACTGCACGTCCGCTCACCAGGCACGAGCATGAAACAGGGCAGGCAGAAGCAGCAGGCACGTTCCCCTGACACCACGTATGTGCTAACAACCCACAGGCTCACCACAATGCTGGTGCAGGGTGCACACGGACGCGATGCAAAGGGCCTCCCATGCAGCCGGGCTACAACACCAACAACTGGCGAGGTCGAGCACGCCCTCTCATCTCATTGGTAGCGAAGCTCAGCGTTACACGCGACCGGGCCAACCCGGACAACCGTTGAGGCAGGACTGCTCTCCTGGACGTTCCTAGTATACAGTTGAGGCGGTCCGTTGCCCAACACCCGACGAGCGTTCAGCCGCCGTCCTGCCGCCCCTACGCCTCCACCTTCCACCTAGGTCTTGAGGATGAGGACGGCGTTGAGCAGCCCCGCCGCCTCCAGCGTCTCCTCCTCGTTGGTGATGGTCTTGTTGGGGAAGGCCGTCATCAGCGTGTACGTAGTCTGCGGGCCGCATTCGCGTGCACCGAATGGTCAGGGATCGAGCACGCAGGCAACCGAGCACCGCAAAGCCAAGCCCCGGACGCCCCATGCCCAGACCCGCAACTGGGCGCTGCAAACCGCGGCTACCAACTGCTCTTGGAAGTTATGCATAGCTGCGAAGCACTTAACGCACTGCTATAAGGGCCATGGGCCCCGCACGTCCCCTCCCGTGCTCCCGCCCTCCCGAGGGCCTACCGTGAGGTCTGGCCGTGACGCGCGCACGAAGCGGCGGATGTCCCGCACGGTGTGCGAGTGGTTGAAGCGCGCCACCATGCGCGAGCCGTCCGGCAGGCGCAGCTGCAGCGAAGTGGTGGGCTTGCCCTCGTCCACGCCCTCCCACTCGCCGGCGGGCAGCGGCTCCTGCGCCGCGGCGGAGCTGGTGGACGCCCCCGCGCCCGCAGAGCCGCCGCCCAGCGTGCGGCCGGTGCCTGTGAAGTACCTGCGGGCAGCGGCCGGGGTGGGTCCAGGTGGTGAGTACGCATTTAAATGAAAAGGAAACCGTGTGAGGCGTCGGGGAGTCACGAAAGCGCTGGTAGGTGCACGCGAGGAGTCTAGGCAGAGGGTGTTGTTGGCAACGTGTACTTGCATGTGGTCGAAGCGCGGGAGGGTGCATTTGCCGACGATCGGTCCCAATCCGTGTCATTGCCTGTGCCCTTGTGCCTCCTGCCCTGTCGTAGGCCAGATTTGGCGCTAAATGAGGTTGAAACTCACTGCTTTGGCCTGTCCGGCTCCGAGTACGGCTCCTCCTTGCGCACCAGGTTGACGGTCACCTGCGGGATGGCAAGGCGACCAACGGTGGCCGGCGCACTGAGCTTCAGGCATGTCATGTGGCCAGTGCTTCCTGGCTAGCGCGCGCGCAGTTGTAGTGAGAGAGATACAGAGCGTACCGACGAGACTTTGACAATGCTGCAGCCGTCCTGTGTGCACCGGACCACATTTGAGCGCATCGGTCAGCGTGCAAGCCCCTTCGCGCCCCAGCGGGCTTTTGGCGTCTCCCCATGCGGATTGACACGCAAACCTACTTGTTATGGCGTGCCCCTGGGTAAAACATACTAATAAAAAGAGTTGCTGCAGCTTACCGGTGCGCCTGGCTTGCCTGGGTCCAGCTCCGCTGGGCACTCGCCCTGCGCACGACACGGCGACGGGCAGGGAGTGAGGCAGGGGCGCAGGAGGCAGGACACACGAGCCCTTCAACGCGCCCGATGACGGCGGCCCAGATGGTTAAGGGCATGTCGGCGACAGCCCTGCACTCTCTACCCACTCACCCCGCTGACGCTCACGTCCCATGCACCGTCTGAAGGAGTTTGTCACTCCTCCTCTGACCCCCTCTTAGCTTCCACCTGATCGTGACATGCGAAGCCTACATGCCCGCCTTGCAACATCCCCCCACGCACGCCAAAACCCAGAGCTCCAGCCTTCCTGTCGGTCCCACCTTTGAGATGCTTTCAATGAATGGGAAGTTGGCTGGGTCCTCCACCTTGCGCGGTGGCCCATCATCCACCGTGAACACCCCGTCGGAGTAGAAGGTAATGACGTGGTTTCGGGGCCCCTCCTGGGGCGCCGGCGGCTTGCTCTGCGCTCGAGAAGCCGGGGCGGCACAGCGGCTGTGTCAGCAGCCAAGGTAGGAGCCATGCGCTACCAGGTGCAATCACGACGTGCCCCTGCGCACGCCTCCGCCACACGAAAGCGTGGCACTTGCTTTCCTGCACGCCACGCGCTTGGCTGCTGTACATGCAGTGGCGGTGTGCTCCTGAGTTGTTCCCCTGTCCACCGTGTGCCACCTGTTGATCGCGGCAGGCGGCTAGAGGGCTGACAACTGGCCACTCCGGTGACCCACATTCTGCCCGGCCATGCTGACCACCCACCGGGACTGGGCCTCCCCCTAGGGTGTAGCCTGTGCCCTTGAAGGCAGCAGACTCCTGCCCAGGCAGGTCGTCGGAGGTGCCGGCAGCAGCGCCCGCTTGGCGGGCCCTGTTGAACAGCGCCTGCACCCGGTCGTCATCCTCATCGCTCTCCTGCATGTGGGAGAGCACACTTCTTGTTTGCCACATGCAGCTTGACAAAGGCGACCCGCAATGATGTTTGGGAGCACGCTAGCAGCCTGCAGAGGTATTGGTTCTGACAGGAGGCAGCACGCCATGTAACAACACGTGTCACTCGGCCCCCAAACCCTCACCTCATCCTCCGGAGCTCCGCGAAGCAGTTGACCACTGCATCAGTAACAACGATTGCACATTTGAAGTGAAGAAGTAAGTTGCTGCCAAGGGCGGTCACAACACAGCAGATCCCGCCAACTTCCTCGAGACCGCGAAGCGACCCCTAGCCTGGAGCACACTAGCTTGCCTTTTCTCGCCTCCTGCGTAGTAGTCATTGTGCTTACGGTCTCGGTCGTCATCCCCGTCCCCGTTAAGGTCGCTCAGGCTCTTTACGTTAGCCATTCTGCTTCAGGTGCTATGTATCAATCGTAAAATGATCGTAGCACTAGTATATGCTTGGCTTCGGCCATCCGTCGCTGTGCTGCGCAACATTCCGAACTGCCGTACCTGCGTGATGCAGTTCTTGTGAAGCAGCAGGCTACAAACTGAGTTACTGCACACTTGTTGTTCGCCCTGCTTGATAGGTTTCAGCACCGTTGAGAGGTCCTTCTTTCCTTTCTTGCTAGCGCCGACAGAGTTCAGGGGTCCCTTAACGCAGCGCCCGCATAGGAGTGATGCTGGCCTCTCAGAAGAGCCTAGGCCGCACGGCATCGCTGTCCTCCAGCAGCACCGCTGGTCGCTCGGTGGTTGTGCGTGCTGCCGCGCCGGCTGCCCCTGGCAAGGAGGCCAACGTGCGTCGTCACCAACAGGAGGGTGCCGACGACGGCAAGCCATTTATCAACCTGATTCCGAACAACGGGCGCTGGGCCAACGGCATTCCCCCGGTTATGGGGGCGCACCTCATGGCCTCCGGAATCGTATCCCCCGTCTCGGTCTCGAAGGGCGCTGGCATCGATGTGACGCCCCACCCTTTCCAGTACCACAGCAACGAGACCGATGTGACGGTCCTGCTGTACGTGACCGCTGAGAAGGCCGTCGCCGGCCTGACCAAGCTGGTCACCGAGGCTGCCGAGGCTGCCATTAAGGCCAAGGGCGCCTTCACCCTGGTCCTCTCGGGCGGCTCCCTGCCCTCCCTCCTCACGCCCCTCGCCTCCTCCACCATTGACTGGTCGAAGACGCACATCTTCTTCGTCGACGAGCGCAACGTGCCTCACAGCAGCGACGACAGCACCTACAAGGCGGTCAAGGAGGCGCTGCTCTCCAAGGTCAGCATCCCCGCCGAGCAGGTGCACGCCATCGCCGAGGGCCTGCCCGTCGACCAGGCCGCAACCAACTACGAGGGCCGCCTCGTTACCCTCCCCGCCTCCGCCCTCCCACGCGACGCCGAGGGCTTCCCCGTCTTCGACCTCATCCTGCTGGGCGTTGGCCCAGACGGCCACGTCGCCTCGCTCTTCCCCAACCGCGCCGAGACGGCCGCCACCAAGGGCTGGATCCTGCCCGTCACCAACTCCCCCAAGCCCCCCTCCGACCGCATCACCATGACGCTGCCGGTCATCAACGCGGCCAAGGAGGTGGCCGTCGTGGCGCTGGGGGCGTCCAAGCGGGAGATCGTGCAGCGCGCGCTGGAGGTGCAGGCGCTGCCGGGGGCGCTGCCGGCGCAGCTGGTGCGGCCCAAGGCGGGCAAGCTCAAGTGGATCCTGGACGTGGCCTCGGCGGAGGACCTGGACGTGGCCGCGTGGGGCGACATCAAGCAGTTTCCCCGCAGCGCGTAAGCAGCAGCAGCAGGAGGGGGAGTCGGTGGTTGGTGCGGGAGGATCTAGTGGTGGAGTAGCAGTGGAGGGAGGGGCAGCGGCGGGCAGGGGCCCATGTGGGCCAGGCTGCTGCGGGCCTGAGTGGGAAGCGGCGGGGGCAGCGGGGGAGGGGAAGGGCAGCGCTTGGCCAGTCCTGAGGAGTAGACTATGATTCAATAAGTAGCGAGGGCGAAGGATGGGAAGGCTGGCGTTAAGTTGGCGGGTTGGGGGTGCCGCTGGTGCAGTCCTGGTCCTGGGGCCTGGGGGTTCTGGTGGTACCATGGGAGCATGTGGCAATTGAGCTACAACGGGATGGGCGCCAAGGCAATTGGATGGTCATGCAGGCCGTATGTGCCTCTCAAGAATATATCATGTTGTTTGCGGGGTATAGTTCGCGTGGGAGTCTTGCTATCACGCTGCGCACAAGCATGAGGCAAGCTTGCTTGCGTCAAGGCGGGTTCATTTACTATGGAGTGCCGCACCAGCTTGGCGATGGACACGTGTGAGCAGGGAAGCTCCCCTGGATGTGGGCCAACGCCCTGATGTGGACCCAATACCGATTTGTGCGATTGCACGTCTTGTGCGGATGTATTCTTTTCACTAGCTGAGACCTCGAATTGTAACGCTTGGGTGGAAGCTTGCGTATTCGTACGCGGTTGCAGCAGCAGCAGTGCAGCTGTGTCACTGCCTGCATGGGTCACCCCCTTTGCAGATGGTGGACCTGGCAGGGACCCCTGTGACCCTGGGTACAAAAGCAGGCATGGGATTCTACAGCATCAGTGAAGGTGATGCGGAAGCGAGCATGGGGGGGATCAGCCACGATTCAGCAGCACGAGCGGTGGCAGTAGCTCATGGGTCCTTTGGATTGCTCTGCCGCTCTTGGTGCAACTGGCCCTGAGTGCGAAGACAAGGATATTGCTGTTCGCCTGTAGCACTGCACTGCAGCGCCCGCCTACCATCACGCTCGGAGTGGGGTCAGGACAGCGGGGAGCTGTGGGCAATGGGCAGGCGTCACAGTTTCGCAGGCTGTGGAGAAGGCTGGCGCGAGGTGGGGCACGACTCGCGTGGAGGGAGATGGTTGGAGCCTCGAGGGCAATTGAGGCAGTTAAACCTCAGGGCTGGGGTCGCTGACCCTTGCGCAAGGCGTGTCCAGAAGCGCTACTACCAGTGCTGCGTGGTGAGGGCCCGTCGAAGGTGTGGGCGAGATGTGACGTTGTGGCGTAGTTCACAGAGGTCAGCCCAGGTGTTGGCTTCTGCGTACGGAGCAGGGGAGACCTTCCACTTGAAGCAACGGCTGTCAACGGACCGCTCGGATAAAGCGACTGAGATGCCAAAGGTACAAGGTGCCATGCTTTCTTGGCACAGATCTGCACCTTTCCGACGACAATGCTTCACGTAGCGCTACCTCCACAAATATCCAACTTCCGCCCCTAGCGCCACTACCTGAACCGTGATAGGACGCTCAAACGCCAGTTTGTGTATCTGCTATGCACTTGCTTGGAGGATGGGGAAGAACGCGCTGCTCAGCGCCTGTGCGCTCGGAGCTAGCTGACGTTTCGCCCGTCCATCGCCATATCACAAGTAGAAGCAAGGCCACAGTAGCCGCTACCACACCACCCCATTATAATGGAAATGGATCGCGGGTAACGTCAGCCATGTCAGGCTCTTATGCGGAGAGCGACGACGATGATGGTAAGGACAGAGACGTGCGGAAACGGAAGACCTAGCCTAATCAACGCGGCGTTCATGCAACGCCCAAGGTGGCCTTATGCATCACCCAGGCTAGGTTCAGTCTGGGACAACCGGTTTGTCAGGCCAGGCCTACAGGCCTTTTGGACACTCCCGTGCCCTACCCCTGCACAACATCAGAGAAGCGCCCTTGGGCCCCCAAACCTTACTCTCATCCCTGGCACACACACACAAGCTCACATCTCCGTCCTACTGACTGCATGTCCTCTCAATTGCCCCTTGCCTGAGCAGGGTACTACACCCCGGCCAGCTCGCCTAAGCCCTCGCAGCTGCGGACAGCCCCCACTAGCGCCCCGGGGCCCTTGTACACACCCAATGGCAGCTTGGGGGGCGCGGGAGTGGGCGCCCTGAGCTTGGGCGGCAGCCCCAAGACGTGGTCTCCGGCCCTGGTGGTGTTCAGCGGGGGCACGGCCTTCAACAGCGTGGCAGGTGCGCGCCACCAACACAGTCCAGAGCTGAGGCATGGGAAGTTAGCGCGTGTCCAGCACACAGTACCGCTGGCAGATACCATACGTGGGGCTTTCATTGAGCGACGGACGGGTGTTGGCCGGGCTTGGAGTAGAAGCCAGAGGGCATGAGCGGCTGTGTTGCCGTATCCACCTCGCGCTCTCGCTGGCGCTGCACACCTAACCTCTTGACTCCTTCCCCCCCGTGTCCTAAATGCACCCCCGACCGCCCACACGTTCTTCCCTCCCAGGCCACCTTCGGCACCTGACCACGCGGGTATCACATGTGCTGCCTGTGTCTGACGACGGGGGCTCTACCGCTGAGATCGTGCGGGTGCTGGGCGGCCCCGCGGTGGGCGACATCCGCAGCAGGTGCCTGCGCCTGGCGGACGAGAGCGACGAGGAGGTGGGTCCAAGCTCGGGACTGGTGTCATTTGAAACTGTGTCCTCACCTCACTGTGCGTGCCCATGGACACGTGTCACAGTGAGCGCCCTTGCTTCCGGCTCTTGGCCAAAGGTCATCCAAGCACCCTGGCCCATTCATCCTGCAATGCCTGTACAGAATCCAGTTGCTACTGCCCCAAGCACCTTGGTTCCATCGGCTGTTGCCTCCCTGTGTCCAGGCCCGGGCGGTGAAGCGGCTGTTGGCGCACCGTCTGCCAGCGTACGACGCGGGGGCAGCCAAACAGGTGCGGGAGTGTATACAGCAGTGAAAACTATCGCTGCTAGGCTAGCTTGTGTTGCGCGCAATGGGGCTGATAGACACCGTGAGCGTGAGCCCCTTTTGCAGGCCGCTCTCCTCTCCATCCCTTGCCAGGTGGTACCCTTCCCATTGCCATAATAACGCCATGCTACAACGCCCACTCATGCCGTTGCCAAGGAGTAGTACGCACTCATCGCCAACTACACACAACCCTGTACTTCATATCCCGATGCCCGCAACCGCATCTCTACACAACCCTGCAGTCACCATTTTACCTTCCTCCCTTGCGACTCCACCTGCACCACTTGACTGAGCGGTACAAACAACCTCCATCCCTCTACCTACTACGTCGCTCGTCCGCCCGCAGGAGTGGTACGCCATCTTGGAGGGCGACCACCTTGCCCACTTCCATGTGCCGTTAGCCTTACGCACTCGTCCTATGCCGCCACATCCCCCGGCTGCACCCCTGTTTCATGTCGCAACAGCAAGTTGCATTTGAACCTTCATTGCCACCCTACATCTGTAAGGAACCCCCAGCTCCAGCTCCAGTATCTCTCTTTCCCGCGCCTCTTCCTTCCTTCTTGCACCCGCAGGAGTGGTACGCCATCGTGGAGGGCGACCACGCGCTGTGGCGGGGCGTGTCCGACCCCTACAAGCACACCATCCGCGCCTTCCTAGTGCAGTTCCACACCGCCATCCTGTCGCACAACTCGGGCGACAGGTTCAGCTTTCGGAACGGCAGCGTGGGTGCGTGGCGCGGAGGCGCGAGCCCGGGCCGGCAGTTATTGTCCTTCGACCCGTATCGGTACCATTCTGCACCCACACGCCCTTACCCACTTGAAGCTCTGGCTGCCGTCGGCATGGTCCCACCTGGTTGCATGGTTCCACCAGCCCGCATACAACTCACGGCAGTACTTTGCTCAATGGCTCCCCCGTGTCCCCATGCTCATCATGACGCATGTGCGCTGCCTCGTTTGCGTGCCTCGCTCTGCCCAGGCAACTTCTTCTTCGCCGGCGCGCGCATCTTCTTCCGCTCCCTGGAGGCGGCCATCTTCCTGTTTGCGCGCGTGGCCCGCCTGCCGGAGGGCTCCCACGTGCTGCCCGCCATCGCCACGGAGCAGCGCATTACGCTAGGTGGGTGCTGGGCGGGCGGGTGGAGCAGGGTGGTGCCGGATAGGGGCAAGGGCTGGTTCAGGGCCCCGCATCGGGTTAGGCTGGCAGCTGGTGACGCTTGGTGGGTGGTGTAGCGGGTGAAACAGGAACGGGCGGATGGCCACGACAGGCGGGCGGTAGGGAGGGGTGGGTGGAGGTAAGGGCCGTCCAGGTTGTGTTGCTCTGTGATAGGACGGCAGTGCACTACTGTGGGTAGTGGGCGGGTGGGCGCAACAGGGCGGTGCTGAATGTAGGCATGGGGCGTCCGGAGGTCCCATCAAGCGACCCGACAGCCGGTCGAAGGAGCACGTCACGCTGGGTAACTTGTGGGTAGGGCGGGAGTGGGAAAGCTCCGCCTTTGCAGGACCCCTGTCATGGCGCCTCGGCTGACATGGTCGCCTACGCCCCTCCTGCCCCCCTGCCCTCCCTGCCTGCCCCAGGTGCTGAGCTGGAGGACGGCAGCGTGCTGAGGGGCCAGAACCAGATCAGCCACCCGCCGGCGGACGCAGGTGCGAATGCGAGCCAGCAGCCCCGCCAGACCCCGCCTGGGGACCACCGCTCCGCCGCCCTTGGGCCTTAGCGCATGACCCGTGCGGCCGGTCTGTTGGGACGCAAACCTACAACCGACAAAAAGCGCACGCATGATGCCGTACACTGCGCAACGGTGGCCCCATCTCTGCAAGTGGTCCTTCCGAAACCGGCATGGCACGGCCTGCCTTCCTGCCTCCCAGCCTCGTATGCCAGAACGTGAACTTGGCTTTTATTACAGTATCTTGTCGTCCTGCCTTGCATGTCCAAGCCTCAAACCCCTACCGCACCCCCATGCCCACAGGCTCCGGCCCCCAGCAGGTGGACAAGGGGTGCGACGCCCCGCTGCCCGCCCCCATCCGCCGCGTGTTCTACCTGGCCGCGGACGAACACCACCCGGCGGGGACGCGGCTCCAGGGGCAGGGGGCGGGCGGGGAGGCGGGGGCGGGCGGCGGCGGGCTTGGCGGCCCCAGCCAGGAGCATGAGGTGTACCCTGCGGCCAACCCACGCGTGCTGCAGGTGCGGGATTAGGGTGCAAAGTCAAGGATCTTGAGGGATGATCCGCCTGTGCTGGGAAGCTGGCGTAATCGCTTGGGGTCTGCTTGACCAGCATTGCTGGTTACTCATCAGTGAGACTGAGCTTTCAGAGCGTCGCAAGCGGGGCGCTCCACGTACCGCCTCTGACCCGCCTGCTGATGTGCACAGGACATATCGCGGTCTGACGCCGTCATCTACGGCATGGGCTCCCTCTACACCTCCATCTGCCCTACGCTGTGCCTGGAGGGCATGGGGGAGGCGATCGCCGGTCGCAACGTGCCCAAGGTATGCCTGACACGTGGCAGAAGGGTATTCAGCTGGTCCGGTCCGGTGTCTGTACTGCCGATCAGGTGTCGTCGCCTCGTAGCTCGACTTTTGCCGTGCTTGTACGGCGCCCTGTTGTTTCCAGTGCCTCTCCTGAATTGCACGCTTTGGGTGCATGCTATACCGATTGTCCCTCGTTTTAGGCAAGTTCGGGAACAGCGTCGTCGGGTGGCCCTGCATTGCGGAACCCCACATGCCATATCGTACCATGCAGCGAAGAGGCCGCGCAGGTGGTTGATAAACAACCCCGTCCTCCCAATGTCCCAGGGTTCAGTTAGCATATCGCATCCACGGTTCCTCAGATCCTGATGCTCAACGGCAGCCACGACCGCGAGACGTCCTGCTGCGGCGCACACGACGGACCCATGACGGCCGCGGACATGGTGCAGGCGGTGAGCAGCTGGGAAAAGCGCCATGCAGTATAGTAGAGTCGGCACACCTGCCAGCACCTGCCCTAATTTTTGCCCTCAGCCCTGTGTGCGTCAGCAACAGTACCGCTTACCGTATGGCACCTCAGTCCTTACACGCCACCACCTGCATGTTTGTGTACGTGTGCCCGTCTCGGCTTGGGGAAAGCCCGTACCTCCACGGCACAAAACCCTGCCTCCTAACCCCATTGCCGCTACTGGCTGCACCACTGCGTGGTGTGCCAATACCAGTTTCCACAGCTCCATGCATGCGTCTCCCACCCCCACCCCTGCTGCCCCCTCAACCCCGCTGCCAGGTGTGCGACGCGCTCAACCGCCGCCGCACGCGGCGCCCCGGCGGCCGCCTTCGCAACCCGCCCGGCAGCTACGTCACAGGGCTCCTGGTGCCACGTGGCGGCGCCATACGCGTCGACCCGGCGGCGCTGGCGTTACTGGGCGTACGGCACGTGCTGGAGGTGGACAGCTACCTGGACGACATGGGGCGGGCCAACTTCGAGCCGGGGGCGCTGGTGGCCAAGGTGGATGAGATGCTGAGGCTGCATTGGGAGGCGGCGGCGGCGGCGGCGGCGGGGGCAGGGGATGAGGCAGCGGGTGCGGGGGTGGCGGATGTAAGCCCGGTTGCGGGGGCAGCAGTGGGTGGCGGGCAGGGGTTGGTGGGTGCGGGGTTGCGAGGTGGGAGCAGTGGGGGCAGTCCGGACGTGTGGACAGGGGCGGAGTCGGGGGCGCAGGCAGGGAGCGGGTTGCAAAGTGGAGAGGGGAGTGGTGCAGGTGCAGGCTTGGCGGGGCCGGCGGGGAGCCTGGTGCGGAGTGGGTTGCAGGCGGCGCAGCAGCAGCACACTGCGACTGTGACGACGGCGGCCATGGGCCGGCGCGGTGTGTCGGCATGCGTTGTGGGACGGCAGCGGGGCGCGTCCTTGGGCGGGGGTGGGGGCTTCACGAGCCCGGGGGACTTCCAGAGTCCCAGCGTTGTGGCTCGGCGTTACACGTAATCTCGTGGCGCATGCTTTATTGACAAACCTGTGCATGGCGATGTTGGTGGGTGTGCATTGCACGTCATGCGTTTATGTGTGTGTACTGCGGTGACTGGTGCACGAGTGTAGCAGGTGGCTGGTGTAAAATCATAACAAAGCGGGGTTGTGTTCGATGGCGGAACTGACGAGCATTTGACAGCCAATGCTGGCTCTTAAACCTCCGGCTCGTACATGGGACGTTGCACTTGCGGAGGGGAGGGCCCTCGCCGTGTAACACTGACTGACCGTACGAGTGTAGCCGGGTGAATGCACTGGTGATCTGACCCTACATGTGCTCACTTGCAGCTTGGGCTCGTGAGCTTGTTCAGGCTTGCTTCACGGAGTGCATGCATGGATGTGCCTGTGAAGACTGTATGGCTGGTGTGCTGCTGTGCTGGTAAAGGGTCCTAAAAGGTGTTGCGTTTTAAAACTGGTTTTAAAACGTCCGTTTT
>VFQN01000955.1_pt1 | contig 51269 bp, 73 predicted proteins | sample 3512371 | NCBI WGS metagenome assembly VFQN01 (sample SAMN10412370, study PRJNA504923) | tailings metagenome | isolation source: Replicate 2 from Balatoc abandoned mine | place: Philippines: Itogon, Benguet | collected 2017-08-28
GTACATGGGTCGTTGCACTTGCGGAGGGGAGAACCCTCGCCGTGTAACACTGACTATCAGGGTGTAGGGGTGGGTTGCGCAGATTTGCGAGAGTCGAGTTGTCATCATGTCGGTCCACGTCAGGTTGTTAATGGTGTGGATGCCCGGGAAGCGTGCGCCTGGCATGCACTGCAGCCGCATTCCGGTACGTACGGAACTGCGACCTACTATCCACGGATGTTGAAGGCACCCAGGGGGGCACCCTGAGGCACCACTTCTTTCTTTTCGGCAGAGACGCTAGCCGGAGTCTTGGCCCTTGTCGCGTACTCCTTACGGGACATCTTACGGGACATCTCCACTCCTCCAGCCACGTACACTGGCCACGCTGAACGAAAGCTGTGCCGTTGTAGGACGAAACGTAGTCCAGCAGGTATGCACGACGGGTCAGAAAGTCAGAAAGTACAGTTTACCGTTATATGTTACATGTAACAAGTTTGCGTGCCTGGACCCTGGCATTCGCCTTGTGCTACTGCCGCATAACGTGCCAAATGCGTAAGGTGTGGTGAGACCGTTTGTACGACTCCCCTTCCACCGTACGGCACCGAAAGACAACGTGTGCAGGCAGGAAACACAGGCATGCGCTCAGGGTAGCACATGGCGTGCTAGGCCTAATGCAGTAGCGTACCGCACAGGAACAACATCGTCACTGCAGCAACACCGCTACTCGCAACGCTCCACGGCTTTTCAGTTCACATCAATCGCAGACAATGTCACGCACAACGTCCACATGAATAGCAGGCTTCATACCACAGGGGGCCGGCCGCAGTCCCACCCCGTACAGGCCAGGGGCCCGGGGAGGCAAGGGGACCTCCCCTGGACCCCCCAGCCCAAAGCAGGGCGCCGGGCGGTGCCTCATTATTGAAAAGCCTCTTCCGCGTCACACGACTGCAAATAGATAACAGCCACGCTGCCACCCTGTAAAAGCGTTGTACGGGTGACATGTACTCAACACGCATGCAGCAACCCTTATCTCGTAAGCTTCGTCTAGGTACGCTGCTGCAATAAAGCCGTACAGCCGATCACAGATCCGTCTGCAACACTCCCCCACGCAGTTCACGCAGTTCACTGCACCAACATCGCCGCGCAAGCTTTTTTGTGTTCTTCTCATGCTATACACACCGCAAAATGTGTCAACTGATCCGCGGCTGGCGGCCTGCGTTGCACCGACCATACTTAACGCCGTGCAACTACGCGCAAATGCAGTAGGCTTGCTATTGTCTTCTCCAGAGCATCTTCGCCGAAATAAAAACTGCATCTCCCTTCCCACAACCGCAAAACTGCTGGCTCGCACGGTGTGCAAACGAGTCCGCGCTGCTCCAATCAGACAACATCCGACCCAAACCGGGCCGTAGTGTCACCCGGTAGTACATACAGGCAGGCAACCGGACACACCGCCTTGTAGGTGGTGGGGGTAAATAACACCAGCCGCACATCCCACCCAGTAAAAATCCCTTCGTACACTCTGCGCACCACACCTAGGCAACAAACCGTGTTGCTTGGTTGTTGCCCCAGCTGGCCTGCAGTGCTCAAACGCGACTGCATCCGAGAAAACATATCCCAAACGATACACGGTTATGCCTTGACCTGTGCACGCAGAGCATGAGCTGCCGGCCGCTGATGCACCAGAAGGCCCTCGACTGGGCACTGCTTCCAAGACATCACGTGGATGTGACCCTTCCGCAAAATGGCTGCCGCAACGTACGACAAGACCAGCGCACGACACTTCATTTCCTCACCGCAACACAGTCACACAACGAGTTGGGCATGGCACGATAGGCATGGCAAGGTTCTGAGGTTCGAGGTATGGGGTATGCCTCGTAGGACAAAGCGGGGTAGAGCTTTTCGACAAGCGACAAGCACCTGCGTCATTCAAGACAGCATACTGCACAGCGGCATCCTACAGCTCACAAAAACGCAAAAGCGCGGTCATGTTTCTCTCCTCCTCCTGCGTCTGGCCCCAGTACTACAACCGTATGGTGGCCTGTGTCAGCGCAAACCCAACCCGAAACCAAAGGGCACGCCTCTTCGGCTGATACTGCCTCTCCTGACCGTTCCTCCTCCTGCTGCTCCCGCACCAAAACCGCACCCCTGCTGCGCTCCCACGCGTCCTTCACAATCGCACCATTCGCAGCCCTACTTCGCCAACTGCCACCCCGCCGCTCACCCTGTCCTCTCTCCACATCCCTGCGCCAGTCCTAAACCCTCCGCTTTCCCCTTTCCCGTCTTCGCACTCCCTTGACGCGCTCACGCGTTGACACGTGCCACCACCTGCTGCTTCTCCTTCTTCCCCTCCTTGGCCCGCTCCTCCCTCTCCTTGCTGCTCAGCGGCACCATGGAGCACAGCGCGCACAGCACGCTCACGCCCTGCCCCGCATCCCCCGTGGTCAGCAGCCCATGCACCAGCGGGTACGGCACCTGCGCGTCCTTCAGGAACGGCCCCAGCGCCTGCTCGGCTCCGCGTACGGCACCCAGCATCTCGTACAGCTGCGACCACATGCGGTCGCGATCCGCGCCGTCGGGGGTGCCGCTGGCCTGGGAGGCGGCGGCGGTGGCCACCAGGCGGGAGATGGCGGGGTGGCGGGAGAGGAGGTGGGCATCGCTGCGAAGCGCGTGCACCTGCGCCGCCACGTCAGCGAACCCGGGGCCGAAGCGAGCGAGCAGCGCGTCCATGTCGGGCATCGGCCCGCCGCGGGAGCCCTGTACGGAGATGAGTACGAGCAGGTCAACCGCCAGGTCGTTGAGGTCCAGGCCGGCGGGGACGACCAGCGGCGGCGGCGCGGGGGCGTCGGCGTCGGCGGCGGCGGCAGCGACGGCGGTGATGTCGTCGACGACGTCCATGGAGGAGGTGGCGGCGGCGGCGGAGCCGGACTCCTCCAGGGCTGCGAAGAGGGCGTCGGGGTCTACGAAGGGCAGGGTGGAGATGGCGGCCTTGGCGTTGCGGATGGGGGAGATTGAGGGGGAGGTGGTGGAGGAGGAGGAGTAGGAGCGGGCGCCCCTGCCGCGGAGTGGGGGCACCACCGCGCGCTCCAGGCGGCGGCCGCTGGGGGCGGGTGACGGAGATGGGGTAGGGGGGCGCGTGGGGGAGGGCGCGGGGGACGGGGACGGGCGAGGGGATGCGGAAAGGGAGGGCGCGGTGGGGGAGGAGACAGCCGTGGTGCTGGTGGGTTTGGCGGTGGCGGAGGGGGTGGGCGAGGACAGCGCGGAGGCCTTGCCGGGCTGCGCAAACGCAGCGGCGACGGCGGCGGCCTCGGCGAACTCTGGGGTGGCCTCGTCCGCGGGCGCTCCGCTCGACACGTTGGCCGCCCGACGGCCCTCGTGCTCGCGCTTCTTGCGCTGCTCCTCCTTCGTGCTCGGCACGTCGCTGAATTGGAACACCACCGGCGTCCCCTCCTCCACCTTACCAACCGCCCCCGCCTGCCTCTGCTCCACCACCCTGACCCCCGCCGCTCCACTGCTACCCCCACTCCTGCTGCTGCTGCTGCTCCCTCCAGCCGCCTTCACCTCCGTCCACACCTTGCGCTCCTCCTCCTCCGGCACCGGCACGCCGACGGCGCGCTTGACCATGTTGCCCACGGAGCCGACGGCGCCGGCGACGGCGGCGCCGCCGCGGCGCACACGTGCCAGCAGCCCCCAGCCGCCCTCCTCCATGGTCCGCTCCACCGTGTCCACCAACAGCTCACGGCCGTTGGCGGCGGAGAAGCGGCCGCTCGCCAGCTCCTCCGGCAGCGCGCTCAGCTTCGCCAGCGCGGCGCCCACCATGTCGTACTTGCCGTACTGGCCGGGCTGCCGGCGGCGCGGGGCGGAGGGGCGGGCGGCGCGGCCCACGATGGGGTCCACCGGCTGCGGGGGGAGGGCACAGGGCGGAGGGTGGCAGTTGGGGGCAGGTTACGGACAAGAACGGGCTTATACGATTTCGGCACGCGGCCTTATAGATACTGTGCGCCAGACTGGGGCTCCAACAGCCGCAAGCGGCCGCACGAGGGGATGGGTGCGGGAGTGCGTGGATGCTCATGCTCGCGGTCCCGTGCCATCCAAGGCACTCTTCCTGTTCCGCCTGGAGCCCACCTGGGCCCCCTCCTTAAGGCTGCACTTGCCCTGCCCCACCCCGCCACCCCCTCTCACCTGCTTCTCCGCCCACTTCCCGCTGGCCAGCTCCTCCGGCAGCGCCGCCATGCCCTCCAGCGCCATGCCCACCATGTCGTACTTGGACGGCGGGCGGCGGGGGCCGGGCGACGCGGCGGCGGCGCGGGCGCCCACCACGTTGGCCATGGGGTCCCACGCAGGGAGGTCCTTGAGCCCCTCCTGCAGCGACTGCTGCCAGCCGCCGTGCAGCACCACCTCTGCCAGGCAGTACTTGTAGCTGCCGGTGATGGGCTCGGCCTTGAGCAGCGCCTGGAGGGGGTCGTAGCGGGAGGGCTGCGGGGAGGCGGCCAGGGCGGCCTGGGGGGGAAGGTATATGGGCACGGGGCACGGGCAGGTGGTCAGTACGGACGTAGGGGGGAAGAGGAAGGGCCGGGTCAAGGGCGGCGCTGAAGCGTGGGATACTGCACCGCTGGCTTGCGTGGGGTTGAATGCGGGCAAGGTGTTGGCGCGTGTGGCTCTGACTACAGGCATGCACAGCAGGCCGTGACACGACGCTCGCCGGTACACTCGCTACACGTGCCTTCCGACGTACCGGCTTCCCCAGCCGTACAACTCCCCGTACGGGCAGAGCCCCGCTTTGAATGGCCCCTCACCTTGAGCAGGGAGCCCACCATGTCGTACTTGGACACCGTGCCGGTGGGCGCCGTGCTGTTGAGCAGCGCCCACACGGGGTCGTACTTGGGGTCGGTGGACGCCAGGATGGCCTCGGGCTCGCCTGCGGGGCGGACGGCGAGAGAGTGTCAACATGGGTGAGTGCAATGGTGCAAGGGTGGCAGAAGGGCGGCCAGTGGACGGATGGTGGCCTCGGGCTCGCCTGCACGCATTGTTGAATACAACGGTGAGGGGCGGTGAGGAGGAGCGCCGCAACGCGGAGTCTGTTCCATGATACCAAGAGCAAACTCATCCGCGTGCAGTGAGAAGCCATGCGATTTGCTTGGCCTCACTGGCCCTCTGGCCCCGAGTGTTGAGTCCCCGGAGACCCACCCGCGGTCTTCAGGCTGCGCAGCAGGTCATACAGCAGGTCGTACTTGGAGTCGGCAGGCCGCTGCTCCACACCCTCCTGCTGCTGCTGACCCTCCACTGCCACCGCCGGCGCCGCCGGCCGCTGCCTTGCCGGACTGTTGTTGTTACTGGAACGCAGCAGGCCGCGCAGCATGTCGTACTTGTGGGCCGCGGAGGGCGCAGCAGCGTCGGACAGCACGTTGCGGAGCGGGTCGTACCTGCAGGGCAACATGATCGGGAGGTGGTGACCGGCACCCAAGTAAGGAGGCAAGTGGGCTTTCTGCATGACGGCATAAAGCATGGGTGCTGCAGCTGCTCTGCGCATGTATGCAACCCGTCCCCCTGGGCCCTGAGCGCGCTTACTTGGGGTGCTTGTACTCCTCCGTCCGCGTGGCCACCTGTGTCGGCAAGGGTCAAAAAGCAGACAGGCACGGCTGACGGTTTTATGACATAGCAAAGGCATCTTGGCAGGTCTCACTGGAAGTGACTGGCTAGTCACACCGACAGCAGCATGCAAGGCCCGCCCTCTCACAGGGCCAAGGCCGCAGTTCCAATAGCCCTTGCTCGTCATGACCGCGCCCGACCGCCCGAAACCCAAACAGACAGTAGAAGAGACACGCATCCACGCTGCCAGCCCGCCCAGCACCTCCTGGTGCTGTCACAACCCTGCCACCAGAGGTACAGCAGCTACCCCACTGGACCCATACGCCCCAACACTCCACACACAACTCCACCCCACCTGCAGCAGCTCCGTGACCTGCTCCACAGGACCGAAGTCGTTGTGCGCGGGGCCCGACCGCAGCGCCGTCGACCACGCAGCCGAGGACGCCGCCGCCGCCGCACCCATGCCTGGCGCGGGTGCGGGCGCCACCTTCGCCGGCGCCTTCGCCGGCTCCGCCGCCGCCGCCGGCGCCTCCTTAACGCTCGCGCTCGCGCCCGCGTCCGCCGGTGCCGCTGCAGCAGCGGCGTCCAGGACTGCGTCGGCAAGGCTGACGGGCTTCTGCAGCTGCTGCTGATCCACCGCCATGGATGCGTCAAAGGAGGGGTTGGTTCCGGTGCGCTCGTCGCGGCTGCGCTGCGCAAACCACGACAGGGGGTTGTACCACTGCGGAGCGGGCGCCTCAGGTGCTGCGGCAGCGGCGGCGGTGGCACCGGCGGCGGCGGTGGCAGAGGGAGCAGCGAAGCTGGGGTTCACTCGCCCGTCGGCAGTGCGGCCATCCGCTGCCTGGGAGGCCAGGTAGGCCTCTGGGGACGGGGACTCCTCAGAAACGGCGAAGCTGGGGTTGGCTGAGGTGGGGGCGGATGCGCGCTGCTTGGGCGGCAGCGGCAGCGGGGGCGGCTGCTGCTGCAGCTGCTGCGCCGGGCGGGGCGGCTGCGGCGCGCGGCGCGTGGGGAGGGCGCTGGGCACGAAGTTGCTGCCGGTCGCGGAGGAGGGAGGGTCGAAGCTGGGGTTACGGACGGAGCTGCGGCCAGGGGAGCCGCTGGTGCCGGCTGCTGCCTTTTGCACCACGTCGTTAGCCCAGGCCGCGAGACCGGGGCTGGCGGTGGCAGCGGCGGCGGCAGACGGGCCGGTGCGGGCGGACGCGCCGCCGGGACGCTCGGGGGCAGGAGCGGAGGGAGCACGGCCGCCGGTGGAGGTGGGGGTCGGGCCGCTGCGTGCGGAGGCGCCGCCGGCGCGGATGGGCAGGGCCGTGTAGGCGCCTTGGGATGGGGTGGCGGAGGAGGGAGCGGGTCCGGCGCGGGCGGAGGCGCCACCGGGGCGCTCGGGAGCGGGGGAGGAGGCAGCGGGCGCGCCGAAAGAGGTGCCGACGGGAGGAGAGTCCAGAGCGCCGGGAGCGCCGCGGCCGGCGCCGCCGCTGGGGCGCGAGGGAAGCTGCGCGGCGGCGGCGGCAGCGGCGACGGAGGCCGCGACGGAAGCGGCGGCCCTGGCGGCGGCGGCCTCGCCCAGCGGCGCCGCCACCTCTGCGGGGGTGGCGGCGCCGGAGGCGAGGAGCTCGGCGGTGCGGCTGTTGGCGGCGAGCGCCGCCGCCGCCACCTCGGCCGGCTGGTCGACGCCCATGCGCTCCGCGGCCTTGACGGTGGCCGCGGCGACGGTGAGGGTGCTGTCCTGCTCCATGAGGCGCAGCGCCATCTCCCACACCTCGGAGTTGCGAAGCTGCGGCAGTGAGGCAGGGATACAGGGAAAGCAGCGTCAAGCAGGGGGAATGCCGGTGGCAGTGTTGGCAGCTGAAAGGCTAAAGGGGCCACGCGTGCGCCAAAGCTTCCCATGCAATCGACGGACGTGCGCTGGTCCAACCCACTGGCATGCGCTCAACAGCCCAGTCCTCCCACACCCAATGCACGGCCAACCGCTTCCTAAAGTCGCATAAACCCTAATCCTGCGCGCGCGCACGCAGGCACCCACCTTGAGCTTCTCAATCTCCTCCGCCAGCTCGTCCAGCCGCTCCGTGCGCGCCTTGCTGGTCGGCGGCAGCGCGCGCGGCGCGGGCCGGTCCAGCACCGCCACGGCGCCGGCGCCCGCCGCGATGGAGCCCCTGCCCGCGGGCGAGGTGGTCAGGGAGCTGCGCACCAGGCCGTAGCCCACCATGGCCGTGGCCATCGCCACAGCAGCCCGAGCCTGGACACGACAGGGGCCACGGGGAGGAGGTGCGGGTGCGAACGATGTTGGGTGTGCAGGTACTGGTATGGAATGGGGAGGGATGGAGGGGCGGGCGGATGATGCGTGTTTTGTAGGGTGATGGGCGATGGAGGGAGATGAGGAGGGAGGATGCAGCAGGCCGGTGTTGGAGATCGTAGGGATGTCGGATGCAGGCGGCAACTGAGGTGACGTGTTGGCTTCTATCGCACAGTGCGTGCACCAGAAGCGCTGTGCGTGCACTTGCGCGTGCAAGGAAACACGGTATGCAGCTGGTGAGCTCACGGCCCCGGGACGGGGCAGCTGATCGGACGCGTGAACAGGACACCCGGGCGCCTGTCCCTCCTGCAGCCCTGCATCGATTCGCATGCGGGCAGGCCCCTGCTGTGGGACTTTACCTGAGGCGTCTTGCTGAGCTCCCTGCTGGTCTCGTACAGCGGGTTGGAGCGCACCGCGGCAGGCTGGTGTGCATCCTGCTGGGGAACAGCGCACAGCGTGCACGAGCAAGTAAGGTTACGGTGCGTTGGGCTGCGAAAGGCTGGAAGGCTGCGGCGGTCATCATGCATGCCGCTGCTCGTCCCGTGGGTCGAAGGGACCGTGGCACCGTTCACAGACACGGGTGTGAAGAGCAACACCACGTGGCAGCTCGTACGAGACATTGGATAATGAAAGCACATCGTGAACATGGGGGCAACCAGTACACGCAGGAGCCTTCGCGACAGCGGGGTACACAGGAGCCAGCAGCGCGACACGCCACTTGCCTGGACCGTTGTGCGGGCCGCGGCAGCGTTAGCGTGCCGGGCTCCACCGAAGACCAGGAAGGGCACCAGGAGGAAGGCCTGGAGGGGAGGACGATGTGTGTCGAAGGTGTGGGAGTGTTACGACAAAGCTCCGACAGCCCGGGTCGTCAACGACACTTGACTAGACCCTGCCGCTGCACGTGCATACGGCCGTGCCTCGGCTACAGACGCGGAATGATGCATTTCTGGGGTGATAGCTTCTCACCCCGGCCAAGCGCTGGCACCACTGCGGCAGTGGAGCGAGGAGAGGGTCCGATGGAGCCTGCGAAAACAGCGCGTATCCTCGCACGTCGGAACCGCAACCAACAAATCTCTTGAGGTCCTTCTGCAGAAGAAAATCTGCAGCCACTGACCTTTGAAGTTCCCTTATCTCCATGCTGCGCCTCCGCTGAGACTGTCCTTTGTGGGACCGACCGTTGGAGCGGCACAGCGCATGACGATGACCGCGCCGTGCCAAATGCTGGTCGGAAGGCATGGACCACCGGAGTCACGCGTCCTGCCTCCAGAGAGGAGGACGGCCTTGCCCTTCTGGGCGCGGCCGTGCGCACCGGCAGTGCCGGCATTGCAAGTAGCATCGCGAGTTCTGCTTTGGTCGTAACTCCTGCTTATGATACACAGCACAAGATGTACTGCTGGCTACGAAAGTCCTTGTAAAATACCAAGCTGCCCGCAAGAGCGAAAGGCAGCCAACCGGAGTGAGTCGCCTGGCCCAACCCTGCAAGACGGTGGGTGCAACACGGAGGGCCTTGGCGTATCTTTACGGTTTAGTATGCAAGCGCAGACACCATACCATAGACTGCACGCCCAAATGCCAGTCAGTAGGGTCCCGCATTGAATGCGGAGATGCGCATTGGGCTCGGACAGTTCGTTAGCCTTCTGGCGCAAAACTCAAGAGTGCAAAAAGAAAAGCGTAACAGCATATTACGTCGGCAATGGTTCACTGACTTCGCCTGCTGGAACCCAAAGCACGGCCAAAGGCCACACCTGCCTGCCATTCTCGTTGTTTGCGCTTGTGCCACATAAAAGGATGCGACGGAAAACATTATCACTCCTACGCCAGGTGCGGCCCGGCGCTCTGTCACCTCAGTGCCCCCACTTCTGACACGCGACACGCTTTGCCCCACGCGCCTCCCTGCACGCACGCGTGCCTCCCAAAACAGCCACTCCCGTCCTCACACCTACCCTTCCACGCAGGCGTGTCGTGCAGCTTTTTCAGAAGCTGGCACATGCTGTGCTTGCAGCGTAGGCATCTCTGCAACCCGCAGCGCGCTACTCCCCAGCGCCCCCTGTGCTACCTCCTCTCCAGCTTCTACTAGCTTCCCAGCCGCATCCCTCTTTCAAGCGCGGTTTGCCACCGGTCGACCAGATGCAGCGCGGGCAGCAGCAGCTGCGGCTGGACCGGGGGCGGGCAGCCAAGCAGCAGCAGCAGCAGCTGGGTCGGCTGCCGGGGAGCCGGAGACGCCTATTTCGTTCTTTGCGCGCCAGGGGCAAATCCTGGCATCAATGCCCCTGTACCCAAAACTGCTAGGGTTTGCAGGTGAGGCATACCGGCACAATATCACACCTGGGACACTGTAACTGTCCGCGTACCGGTATGGCGGTCCCCATTGGGTGGTGAAAGGCGTCGTGCGTGTAGTTGATACCGCGACAAGGGCGTAGCACAAGTGAAGTACGGTGTCCTGTGCCCCTTCAGGCGCGCTGCCGTTCATGAGCCTGACGCCCAGCATCGTGGAGGCGGCGGGCTTCGCGCAGCACGTGGACTACTTGTCGCAGATGCAGCTGGTGTACGGCGGGTCCATCGTCACATTCCTGGGCGCCGTGCACTGGGGCCTGGCCATGGCCACGCAGGGTGAGCAGCTGGGGGCCCCCTAGGACGGGCTCAGACTAGACCTCTGCCACGCTGTGTTCTGGGTGTATTACGCTGTGCATGCCCTGGGAGGTCGCAAGCAGGTGCCTTGGGCCCACGTTCCAGACGTGTACTTTTGCGGCTCAGGTAGCTGTAGCCGGCTTCCAACTCCGGCCTGCTTACAGCCAGTTCCCTGGGCAATATCAAGTGCAACCTCTCCAAAGTTCGCGGTTGCTGTGGCACGTTTGTGGCATAACTGTTTTCGTTGCGCCTCCTCCTGCGCTGCTTGTCGCAGCCGGCTCCGCTGGCGGCAAGGCGCTGTCTGCGCTCAACGAGCGCTACGTGTGGAGCGTGGTGCCCTCCCTGGCGGTGGTGCCCGCGCTCATGATGCACCCGGCGCAGGGCAGCCTGGCTATCAGTGTGCTGCTGGTGGGTTAGCAAGGGTGTGGATTAGCGGAGGCATGGGTCAGCACGAGGTGTGGGTTAGCAGCGGGAGTGGGTGAGCAGGGTATGGGGTAAGGGCAGGGCAGCCTGGCCATCAGTGTGCTGCTGGTGGGTTAGCAAGGGTGTGGGTTAGCGGAGGTGTAGGTCAGCACGGGGTGTGGGTTAGCAGCGGAAGTGGGTGAGCAGGGTATGGGATAAGGGCAGGGCTGCCTGGCCATCAGTGTGCTGATGGTGGGGTAGCAAGGGTGCGGGTTAGCGGAGGCGTGGGTCAGCACGGGGTGTGGGTTAGCAGCGGGAGTGGGTGAGCAGGGTATGGGATAAGGGCAGGGCTGCCTGGCTATTACCGTGCTGGTGGTGGGTTGGTGTAAGCACGTGTGGGTTAGCACGGGGTGTGGGGCAGAACTGGGCAATGCTCACGGGACAGTGCAGGAGCCTGGCCATCAGCGTGCTGCTGATGAGTTGGTGTGGGTTAGCGGTGGGCGTGGGTTAGAACGAGGTGTTGGTAAGCGGTGGGCGCAGGTTAGAAACGGGAGTGGGTGAATGAAGGTGTGGGGGAGGGGCAGGTAGCCACTGGTGTGCTGCTGGTAGATTGGTGTGGATTCACAGGGGCTCCGGGTCAGCGGGTGTATGGGTTTGCGGGGTTGTGAAGCGACACGGACTGCAGAGTAACATAAGAGGAGCGCCACTACACTACTCGTGCGTACGAATGTACCTGCGCCTTCTGACCTGCGCCAGGAGACCCTTTGCTCACCGTGTGTGTCCTGCACTGGTAATATGTCCTTCCATTGCTACGCGACACCCATGCTGATTTGCACGTGCCCCTCGCCAGGGCGCCTGCAACCTGTCTGACGTGTCGTCCTGCCAACCATGCTTTGCAATCCCCGATCATGTGGTTTGCACACACACGTGCGCCCCCTTCCGCAGGGCATCTGCTACCTGTCCGACGCGTCGTACTACCGTGCTGGCGTGCTGCCCCGATGGTATGCCACGCTGCGGGGCTACCTCACCACGCTGGCCATGCTCAGCATGCTGTCCACCACAGCGTACTACTTCAAGAAGGTGAGCAGCGTAGTGGTAAATGCGAACGGCAGCCTAATGCTTGCATTTGGTTCTTTGCAGCGCCCTTGTAGCTTATACACACTGTGCTGAGCGTGCTGTCCACAACAGCCTACTGTTTCGGGAACTTGGGTGGCCGTTGACCGAACAAGTGGGTGTGCGGTTGTTCACGTGGACCGGGCGACCGGGCGATGGGCGTGCTCACAGGCTACGTGTTGGACGCTGCGCACGCCGTCCAAACACTGCTGCCGTCATTATTCGCAGGACGTGGAGAAGGCGAAGAAGAAAATGGAGGCGGACGACGCTCGGAGGGCGGCGCGGGCGGAGGAGCGCGCGGCCGCCGCCGCCGCCAGCCGGCCGTCCCTAGGGGAGCTGGTGGCGGCGGAGGGGGCGGCGGCTGGGGGCAAGGCTGTGGCTAAGCGGTGACACGTGGTTGCTCTGCCGACGGTGGCGGTGGCTGGAGGCCTGGTGGTGGCGGGTACGGGGTGTAATGGGGCTGCCGCTGCGGCTGCAGCTGCTGAGCGGTGGCTTGCGGGCGCGTGGGCCTGCCGTGACGGGGCTTGAAGGTAGAGGCAGGGCAACGACTGGGGACATGGGGACGGCGGCGGCGGTGGCGAATATGTGGTTCAGGAGCGGCCGCGAGGGGCTTATAAGCAATGCGGAAACGAGTGCGGTGGCCTCTAGGGCCTGGCGTTCTGAACTCCGTGGGTTGCTTGTTGGAGCGGCGCGTTGCGTGAATATACTTCGGGCTGTTTGAGCCTCACCCGGTTGGGGCAAGCTAGTGTAAGGCCATGTAAGGCCATGGTGGTCAGCCTATGTGACCATTGCTGCGGCTCGCCCCAATTGGACATGCAGGCCGGCACGTCGTCCGTACCTTACGCAGTAGCAAGGCGCACTGCCACCAAAGCCTTTGCAAAGGAGTACCGCTGCTGACTGGGGATTGCAAGCCTTTGCAGGAAGCGTGGCACGCGCCCTTTTGCCCTCTACTTGTCGGTAAAACGTCGGTAACAGGTGTTGCCTCGACGTCAGGTGTCCATGGACACCGTGTTCACTGACCTGCGCCTGCTTTACAGTGTTCAGTCCACTGCCTCAATCACACGCACGACTTGGTAATCGCTACGGATTGCAACAGCTATGTACAGGGTACAGTGTCCCAAGCTCCAGTACTCCAGTTCCTCCGTCCATAATGTACACGTTACCGGTACGCGGACAGTCCGCAGGGGAGTCCTGGCTGTCAAGTAATACACAGATATCAACACCGGAGCCCAGCATGCAGGCTAGTACCGTAACCACTGATCCTAGCGGTCTAGCCGTCTGTGGCCTGTACCAAAGAACTAACGCACCCTGTCGCCCGGACTCCTGGCTTTGACACGTCAGCATCCGTCACCCCAACACTTGTTTAGTCAGTACAAGCCAGACATCAGGCGTGAAGGTACTGCGGCACTCCCCCGCTGAACGAACATGGGACCTCGGCGGCGGCTGTACCTCCCTGTACTCGCCCGAACGTCTCGAAGCAACCAGCAAGTGGAACAGAAACATGAAAGGCCCAACCCAGATATCGTGACACTGTTGCTACATCCACATTACCAGGCACAGTGTCACCCAGAAGGTCACAGTAGCAGTGTCATTAAACTAACCAAGGGAATCCCGTTCAAGCGTGTATTTGTCGTCCCTCCCATGTGGGGTAAGCTAAACGTCACGAGCCGGACCACTTATCTACGCAGTGCTTCGGACCAGCCGCAATGCTTGTTGGAATCCCCTCATCCGGATGAGGTCGGGGGAGGTGGGCTCCCAAACAGGTCCTGAATCGTGATCCCTGGCGCCGGGTTAGACTGCGACCCGCCGCCGCCGCCGCTCCCTCCGCCCCCGCCGCCGCCGCTGCTCCCGCCGCCACCATTCCCGCCCCCACTGCCGCCGTTGCCGCTGCCTCCGCCATTGCCCATGCCGGGTATGATGATGTCCAGGGTGACCATGGGCGCTGATCCAGGGGGGCCTCCCCCTGGAGACGGCAGCTTGAAGCCGCCTGGTTTCTGCGGGTACCCGCCGCTGCCGCCGCCTCCACCCGGCGCGCCAGGCATCGGCGGCAGGGGAGGCAGCGGTATGTTGCCCAGCGTCCCTAGAACCACCCCAAAGGGCGCTGTCAGGTCTGATAGCTTCAGGCCGGTGGGAGGAAGGGTGTTGAGCAGGCTGTTGATGTCGTTGTTCAGGCTGGATGGGGTGGGCAGCTGGATGGGGCCGGGGCCGGGGCCGGGGCCTGACGGTTGCGGGGGCGGCGTCTGCTGGAGCATGCGGCTACGCTGAGGAAACAACGCCCCGTAAGGCGGTGGGGCCCGGTTGGTTATTCCGGAGCGTGGCTGCGCATCGGTTGGAGCGGCGTCGCCGCCGCCACGGCCACCACCGCCACCCGCTGCGTCGCGCCACTGCCGCAGCTCCGCCAGCGTCACCGCCAGACGCGTGGGCGAAAGCCTTTCGTCCGCTGCTGCCGCCGCTGCTGCTGCTGCATCGCCTCCAGCCCCTGATCTGAACCCTGCTGATCCTGCCAGCAGCGCATCGTCCCCTGTCGCCCTGCTGTCGGCTGCCCCAGCACCCTCACCCCCGTGGCCCCTGTCGCCGCCCGCCCGTCCGCGCCACCTGCCACGCAGGTGCACCTCCCACTCACTCCCCGCCGCCCGCTGCCCCGGACCCTCAATCCCTACACCGTGCCCGGCAGATCCACGTCCCTCCCCATCACCCGCGGCCACGGCAAGTCCCTTCCCTGCCATCCCTCCACCACCACCACCACCACCACCACCACCACCACCACCACCACTACCACCACGACTTGTTTCCCCGGCCGTGTCCAGAGACAGCTCTCCGTCCGCCTGCTGGTCCCACCCCTGCACCCCCGCCAGCCTCCTACGTCCCAGGCCCCCAACAATGCCGCCCAGGGCAGCCCCGGTGGTGGTGGTGGTGGCCGTCTGCTCCGCACCGCCCGTGCCCACGGTCGTGGTGGCGGTGGTGGCCGTCTGGCCCACACCGCCCGTGCCCGCGGTTGCGGTGGTGGTGGCGCCCAGACCCACGCCGCCCGTGTCCATTGTGGTGACCACTGAGTTGGTGCCAGCGGTGCCCGACTGCATGAGGCGGTCCAAGTCTGACAGCTGCAGGGGCGGGGCGCCGGCTGTGAGGCTGGTGCCCCCTCCGGAGGTGCCGCCTGGGGGCGAGGTTGAGCGATAGGGGTGTGGGGGGCAGGGACCTTGCTGTCCGGCAGAGGCGCGGGGCACTGGGAAGCGTGTGCAAGGTATCGCAAGGATGGAATGTGCCTGCGTGCGCTACTGCATGCAGGGCGTACCCTTCATGCCACTTTCTCCTCTCTTCGTGTTGAAGGCCGCGACTCAGCAAACAGTGTACCTACTTGTCAAGCCGCCCTCTTGCCCCGTATATGCAACTGCTGAGAATTGCTTCTCAGCGGTTTGACAGTGGCCATTATCTTTGCTACGGCAGGGTTTGCAAGGTTTAGATTGCCTTACCGCTCGGCGTCTGCGCCGTGGCCTGAGCACCTGCAGTGCTGAGCGCGCCTGCGCCAAAAGGAAACTGGAGAAGTCGCCGCGCGCTGCGATGCTGGCTGTGTTGTGTCTTCGGCGCGCGAGGCTGGGAGAAGCCCCCGGCTCCTTTCCGCCGCAGCGTCTGGGGCATATGAAGGCGCCCTTGCGCCATAGGCAATGCTAGGAGTGCAATAAGGATGGCTCTCAAAGCTAGACGCATGTTTGGCCGTTCGCTGTCATAAAGACCCATGGGTCGTTTGTCTAGTCGTTCTTAAAAGTACACAATGCTGTATGTTACTAAAACAGTGCAATATGATCAGTCCATAGGCTAAGGGTTGCGGCAACAAGCGCACTTGGAGGCACTTTGGGGGCATCACATGGGGACATCGAGTCGTCGAGCCCTGAAGTCGCAAGAAGAAAACCTGTAATCAGGCGCATGCAAAGCAACTGAGAGGAGAAACTATGGCTATCCTGTTATTGGTGGGAGGAGTCTTTTGCGGTTGCTACGTAACGTCAGGCCATTGGGTAACCATTCGACGGCCCTTGGACGTGTGCCTCCCATGCGAAATCGTTCGTACAGCTGCTGAGTCGGTCGAGCCAGCAGCCAACTTCAGAAGGCTGCCACGACAACGAAGAAGGTTCGGCTGAAGCTATAGACTCGCCCGCCTGCCATAGATTGCCTGCCTGATGTTGGAACATGTGCACGGCGTCTTGACTGGGGCACTCCGGGTGCCTTAGTCCCTTGGCTCTGGCACATTCGGGCCGAGCGACGAAGCGACAGTACTTGCAGTTCAGGAGATCGCTTGCACCTACCGGCATTGCGTACGAAAACATCGTACGTGCGCAATGCCCCTGTACCATTCATCCTATACCTGCACCCAGGCCAACGCGAGCCAGCACACGTGGCTCATGAGCCCCAGCCGTTGCGTCGGCCGGCGGACGTGCGTGCCGGTCACACGTGCGACGTGCCGTACCGGTGAAAGACCTCAAGGCATTCCGACCTAATGACATACTCCCTCATGCAGGCTACACCTGGTAGGCGTCCCTCCTAGCCAGTGGACGACGAACCCCTGCATGTCACGCTAGACTCTAGAAACCGCAGGGCTGCAGGTTTTGGCGTCCCTTGCATACGTACCACACTACACCATCCAGAGCCCGCTGCAAGCACGTCCCAGGGAGCCATCTACAACCAGTAGTGCAACAACTCCTGGCAGGCGCTCCCAGATAACAGAACGTACACTGTCCTAGAAGCTGTAAGGCGGCAGGTTCCAGCCCTGCCATGGCTTGGCCCAGTCGGGGTGCCACCCTGCCGCCCGGTGGTGCATGGGCGGCGCAAGAAAGACCCACGGGTCCACGGCGGCGGCGGGCGCAGCGGCGGCCAGCAGCAGCGGCACGCTGCCCACAGCGCCGCGGTAGAACCTGGGGGTGACCGTGGCCGCACACAAAAGGAGCAGGAGGAAGTAGGGGTTTCACCGGAGAATTGGGCACGATCTGCAGCTGACAACAACATGGAGCGCGTGCGGGGCGTGCACGCACGCGTGGCAGCGGCAAAACCACCACCAATCGAGACACACCTGGACACACCGGTAAGCAGAGGGTATTATTTGTCGTACCTGGTCGTGCCTGGCCGTACTTAGGATACGTCACAAAGCGCCTCTGCCCATGTGCTACAGTACAACTTCACAGCTTTTTGTTTAGCCGGGTTGATATGTGATACCCATGTGAACACACCTGCGCGCGGACCGCGCATGGCACCGCACGCAGCAGGAGCACCGGCACCCCCAACAGCAGCATAAAGCAGCAGCACCGCAACCATCTAGGTCTAAACCACAGGGAAATACATAGCCACTCGCAGTTTAGGTACGTAGGCAAGAGCGCGTTCACACCTGCGTGCGGTCCGCGCGTGGAAGCGCAGCAGCAGCACCGGCGCCCCCAGCAGCAGCAGCACCGCCTGCGCAGTGCCACCCTGCGCCGCCAGCGCCGCGGCCGTCACGGCGGCGAAGAGCCCCAGGCAGCACACCAGCCGGCCGAACAGCAGCCGGGGCCACAGCGTGCCGCCGCTCTCGTACCTGGGGTGGGGTAGGTTAAGGGGGGAGCGGCGGAATGTGAGGGTGGAGTGGGGCTCGGGCCCGGGAGGTTGGGGCGTTGCCGGGTCGTGGCGGGTCAGGACGGGTGTTACGCGTGTGTACGGCAGGGCTTCCCGCGCACGCTTTGATGCAAGGTATGCAGGTATGCTCCTTTGCTTTAGGCTGGTGGTGCTTCCTCCCACCCTCACTTGCGAACGTAGACGTAGAGCAGGGCGTAGCGCCAGAAGCCCCACAGCGCCGCCAGGGCCGCCAGCGCCGCCAGCAGCAGCAGGGGGGCCACCGCCATGAAGCCGCAGCCCACCACGAACACCAGCAGCAGCATGCCAACCTGTGTTCGTGGGTTAACACACAGATCGGCTGGGGACCAGCACGGACACCAAGGTGTAGCGCTGCCAAGGGCGCCTTCAGCAGCAGCAGCACCCACAGCAGTAGCAGGTCGGCCAGTTGCGGACGAGACGGCAAGACATGGGGCCTCAACCACACGGGCGACAAAGGGCAGGGCCCTTATGCGGCAGGACGTGACCACTGAAGTAGGTGAAGCGGCAGAGGGTCAGACGCTTCAGCAGCATGCTGACCACTCGCCTCCGGCTACGTACGGCACCCTGCCGTACAGTACGGCACGACCCTTGCACTCCCTTACCTCGTAGCCGTACCGAGGGGACACGGGCGCCATCATGATGGCCCGCTCACGCTCGCTCATGCCAGGCGGCAACCCAGTGCCTGACGGTGTCACTTCACCGCCGTCGCCGTCGCCGCCGCCGCCGTCAACGCCGCCTCCACTGCCCCCCTTGTCGCCGCCTTCATCATCAACACGTGCTGCATGCGTTACACTTGCCGTACCGATACTTCCTTCCGTGCCCGTACGGCCCCGCGGCGACACCGTATCGTCCCCTACGTCGCTCGCGCCGCGGCCGCACGCAGCCGTCGTACGGGAGAAGCAGGACGTGATCGCGCCCCAGCGGCAGTATTTCCGGAGGAGGTACAGCCGTACGCCCACGTGCGGGATGACTAAGCGCAGCGGGGCGGCGACCAGGGCTCGGAACGCGAGGTAGGCCAGGAAGAAGTTGGAGGAAGACGCGATGCGGCGGCCGAGAAGGGTGAGCAGCGCGGAGGGGCCGCTGGTGAAGGCTGCGGCAAGGTCCTGGGGAGCGGCGGTATTGACGCACATGTGAATAGATGTTGTGTGCATTTATTAGAAGCGACAAGAAAGGCAGGTGGAAGGGACATGTTGCAGGGGCGCAACGGTATGAGTACAGCTTCCGGCTCAATTTGGAGCAGGTAGAGCAGGAACGAGGGTATCGGCAGGTGTATGGCATACCGGTATCCCACACCACAGCAACCGAGCCAGCTCTGCAGCTGCACCCGCCCGCCTTCCCACTCCCCTCACCGCCACTATCGCGCTGCCCACCACTCCCCCCAGGAAGGCGTTGAACACGCTGTACACGAACAGGTGGGCGGCCAGCAGCCGGTCCACGCCGGACAGGGAGTAGCAGCGGCCGCTGGCCTGGCGGGAGCGAGGGGGCCGTTAGGCAACACAACGCCAGGATTAAGCGTGAATGGACAACGGCAGAGGCTGCCTGGCCAGGAAGCCCTTCACCTGCAGCGCCGGCTGGCCTAGAGGGCAGGGATACAATACGGCACGACGGCGGCAGAGGTTGGGCAGTTGGTGGATTGCGGTGGGACAACGTGAGCGCATAAGGACGGCCAAATATACAGCCACCGGTCAGGAGATCCCTTCACAGCAGCGGCCGCTGCCCCGCTGGCCTGGCAGGGTTCGGGGCCGGGCGGCCGTATCACGCGCGTTGCAACGCTACAGATGAGCCCTACGAGAGGAGCTGATCAACAGATTTTACGACTCGTACATCAGGAAATCAGATTGCCGGGCACTGAGCCTCACCTGTATGAGCAGCCAGTTGAGCACCGGCAGCGCCATGCCCTGCCACAGGCTGATGAGCAGCGCCGGCAGCCAGCCCACCACCACCCGCCGCAGCAGCTGCGCCGCCGGGGCCCGCTGCGCGCAGTACCACCGCCACCGCCACGCCCCACCACCTGCACCAGCATCCGCTCCGACTGCTGCCAAAGCTGTAGTTGGGCACAGCAGCGCGTTGAGCTGCTGTAACCCACCAGAGAACAGCCCCACAGGCACCAGCAGCAGCAGCGCCACCACCAGCGGCAGCACCGCCGCCCGCCGCAGCCGCCGCTCCCGCGGCCGCATCCACAGCGTCGGCCAGTTGATCTCGTCGGGGCCGGGCGCCGGCCGCACGCCGAACGAGCAGCACCCGACGCCTCCGCTACCACTACCAACATCGCTACCCGCGCCCAGCAGCCCGCTCCCACTGCCTTGCTGCGTTCCGCAACACACACCACCGGGCAGCATCTGCACCTCCCTGTCCTGCTGCACAGCTCCCATGCCCTCCATCTCCACCGCTCTCCGGCACACGTCGTTGTTGTCGTCGTCGTCGTTTCGCTCGGGGTGTATGGTGCATTGTGCTGCCGCTGCTGCTGCTGCCTGGGTGCGGAACAGCACCAGCCAGGAGGCGCTCAGGGGCGCGGCGTGCAGGGCAACGCGGCGGGCGTCCAACACCTGCACACACCGAAGCACGGTGGGCACCGTGACAACCGCCACGTTGTGCAACCCACACGGAAACACACTATGCGACACAAGGCACCCACACACCGGCTCGCTTCATGTGCGTGCAACACTTTCAGAAAGCCAGCAGCTTTCCTTGGGGCTCAGCCTGTGCGTGGCATGATACGATACCGCACCCATTACCGCCGCACTACTTGTCAAGATGCTACCCTGCTCGTTATCACACCGGCGCCCACCTGCTCCCTTAGCTCCGCAATGCGCTGCCGGTGGTGCCGCAGGTCGTCCCTCCTGCCGCCCCACAGCCCGCACCAGCCCGACCGCGAGCTGGGCCGCACGCCGCTTTGCGCCAGCCGCGCACGGGCCTGCGCGCACGCAGGAAACAGCGGATACGCTACACACTGCTCAGTACCATAACTGCCAAGCTCTGCCCAAGAGGTGAATGCATCTCATCACCGTAGGACCGTACCTCTACCCGGAGCTCCGCACCCTGACCCTAGCACAACCCTGGACCAGCACCCACTCGCTACCCACCTGCTCCAACCGCCCCACGTGCTCGTCCAACCGCTGCAGCAGCCGATCAACCGTCCGGTGGTTAGGCAGTGGTACGGCGCGGTCAAAGTCGTCGGGAAAGAGGCGGCGGAAGGTGGCGCTGACGGGGCAGAAGGAGGGCAGGGACGATAGTGAGGCGACGGCGCCGGACGCAACCGCTTGTCGGAGCAGGGCCCAACGGCGGGCTGCCGCGTTGGGAGGGGAGCAGCAGGGTGGGGCCTCGGGCCCTTCGGGTGGAGGGAGAAGCGCAGTGGAGGCTGTGGTAGATTCGGGTGTGCCGGCGGATGCGAAGGAGAACGCGAAAACGGCAACTGATCCCTCGCTTCGGCACCTTCGGTGCATACGTGCAAGCCCTGATGGTGTCGCCGTTTGGGTCCTTGGGGTGGGCGGGAGGACTGCAGGTGCGATGCGGAGGCCCGACACACCGAAGGCGGCGTTGGTGGTGGTGCTGCCGCCGCTTGTGGCCCTGCCCATGGTGCGAGGCAAAACACCAGCGTTGCCATGCTGGGGCTTCTCACGTGCACCGACACTTCCCATAGCAGCGGAAGGTTCCAGTACGGCTGCTGCTGCTTCTGCGCCCCGAGTCTCGTCCACTGCTGCAGCTGGTGCTCTTGGTGCTTGTCCTGGTGTCACGGCTGGATGGTGGGTTTGCGGAGGTCCTAGCGCTGTGTATTGCCGAGGAACGCTGACTCCGGTGAGCGCTCTTGAGCCCGCTGACTCCGCACCGCTCTGTGGCCCCTCAGACGTCACGTTTGCACCGTTGCCCGCCGCTGCTGCTGCTAGGCCCTGGGGGTAAGAGCCCGGACCAGGGCCACGCAACACCTCAGCAGGGCAAGCACCCGTGGCGCTGGCGGACCTAGACGAGGAGACCGGCAGCTCCACCTCCCCAGGGTGACCTCCACCGCTGGCTCCATCCTTGGACCCCTCACGCGAACCCTGATTTGGTGCCCCAAGACGCCACCATAACAACTTCAGCGCAGCTGCTGGGAAGCCCCATCGGCCGGCGTCGCCACCGCCGCCACTGCCACCGCTGCCGCCAGTCTCACCGTCGTCAGCTCCACTGTCAGCAGCCGGCTTCGACGTGGCCCAGCTGCGCCTGTACGACGCCGGCAGCCGTACGTCCGTAACAAGTACAGCATAGTGCTGCGCGAGCACGCTGACGTGGCGGCCGTCGCTCCGTACGGCGTTGACCGTCTTGCGTTGACCGACGCTGGGTCGGTGCAGGTCGACTGCCACCTCCTGGAGCTCCTCCTGCTCACCGACCTCCTCGCCATCCCGCTGCCCCGCGTCCCGCTCCTGCCCCTGGTTCCGCTCCCTCCCATCCCCAGCCGGCTTTCCTCCGTCGTCCGCCACGCCCTCAAAACGCTCCCTTTTGTTGGACACGCGTCCTGGCCGCTGCGTCCCCTGCTGCCCCTGCCGCTCCCTTAGCGCCACGCCGCTGCCACTACCGCCACGCACAACCCTCCAGGGACTAGCGTCCTCCCCGCTGCCCACCCCCGAACACTCTGGGCCTGAGAGCAGCATGGTCACTTCACCTGCCTCTGCCGCTGCCGCCCCTTCGCCCTCTGCTCCTCGCCCCGGCTCCGCCCCTTCGCAAGCAGCTGCGTCCACCTCTGCGACACAGCCCAGTCCACCACTATCAGTCCCACCCTGCTCGCTACCCCCTTCCTCCTCTCCCTCCTCCTCCTGTGTCGCCAGCAGCCGGCTGCTCCACGCCACCCCGCTCCGGCGGGAGGGACCTCCCCTGGCGCCCTTCCGGCCCTGGCCCCGGCCCTTGTCCCCGGAAGGCGGCTGCTGACCCATGGGTCGGGAAGGTGTCTGCTGACCCATGGGTCCGGCGGCACCACGCCAGCTCCACACCTGCCACGAAGTGGGTGGTGGTGGTGTGGGACCGGTGGGCGGTTCCAGCTGCTGCGTCGCCGTCGCCCGGGGGGCTGCTGACCCATGGGTCAGGTGGTGCAGGGCCGCCAGGGGCGAGGGCAGGCGGGGCCGCTGCCACCACCGGGGAATGGTGTCGGTGAGGGTCACGTCCGTGGCTGGAAGGTAGGGGAAGGTAGGGGGCACATTGGCCCATTGCACGAGAGGAAAGTAGTCACCCTTGGGTAGGCGCTCAATGCAACGTGTCACACAGGGTAATGCACGCACGATTCTGGTGCAGACCTTGCCAATGTATATTTCATGCGACGATGCGGAAATGCAACCTACCAGCATTCAATGAACCTTGGTACCCCCTTCATTTGTCAAGCCGCTTACCCATGGAGCTCGGGGTCACGCAATCACGCTCCTCCTCTGATACTTCCCGCTCCTGCTCCTCGCATCCCGCTCCACGCCCCGGCCGACACGGCGCCAAACCACGAGGTCCCACGCCGCGCACGACACCGTCACCGCAACTGCTGCCGGCCTCAGAGGTGGCGATGCCCCCCCACAGTGCCCTCCCGCTCAGCCTTCGCCCCGACACGTCCTGGAACCCCTGCCCCTCGCCGTGAACGTCAACCCCAACGCTGCCGCTGCCACCACGGGTTCCATGGCTCGCGGAGGCTCCCCTAGATAGTGCCGACCGCAGTGCACTGGTTCCACGGCTAAGCCACCTGCCTGCAGCGGTACCCGGGAGTGACACTGAAGACACCGGTGGACCCGAACCGTTCGCGCCATCCACGTGCCCACTGGACGAGGCATCAGCATGAGCGACAGCCGCAACGCGGCCTTCAGTGTCGGCTGCGTTGATAGGATCACCAACAGCTGCATCATCAGCAGTGCCAAGGCCCGCACGGTTGACACTTGGCGGGGGGCCCTGTCCCATTCCACGGGATGAGCTGCCCTTCGCCGCTGGCCCACGCCCACACGCAGAACCGGCCCCAGCAGCAGTAGTGTAGACGCCAGCCGTCTGGTGTGATGGCACGGAAGACGCCTTCGGCATCTGCAAACAGCCCCATGGGTCGCAGCTGTTGGCGCTGCTGCCGCTGCTGCCGCTGCTGCTGCTGCTGCCCCGGTCATCCCACCTGCTGACATGCTCCAGCAGGTGCTGCTGCAGCTCCCCTCCAGTCCCCCTATTCACCACTCCTTGACGGTTCTGCCTTTCATCCCGCCTCTTGTGCCCCAGCTTAGCTGCTTGCTGCTCTTCCTGCTGCTTTACTTGCAGCGAGCCGGCGGCTCCTGCACCTGGACCTGCACCCCAGCCGCCGCTGCTGCCTCCCTTGCTGCCACTCCTAGCAGGCTGCGCGTCCTCCAGCCATCCCATAGTTGCTTCCTCGTGGATGCAGCACCCCAGCTGCTGCCACCCCGCCTGCTGCCCCATCGCAGCACCTCCGCCCGCGTTTCCAGGCTTGTGCCCAAGTGCCGTGGGCGGAGTGGATGCCATGCCCGCCAGCACCGTGGCAGCCGCAGCCATCCCGGACGCCGAGGCGAAGACAGACAGCGAAGCGTTGCATGCGCTGCTGCTGGCAGCCGAGTTGGGTACGACAGCGGGGTTTGTGGTTGGTGGGCGCATGGGGGTTTCCACGCGAGGTGCTTCCCGCTGAGGCGTTGAAGCAGGTATAGAGCTGTGGGTTAGGTGTGGGTTAGCGCTGCCGCCTGGGTCGTGCCCGTATGGATGCAGCCAGCCGCCGCACATGGCATCGCCCGTCCTGCATGCCTCAGGGGTCCTCAGCTGCTGTTCGACGTGCTGCTCTGGCCGCTGTTTTGGTTGCACCTGGGGCTTGCGGTTGTGGGAGGCAGGGGGCTCCCCTGGAGATGTCAGCGGAGACGGTGGGAGGCCCGCCGGACCGACCGCCCCTGCGCGCAGGCGGCGCCGCGGCTGCGGCGGTGAGCGGGGTAATCGGTGCGCGCCTGCCTCCTTCGCTTGCTGCGTCTGCTCAAGGTTGGCAGAGCCTGGGCCGCCTGGTTGTTGGTGGCCAGGAGGTAGCAAGTTTTGGGCTGGCGGCGTGTCGAACGGCGGCGCAGGGTGCGCCACTGCACACGGCACACTGCGAGAAGGCCGCAGCAAGGCTGGGGGCACCGCGGTAGGAGCTGGGCCTGGGCCACGTGCCGCAGCCGCAGACGCCCCTGGCACAACAGCAGCTCCTGCTGGTTGTCCAGGTGTGCTGTTCCCACCTGCAGCGTGCTGCCACCTGCCTACGCGTGCTGCGACGGCACCGCACTGACCGGACGTGGGGGCGAGGGCACCCCCGTCCAAGGGTGTGGCCCTGAGATGTGGATCCGAGGAGTGGGTTTCTACGGACCTAGGAGCTGACATAGCCGGCGGCCGGCCAGCTGACGGCTGACGGGCGCGGCTGGGCGGGTCGCCGCTGCCGCCGCCACCGCCGCCGCCGCCGCCGCCGCCACCGCCGCCGCTGCCGCCGACGCTGCCGCCGACGCTGCCACGTGGACACGACGACGTTAACGCTTGTACCCTGCGTGCAAACGGCACAGGAGGACGCGGTACGCGTGAAACCAAATGTTGTGGAGGCCGCAATCCCGCAGAGGCACCATCGCGGGGGCATGCACGTCTGCCTGGTGCTTCATTACTTGACATGCAGACGGCCAGCGGCTAGCATACCACCCATTACTACCGACCGCACGATCCAACCGTGTGTCTTATCTTCCTCCGTGCTACCTCCCCACCAACTAGCAGCAAGCAAGGCTCCTGCTCAGCAATTTCAACAAGTCCCCAACTCTCCGAGTCCCTCTGACACCCCCTTACCCGTACACCCCGCTACCCGTTCAACCCCTTACCCATACGACTGTGAGCGTGACGTTGTGAGGTACGGCGGTGGCGGCAGCGACCGGACCAGGTCGATGGAGCGCGGGGCAGGCCGCAACAGCAGGTGTGGGGCCGGGGCCGGCCACAGCCCCATGCCACGTGTAGGGCCACGTGCCGCACCGGCACCTGCACCTCCGCCCCTGGCGCCTGAGGCTGCCCGCTCGATGCCATGCCAGCTGCTGTAGCTAGTCAACGTGTACCGTAGCTGTGCATGCTCGTACGGTTTTGATCGTTGTAAACGCTGCTGCTGCTGCTGGTCCAACGGGCCGCCAGATAAAGTTGCGGGCCTGGGCGGCAGGGGCAGGGAGCCAGCTCCTTGGAGCGCCTTGGGCATGGCAGGGAGCGGCGGCTGGTCGGTGGCAGGCGGGACACGAATAGCTGGGCCAGCGTGTACTCGAGGCCTGGGTCTTGTTGCGTCCGGCTGGTGCTGCTGCCCCGGGTCTGCTTCATTAGAACTCTCCACTTCCCAAGTCCCTGACCGCCCCTCACTGCCCCTGGATGCCTGGCGCTCCTGCAACCTCAGCACTGATTCATGGTCAACACCCTGCTCTCCTGCACGCTGTCGCTGCAGTGCGTGATGCTCTGTTTGTGCGTGGCGCGGGGTGCCAGGTGCCGACGCCGATGCTGGCGGTGCGCAGGCTGAGGGGTGCGGCAGCAGCACCTGCTGTGGCAGCAGCAGCCGCAGCAGCGGCGGCAGCAGCGGGCGCGCGGGCGGCAGCGGCGCGGCGTGCCTGTCGTACAGCTCCCGCCACACGTTGAAGCTGTCACCTGTGCATCGCGAATGTCAAGGAACAGTGCTGAGAGAAGGATCAATTTTGACAGAAGTGGTAACGTATGGGGAGAGGGCCGCAGCGTTGTAGGTCATAAATGGAGCTGTCGTACAGCTCCGACCGTACGCTACAGTTATCGCCTGCCGTACGCACCGCGGCACCGGAGTATGCATGCATGAGGACAGGTCAGCCCCTAAAGCAGGACACATGTTGGAGCTAGCTAGCTACGGAATGGACGCCGCACACTAACTCAGCGGCTGTACGGGCACGTGACAACGGGCTAACCGAACGGCGCAGGGCAAACAAAACGCTGAGTGTTACCCTACAGCGCTCCGACCCTGACCGTCGCACTCACGGATGTGTGACCGTCTAATTACTAACGTACGTACCCTTCTGCAGGTAGTACTGCCGCATGATGGCGTACTGCCTGTAGTGCCACGCCAGCAGCCACGTGCCGTACCACACGTAGGCGAAGGCAAGGACGAAGTGCAGCCTGCGCACACGTACAGCCACGCCCCGTCATGAGGCCACCACACCATCAAAACGATCATCACCACGATCTGGGACATTCATTTTATTGAGGAGTGCTCATAGGTCCCTCGAGTGCCACAGCCTCTTTACTGCCATTATCAAGCATGAGTATTGCAAAGGAAGTCGTGGAACCTGATATGCACCGTAAAGAGGACATTTCAACGTCGCACGCTGCTGCGATCACCGGCCCCTCTAATCAACGGGCCCTCTACCAGGCCCTTTTGTCTACCCCACGCACCAGAGCCAGGCTGAGCCGTACGGCAGGTGTGCCATGCTGAGGGTCCACAGCGTGCCGTGGCCCCCCAGCGGCAGCGACCTGGCCGCATCTGTCGCACGTAGACCCAAGTCTTCCACCGCCGCCGGCGGGGGCTCGGCCGGGAGGCCCTCGGGGTCGGCGGCGGCGGCGGTGCTGCTCACGTCGCCATGGTCGGCGCTGGCGGTATGGTGGTGATTCGGGGCCAGGCGGTGCAGCGGAAGCACTGCAGCAGGGGCACAGCCGCGCAAAGGCTATGTGTTACAGTGCGGCCTGCGTCTAGGAGAGTCAGGAGGCACCTAGGCTGACTACTTTCCAGCTGGCAACTTCGCAACGTGGTGCATATTGCAGCCATACCCACCCCAACGTGCAGATGATCAAGCGCGTCGGCCGGTGCCGCGTGGGCCCAACACCCCGACTACATAAGTTCCTGCAACCTCCAACCCAACTCACGCACACACAGCCCCACGAGCGCAGGAGGCGTGAAGAGCTGCAGTCCCAGGCTGCACAGCTTGACCAGCGTCTAGGTGGGCAAGCAGATGGGGTAGTGCACGGTGATACCGCTGTCAGAGAGCGTGGAAACGGGACACCAGGTGACGGGCAGTGCTACACTGCCGTAGCGGGCTGCCACCGTGCAGGCGCCCCCTGGTTGGGCGTCAGGGTTTGTTGCCGTTCCGAACTGATGCAAATTCCCGTTAACCGCAACGGCAATTCAAAACTATGACAAACAACAGTCGAAGGACATACGCGCAGACGGCATGCCGATCGAGGCACGGCAGTTGCAGGTCTGCGGATCGGCCACATGCAATGCATGGCAGACTTGTTGGGCAATGCAGTGCGACAGTACGGCGGCCCACCCACCAGCGCGTCCAGCCCAGCCGTCTGCAGCAGCTCCAGGTCCGACGTGAGCAGCACCTTGGCGGCCCAGTCCCTGCGTGACAGCAGCATGACGGAGCAAGGTGCGCGGCGTCACAACTGGACGGGTGCACGGCCTTACTGAGGTTCCCAAGGCGTACAGGGCCGCAGTAACCGTTGTGCGTGTGGCCTAGCACTGCTAGCTGCATGCCCCCTGGCCCTTTTTCAACATCATGTAACAATTATGGGCTTGGATCTTGTGGGCTGGACGCCTGGGCCACGGCGCCCGAGGGCAACGACCCATGGGTCAGCGAGTGCGTGGCTTGTGCCCCAGAGCCAATGCACATAGGGAATGGCCGTGGGCAACGGCGCCTGGGTCAACAGGAGCTGTTAAGGCTCAGCCCATGTTATGCATTCAGATACCCGGCTCACCAGTACGATCGCCTTCCCGACTCCGCCAGGTGCGGGGGCTTGTTCGTGACCTGCGCACAAGTCTGCGGGGCCGCCCGGCCAGCCCAGGCCAGCCCAAACAAGCGATGCCAACTCTCGCAATTAGGTCGATACCTTGCCAACATAGCACATATCTTGTACTTCCTCATCCTTTGCTAACTTTCCACAACACGGACATACAGTGTCGCCTCACCTGCCGATAGCGATACAGGTGCGGGGCGGAGCGCTGCAGCAGGCAGAACGCGAGCAGCAGCAGCGCGCCAATGACCACGTCCAGCCACAGGCTGGTGAGCAGCGTGTCGTCTGTAACGGCGTTGTGGACGCCCAACACCTGCAGCGCGGGGGCTGAGGCCGATGCGGCTATCGCCGCCTCGGCGCTGCTTCCCGCCATTTACAAAGCTTGCTCTGGCTACTGTGTTTCGCCCAGCGGAAGTGCGCACAGCATGCCGTTCATTCGCGGTTTTAATAAAAAGCAGCCATTTAGAAGCAGGAAAGCCTTCAGATGTATGTTACTTTGGCTTGCCTCGGTAGCTCACGCGATTGCTCATTCGCGTTTGCCAGCCTTCCATCACTATCACCGTACGATGGGGACCAGTTAGACCGAGTTTACACTCGAGTTGTGGCACAAGTCGCACTTGCATATGCAACGGTTGTCAGCGCGACGTTGCATTTGGCTTGCAGGTGACCATGGCACCCCCTGCATCGCGCCAATCGGACCCCGCACCCATCCACAGCAACGCTCCCCCGGCGCTACAACGCCGAACCCATTCCAACATTGACCACCTCGGTAACCCCCAGACTCGCAGCAGACCGACGCCAGCCATCGGCGTCTGCGCTGGAGACTGTCCGAAACCCCGAAGGACACCCACCCTGGCACCCCGGAGAACAGGTCCATGTCCTCCCGCATGTGCACAAACCCGTGGACTCCTGTAACCCGCACTCTATAGGAAAGTCAACACCCTCTCACCCCGCTCTTTTGCCACAGCCCCCAGTTCGCGCTGCTGTGATCCACCTTCACTTCAACCGCCCCCGTCCCGTCCTGCTATACCCTATCCCCACCCCCTCCCATCCCCACCGTCCCTCCACCGCCGTGCCATCTACTGCAGCAAACAACACGCTTAGCCCTCCCCCTGTCAATCCTTCTCCTCAACGACAGAAAACGACCCATGGGTCATGGGACTCGCTCATTTCCGCGGCGCCGGCGGCACGATGGCCCCGCCCGCCGCCATGGCCGCCGCCGCCGGCGCGCGCAGGTCGTAGTCGCCACGTGGCAGCAGGCCGCCCGCCATGGCCGACCCGCGGGTCACGATGGCCGCCACCTCCTTCTCCGTCAGGCGGCGGCCCAGCTCCGCCTCCTTGAGCGCCACAGCGGTGCTGCTCACGTCCGACATGAACTGCAGGTGAAGCAGGGGGGACAACAGGAATGGATCAAGGTGTGTCCAACAAGCAAGCACTACATCTCCATGTCGGAGTGGGGCGGCGTGAGAGGGGGGAAACAGCAGGTTTGCGACCAAGATCACAGGGTGCAAGAGGAGGATGAACGAGTGGGCGTGCGGTTGCGGGGCCACTGCGGCCCCGTTGTGGCCCCCACGCCTTGCAGTGCCTTACCCACGGCAGCAGCAGCATAAGACGCACTACTCCCCTACACCTCACACCCTCCCGCCCCGCACGCACCTCGCCCATGGGCAGGTCTGCCGCGTAGGCTCTGTTGCACCCCATTCCCTGGCCCCTGACCCCATCCACCTCGCAGCCACACTCCCTGCACCCTTGTACCTACTACTCTGCCCCCAGCCCTTTCCGCTGCGCAAGCACGCACCTCGCCCCCTCGCCCCCTCGCCCCCGCGGCGTACGTCCTGTTGCGGCCCATTACCTGACCCCACGAACAACTTCAAGGGTGCAAGCGTACCACTTCGTCCCCACCTCCCCCTCACCCACCTCGCCCACGGGCAGGTCCGCGGCGTACGTCCTGTTGCGGCCCACCCAGTTCTCCACGGGGTCGGTCCATCCGCGGCTGTCCAGGAACAGCGGGTTCTTCAGCGCCTGCTCCATCTGGTCGAACCAGCGCAGGCCGCCGAAGGACGCCAGGTAGAAGTTCTTCATGCGCTGCTTGTCCCACTCCTCCACCTCCAGCCGGCGCAGCTGGGCGGCGGTCATGAGCCGCTTCTCCTCGTTGATGTCGTCTGCGGGGCAGTGAAAGGAAACGTTCCATATGACCTTGGGTTATAGAGAGGACCTTGATTTACACGAGCCGCTTCTCCTCGTTGATGTCGTCTGCGGGGCCGGGGCGGAGTGCTCAGATAGGACCTTGTTTGAAGAGGACCTTGCTCATACACCGAATCACGGCTGCAGTTTGCTGCAAGTGGGATATTCATCCTTATGCATGCAGAGGGTGGGTGTGCAGGCAGGACACGACCATGTGCTCAAGTTGACATGCTATGCAATGCCGTCGGTCAGGATACCAGGGGCCCCTCTGACGCCGGCCGGCCTTTCGTAACCCCTACACCTCAGGGCGCCCCGCCCCGCCCCGCCCCGCCCCACCGCAGCCCCTACCCCACAATCCCATACCGGCATCCCAACCAGAGCAATGTGGGATTGGAGGAGAACCGAGTGCCTGACCGCCTTTTCCCGAGGGGACGCGCGACTGACTGTCCACAAACCCGCCCCAGCCTCTGGCCCATAGTCGCCCTCCACCTACCCAAGGCCAGTGCCCCGCACACTGCCCCGTTCACAGCCGCTACGCCACCAGCCCCTCAACTCCCAAACAGCATATCGCCCCCATCCGGACCCCCACAATGCTTTCCTCATTGCTCCCCAGCCGCCACCTACATCACATACCTACGCATTCCTACGCGCCTCACCAGCACGTTGTCCCTCCAGCCGCCCCCTCCACAACCCAGTGACCACCCCCTTGTCCAGCACAGCCCCACTCACCCCTTACTCCTCCGAGCCCTTACATCCAACAAACGCCACCCCCATCCCTGACCCATGCTCCCGCATCCTGCCCAGGTGCAGGTAACAGCTGCACCCCTGACTCCCTGACGCCTTGCACTCTTCCCTCGCGCCCCATGCATACCACCACCCCGTGCCGCCACTCCCCTGCCACCCCACTCACTCGTGACCAGCCCCTCGTTCACAACTCTGCACGCTCCCACTTAACCCCTGACCTCCTCAGGCCGTACACACACCCAATGCCACCCCACCCTGATCCCCGCTTCCCCATCCCGACCCCTCCGCGCCACCCTTGTACCCCGCTCCCCCATCACAACCCCTCCACCCACCCGTGACCAGCCCCTCGTTCACGTCCTTAAGCGCCCTGTCGTAGTCCTCCTGCATCTGCGCCCGCCAGTCCGGCCCCAGCAGCGTGCGGTAGTAGTAGTCTACCGCCTCCTCCGTGTCAAGCCGCTGCAGCCGCGCCTGCAGGCCGCGGCTGGAGCCCAGCGTGCGCAGCGCGCGGTGCAGCACCACGCCTGGGAGCAGAGGGAAGGACGTCGGGTTGGTTGTATAAAATGCATGTACGAAGAAGTGGGAGTGAGAAGGAAGCCACGGCTGGAGCCCAGCGTGCGCAGCACGCGGTGCAGCACCATGCCTGAGGAGGGAAGAGGAGATATTGAACCTAGACACATACACGTGGAGTGCGCAAATTTTCAATTTGGTACCATTCAGGCGTCGCAGCGTGCGCAGCACGCGGTGCAGCACCACGCCTGGGGGGCATGAGACAGAAGACCGTGGGTGCCAGCCCACACGTGGCGGTGCAAGCACGACTGCTGCAGCCGTCGGACACGCACCGGCAGCTGCATTGCGACTGCCACGCCTCCAACAGTTGCGCCAGCTCCTGATGCTGCATGCCTTTCGCACATACACCCCTGCCCCTTTGATCCCTTTCCGAGCCGATAGTGACACCTGCTGTGCCCGACACTGTCGCAGCTGGACCCGGCCAGCGGAGCCCTCCGTCCCGACAGCCCACCGCAGCGCCCACTGTTGCCCTTCAGTCCTCCTGCGCCTCAACTCCTTCCCGCGCTGCAGCCGCCGCCGCTTGAAAGCCCTCACATGTTTATCCGAGCCGTACCCAAGCTTCCAGCCCCAACCGTGCGCCACAACGTCTGCTGCGGCCGACCCGCCCCCTTGCACACCCCGAGAGACCCCCTCCTACAACCTCTGGCCCCAACAACACCTCTACCTCCCCACCCACCGTTGCATCCTCCACTTCCCCTCAGTCCTCTCCGCACCTTCCAAGCCCCATGCAACCCGCGCGCCCGTGTAGCACCCCCAATCACGCAACCCGCAACCATTCACGCGGCCGTGCCGCAACCCCATTCAGTTAACCCACACCCACATACGAGCACGGGCCGCACGGCCTTTAGCGCCACCTTGACCGCCAGCTTCCCCCCGTCCACCACCACGTCCTCCAGCCGCCACCACAGCCGCTGCGCGCGGCCCAGCCGCTTGCCCGCGCTGCGCAGCGCAGCACGGGGCGCGCCCAGCACGCCGCGCACGGCGGACACGCCGCGGCCCAGCAGGCTGGGGCGGGGCGGGGACACGCCTGGGTAGGGAGATGGGGAGGGGCGTGGGAAAGGTAGCGTCGGGGTGAGAAGGGGCGCAGTGCGAATTTGAGGGTGATGGGTGCGGGCGTTGGTAGAAGGCGAAGGGAGAGGGATGTAAGCGAACGGCGCCAGGTGGTGGCATGGTGGTTATGGGGGACTGGCGTCGGGCTGCAACGCTGTTGTAGTATGCTGCTGAACCCTGATGCGTGTATCAAATGACGACAGCTGAAGCCGCTGCGATCCTGGACACCGCGGCATGCAGCTCGCGACAGCGGCCTGCACCACGCCACGCCATGCGGCTTGCCGGGGCCGACTGCCAGCCTCCTGCCGTCTGCTTGCTCCCTCCCCAGCTGTCAGCACTGCGCCATGATGCTGGCGCCAGCTGCGAGGGAAGCCATAACCGGCAGCCCACACGAGTGCCGTTGCTCCTCGCGCCCCCCTGGCTGGCCCGGCAGTGCCCCCAAGCTGGCCGGACGCGCCAACGCCTGCAATTGGCGCCATTGCTGGTCGAAGTCCCGCCCGCTGCTGCTGCCGCTGCTGCCGCCGCTGCTGCTGGATAGCTAGCCGTCCGACCGCTGCAGCAGCAAGAGGATGGGGACAGCAGCGGCAGCATGGCAGCAGCAGCGGTGGCTGCGGGCCCAACATCCAGGTCCACGCCGGGATGCGAGCGCCGCCGCCCCCAGCGAAGTCCCCTTGCGCAGCCCCTCCAACCACTGCCGTATTCCCTTCCTCGCCAGCCGTCGACCACCCTGAGCTGCTGCTCTGCGCTGCATCGTTCACTGGCCGCATATCCGGTAGGCGTGCGGGCCTCCCGATCCCGCTTAGCGCTCGCCCCGCACCGCCTCCAATGCTCGCCGCCGAGTTCCCGTGCTGCCACCCGCCAACCCTGACGCTGCATCCCCACAGCACGGAGGCTCAGCCGCTCTGCACAGCGCCGCCGCTGCCGCGCTCCTGCGGCTTCTCCTGCTGCTGCCGCCGCCGCTGCTGCCGCCGCCGCTGCTGCCAGTGCTGCCGCCTCTCCTGCCGCCACCGCTGCCATGAACGAGGGGCTACCGCGGCACCGCCTCTGTCCCCACCCTGCGCCATTCATCCCCCCCTCCCCACCCACCCGCATAAGCAACCACACGCAACACCAGCCAGCCCCAGTAACCGCACAGCTCGCAGCTGCCTGCCGTTTCCCTCCCCGACCCAGATCAGATCAGTGTCCCACCTGCCACCCGAATGAGCTGCAGCACCACCGCCTGCACAATGTCGAAGGGGTCCATGGGCGTCTCCGTGGGGCCCTCCTCCGGAACCGCGGCGTCCAGGGCCTCCCCAAGGCTCTCGTCCACAGTGCTAAACCAGCTCTCGTAGCGCCGCTGCACCCGCGAGCGCTTCAGCAGGTCGCTGAGCTGCTTCGCCAGGGCCTCGTCCGTCAGCTGCAGCTCCGTCGCGCCGCTCTCCTCGTCCACAATCTCCACCTCCGCCACACTTTGGAGCTCCTCTGGCAGCTTGGAGGTGCCGAGCTGGGGGCCAACGGCGTCGCGGCAACGGGGTCGCAATTGACCGGTGGCACGAAGCGCCGGGCCTACGGTGCTGCCCCATTACAAAATCCTTGTATTACCCAATGTTGTATGCCACAATGGACGTCAGGACTTACCAGCAGGCCCCAAATGTCCAGCTTGCCCCTCACTGCGTCCATGTCCACCTCGGCCCCGCCGGCAGCATCGTCAAACGCAATTGACAGGGACGAAGGGGCGCCCTGTATACAATTGCGGATCCAAGTTATGGTCAAGTCCTGCAGGGGAGTATCTGCATGGGCCGAGCAGGACCAAAAGCAAGACTCCGCGACTCCCACCTCAGCGCCGTCCTCGACTTGCACAGGCTCGATATGCCGGAACTGGGGTAGCGCCAGCACATCGTTGATGCATTGACCAACCAGATCCGCATAGGTGCGCATCACCTCCTGGTGTGCCTCCTCCTCCAGGCCCTGAAGGAGTCATGGCCAACATTTCGTCACTTTGCCGTTCAAGACCGGCCCCGGCGTGTCCCCTAGACTGCTAGTACTTGCCTCAGCTATCGCTTCTCCTCCATCGTTCCAAAGAACCACCCGGATCGGCGGCGGGCCCGACATTGTATCTGCAAGTCTGCACCCCCCCTATGCGGCTGGTTTCCTAACTCAATCCTATGCTCATGAGTTGCTTGCAAAACCACTGTGTCACAGAAGGGCACTGCTAACGGAGTCATGAGTCAGTTAGGAGTTGGTTGACACGGTGATCATGTACCAGCGTTTAGCGCGCCTTCTCTGTGTAAGCTTGCCCGAGGCCTGGCAACAGGGACATGCGTGGAACGCGTGCATAAGCCCCCGAGTACGCACTCGACGCACTGCGGTACCTGGAGCAGCAACACCCCTCCTATCGCTCCACAAGGCCACGTGGAACACCAAAGGCAGCTTCGCGCATGGAATAGTCGTGAACTACAAGATCCAGCGCGCGACGTGCGCTGCCTTTTGCGTAGCCTGTCTCGAAACCCTCGCTGAGACTCATCCAGCCGCGCGCGAATGGGCAACGCCGGCTCGACGCCGTTGCATAAGGCTGCCAATGAAAAGGACTTCCGGAAAGTGCAGCAGGAGGTGACGAAGAAGCCGGGCACAGTCAATCAACAAGAAGGCCAGGTCGGTGCACGACCTGGGTGGGCCTGGCGGAACTCACATACCGCCATTACCAAAGTTTCCGTCTTACAGCTCCACTGCCTGTTCTCATTCTGCAGCCTATGCATAGTATCCCTATCCACTCCCGGACATGCTGCAGCTCTTATAGACTTGGTGCGTTGGTTCTCCACGTGGCCCTGATTTACTCAAGCCTTCCTCTATTTCCTCTTCCTCGTGCTCTCCTTGTTGCGCAGATGGGATGGACCCCCTTGCACGTAAGTACCATGTTGCAGAACGGGTATGTGGTGTGGGGGCCTGTCGGGGCGCGCATGTAGCGAGGTTCATGCCCCCCTGAAAGCCCTGATGCCTGGACGAGCGTGGCGAGCGGGATGGACGCAACATGCCGCACCTTGCGTACAGGTGCTCAGTGCGCCGGAGAGGCACCCTTACCTCCGCGTGCAAGTGCACTGCTGCACTCCTTCCCGACCCTGCTTTCACGTGCACGTGCACTCCTTTGCAAAACAACTACAACAGCAACCACCTCGCCAGCCGGCGCGTCCTGCCGGTCCGCACGGGTACCCCGCACGCGCACAGCACGCGGCAACACCGTCTTTCCCGTGCTGGTCGCGGACTCTCAACCACGCCCTGCCCCCACGATCCGCGCTCCTGCCTGTTCTTGCAGAAGCTACAAACACATTGCAGCACGCCGGGAGACACTCTGCACGCACGTTACTTGGTCTCGCGCAACTGTGTCCCTCCGTTCCTCCTCCCACCGCCAGGTTGCCTCGTACCGCGGCTCGGACCCTATCGTGCGGGAGCTGCTGCTGCGGGGCGCCAAGCCCGACATCCAAGACAAGGTGCGGCAGAGGTGGCGGGAAGGGTAAATGGGTTGCGTGTGAACGGCGTAGCTATGTACTTTCCTGGGCGTCCTAATCCCATCCCGACATGCGGCCGAGGTGCAAGGGATGAGTGGGTAAGGAAGTGCGGTACGGTAGCGAGCAAAATGCTTTAGCTGGTAGGCTAAACAGCTGGTATGGACATGGTGTTTGGCTCTTGACCCGGCATAAAGGACAAGTTGCGGCCGAGAGGGAAGAGAAGGGTTTACGGCACATGGGGGAGGTCAGGTTGGTTTTGTCCCCCACTGCGCCTGGGGTCCCCCTTGCGGTTGGTTGGGTAGCGTGTCAGTATGGCTTCAACACTACGACGTTGCCCCTCCTTGCGCTGCCACTCTCATCTGCTGGTACTTTCCACAAGATCAACCGTCAGACCGGTATTGATGACTTCACCGCTCTCCGTCGCCATATTGCGTGTTGCACAGGACGGCCGCACGGCGCTGCACCTGGCCAGCCTTGGCGGCTACACGGAGGTGGCGCGGGCGCTGCTGCGCAAGGGGGCGCGGACCGACGTGCGCGACAAGGTGCGGACACGGCAACACGGCGGTTACCCTCCCCGGGGAGTGGAGGCTGTTGCCCCCCTCGCCCCATCCGCACCGCCTCCACAACCATGCACACACTCAGGATGGAGGGCCCACGCCAAGCATGCCGTACATCGCTTATTGGGCATACTCTTGTGTAAGCTATACCCGTGTACCTTCAATGCGCACGTCGCACTTGACAACCCCTGCAGGAGGGCGCCTCCGCCTACGACTACGCCATCCAGAAGCACCCCGCCGTCGCATCGCTGCTGGGCGGCCCCCCGCCGCCAGGCCCCGGCTCCCAGGCCCCCGCCTCCACCACCGCCGCCGGCCCCTCCCTGCCCGGCTACTCCTCCGGCCCCTCCCCCTCCCTGCCCACTAGCCCACTGGCCGGGGCAGCAGGATCCGACCTGCTCACCACCACCTCATCCACTTACGCCGTCCTGCCAACGGCCCCTTCCGCCCCAGCCATCGTCCAGGGGGCCACCTCCTTCCCCCGCATCGTGCACTACGACCCCAACATACCCTCCGCTCAAGGCCCCACCGCACCCGCCGCCCCAACCAGCGCAGATACGTACGCATACCCGCAGCAGCCCAGCGGCACCCCTGCTTTTACCCCGTACCCCTCCGCTCCAGCCTACGCACAACAGCCGTACCCATCCGCAGCAGCGGGCACCGCGCCGTACTACGACGCCGCGGCTGCTGCAGCTACGGCACCCCCGATGCCGTACACGTACGGCGGCGGACCCACGGGTCCGTCCGCTACGGCACCGGCGCAGCCCTCGTACACGCCGTACCCTACGGTTCCGGGATTGCCGTATGACGAGCCGCAGTCGTCAGCGCAGCCGGTCATTGGCGGTTACGGCACTGGTGACAGCGGCGGCGGCGGTTGGGGGGCTCTACCGACCGCACCGCCTCCGCCACCACCGCAGCCGCGGCCGCAGCCGCCGCCAGCTCAAGCTACAGCCGCTGCTCCGCCGATGCCGCGGCCGCCGCCGCCGCCACAACCCCCGCTGCCGCAGCAGCACAGTGACGGTGGAGGCGCAGTGGCCGGACAGCCGCAGCAGCCTCCTCCAACGGAGGATGACGGGGGTTGGGGCGAACCGGCGCCGACGACGGACTGGGGAGACGAACCGGGTAAGACGTAAGAGGGAAGTGGGCCCAGCTACCGTGTCGTGTGGGTCGGGCACCATGCGGCGGCGAGTGAGTCTCTGAGTACTTATAATTGTCTAGTGCAGTGTCGAAATGCCGGCTTGGGTGGGCCTGGCCATGACGGCACGACCTCCGGTTTCCAGGAGTGATAGTATGACTGTTGCAACGACAAGCAAGTTTGCACACCGGTTTTGTGCTGTACCTGCTCTACTCATCTCGCGGCCACCAACACCTGCCCACCTCCTCCCCCAGACGTCCGTCCAGTGGTCCCCCCGCCGCGGCGTCCCGGCTTCAACCCGGTAGCTTCCGCCCGCTTCCAGCTGGAGAAGCTGCTGGGAGCTGGCCTGCAGACCCTGGCGCACATCGGGGGGGCCGTGGCTCATGAGGTACAGCAGCGCATGTCCCAGAGCCAGGGGCAGGGACAGTACGGACAGGGGCAGGGACCGCAGGGGCTGCAGGGGTACGGGCAGTCCGGCAGCGGTGCCAGCGGCGGCGGCGGCGGCGGGGGCCATGCCGCCTCCGCGCCGCCCAGCGCCGGCGGCGGCGGCGGCGGCGGAGCCTCGCTCGCGTCTGCGCCGTCGCAGTCGTCGGTTGCGGCGGCGGTTAGCGTGGGCGGTTGCCGTACGTACACGTACGACGAGCTGCGGGCGGCTACGGGCGGGTTCAGCCCGCTCAACCTGCTGGGGCAGGGCGGCTACGGGAGGGTGTACCGGGGGGCGCTGGACGGCATACCCGTGGCGGTCAAGGTGGGCGGGGACTGCAGCCAAATGCGATTTCCTTTGCGCGATAATTTCGCGCGGGATGGGTTGTAAAGGTATGCATGTGTGCATGCATGTTCCCTGGGTGAGGGTTTAGGTACTGGGCGGTGGGAGCGTGGGACTGGTGAAAACTATTGCTTTTTGACGGGGGTTGGGCAGTTCGTGCTGGTCAGCCTTAAGAGCAAAAAAAGTTATGCCCAAATCATGGTAATTGAGCCATGAGACCCACGCCGTTATGACATAACTGATACGGTATCGCAATGCCCGTTGCGGCTCCCTCGACGCAGGTGATGGACACAGACGACGGGGCGCTTCAGGTAGGCCTTCTGTCGTACGTCTGTCCCTGCTACGGGTGCGCGTTGGTGCACGTGTTGAACTGGGTCAGCGTTGTCTTGCCCGAGGCCAAAGTTGTATGTAAGGCGTCCCCTCGCAGCCCCGGTACGGATTTAGCCTCAGAACCTCGCCTAGTCGCAACCTTTTTGTCGCATTCCGGTCATCCCCCGTGTTGGCCTCACGTCGCTCATGACTCCTTGCACGTCTCAACTCATGGATGATATGGATGAAGGACCGCCACACTCCCCTTTGACCGGTTGCCACGCTCCATTCGAACCCACGCCCCGCTCAACCCCATACAACGCCGCGCCCCATTCAATGCCACGCCCCCAGGGCCTTGCCGAGTTCGAGCCTCGCTCGCTGCGTGTGATGCTTTGGCTTTAGTCACCGGTACTTGATTGCTGTATGGTTCCTCCGCCCCCAGGGCCTGGACGAGTTCGAGGCGGAGGCCGCCATCCTGTCCCGCCTGCACCATCCGCACATCGTGCTGCTCATCGGCATATGCCCAGAGAAGGTATGCGTTGCAGAGGCGGTGGGCAGGGCGAAGGCGGAGTAGGAAGAGGGCCGGGTTGGGGGTGCAGGGTGGTGGGCAGGGCGCTGGGGGACGTATCGTCCTTTTCGGCCGCCTCTACCCGAATTCGTTTTCGTCCCCACGTGCAAGGGATTCGGGTGTACGGGTTCGGCAGCCTTCCTGCGTACGTGTCGCGGAACTCTTGCCCGCAACACCCGCAACCCCACAACCGCACCTAGCACACGCTAACACACATGCCCATCGACCGCTGACCTGCAAGGCATCCTGCTGTACGTCCTCATACCAGCTGTAGCATTCCTGCATGCTTATCCCACAACTTCGGCGCTTGGTAACACACAAGTACGCCTACCACCTAACACATACGTCGCATGCCTGATGAGCCACAGGGCGTCCTGGTGTACGCGCTGATGACCAACAGCAGTCTTCCTTCATGCATACCCACAACCCCACACGCTACACCCCATCACACGCTAACACACACGGCCGCTGACCCACAGGGCATCCTGGTGTACGAGCTAATGACCAACAGCAGCCTGGAAGCGCATCTGTTTGGAGGAGGGGCAGGGGCAGGCGGAGCAGGCCTGGGCGCCGGCGCCGCGCCGCGCCCCCCGCTGCCGTGGCGGGAGCGTGTGCGCATTGCAGCAGAGGTGGCGTCCGCGCTGCTGTTCCTGCACTCGGCGCCCACGCCCATCGTGCACATGGACCTCAAGCCGGTAGGCGGGGTGGGGTGGGGTGGGGTGGGGTGGGGTGGGGACAGGCATATTCGATTTGGGTCATTGACGGTACTGGCATGTTTTGTGGTGTTGGCATTCGTGCATTCGGCAATTCGTGCATTCGCCCCGAAGGCCCTTGCCCCGCTTTAGGCCAACGTCTTCAGTGCCTCGTTTCCGTACTGGGAGACGTGCCCCTATCTTCTTCTTGTGATACACACGTCATGCTTCCCGCTATGTCTCCCTTTGTGCCCGCGGCTGTCCCCTCCATCCGCTTGTAGGCCAACACGCTGCTTCACGAGCACCTTACCGCCGAGCTGCGGGGGCGCGGCCCCACCCGGCTGCACCCATCTAACACACTCCCTCTGCGCCTTCTCCGCCCCCTCCAGGCCAACATCCTGCTTGACGAGCACCTCACCTCCAAGCTGGGGGACGTGGGGCTGGCCAGGCTGGCGCCGGGCAGGGCGCTGCAGCAGCAGGGCAAATCCACCGTGCGGGTGAGGAAGCGGGGGAAAGACGAGGGCACAGGCACAAGCAGGGGGTAGCAACAGGGCTGGAAGGAGCAGGGCGAAGCAGCGCACCAGGAGACGGGCCAGCCCCCTGGATGTGAGCTGAGGATGGAGAGAAGCAGGGGTCCATGAGTCACAGGGGCCCATGAGCTGAATTACGGTACGCGCAAGCAGTGCGTCGCATGTAACATAACACACTTTGGGACCGCAGGACTCCCGCCTGGTGGGCACGTTTGACTACATGGACCCCGAGTATCTCCGCAGCGGGGAGTACTCGGCGCGCTCGGACGTGTACGCGTTGGGCATGGTGCTGCTGCAGCTGCTGACGGGGAGGGAGGGCGCGCAGGTGGGTGCAGGTGTATCAAGGATGTGTGTATTAGGGGTGTCGGGTGGGTTATGCACACGCGTTGGGCATGGTGCTGCTGCAGCTGCTGACGGGGAGGGAGGGCGCGCAGGTGGGTGCAGGTGTATCAAGGATGTGTGTATTAGGGGTGTCGGGTGGGTTATGCACACGCGTTGGGCATGGTGCTGCTGCAGCTGCTGACGGGGAGGGAGGGCGCGCAGGTGGGTGGGTGGGCCTTTACGCCGTCAAGGGTGTGTGTGCTAGGCGTATGTCGGATGGGTGTGGAGCGAAGGTGCATGCGCTGGGCATGGTGCTTCGGCAGCTGTTGGACGGGGCAGGAGGGAACGCGGGTGGGTGAGAGGATTACGGAGCTGCTGGGCCTGGCGCATACATTGGCGCCGTGCAACTTGGCGCCTTGGACGTGATCACGGTGTTTGTGCGCAGCCGGTTCCGCTCGGCGAACCGGTTTTGTACCAGAGTGTAGCTCAGCTTCTCGCTTGCTGCTACCCTGGTTGATCGCCTGCACGTGCACGTGTGATGCCCAACTGCATGGACGGCTGTTGACAGCGCCGTGCCTCTGTCGGCTGCAGGTGGTGACCCTGGTGGAGTCCGCCTCGCAGGTGGTGACCCTGGTGATGTCCGCGTGGCGGTACAGACCACGACACAACACATAAATGCAATGCGGACAAGGGACACTGCAAAACAGCACTGAAACCGCTCCCCGCCGTTCCCTTGCCGTGCAGGTGGTGACCCTGGTGGAGTCCGCCCGGCAGCAGCCGCTCAGCTTCGCGTCCTGCATCGACCCTCGCGCGGGGCCGTGGCCAGCGGCGGAGGCGCAGGCGTTCGCCGACCTGGCGCTCCGCTGCGTGGCGCTGAGGAGGCAGGACAGGCCGGACCTCAGGTGAGTTGGAGAAGGTTCGGCATATAACACAGTAGCTTGAGAAGATGTGAACACCTTGAGAGGATTCGTAGGGCCACTGTTGTGTAGCTACGCTGCGTGGCGCTGAGGCGGCAGGACAGGCCGGACCTCAGGTAGTGAAAGGTGAGGACGGGCAATGAGGGGAGCGTTACCTGCCGTGCTCCTGCCGTACAAGGCCAAACAGTCCCACTCCCTCCCACTCCGGCCCAGGCCGGTCATTCTGCGCACGCTGATGCAGCTTAGGCAGCGTGATTAGCATCACGCTCACACCCTTCCCTTCCCCGTCCCGCACTTGCCCCCAGGCCCGTCATCCTGCCCACGCTCATGCAGCTCAAGCAGCGCACCATGCTGTACGAGGAGCAGCAGCCGCAACGCCGCCCCGCGGACCCCGTGCCGCTGCCGCTGGGCGGCGGTGGCGGCGAGGCTGAGGCGGTGCCGCCTATGTTCCTGTGCCCCATCACGCAGGTGCGACTGCGTGTTGCATATGTACCTGGTATACAGGTACAAGGGTCTGGTCGTCTTCGGGTGTGTCCCTGTGCCACACACGCAGGTCCGTCCAGACTTTTGGGGTGTACTGAGATCGTGTTGGGAAAGCGGTGCGGTTGTGTATGACGCATAGGAGCAGGCCTGCTTCCGGACTGCCTTGCGGGCGCGACGTGCCTGATGTCCTGTGCCATGCAATTTTTAAATCCACGGGACCTCCCCTCCTTGCTTGACTGTGATATGGCAGCGACGCGCCTAACCCTGGCGCCCTCCCCAATCAAGCCACCTCCCATAGCCGCGTGCCACAATTGCACTCCACCCGCACACCCGAGCTCATGTGTACGGCATCGTGGTACGACATCCTGATCCGCACGCGTCAACGCCGTACACGCTACCGTACACGCTACCGTACAGGACTTGATGGACGACCCGGTGGTGGCGGCGGACGGCTACACGTACGAGCGGCTGGCCATCGAGGAGTGGGTTAAGCGGTCCAGCACCTCGCCGCTGACCAACATGCCCCTGCCGCACAGCCAGCTGGTGACCAACCTGGTGCTGCGGTCGGCCATCCGGGAGTGGAGCGAGCAGCAGGCGCGGAGGCGGCAGCAGCAGCAGCAGCAGCAGCAGCAGGGCCCAGGGGCGGGGGCGGGGGCGGGGCGGGCAGCGCAGCAGAGGGCCGGCTGGTAGTGACCTGGGGGTACAGCTGGGAGGTTGGATGGGCGACGACAGGGCTGCCGGTTGCGGTGTGGGATGTGGTTGGGAAGTGGGGCGAGGAGCAGGCGCGGAGGTGGAGACCAGCAATGCAGAAGCAGCAGCAGCAGCGGGGCCAAGGCTGGGCACGACGTTGTAGACGGGAGAAGCGGCAGAGCGGCAGCGCAACCGAAACGGAGGGCTGTGTGCTAGCAGGGGGTGTGGCAGAGACTGCGCCAGCATTCGTATGGTACGTAACTTCTGCAACATGTGATATGCTCTTTTGATAGGTACTGCTGTGGGTGGCGGTCGAGGGGTGAGGAGGGCGTTTGGAACGACGTGTGTGAGGCGGGTTTCCTGAGAGGCCTTTCATGCTGCACCAAGGGTGTGCTCTGCCGGGGTCATAGTGCCACGCATTGTGCGACGTAGGGTTTGTAAGTTGGACGTTATACATGGTTCCGGGTGGTATCGTTGCGGGTCACTTTTCGGTTGGCCGTTCCGTTGCAAGGGGCTCAGGGCATGCCGTACTGCATTCGGTATGGCGCACTGTCTGCGGGTGATGTTTCTTACACGTATACAGGTGCATGGCTGTGCAGCTAGAAGGCAATGGACGTATACCCCTTATCGAGAAGGGATGAGGCCAAGGGAGCAGGGATTCGTGCAGGCTGCAGGGCCGTAGCGCCAGTGTTATGCCATGCCCAAACCCAAAAGTGCTGTTCCAGTCTGGCTGGTTCAAGCGCGCAGATGGGCAGCGCAACAAGATTGGCCGGCACGTTTCCTCCAGCCCTGCCACCGGCTATGGGAGTTGCTGCAAACGGTTGCTCCGACCAGATCCGACGCAGTAAGGATGCGCTGCTGCATGGGGTCCTGGCGGCAGCTGCGCCGCGGCCCCTGCGAATGGGGCCCGCTGGAAGTTGGGCTGCTGGTCGTTGGAACGCGGCGCACCTAACAGCATGGACGACCATGGGGACAGGAATCCTTGCGTGTCACTGGGTGCGCGCGGCAGCCGCTGCACCACCTGGGTGGTCTCAGTGCGGAGCTGCGGACAACAGTAGCGATGCCCGCGTGCTGCCCCTGGGTAACACACGATGGTGCACGTGGGTGACGGACAGCAGCTGGCCAGCCCGACACTTACCCTGTCGCTCGATGGTTGGTGCTCGAGCAACAGCTCACACAGCGCCAGGGCCGCGCAGGTCATGGGTATCCTGCTGCCGGGCTTGCCGGATGTCCAGGCAGGCGTGGCACAGTCCCCCACCCCGGGTGCCTCCGAGCTCATGGCCGCGCGCATGTGCTGGTTTTCGTGCCCGGGTGTGCCACGGCAGTGCCGGAACCGGTGTGCAACGGTCTGGGTGTCCTCGGTGTCGCCCCGCCACGGGGTGGGCGGCGCACACGCCCAGGTCCTAGGCGGAGAGGACGGGAAGTGCGACCTGGCTGCTGCGACAGTCCGCCGGACTAAGTGTTCGCGGGTCTGGGTCTGAGACCAGGTCTGGCCAGGGGAGATCCCCAGGGACTGACCAGGTCTGGGGTCTGACCGACATTTTTATTAGCCCACGCAGCACCAGGCAAAAAAAATCAGAAGGTTGTATTTCTCATTTGCTCTTTTTTCCTCGTTCCTTCCGGGTGGTGTGAGTCACGCTCGCGCGCGCTGAGACCTCGCGGGGCTGGAACTGATTACTGTAGCACTTTGAAAGACTTTTTTCTAGCTGCATGTAGAGCAAAACACGATCCACATTTCAGCGTAAGGACATACACGGTTCGGATCCCGTAGCCCCGTGGTCCCGTGGCATGTCGCGTGAACACCCTTCGAACGCAGTCCCGTGATGGCCCTTCGGAAGAAAGGTTCATAGTTGGCTCGTTAGTTAGCGCGTTAGTGGTTGCCTACGCACTGCGTTGGCGCAGCGAACTGCGGGAAGGTACCATTTCCGCCTTATATAGTCTGACCCACACCTACCAGGTTCCTGTTCGTCTGTAAGCTTTGCGGCTCTCTATCTACTTGCCCTCACTTCCTAAGCCTTTCAACGGGTAAGCCGCGACGCTCAGCTACTGTTGTGCCCGTTTAGTAATTGGCACGCAATTTGCTCAAGGCTTCCTGGAACGGCTGGAGTGGCGCCTAAAGTCTGCGATTGTCACCCCCGGCCTCCTGGCCTCCGCCGAACGCAGGGTCGCCTGACCTCGAATGGCCACAAGCAGCTCTGAGCCGCATCATGCTCTGACAGTCAAGGCCGGCGCGGATGCTACGGATCCGTGCGGCAGCCCGCTGGGCCGGGACAGCAGCTCTCCGCTGGGCGACGCTGACGCGCATGCCCACGATGACCATGAGGCTCCAGTGGCCCTCGCCTGGAAGGACATTGTTGTGAGCGCACGGCGTCACAAGCGCCCGCTGCTCAATGGTGTTACTGGCAAAATTACCACTGGGCTTTACGCGGTCATGGGTCCGTCGGGAAGCGGCAAGAGCACGCTGCTGAATACGCTGGCATGCCGCCTGGACCACAACGTCGAGGTGCAGGGCGAAATCCGCCTCAACGGCCAGCCCTACTCGAACGCGGAGCTCAAGAAGATGGCCGGATACGTGATGCAGGTGTGTTCTGGTCTGTGCGGGTTAATGGCGTGCGGTGCAACGCACGTTGGGTTGGGACGTGCAGGTCATTATCAGGCGCAGCACGGCGTACTCTCAACCACCTCAAGTCGTATGCACCCACTTAGGCTGACCTACAACGTCTCGACTCCCGCAGCCAGTTGTCTGCAGTGGCTATTGCTGCGTGCAGTACAAACAAAGCGGCCACACAGCACCGCATTGTCTTACCTGTTGCTCAACACCACAATGACCTCCCCCGACCCACATGCGCACCTAAACCGTACACGCTCTCACGCTACCCTAGGTCCCGAGGCACAAAATACCTCATACCCTGCAGCGGTTTCAGACTCCTGCTGCACAGGCAGGGTAGCTAACCAGCATCACCGCACCTGATGATAAAACCAACCAGGAAATGTCACGCCTGCGCACGCCTGCCCTGATCGGACCCGCGCAGCTGCGCGGCCGTAGGGGCTTGTCCGTGACCATCAGATACCGGCCCCCCTCATTAACCAGGGCCACAAGCTGAGCAGCCAGGGGCACGCACGCTAGGCCAAACTTGCGCCCTGTCCCACATCAACTTCTTTGTGTCATTTGCTTAATGCTCTCCATCCTTTCCAAGCCCACTTCCTTCACGTGCACCTCACGTGGGCCAAAACACCGTGCCACGCGCACGGGGTAGGAACCAGTTGAGGCACGAACATGCAAGAGTAGCCCCAACCTCGTGTGCACTGACTGGCATTCCCCAGGACGACCTGCTAAACGTGCACCTGACGGTGGACGAGACGCTGCGCTACACGGCTGAGCTGCGCATGCCCGCCAGCACCACGCCCGAGGAGCGCGTCGAGCGCATCAACTGGGTGCTGGAGCAGGTGCGTGAGTTAGCTACCGGTTTCAATGGGTCGAAATAGGCGGGATCGGTGCTGCCATGTGCCTGCCACGTGTTGTAGGCTGCCGTCTGTGGCGACACAGAGCAGCTTTTTCCACGTGTGCTTGCGCAAAGTATTGACTTCCGTGTCCCGTCCTCCGTCCGCGCAGGTTGGGCTGGTGCACGTGCGCGACGTGATTGTGGGCAGCCCCATGAAGAAGGGCATCAGCGGCGGCGAGCGCAAGCGGCTGTGCGTGGCCATGGAGCTGCTCACCAAGCCGCAGCTGCTGTTCCTGGTGCGTGGGTTAGTTGAGCGGAGTGTAGGTGAACAGGGCCGGTGGGTTAAGGAGGCAGGCCAGGGAAGCAGCTCTGCGTAACCACAGGAACACGCTGCGCAGGCGGCCGCATCTAATCCTTTGACGTTTGTATGGGCTCGCTGTGGGTTCCCGGACCTTGTGGGCGGATTAACGGGAGGGTGTCCTCGCCGGCGCACGTGTGTGCGTGACCGTGCAGCTGCTCCATCCCGCGCTGCTGCTCTCATCCTGTGCCTACAGTAATCGGCAATAATCGGACACGTTGACCCGACACATCTTGCCCTCCTGAACCCTTACGCGACCTCCACCCCCCTGCCCTCCATCCGCAGGACGAGCCCACCAGTGGCCTGGACAGCGTGACTGCGCTGTCGGTGGTCACGCTGCTGAAGCGCCTGGCCTCCAGCCGCACCGTCACTGTGGTGTGCACCATCCACCAGCCGCAGGCCAAGATCTTCAACCTCTTCGACACGCTCATCCTGCTCAACAAGGGGAGCGTCGTGTACCAGGTGCGCGGGAGGGCACATGACCCATGGGTCGTTTGTGGGTCGGTGGGTTTGGGGAGGTCGGTGGGCCGCATTCACGTCGACAGGGAGCAATGCCATGCATGTACACGAACTCTCTGACCCTCGAAGCAGAGTTTTGGTGGTTTGCTGACGCACAAATCCGATACTTTTAGAGGAAACAGGAGGCAGCTCACCGCCGTTCGCACCTGCTAATCTTGGGTCGCGCCCACACCAAGCCGCCCAACGCCCTGTTGCTCCGTCCTGGGGCACATCGGCGTAGGCGTGCCCCTTCACGTCATGTCCGTTGGGCACAGCCCGAACGGCCGCAATACTTGCAGTCTGCGTTCTTTGACCCAAAGCGAAGAACGCTCTGCTGAATACCCACGCACCCCAAGCTACTACAGCCTGGCACATGCCCTAACCCCACGGACTACAGCACTCCCCGCATGTTCCGCTTGCTCGTCCCTGCCTCCCACGCCCAGGGCCCCGCCCAGAAGGCGCTGGACTTCTTTGCCGCCTCCGGCTACCCTTGCCCCGAGCTGGAGAACCCCGCGAACCACTTCATGGACGTTATCACGCCCAACATCAATGACTCGGTGGACAGCCTGGTGGAGAAGGAGGCGGCGCTCAAGGCGCTCTACAAGCCCCCGGCAGGTGAACACCGTGATCATGTCTCCGTTGCCCGCTGCGCTACGCAGCGTTCTTTGCGGTGTCGGCCACTTTTATATGCATGCGTACCCCGCTTTGCCTGCGGGCTGGCCCACAACGGTCAGACTGAACACGTGTGTGCATTCGTTCGCCGTGCTTCTCATGTAACAATGATACTCTATCGCATCCCACTGAATTGTGCAACACAGTACTTGATGTGTCCCCCTGCCCCTGCCCTTCGTGCCGCAGTGGAGCACCTGATGGAGAACCCCAAGCCGCTGCTGCTCCCCCGCGACACCACGCCCTGGACCACGCAGTTCCGCGTGCTGCTGCGCCGCTCGCTCAAGGAGCAGTGGCGCAAGCGCAACGTGACCTACGTGCTCATGACGCTGACGACTGTCATGGCGGTGCTCGTCGGCACCGTGTTCCTGCGCATCGGCACCTCGCAGACCTCCGTCACGCGCCGCTCGCCCGTGCTCTTCTTCACCGTCATCAACCAGGTGCGTGCGGCGCGGGGCGCGATTGAAGGAGTTAACAGTAGCGTAGGGCAAGCAGGTAGATCCGGGATGTGCAGGAAATAGCAGTCGTAGGGCTGTGGGCAAAGGGTCGCGCATTGTGGGTCAAAAGTGTTGTGTATGACACTCGCTCGCAACACGGCAGGACATGCACCATGCATGCCCACCTGTTGTCGGTCATCCCACGCACTTTGCTGCATGGCACGCCATGGGGGTACCGGTATCATGCGTGATCACCCTGCCATCACGAATTGCTCCGGCAGCGGCGAGCAACGTGCACCACGCCCACTCCTTGCCATTACCCAAGCACCTGTCCGTTGCTGCGCCCGCCCAGCAACTAGCTGCTCCTTGGCATTCATGCCAGCGGGGCCGTACGTACTCACACCCTCCTGCCCACCACCAATTGACCCACCGCACCGCACCGCCCGCGCCGCTCCCCCAGGGTACGTTCGGCGCCCTCATCGTCATCAACTCCTTTCCCTCGGAGCGCATGCTGTCCCTGCGTGAGCGCGCCGCCGGCAGCTACCACGTGTCGGCCTACTTCCTGGCCAAGGTCACGGCCGAGACCATCGCGCAGCTGCCGTCGCCCATCATCTTCTCCATCATCGTCTACTTCCTTGTGGGCTTCCAGCCCGTCGCCGCCAAGTTCTTCATCTTCATGGCTTTCATGGTGCTCACCTCCGTGGCCGCCACCAGCCTTGCGACCGCGATTTCGGCAATCGGGCGTACCACGGACATGGCGGTGACGATCCTCCCCATGGCGCTGGAGATCTGCCGCCTGCTCGGCGGCTTCTATCTGTCGCCTGCAAACCTCCCCGCCTACTTCAGTTGGCTGGACGCGCTCAGCTACGTCAAATACAGGTGGGGTGCGTGCGCTGGGGAAGAGTGCGAAAGGGTCCACCTGTGCTGCGTGTTTCCACTCGCCCCTGCCTTCGTTCGGCCCCGTCGGCCCCACTCCGGCACCTGCAGTGCCACTCTTACTCCCTCCCTACCGCTGTTCGGGCATTCCACTTAACAGGCAGCAATTCCCGGGACCTGTTTTAGCTGTCGTAACAGTATTGACGCTTGCTTTTTCCCCACTCCACCCTGGACCCTCCGCAGCTACGTGGGCATCTCCCTCAACGAGCTGTACGGCCTGAAGCTGCACTGCACGCCCAAGCAGCTCAACGCGGCCGGCAAGTGCCCCATGACGAGCGGGCAGCAGACAATCGACCAGCTGGGGCTGGACTACCTGACCATCCCACAGTGCGCCGGCATCCTCATTTCCTACATCGTCATCTGCCAGTTCTTTGCGTACCTGGGGGTGCGCTTCCTCAAGCGTTAAAGCTCGTAACATGCCATTTTCGTAAGGCCGCAACAAAGTGCTGAAGGGTTGTGGGGCAGGCGTGTAGTCCTGTCTGAAGGTGAAGTGTTCCAGGGGTAGATGTAGGGGTAGCTGACGTAGCATATGGATCAGAAGTGTGTGTCGTGGTTGGTGGGCGGGTGCTGTGGGCACCACATGGACACTGCTGTTGAGGGAATGAGGGGCTGAGTTGGACTCCCGGTGGCAGTGCGGTGCGGTCGGCATCAGCTTGTCTAGGGTGGCGGTGCAGTTGGCACAAGCTTATCTAGGGACTAGAGTGAGGGCCTCGGGCCTTGGCGGTGCTGGTAAGGCTCTGAGGAGCAACATGAGCGGGGCATGCCGGAGGTTTGTCGGAGTGGCGCGTGTGGCACATGGGTGCTCGGTGGCAGTTGCGGTCATTGGTTCGCAGGAAGGGTGAACAGCGGGGGGACTGCACGGAACCCTTCTGGGGCGAGGCTGTGCGGAAGGACCGTTGCACCTCTTTTCCGTGAGCGTGGTTTCGGCTTTGAGCCGAGGTTTGCGTTGCAGGTGAGATGGGTGTTTGCAAGGTTTCAGCTGCTGACTGCAGTTGAGCCAAGGTTCGCGTTACGGGTCACGTGGGTGTGTGCAAGGGTAACCGTGCGTGTGGGCGTAGCCGAAAGCATGGAAGCGAGCGAGATGGCCCAGGACGCGTCTAGCAGCATCTTGCATATATGACGAGCACTGGTGACACTGCTAATGTGAGGGCATGCACAAGAGGTTATTATGGTCACATCAGCAGCGGGGGCGATTACAATCAGATGGCTTAACGGTCTGGCTTTACGGTACCATAGATGTGGCACGGCGCAGAGACCGCGTCAACGCATGGCCTTCGTTCTTTCCATGACTGTCGTGCCTGGCATGACCCGGCATGACATTGTCCAGCATTGTCTCGTGTGGTACGGTAGCAGTACGGTACCACGGTGCCTTGTTGGGTTTTACTTTCTTCTTCCTTTACGTGGGCGCTTATACTGATCCATGTCGACACGCATTACTTGGTAGACTATGCTCAAGGCTCTATGAAAGCCTTCCAGGCACGCACACCTTGCCATGGAAGTTCGAGTCGAGGCATTGGGGTACTTGAGGAGTGTGGCAGGTTGACTTTACCCTCCCACTAGGGCTACGGGTGACCACGTAAAAGGCACGTTAGAGGCACGTTAGGGTGCC
>VFQN01000956.1_pt1 | contig 51226 bp, 78 predicted proteins | sample 3512371 | NCBI WGS metagenome assembly VFQN01 (sample SAMN10412370, study PRJNA504923) | tailings metagenome | isolation source: Replicate 2 from Balatoc abandoned mine | place: Philippines: Itogon, Benguet | collected 2017-08-28
CAGATAACGTCGCCGTCAAGCATGTGATGCCTCAGCCAGTCATATTTATTGCAATGGAATGTCCCTAGAACGCCGTGGTGGGGCCTTTGTACGCTGAAGCAAGCACCGTCGCACGCAGCAGCTGCACCGGCGCCGCCGGCGCCCTCAGCCTGTGGGCCCTGCCGGTCGGCGCCCAGCCTCCAGTGCCGAAGCAGCAACAGAAGCGTCGTCGTCAAGCATGTGATGATGCATCTAGATATTTATTGCAACGAACTGTCCCTAGAACGGCGTGGTGGGCAAAGGGCCTTTGTACGCTGAAGCAAGCAACGTCGCCCGCAGCTTGGCATGGTGGTGCGCCAGAAATGAGGCCAGTTGGGCGGCCCCCAAGCAGGTGCTAGCTCCGAAGGACCCATTACATTGTCACAATACCATCGTACGATCACCAATCTCCCCAAAGTAGGCAGCTGTTCACCCTACTTGCACAAACTCCTTCGAGCGGCGCTAAAGGGCACCGTACTCGCAGTGTGGTCCTATCCCCTTCTCCTGTTCGTGAGTTTACTGGGAGCAGGCGACTGGCGAGTTCTATGTTTCTTGGGTAGAGCCGGCTGTATGTGGTGGTTGGTGAGGCATCCATGATTGCCCCCGTGTGCTTGTCAAGCACGAATTTCGAACCCCTGTAACCTTCTCACGAAGGAAAAAAAAGTGTGGTTGTGTGCCGCACCCACTGGCGTATAATAACACCCTTCCCGCACACCTGTCTCCTTCCCGCCAGCCATGCTCACCCATTCATCCCCGCCTTCAGGTCCCTTGGCTGGCCCAACACCAACACGTTGTTCCACACCTTCCCCCTGGCAGCGCCCTGACCGACGCCTTCCTCCGCCTCCCTGCCACCCTCCCTGCCACCTCACCTCCTCCCCACACTCCCATTCGACGCATGTGTACGGCCGTCCCTCACGCCTCATCGTCCAGACCCATCAGGGCGCTAAACGCCGATGTCGACGCCGAAATGCCCTTCCCTTTCGTACTCTTCTTCTTCTTTTCTCCACCTGCCTTGCTCTTCGCGCTACTCTTCTTCTTCTCGCCTGCCGTGCCCTGCGCCTCCCCTCCCTCCTGGCCCCCTCGCTCTTCCCCAGGCCCCGACACGTCTGCTCCTTTCCCCGCCCCTTGACTTGCTGCCCCCACAGCACTCCCATCTTGCCCGTCTTCAACCTCCACCTCAGTCCCAACAGCCGAAGCTTTGGACTTGGAGCCCTTAGAGGACGCCTTCTTGGTCCCTTTACTCCTTCCCTCCTCTGCAGCGCGAGCCCCCGTTGGGCCCCCTCCGCCCTCTGCCGCTGGCTCCTCGCCTGACCCCCCTTCCCGCTGCCCTCCCTCCACCTCGCTCGTCCCGCCGTGCAGCCCGTCGGGTGCGCTAAGCTGCGCTCTCCCTTGCTGCTGCTCCTGCTGTTCCTTTTCCTGTTGCTGCTGCTGCTGCTGCTGCTGCTGCTGGCCCTGGCAGTGTGGCGTCGCCAGCAGGATGCGTGTGGAGGGCACGATGCGGAGCAGGGCGGGCTCGCCGGCGACCGATGCGGTGCCACGTGCCAGTGCTGGTACGGGAAGGGCGGACACCACACGCACTGCCACCGTGTCCTGAGGTTGGCAGGGAGGGGGTGTAAAGGGGCGGGTAAGGGGCGGCGGAGGGTATGCCGGGTGCATGGGGCGGCAAGGGCCAGCAGGGCGCGGCACAGGGTTGGTGGGACGCATGAGGAAGGGGCGAGGCGGCGACTGGCACAGGTGCGCCATGGGAGAGGGGTGTGAGTTGGAACACGGAGGCGGCTCAGCAAGTAAAATCAACCGGCGAGAGCTTCCATGCATCATCCTTGCTTCTCCCCTATCAGTTTCTCACACGGTGCGGGATTATGGGCCCCGAGTCCTCCCGGGCCCTGTATCCCGGCGAGTGCTTCCATTCCTGCTTCTCAACTGCTGTCCCATATTGTTCCCGGTAGCGCCCCGGTTTCCTGCACCCTGGACTCTGCACAGCTACCGTACCCACCGACAGCCGGACGTGGCAAGCCGCCCTCCACTCCCGGGCTGGTGACCGGAAGGCGCGCGCACACACAACCATTTGTACCCGGGTATGCCGCACCCCAACTACCGCACCACTACCCACCGACAGCCGGACGTGGCACCCGCACCCGCCCCGGAGCCCCCATTGCCAGCAGCGCCTGGTACAGATTGAAGCGCAACGTGGTAGTCCCCAGTCGTGACCCCATGGCCCCCAGTCTCCAGCCTCAACCCCGGGGCCCGACGGCATCCGGCCAGAACGCCGTGGGTGCTTCCGTGCTTTGCTCACCCGCTGTCTTCGTTCTCCGACATGCACCAAAGTTCCCGCGTCCTATGACGCACGCGGATCACGCATACCCACCGACAGCCGGACGTGGCACCCGCCCTCGTGTCCCATCGCCACCAGCGCCTGGTGCAGCTTGAAGCGAAGGGTGGTAGCCAGGTGCTCCAGCCCGGGGGGCACCTCCACCACCACCTCCGTAGCAGCAGTGATGGGGCCCCGGCAGGGGAGCAGGGTGGCGGCGGGGCGGGAGGCCAGCACGCCGGGTAGGTGGGATAGGTTCCGCCCCGGAGGGACACACACCACTGTTGGGTCTACGACTGCGAAGGGCTCCTGGTGTTGGTGCTGTGGGTTGCTGGGGTCGTGGTGTGGCGGTGATGGGGATGGGGATGGGGATGGGGATGGGCTGGGCGGGGTTGGGGGCGTGCCTGGGGGTTCGAGGGATGCTGAGATGCATAGGAGGCGCCACGGCTCCGGGCTGCACCCTGCGAAGGGCCGTGATTGTGGAAGAGGTTAGCACATTGCCGTGCGTACAATTCCAGGATGGGATGGAGTCAGGAATGCCGTATGGGATCCTGAGATTACGGGAAGGGCGCATGGGCCGCAAGTGCGTCCGGCGCTGTGGGGGTGCATAGGCGGGGTACAAGCACAGGGAGGTGTCCAGGGAGGATGAGGTACCGAGCATGGGAGCTCCCCTGGGAGTCAGGCTGTCGGTCATAAGCAAGCATGCCCGGACGCTTGGCATCCTTAGTGCATATGCAACGGTGAAGTACAGCCCACGTCAGCACTATCTTGGTGGTGGGAACCAAATGCACAGGCATGAGGTTGGGGCAGGCACCCTAGGACAACATGAGTTGCCTAGCCCCCTGCATATGACCCTGTTGCCCGCTGCCCCGCGCACCATCCTCAATGGTGACCAGTACAGGGGAATGGTAGGGCACCGAGGCGGCAATCCAAGCTGCTGCCGGTAGGCGGATGCGGGCTGAGCCTCGGTCGGAGCTGTCAGGGGCGCAGGCGGCGAGGCACGCCACCTGGATGCTGGTCGGAACTAATTTTGGGCTCGGCATGTTACCCTCTTAGTGGGCTACATTGCTATCCTTTATTCGGTCGCGCTCGTCGCCTTGAGTCGATAGGATATGCACACCCGTCGTGCTCGCTAGCAAGTACTCTTCCTATGCGCTTGGGGTTCGTGATGGATGCAGAGGCTATAAGTTATGTCTCATATGTATGACTTCATGTTGTGGGCCCAAAAGACGTGTATAGAGGAAAGACCTGTTCATACGCAGCACGCAACCAACAGCTCCTTGCGTTTCGCGCTCGCTGCTATCACTTCACGTTGCGACAAGACCCGAGCAGCTGTGTTCATACTGAGTACAGTTTGCTAGGACAAGGAGCATTCGCTGCACAGCAAAGGACGTTGTCATGTAGACCTAGGCATTTCCCCCTGACACGGCCATGCAGGCCTACAGTCATCACATAGGCAATCACCAATATGATGGATACGGTCAGCAGCGTGGCGGCCAGCTGCTGTCACAGCAGCAACAGCAGCAGCAGCAGGCTGCTGGTACTGTGGCTGGGGCAGCAGCGCCCATAAGCACAAGCTCGTCCGTCTGGGACAAGTTTGAGAAGGGCGATAAGATTGGTAGGTGGTGTAGCAGCCATTGAGGCATCGGCAGGAGAGCAGGGCACGGCTGGTGGCACGGGTGGCGGGTGCAGGGGAGGGGCAGCACCTGCGGCCCTGGTGTCGGTCCATGTGCGAGCCACAAGGCACAGCACCCCTCGCCCTACTGGTGCCACTGAGATGGGTGGTCACTGCGGTCCTGAGTGCACGGAGGGATCAGCGGGAAGGCAGGCTCCTGTGCAGCTGCGCAGCTTTTCGTGTTTGAGTGTCTCAGAGCACGGTGGCCAACCTTGGCTAGTGGGCAGGCAGGGCTTGCCAGCGTGCCGCGGGTATCACAGCGCCCCGTGGGAGACACGGGAGACAGGTGCACAGCCACCAGTACTGGTGTGTACAAGCTTTTGCCTGACACAGGGTGCCAAACTGGCTGTACACCCGCACAGCTGTACCCCAGCCTGCACTCGCAACGGTACCCGTCGCTTCCGACAGCAGGCGGCATGCAACGTGTTGACGGGCGCCTATCACTGGCCCCCCTTCCCTCACCACACACCCCTCTTGTCTCTCCTAACCCGCACCATGCCGTCCTGCCCCCAGTGCCTCCACCCCGTCCACTCCCTCCACTGCCTCCACTCCCTCCCCACCCCCAGGCGAGGGCACCTACGGCTGGGTGTACCATGCGCACAGCAAGGAGACGGGCGGGCGGTACGCCATCAAGCAGTTCAAGGGCGGGAGGGTGGGTGGTGTATTATCTGTGCTGGGTGGCATGGCGGACGGGTGCCTGGAAGCGCTGCATTGGGGTGCGGTGCGGGTGCAGGGTGCTAGAGTTCCAGTAGCTCAAGGGCGGGAGGGTGGGTACGGGTAGCCGGCGTTGGGGCGTGTGGTGGACGGGTCTGTTGGAGGGCCAGGTCTACGTACGGGTGCTGGTGCGGGACCCGGCACAGTCATTGGGTACTGCTGCACTCTGAAGCAGCAGTCAGTGTTGCATTAACGCGCCCGTCCAGGTGGCGGCCGAACGCTGCACCGCAGTATCGTGCAGTGACAGTCGGGGGTACCGTAGCCTTCGTTGGCTGTTGTAACCGTTGGCCGTTGGCATGCAGGAGGGCGACGGCGTGTCTCCAACCGCCATCCGCGAGATCATGCTGCTCCGGGAGATGCGCCACCCCAACATTGTCAAGGTGCGCGGACGCATCTGGGTGCGTCTGTGTGCATATCAACACGCACGTCGCTACTAAGCAATGCCAACAAATGTACGCAGCGCATCCTTCCCCCGCGCACTGCTGTGTGGGTTTTGGCGCAAGCGGACATCCCAATTGTACGGGGCAGCGTTTTATGTGCACAGTGTGTGCGAGCGAATTTCGTGCTGGGTCAGCGGACAACTTCGCCCGCCTCACGCTACCGTTTACCACCTACAAAGCCACTGCCAGCCCTACCTGCTCCCCCTCCTACCACCGCGCCCTCCCCTACCTGTCCCCCCAGCTTGAGTCGGTGCACATCAACCGCTCGGAGCCCAGCCTGTGGCTGGCCTTCGAGTACGCCGAGTACGACCTGTACGAGATGATCAAGTTCCACAGGGACCACAGAGAAAATCGGAGGGACAACCCCTACGGTGCGTAGCGGAGCAATAGCTGGGGTGATTGGCTGGGGTGTATACTGGCCAGTCTAAAACGGCTGGGGTGTGTACAGCATTCTTCAGTGACCACAGGGAGGATAGGAGGGACAACCCTTACGGTGGGCGCCACAATGCAGCGAGGACAAGAAGGGCGCCACCGCACCGTCGCTGTCGATTGCAGGCCCCTATGGTCCTACGGCCATACTTTTTTCCACGCTGAATCGCTTCCATCCTGAGCGTTCGTAGCGAGCCTTGGCGGCCCGGCTTGCTTCCGTACTGAAACGCCCACGCATCCGGTTTCCGGTAAAGGGCCCATGCTTCGCACCCTGGCACTATTGGCCTCGCAATTGCATGTCCTCCCCATGCCTCCCATGTCCCCACGTGCCCCCTGCAGGCCTGATGCCGCAGTACGTGGTCAAGACCGTCATGTGGCACCTGCTCAACGGCCTCAGCTACATGCACCAGCACTGGGTGGTGCACAGGGACCTCAAGGTGGGGTGAGGAAGGAGGCAGGGCCTGTGGTGTGGCCCCTAGCTCGACTTAATCTGCCACGTCCAGACAGGCGCCTTACACGCCGCACGTTGCTCCGTGTTGTGCAAAGGTGCTCTCACACCCTCCCTCTCCCATGCCTTGGCGCTCCCCTCCAACAGCCCTCCAATGTGCTGGTCATGTGCTGGTCATGGGCGGACCAACATTAACATCTCCTCTTCCCTCTTGCTGTTTGGTCCCCTGCCGCTAGCCTTGCTCTTCACAGGCCTCCTGATTTTTATTTTTGCTACTTTGCCGCCCTGCGGTCAAATCCATCCTCTCCTTACCCATCACCTATGTTCCACAGCCCTCCAACGTGCTGGTCATGGGCGAGGACCCCTGCGGCCCCCCCGGGCCCCCCGGCCCGCCCGGCACCGCCACCGCCATGAGCGCAGCCTCGCCCCCCGGCCCCCCCGGCTCCGGAACCCCCGGCGCCGGGACGCCCGGCTCCGCCTCCTCCCAGACCCACGCCGCCGGCTGCGTCAAGATCGCGGACTTTGGCCTTGCGCGCATCTTCCAGTCGCCCGCCCGACCGCTGAGCGACAACGGGGTGGTGGTCACCATCTGGTACAGGTGAGCAAACAAAGTGGTGGGAGGCATATGCAGTAACATGGGCGATGGTGATGATCATGCTGTTGTGGTAGCGGTGGCGGCGGCCCGGTGGCAGGAACTCGTGGGCATGGGCTGGAGCAGTGCGTGCAGCATATGTGGCTTTCAGGTAAGCCAGCTGCCATGGCCGTGGTCGACATGTCGGACGGTGACCATGTTGTAGCAGTAGCAGTACGGACACGATAGGCCGCTGCGCGATAATGGAGTGGTGGTCACCATCTGGTGCGTGTGGTCGCGAGCGCGCATGTTGCATGGGGCCAGGATAGCACGGACGTTCGATTTTGGACGGCAGCTGCTGCAGCGGTAGCGGCGGCGGTATGCATCCGTGGGGATGGCGAGACGATGTGGTGTGTTCAGCACATGGCATGGGGCCAGCCACGTCGTAGCAGTACGGAGCTACGGACGCGGTCGGCCGTACAATTGTAGCAGAACGGACGCGATCGGATCGTACAGGCGCGATCGGCATCTGAGCGAGCATGGAGTGTTGGTCACCACCTTTGTGGCGGCTGAATGCCACCTGTAGGCTTGCGTCCTTGGGTGCTGTACGTGCATTCCACGTGTCTTTCACACTACGTGTGCCTTTTTCATTCCGTGGGGCCCCCGAGCAGCTGCTGGGCGCGCAAGAGCGAGGCAAACTGCCTCCTCCTTCCTTCCCTGCCACATGTCCACCCTGGCCCCCTGCCGTCCTATCCCCGCACCCTCAGGGCCCCCGAGCTGCTGCTGGGCGCGCGGCACTACACGCGCGCCGTGGACGTGTGGGCTGCCGGCTGCATCTTCGCGGAGCTGCTCACGCTGCGGCCGCTGTTCCAGGGTCAGGAGCGCAAGACGCCGGGGAACGTCTTCCAGAGCGACCAGCTGGACAAGTGGGTGCTTCCTGCACGTGTATTACAAGTGGCAGGCGTAACAGCTGGGCCCTAGGACGAATGGGGTGCATGAGGTGTGTGGGGAACAGGGGAACGTCTTCCAAAGCGACCAGTTGGACAGGTGGGCACTGCCTGCACACAACTGCAAGCAGCGTACTGGGTTTGTGATTAGGAAGACAACAGTTGTGTCCCAGATGGCCGTTATGCGGTATTCCCCATCCACTCCCCTTTTGTACTACTCCGCACGCAGGATCTTCCGCGTGCTGGGCCACCCCAGCATCAAGTCCTGGCCGGAGCTGGAGGTGCTGCACCACTGGGTGGACAACACCGACAACGTGCGCGTGCGGCGCCCCGAGTGGAGCCCCGGCCTGGGGCTCCACACGGCGCTGCTGGACGCCATGAGGGCAGCCGCGCCCAGCTGGGCGGCAGGGCACGTGCCGCAGGTGAGGGCGTGTGGGTGGGTGGGTGTTGCGGTCAGCTTGGAAATGGGGCTGGGGCTGCCGCGCCCAGCTGGACGCCATGCGGGCGGCTGCGCCCAGCTGGGCAGCAGGGCACATGCCGCAGGCGAGGGCGTGTGTGTGTGCTTTGTGTTTACACCGTGCACGGTACAGTATGGCTACGGTATGTCAGGGAGCGCAAGGTGTGGGTACCGGGGTGAGGGATTGGCGATGTGGTATGGTGCTGGACGCGATGCGGGCGGCCGCACCCAGCTGGGAAGCCGGGCACGTGCCGCAGGTGGGCTTGTACCAGTGTTTGTCGTTCGTAGTGCAGACGAGCCCGCGCGGGAGAAGTATTGGTGTTTTCGATGGCATGGCGGCATGACAAAGGACCAAGGTACATTGCGTGTGATCGGGAAGGCTGGGCGCTCGCGTTGCTGCAGTGGGGAAGCATGGGCCGTGGGGCACACAGGCTTCTGGTCAAGATGCCGCTGCAAAAGAGCCGCAGATGAGCGCGTGGGGCCGTGGGGGCTGGGGAAACGGTGAATGGGCTCGTAACTGCACCAGGCCATTCAAGCAATCGTCATACCGCATTCCCAACGTCCATCGCCTCGTCCGTACACCCCCAAACAAGGGCGGGTTCACCCTCGGCCCTGCCTCCCACCACTCCTCCCCCTCAATGCGAAGTGCTTGCAAACCCTTCGCCGCTTCGCCAGCCCCTGCGCCCGACGCCCCCGCCACACACGCACGTGGAGGAGTGCGTTCCGCCCTGCAAGAGGCCGTCGACTTGATGGCCCGCATTCTGCCCACACTTCCACGATTCATTTTTGCAAGCGCTTCATGCCCCATATGCAGAGGGGCGTATGCTCCCCCGCGAGGCCATCGACCTAGTGGCAGATGCTGTCCGCTCCTCCACTACTCCCTTTTACAGCTCCTATGTTTCCCCGTACGCAGGAGTGCGTTCCGCCCCGCGAGGCCATCGACCTGATGGCCCGCATGCTGGACTATAACCCCGCCACGCGGGCCACGGCCGAGGAGTGCCTGCAGCACGAGTGGTTTCGCATGGAGCCGCGGCCGGGGCCCAACGTGTTCCGCATGCCGGTGGGTCGGGGGAGGGCGGGAACGGACCGCGGGAGGGCAGAGTCGGTGTAGCGCTGCAGGTGGTGCAGCAGGTGCAAGTAATCCTTGGTGGCCAGTGAGCTCGGAAGCCAGCATGGGCTATGCATCAAGCTGGGGGAGGGTGGGTTTGGTGGCCCCACTGCGGGGCCCAACGTGTCCTGCATGCCAATGAGCCAAAGGGAGGAAGGCGCTGCGGCCATGTGCAATGAGTGGAGGTACCTGCAGCGGCGTGTGAGGGCCTGCGCTCTGCGCCTTCAGCTTTCGTTGCAGGTGCAGATTGGGGAATCGCTTCTTGGACCCATGGACAGCCATGAACTTTGCTGCGTGACCTGAACTGCGTACGGAGCCCACAGTCGCACATCGGCGTACGGCGTTGCATCTCTGGGCCCCAGCACATTTTGAACTGGTTGTCGAAGCCCTTGCTGCTCTCGGCGGCTGCCCCACTTCCCCAGGGCGCCTCCTCCCCCGTGGTCCGCTACCCCCGCCGCCCCATGACGGTACACCACAGCAGCACAGGCACGCAGCAGCAGCAGGCGCAGCAGCAGCAGCAGGGCCCGGGCGGCGACGGCCCGGCGGCGGGGGGGCCCGGCGAGGGCCGGCGAGGCGGCGGCGGCGGCCCCGGGCCCCGCGGCGGCGGCACGTCCCAGGCGGCTGCCATGCTGGCAAACTCGCAGCAGGGGAAGAAGAGAAGGCTGGAGAATGTGCCGGGGTTCAGGTAGCACGTGTGCAGGGTAATTGGGCAGGGACGTGCGGTCTGACACGCAAACGTGAGCCGTTGGTGTGGTACATGGAAGAGGAGGCTCTGGGCTGTTGACAGGACGGCACGTGGGCATAACATGAGCACGCTGGGGGTCTTGCACATCCTGTACTTTTCTTGCGTGTTTGTTGTTTGTTTTTTGCACGAGAGGATCCGGGACCCAGCATGTAAGTCTGTAAGGACCCATGTGCGAGCAAGGGGCTTCAAAGTCAACGCAAACGTACTGCGGAGGAGGTTTACACAAGGTGTTCAGTATGAACGTGCGCATGTTATGCCGTATTCGGCAAGTGTTTACGATGCAGTGCGACTTGCCTCGGCCACGGCCTCGTTATGGTGTCGCCTGTGAGCGTGTTGGGAACAAGGGCCTGCAGGGCGCGACGGTTGTGCACGCGGGTGACGTGGCGCTGCAGAGCAGGGGAGCTCCCCGTGGAGAAAGTGCTGCGAGTCGCCCCGTTTGCCGATGTCAATTTTGATCTATTTTTGTACACCAATTATGCTATGCAAACAGCTGCGTTGTCTGCTCCTCCGACTTGCCGAACACCTGTAGCACAAAGGCCACGAGCTCGCCGAGCTGGCTCGATCGATAAGGAAACAATAAGATATAACCTCTGGAAGAGGCAATCAGGGCGCGCTGAAACCAAGTTAGTTGCAGGTCCAACCACCTGGGCAGCTCCGATACACATAAGCAGAGAATAGCCAATATCCGCTCAACCCATTATATAACATAACCTGTAATTTGCTCGTAGTAATCGAAAAGTCCAGTTCTTGACCTTTGCAACAGGCTACTGGCGTAACCGCACTTCCTTCTCCCATTGAACCGATTGTAGCTCTTTCACCAAAACAAGCAAGGTACGCGTCGTAGGAGTGCGCAGCGGTGGATTACAATGCCGCGCGTGTTGTATAGGGCCAACGGTTGCGACGAAGGGCTTGGCTCACGGCGAGGGGCGCCGGTTTCAGTGCATGCTGGGCGATGCAACGAGGAGCTTCGCAAGCAACAGCGCACCCTTCTATGCCCAGCGCAGGTGCCCTCGTAGTAAGAGTCGGCGTGAACAAGGCATTCGGCCATCGCGGCATTTGGGCTTCGGCAGACGTTGCTACGCTGCGTATTAACCGAGGTGAGCTCATTTTGGACCAAATAATTGCTACGCCTGGGAATGACGCACAGCCAGCAAGTGCATGCTCGTGTCGGAACCTGTGGGGACTCGAAGGGTTACGGGCTCGCGCAGGCCTGGAACAGGGCCGCACAATCTCTGCCGTAGGCGCCTATTGTTGTCTAAGTAACACATATTGCTGCATTCATCTCATATAGTCGCGTCAAGCGCTACAACGCACTCTTGCGTGCGCGGCGATTGCTTGCTTAACGCTGTCGTCTCACTACCCGCAGGATATACGAAAGCTCTTCACGCGTCGTCAACTTACCAAGATCGAAAGCTCTAAGTGAAACTGCAGCAGCGATGGCTTCAGAAGTGATGCCATCAAGGTCCATCCGGCGGACACTGTCCCAGCCCAACGGCCTTCCCCCTCGCCACAGCCGCACCTCGGACACCTCTACCACAGCCCCCAGCATCCGCCGTGCCAACGCCCTTCCACGCCGCCACAGCAACAGCAACAGCAACAGCACCACCACCTACTACCACCACACCGCCGGCACACAACCCACCCACCCCGCCGCGCACCCCTCACCCCTCGCCCACCACAACAACACCGTCAACACCCAGCTCCCCGCCACCCCCGCCATGCCAGCTCCACCCAGCATGGACACCCTCCGCTGCATCTTCGCCTCACGCCTACGCCGCGTGCCGGACCCTGAGATGCTAACACACATGCACCAGCTGCTGGTGCAGCAGTGGGAGGTGCTCCGCTCCACAGCCCAGTCCCGCGAGGACGTGCTGCTGCGCGCCGTGCAGCAGCTGCAGCTGCACCTGCAGCGCGCCGTGTGTATTAGCGAGGGACACCGGGCACGCCTGCTCAAGGCCCTGGGCGAGATCCAGCTGCTGCAGTCCCGCGTGCAAGTAACGGAGGAGCAGCAGCGGCAGCAGGAGCAGCAGGTGTCTGGTCTTGAGGGCATGGTGATGCAGCTGCAGCGGGAGAAGGAGGAGGAGGTTGAGGCCGGGGAGGCCAAGGCGGCGGCGGCAGCAGAGTGGCTAAGGTCCGCGGCTGAAAAGTACGCTGGGCAGGTGGAGGAGGCGGAGGGGCGGGCGAGGGAGGCGGAGGAGGAGGTGGAGGAGCTCAGGCAGCGCATGCGGGCGATGGAGGAGGCGGCGGCAGATGCGGAGGAGGCAGAGGCGCTGCTGCTGGGTGAGCTGAAGAGCGCGAGGGAGTGGGCGGATGCGGAGGAGCTGCGGGCGCGTGCGGCGGAGGACGCGGTGGTGGAGGCGCGTGTGGCGTGCCTGGAGGCGGAGGAGCGGGAGCGGCACGTGGCACGGCAGGCCAACGCGTGGCGGCTGCTGCCGGAGGATGAGTGCCACGTGGTGCGTGGGCGCGTGCTGGCGGCGGCGCAGGGCCTGCGGGAGCAGGTTGCGGCAGGCGGCAGCGACGGCGGCGACGGCGCCAGCGGCGGCGGCACGTGCTCGAGGCTGGTGGCGGTGGTGGCGGCGGCGGTGGCGGGCGGGGAGGACGCGGGTCGCGGCGTGACGCTGCTGAGCACGCACCGACGCGGCATCCACGTGTTCTCCGTGCCCGACCCGCGGGTCGATCCGGCCTACCACCAAATTCAACACGTGTCCCTTTCCCGCGGCCCCACCACAACCACCACCTCCAACGCAACCACCACCACCAACAGCAGCGACAACACCAGCAGCTCGGCCGATGACACGTTCGGCGTGCACAGCCGCCGGCGCGATCTGCTCCCCGCTGTGGCCCTCGCCTCGCCCTGCCCCTCCGGCCAGCTGGTCGTCAAGCGCTGGCTGCTGGACACGCACGTGGATGGGCTAACACACCAGGCTGAGCTGGTCAACGCTCTGGCGCTGCAAGGCACACGTGCCGGCGACCGCTGCGCGGTGCTGGTAGACTGGGGCGTGGTCGCGGCGCCCGCGTACAGCAGCAGCAGCAATGACCCGCAGCTGCAGCTGCTGGCCGTCTACGAGTGGCACGCCGGAGGCTCGCTGTACGATGCTGTAAAGCAGGTGCTGACCCGGGCGGAGGCGGAACACGCGCAGGCCGTGGCACGTGGCGGGAACGTGGGCGCGCGCGTGGCGGCGTGGGTGGAGGCGATTGCGGCGGGCGCGGTGAAGGAGTTTGCGGTGGGGGTGCTGCGCTGCCTGGAGCCGCTGCACGGGGCGCGGCTAATACACAACGACGTCAAGGGGGAAAACTTCGTGCTGGACCACCCCCTGGCAAGCAACACTGACACCAACAAGACCAACACCGGCACCAGCAGCATGGCCGGTCTGCGCCTGGACCTGTCGCGCGCTGTGCGCATCGACTCGGAGTCGCACCGGCTGCTGCCGGCCGGCTGCGTGACGGTGCAGGGCAGCGGCATGTGGACCGAGGGCTTCCGCGCGCCGGAGCAGCTGCGCGGCGAGGGCCGGGCGTGGGCGTGCACGGGAACGGACCTGTTCGCGCTGGGGTGCGAGCTGCGGGGCCTCGTGGCGTGGGTGGAGCGCATGGGGGCGGGGAGCGTGGGGGCGGATCAGGGTGTACTGGGGGCGGTAGCGCGGCTGGCTGAGCGGTGCTGTGCGGAGGATGCGTGGGAGAGGCCCACGGTGGCTGAGGCGCTGGCGGCGCTGGCGGAGGCGGCGTGAGTTAAGACACGTGCCCGAGGCGACGTGAGAGATGCTTTTTGGTGTGCTTGAGGCGGTTTGGTGTGAGGGAGGCTCGTGCGCGAGCAGCAGGTGTGTTGTGTGCTACCGGGTTGGTACTTCAATGAGGGGATGTGAGATCGAGGCAGGGGGGCTGGTGTAAAGGGGATGATGAGGGTGAGGATGGGGCATGTGTACGAATATATGCCTTCATGCTTGTGGCTGTGGACTGTGAGGGGCTGAGTGCGTGGTAGGATGCGGACATGCGGTAAAAGGGTGCTACGTAATGCAGTGCAGGGATGGGCCGAGTGCGTGCGTAACTCGTAATGCGCTGCGTAGCAGGAGTTCGGTGCAGGTGCTAGTTGGGCTACAGCTGCTTGCTGTGATCGATGTTGGTGTGTTGAGTGGGTGCTGGTTGTTCGTGGCGTAGGATGAGACAAGGTGACCAGCGGGCAAGCATTATGCGTGCGCCTGGCGTACGACAATGGTACCAATATGGCAGCAGTTTCAGACGTGCGCTAGGACCGTGCCAGGGGAGTGCGTGTCAGTGTGTGACTCGCTGCCCGCGTGCGTCGCAATACCGGTGGGTCCTGCATAATAAGGTGGCGTATCGTCCACGTATCAGACCTTGCGGAATGTTGACCCGGTGTTGTTTCTGCAAGCTTGTTGAAATACCTGCGCGGTCAGGCCGACGGACACTGATGGCCACGTTGTCCTGCGTTGACAGGCGGTGACCAGGGCCCCCCCTGGCGGTGACTATCGCTCGTCGGTTGGTCATATGGGCTCTCAGTTGGCCGACCGACAAACGGACGAGCTTATTTGGGTGCCAGCCCATGATGTAAACTATGTACCAGTTGAAAGCTGCTAACAGGCACCTGAAAGGCCTGGCGCCAAACGCCGGCTCAGCGCCTCTGCCATACGAGATGGGGCCCAAAGGCTCGCTATCAGTTACCCTCCGGGCTGAAAATGATAAGGCTTCGCCTAATGGCGGCCCACGCCTTCTGGTGGGGCTTCTGGCAGAGTTTGAGTATTAGCGGGTTTCAGTCAAACTCCTGCAGGGCCTTCCTCACGCCAGTGGGAGTGTGTAAGCAGCAGCCGCACCCAAGGACAGATAGTCCGTTATGCACGGAAGACAAGCATTGCAGACTGACGAGGAGCGCGTTCAGCAAACCATGGCTTGGTTTGGGGTCTCGGCAAGCTGGCGCCGTGGTCATTGGCACGTGGCAAGGCGTGCGGGGTGTTGCATCTGTCATGTGTCTCCCGTAATACGGCACAAACCGATGCCCCATAACAGTTTTGTCTTAGGCTGTAATACCTCAGTATACTGTTACAGCTGTTCGCGTTTCACCGACACAAGGCTGTGTACCGGTGCCGGTGGCTAGGTGCTGAAACACCGTGCTGAAACACGCTTACGCTAGTGCGCCGACATGCCTGATTACATTCTATAACAGTAATTTCATTTAATGATTTCATTGTAGTGCGTAGCTGACCAGCCAGAAGGGGTTCAGCAGCTCTCTCTGATGTCCAGCACCATCCGCCACAATGCGTCAAAGGCCCAAAGGCTAGCGGCCTATGGATGGACTCAGCAGCGATGGGCATCAAGCGGAACATCTAGTAACACCGGCGGCGCCAAGAAGGCAGCCGCGGGCTCAGCCGGCGAGGCAGCAGGCGAGGCATCCGCCCCGTCCCTGTGGGCAAACCTTAGACGGGCCATCTTCCCAATCAGCTCAGAGTCAGCGACATCAAGCGCAAAAGCTACATCGGCAACCGCAGCGACAGGGAGAGCGGGGAGCGCGACTGGGCCAGCGACGTCGGCGGGGGCCTCTGCTGGGGCTGCGTCAGGTCCCAGGGCAGCTGCTCGCGCTGCGTCGGACGCGCGGGCAGCCCGGCGCGAAGCGGGTCGCGAGCAAGCAGATGCGTTCAAGCCCATGAGCAAGCCGGCGGAGATGTTCTCGGGCACGCTGTTGAAAGCGGCTGTGCTGCTCATCACGGTGCCGCTTGGGGGTGAGCATCAAGGCCGGGGCGAAGCGGGGGTCCCACGGGACACTGTTTGCCCCATACCCTAATGTGCGTGCTCCGCGGGGCCCCTCAGCCCAGCGGTCAGGCACGCCTAGGCAGTAGAAGGGCATGGTGAGGGACGTGTCCAGCTGCCCACCGGCAACACGCGTACCCACCCACCCACTCCAGCACCGCCTGGCAGCCCGTGGTATTAGCAGCGTGTGGGATAGCGCGGGCCGCAACGGCCACCTTCTACTGCCACCGGCGGTGGGGCCAACTGCAAAGTGGCAAAGTGGCTTGGCAGAGGGCGAGGGGCGCTTGGCAGAGGGCGGGGGGCGCCGGGCGGCTGCCGGGAGTCACATTACCGAAATAGCGCGGGCCGCAACCGCCACCTTCCACGGCCAATGGCGGATGTGGGTAACTGCAAAGCGGTAAAGTGGCTTGGCAGAGGGCGAGGGGCGCCGGGCAGAGGGCGGGGGGCACGCGTAAAACGCGATAAACCGTGTGAGGGCGGGGGGCGCCGGGCGGCTGCTAAGAGGCGCATTGCCTCCTTCTTGACATCAGTGGCCCATTGCTGGAGGAGCTTTGGCCCTGGCTTTGCCGTCTCCTTGCACCTGCCTTGCTACCTAAGCATGGATGTGCCTGCTCCTGCGCCTCCTACACCTGAGTACCTGTCCTCCCGCCCTCCTGGATCTCCCGAACCTCAACCCACACCCTGACCCCCCGCACCCCTGCCTTTGCCTCCCCCCTTGCAGTGCACATGATGTCGCACAGCCTCATGGTGTCGCTGTGTATTAAGGGGCTGGAGGCGGAGCGGCCCGAGACGGTGGTGCTGACGCTGAAGCGGGTGCGTGATGTGGTGGGGCACGAGTACCTGGCCAACCGCTTCGAGGAAGAGGACGGTGTGGCGCTCATGGTGGCCTGCTTTAACGAGCGTGCCACACCGGGTGAGTGAATGGCACGTGTCATTGGGCATGTGGTGTGTTGCATCGCTCCGTCCTAGGTGCCCCTGCTCAGAGGTCTCGCGCGAGTTCCTGCGTACTGCGTCAGTGCCCGTGGCCATTGTTTGAGGCGGACGGGAGGCCAAGCCCACGGGAACGACGGCGGTCGGTGCTGATGTTACGTTCTGCATCTTGTACGGCATGTTGTCCCAACGCAGAGGTCATGCGGCAGTTCCTGCACACGGCTCAGCACCTGCTCAAGTTCGAGCGCACCAGGGAGGGCCTGCTCATGGTGAGCCTGGGGTCGTGTGGTGTGCCTGGGGTGCGCTTGTCAGCCAGCAGCGAGCAACTGCCAGGTGACCAGCGGACCCGTCTCACTATGCTCCAAACCCTTGGGAAACACCAGGTCCCGCACACCCGACCACCCGCACCCGGCACCATATCCCGGGCCTCGCTTCGTAAGTCCTGCATTGCTACCCACTACCCGCTACCCACACTCTTCGAGCTCCCCTTCCGTCCTGTCCTGTCCCCTGACCCTCGCTACAATCCCCCTGCTCGCCAGGCCTCCCTGGTAGAGCGGTTGGAGCGGGCGCAGGCGCAGGGCTGGGTGCCCCCCGAGCTGCGTGAGACGCTGCAGCAGCTGTACCTGGACGCACACGCGCTTCGGCGCATGGGCATGGGGGGCAGCGGCGGGCCACCGGGCGGGGACGGGGCGGCGCAGCAGCCCGCGGGGGCGGGCGGGTGAGGGGCCAGGATGTGGGGTGGAGCGTAAGGGTCAGAGGAGCAGCGCCTGGCTGGCGTGTGCTGGTGCTGGTGCCAACTGTGTCCAGGTGTGCAATGGGCTTGTTGGTGCAGAGTGTCAGGTGTCGCATGTCAGGTGTCTTGGTGCGTGGATGGGGCTGGGGTGCCGGAAGAGGACGAAAACTGTAACAATGCGGTACATGTTCCGGTGCGCTCATCAACGTACGTCCAATTTCAGGCCGCAGCGCACGGTGCTCATGCTGGCACAGTGGTACTAGTGCGGGCCCCACACCTGTGCACCTTCCCTGAGCGCAGCCTTGAGCAGTCCTGAGTGCAGCTGTTTTATCGCAGCCAGGTGCAGTCGTGCAGGAAGGAAACTCCTGGACCAGGCTGGACAGATGCATATCCTGCAAGGTATCTGAATAACAAGGCTGCAATATGAAGCTGTTCCACGTGTCCATCTGTCGTTAAACATCCTGTTTGTGCCCCCAGTTGCCTTCCTCAAGGTAGCTGTGATCAGGGGAGTGCCCCTGTTAGGGACCTGGGAGGAACTTTGCATATTGTGCGTATAAGCGTGTACCCAGTTCCAGATAGGCATAATATGCAGGCTTGAGCAATTTGGATGTGTGCCTGTTGCGCCTCAGGACCTTAGTGGCAGGACCTTCCTCGCGTACGCGGCTGTTCGCCTCAATCGCGGTCAGGTAGCGGGTAGCCCAACGCGTTACCCCCGCACCAGGTGTACAAATTATTGTTCACTTAAACTAAGTTGTGTAGGATTGACAGAAACCTATTAGCGCAGGGACAACACCTTACTGATGACAGATACGCGGGACTATTGTGCTTCTTGAACGGCCCGCCCTACCAGTCACAACAATCAGCACCCACTGTAGTATCGAAATTCGCAGGGCTGTCTAGCAGGACTCGACTACACCCCCGGCTAGCCGGCTTCCCCGCCTTGCGGACACGACAGTAGCAAGGCAATGCCGCGCAATCAGTAAAACGCAGGATGGATACCAAAAATATGCAAGAGCAACCAGGTGGCGAAGCAGAACCAGCGGAACCTCCGCAACTTCCTCAGGAATTACCGGAAGAAACAGGTGCAACCGGCGTCCCGTCGGCCTTGGATGTACTCCAATCCGGCATAGACGCAACTATAGAGGCTAGCCTGCGATTCCCTGCAGAGGAGGAGCAGCACCACCTGTCAGAGGCACAGGGCACCAGTGCCACTGCAACTGCAGCTGAGCCGGCAGAACCAGCACAGCTTGTGGACGCCCAGGCTGGCCCTCTGGAGGACATTGAGTTCCCCTCCGCACACAACTCCCCCGACATGCACGGAGCCACGTCCACCTACCTGTCATCTCGATGGGAAGCAATAGCTGCCGCTGGGGCCGTCGCTGGCAGCGACTGCCCTCAGTCGCCACGATCTGAGCACTCCTTCCACTCCTCAATGTACCACGGATCGGCGCGGACCAGCATGGCTGGAGGTAAGCAGCAGGCACGTGTTTTGCAGCATCCTGCAGTGCTGCTATGGCGTACTGCCTGTGCTGTGACGTGCTACACGCACAGTAAAGCGTTGGCCGTCTCGACATGTAAGCAGCGACACTGCCCCCTCGTCACCAAATGCAACGCAGGCTTTGAGCCACGCCAGCTGATCCGCTCTACGGAGCAACGATCAGGGCTGGAGACTGGTGACGTCATCATGCTCATGCACAAGGTATGTACAGGGGGAGCCCCACTGGGGAGCCCCTTGCGCTGCGCCTAGTGACGCTAGGGCATCACAGATTACAGATTACGCAGGTCATGCAAAGCGAACAGGCGACACCATACCGTTGTCCGGCTAAGATCATGCTCATCACCGTCCTATGCCTATTTGTACAGGGCCGGCCCTACATCGCCGTACAAGCCCGCCTGCCGTACAAGGACGACGCAATCCACACGGTTCTGGAGCTGGCCCCCGAGGACGCGGAGCTGCCCAGCGAGGGGCTGGCGTACCTGGAGGTCATACGGCAGGTGCGCAGACAATAGCAAGGGGCCGCACGACATCCTGTATTTGTCTACTGCGCTCAGCTTTTCATTGCCTTCGGGCACCTGGCTTGCGATGCAGTCTCTGCCTCTGCGACCTCGCACGACCCCCAGAGTACCGCCCATGTGACCCGACTGTGGGAATGCGCGCATCCCCACGCAGGGCCCCTTCATCGGCCTGCGCTCCAGCGCCAGCGGCAACCGCTTCCTGCAGCCCCGCCGCAAGGCCCCGCACCGCCTGGTGTTCTTCAACCCCAACTGCGGCGCATGGGAGCAGTGGGACGTGCTGCCGCCCAATGCGGCGGCTGCGCAGCCCGATACGGGCGCAGCTGCAGCTGCTTCCACCGCGGCCGGTGACCGGCCCGGCGGTGCGCTGTCGATGGAGCCGGTGGCGGCGGAGCTGCTGCGCCAGCCGTGGTCGGTGCTGCCACTGGTGCTGCGCAGCAGGCGCCTCATGCAGGTGGGTTGATAAGACACCGCTGGCCGTCTGCAAGGTGTGTGCACTTGACGCTAAACCACGGGCAATTCTCATTGTAACCTGCGGCTGCCATTGCCAGTCAGTTGCCGGCACAGCACAGCCGACGTTTATAAGTAGGCATCCGCGATGGCACAGCTTCAATCTTCCCCTTTTCCATTTGCAACCTGCAGGTCCAGCTGTCGGTGGACGTGGTGCGCGTCGGGTTCTACTCAACCAGCGGCGCGGCCACCGTGGGCCCTGCTGGCGGCCTGGCTGCGCCCACGCCCCGCACGCTGCTGCCCGCCATCCCCGAGGACTGCCAGCTGGAGGACAACAACCTGCGCCGCATCAGCAATGTGCTCGTGCGGGTGCGTGCGCTGGTACTCGATTCTAGAGTCAAGGGGCACGGCGTTTGGGCACTTGTTTCCAGTTTGGGTTCGGAGGCCTGGCAACGTGCTCGTGCGGGTGCGTGCGCTGACATCTCCTTTAAGAATCCTGACCTACTGCCTTTGGGTGCCTTTTGTGATGTGGTTTGACAGCTCTGCCCAGGGTCCAGGCTACGCCCTTCAGACACATGCAAAGCCGAGTCGCAAGAGCGGGGTATTGGTGCAACGTAGTCTGGGCCCCCTTGGTTGAGGAGTCATGCGTACGTTTGACCTTACTGCATGACGATTCTGATCGCAGGCTTACTTTGGTTTGTCGTGCAGGAATGGTTCAAGTTCGTGGACCACGAGAAGGTGCTGCGCGAGGGGCTGGAGCGCGACCTGGCGGGCATGATGGGAGAGCTGGCGGAGCTCAAGCTCAACACCATCGCGCAGGTCAGGGGGGTCAAGGGGCAAAAGTGGGCGGGAGGGGGACAAGAGAAGCCGGGGTACGGAATGGTATGCAATGCCTGGCGTGCCTCGGATGTTAGTACTAGCTGGCCGAGCTCAAGCTCAACACCATCGCGCAGGTCAGGGGGGTCATCGGGCAAAAAGGGGCGGGAGGGGACTAGAGAAGCCAGGACGTGTAAGGGGTTTCAACGCCTCGCATTCTCCGCATCGCACCCTCCATGGGTGCAGATGCCTGAAGCACGCCTCTTACATCGTGGGCAGCGTTGTCGGGAGAGCAGCAGCTGCAGCAACACCGAAGCGTACCGGTGCCCAAGAGACACCTGTGTGTTTTAACTCCCAACAGGTGGAGTTCCTGCGCGTGCACATGAACGAGGAGCTGGGCAGCCTGGCGGAGCACGTGGCCATGCGGGACGGCGCCATCGCCACGCTCAAGGACTGGCTCAAGCGCACGCAGCAGGTGGCGGCGGGGCAGCTGGCGCGCCTGCGCTACAAGCGCGTGCTGGCGGCCTGGAGGTGGGTTAGCGGCGACTGTACGATGTACCGTATCCTGCGGCCCCTGCGGCGTTCGCACAGGGTATGTACGAAAGGGTATCGGTACTTTAGGCTGGGGCGTTGCCGAGGCGCTGCCGTCTTCCCTCCCCCTCCTTTAATCACAGATCGTTTCAATGCATTAGAACAAGTTAAAAAATTATCCGGTCCTGACCGCAGGCAAGTCACGACGCACTCGGTGTACTGCCAGACGGCTGTGCTGCGCATGCGCGCCCGGCGCTCGGCGGCGCTGGTGGCGCGCGCGTTCGAGGCCTGGTCGGGCCACTCGCGCGGCGTGGCGGGCACCGCGGCCAAGCTGACCTACGCGGTGCAGGTGGGCCCCGGAACAGCCTATGGCAACCACCGCGCTGCATGCCCCTTGCCCCTTGGTACGATTACTCCCGTCCGGTCTTACGGTCAGGTCTTGAGTCCTCAGTAATGGCGGTATTAATAAGTACGGTGTTTGCCTCCCAACCGCCTTCCTTGCAGCGCCGCTCCCGCACGCTCATGTCCCGCGTGCTGGCGGGCTGGCAGGCCGTGCTGGCGCACCGTGCGCAGCTGCGCGCCCGCCTCACCACCGCCGTGGCCCGCCGCAGCACCCTGCTGCTCTCCCACGCCTTCGCCGGCTGGAACCGCGTCTCGCAGCACCACCGCGCTGGCCGCGCCGCCCTGGACAAGGCCCTGTACGGCGTACGGCAGACCTGGGTCAGTACGGCATTCTCCGCCTGGCGGGCGGGCGTGGAGCTGTCACGCCGTGCCGCGGTCCAGGCAGAGCACCTCTCCGCCCGGCGCTCGGGCCGGCAGCTGGCGTATGCATTCTCCGCCTGGCGTGGCCGCGTTGCTCTGCAGCAGGCGGCTGTGGGGCACTACAACGAGCAGCTGACGATGCGGGCTTTCGCTGGCTGGCGGTGGCATGTGGAAGCGTCGCAGCAGCTGCAGGAGCTGCTGCTTAAGGCGGTCACTACGCTGTCGTCTGTGCGCACGCGCTGCGTGCTGCGCACGTGGCACGAAACAGCGGTGGTGCGCGGGGCCCTGCGCCGGCGGCTGACCGCGTTCGTGGTGCGCCGCAGCGGTGCGCTGCTGGGCGCGGCGTTCGGGGCCTGGTCGGGGGCCGTGGTGCAGCGGCGGCGGTGGCGCGCGGCCCTGGAGCGGCACCTGCGCGGCGCGCGGAGGCAGACGGCGGGCGCGGTGCTGGCGGCGTGGCGGGCGCGTGCGGCGCTGACGGCGTGGCGCAAGGCGCGTTTGGTCACGGCGGTGGCACGTGCTTCGGGCCGGAGGTGAGGCTGGAGATTTACCGTAGGCGATGTTTTAACACCTGTATGGCTCGGTACCATGTGGTCTTTCGTCGCGTCCCCTCGTCCTCGCGTTTGCAGCATGGCTACGGTATTCCTGCTGCCTCCTACTGACTAATTCATCGCTCCTTGCCTTCCTTGCCCCCAGGCTGTCGGCCGCGTGGTACTCCTGGCGCCACCTGGCCAGCAGCAACGCCGCCACCCGCGGCCGCCTGGCGCTGGCCCAGGGCCGCCTGCAGCGCGTGCGCCTGGCCGCTGTGTGGTCCGCCTGGTCGCACCACACAGCGCACCTCAAGAGCGCGCGGGCGGCAGGGGTGCTTATGGCTCGCCGCAGCTCGGTGAGTCCGCGCACATGCGCCTCACAGCTTCAACTGCATGGCACTGTCATGCTGCAACACATACACGTCGGTTAAAGCCGCTGGCCCACAAAGCACTAGACTAACGGAACGTGTATCTTCCCCTGTGTGCTGACGCAGACGACCCTTCTGTCGGCCTTCTTCCGCGAGTGGCGCCTTCTCACCACCAAGCACCACGCACGGCGGGCGGCCACCGTGCGCGCCATGCACCCCAGCACCCGCGCCCTCATGACACGTGTGCTGGCCACGTGGTGGGCCCGGCACGCCGGGGACGCGTCAAGCCTCCACGCCCCGGCACAGGGCCGCCCGCAATCCCTGCTGCCATCCCGACCCAGCAGCCAGCTGCCATCCGGAACCTCTCTGTCCCCTGTCACCTCTGCTGAACAGCAGCAATACGCCTATGCGCAGCAGCTGCTCCTGCTGGGCACAGACGGTCAGCAGGATGGACAGCAGGAGCTCAGCGTCGAGGCGGCAGCAGCAGCAGCTGCAGCTCGCTCTCAGCCAGGCATGCAGCGCCAGACGACCGCCTCCTGCCAGCCCATGCGCCGCCCGGCACCTGCACCTGGCCCCATGCCCCCGTCCGCCGCGCACGAGCCGCCCACAGCCGCAAGCGCCTCCACAGTCGCCGCCAGCGCCCCCGTATCCCACGGAGGCGCCGCCCCCGTCCCCGAAACGCACGTGTCCGCCATCTCATCCCCCACATCCCCCTTGGTGAACCCCGACCAGCGCCCGGTGCCCGCCTCCCACCTTTCCACCACCTCCCGTAGCGAGGGCGGCGGCGCGCCTCCCGCCTCCTCCACGGCCCCCATCCCCATGCCCCCGTCCCCCACCACTCCCCAAGCCCCCGCCAACACCCCCTCTCGGGGTTCTGCTGGAGGCAACGCCGCAGGCCGCTCCTACCGCGACGCCCTGGCTGCTGGCATCGCCAACATCGCAGCCCTCGCCACCCGCTCCCGCTCCCCCTCCCCCCAGCCCCTCTCCCCCGCCCTGTCCCCACGCGCCAGCAGCACCGGCCGAGCTCGCACCTCCGACCCCGTTACTACCACGACCACCGCCCACGGCTCCAGCCGTGGTTCCACGCCCTCCCGCCGGGCTGCTGCATCTTCCTCTGGCATATCTGCGCCCTTTATCCCGGCCAACACGGCAGTCATCGGCGCCTGTGGGTCTCCCATGCTGCTTGAGATGGCCCCCGGGCGCAGTGGCGAGGGCATGCCCATCACCCCCGTGGGCCTGCCAGAGCTCCTGGACGGGTCCGAGATTGAGCAGGAGGAGCCTGCAAGTGAGTCCCAGCCCCAGGCACCGGTGCAGGTGGTGGAGGAGGAGCAGCAGGCGGTTCCGGAGCGGGCTGCTCGTAGCGGTGAGAGCGGGCTGCTGCAGGTCTCCTCGTTTGCGTTCGACGTGCCGAGGGCGGCCGCGGCACTGGCAGAAGTGGCGATCGCGCCGCGGCTGTCTGGGTCTATGTCCAGTGTGGTTACGGACGCCGGTGTGGCGGCTGGCAACGGCCTGGGGCGGTGGCTGGCGGGCGAGGTGCTGCGGCAGTGGCGGCAGCTGGCGGCGGGCGGGCGGGCGCTGCAGAAGGCGCTGCAGGAGGTGGAGGTGGAGGTGGTGGCGGAGCGGCGGCAGCGCGTTGCCAGGGCGGTGATGCGGGGGTGGAGGGCGCAGGTGGAGGCGGCACAGCAGCTGGCGGCGGTGGCGGCTGCGGTGGGGGACAGGGCAGTGGCGCGGGCGCACGGGCGCCTGCAGCTCGAGGTACGTAGCTTGCGCGGCGCGCGCACTGCCGGGGCGCCTCGGCTTGTGTTTTTCGTCTGGTGTACATTGCCGGGGAGCACTTGTCGTGGAAGGTGCTGCATGCAGGGATGCAAGTGCGGCGGTGGTGTGAGCCTGAAGACATGTTTGGGGTTGCAACTGCAAACCGCCCACCACCACGTCTGACATGAAGGTACCGTACTCTGCAGGTTCTCGCCGCGTGGCACTTCACGGCTGCCCGCCGTGTGCAGACTCGCGCGCTGCTGTCGCGCCACGCGGCCCGGCAGGGCTCGCTGCTGGCCCGCTGTGCGCTGCAGGGCTGGCACGACGCCGCGGCACACAGCCGGGCGGTGGACAGGCTGGTCGGTCGGCTGCTCAAGTGAGTGCCACACCATGTGCACGGCTGTCCGCTCCTCTTTCAAGCGGACGGGCTTTCCACCATCACTCTAACACTGTACCTGTGGCACGAGGCGTGCTGGGCATATGAGTGCAGCGGCCTCAACATGACCGCCTGATTCACCTGCTTAAGTGAGTGCAGCCGCCTGAACATGACCGCCTGATCGCCCCACGCAAGCCGAACAGGAGACCGCCAGGCTCTCCGCCACGGTCCTCGCTCCGTACCTGCCGACATAGTACTCGGGCCAGTGCCTTCATGACATGCATGCCCCTGACTGTCGCTGCCTTCATGTCATGCTGCAGGCGCCACGAGGCAGGGCTGTGCGCCCGGGTGCTGTCCGCCTGGCGCGACGAGGCCGCAGAGGGCGCCGCCCGCCGCTCCGCCGCCGCCTCCCTGGCCCTGGGCCGTGACAGGGAGCTGCTGGCGTGCGCCATGCACGGCTGGTGCGGCGCGGCGGCGGTGCGGAGGGAGCGCGTGGCGCGCGGCTGCCGGGCGCAGCGGCAGGTGGCGCGGCGGCGGCTGCAGGGCGCCTTCAGCCGCTGGCGCTATGCCACCGCGGCGGCGGCGGAGCGGGCGGCGCTGGCGGAGAGGGCCCGCCGCGCGGCGGCGCTGAGGGCGGCGTTTGGGGGCTGGCTGAAGGCGGCGGCAGGTGGGAACATGGAAACGCAGGACGCCCAGGCCCTGGCACTCGTCACTAGTACAAGCTATTGCCATGCTCCTTGTTTGCGTTCTGTGGCATGATGAGGCAACCGGTGTGAGTGTGAGGCTCAGGTGTTTGCGCCGCTTTCCCGCTGCTGCAGGGCCGTACGTTCGCGGTGGCGGTGCGGTGGACCCCGAGGCGGCGTTGGCCCGCGCTGCCGCCTGGCACAGCCGCCGCCTGGCTCGCAGCTGCCTGGCGGCCCTGGCCCAGCACTGCAGGTGCGGCCGCAAATCAAATGGAGTACAACATTAACTCGTTGTCTATGGCATCACGCTAGCTGTACCGGCGATTGTGGGGTAGGAACAACGCGGTTACCCGTGTCCTTGTTTGTTTGCTGTCCTTCGCAGTGACATGCGGCTGCTGCGTGAGCACGCCGCGGCCCTGGGGCACGGCTGCGACCTGCGGCTTGCGGCGGAGGCGCTGGCGGGCTGGCGGGCGGCGGCGGTGGTGGCCCGGCAGGCCAAGGTGGCAGTCGCCAAGCTGCTGGCGAGGTGAGTTTGCAGACCAATCCATATCCAGAGGTTGGCAGTGGCCTTGCTTGTGTCCAAGAGCTCCGTTGGTTAAGACCAGGCGCCATTTAGGAGAGCGCCTCCTTCGCCTATCGCCCCCTCTGTAGGTCGTCACGCCGCCAGCTTCACGCCTCATTTAGCGCATGGCTCCGCGAGACGCAGGCGGCCCGCGGCGCCCGCGCTGCTGCCGAGGCGCTGGGCGGCCTGCGCGACGGGGCGCTGCTGGCGGAGGCGCTGGCCGGCTGGCAGGAGGCGGTCGTCGCCCGCAAGGCGGCCCGCGGGGCCCTGGACGCCAAGCGCAGAAAGCTGGACCGCGGCCGACTGGCACGGGTGGGTATGGCACCAAGCTGCCCAAGTATCGTACTACAACGTGTGCACACTTGTCAGGATTCGCTCGGACTTGGGAAGGGTGGGTGCCCCACCAGGCTAAGCAAAGTACCATGCTCAGAACTGTACACGTTTGTCAGGACTTGCACGGACTCGGAACTGACTGCTTGGTGCGCTGCTGTTGCGTGCTCCCCTGTTTACAGGCCTTCGCCGCGTGGCAGGAGGGCGTTGCCCGCCTCCGCGGCGCCAAGCGCTTCCAGCAGCACGCTGCCCGCAGGGTGCAGGCCGTGCTCCTGCGCTACGCCTTCGCCTCCTGGGCAGCCCACGCGGCGGACCTCCGCACCGCCCGCGCCGCCGCCGAGGCCATGCACACCTCCTCCTCCCGCGCCCTACTACACGACGCCTTCCACTCCTGGCGGGCCCTGCGCCAGACGTTGGCATCCGCCCGCTCCAAGGCTGCCTCCTGGGCGGCCATCCAGGACGTCAAGCAGCTGCGTGGGGCATGGGAGGGCTGGCTGGCGCGCGTGGACCGGGCTCGTGAGCTTGCCCGGGCGGCGCAGGCGATGTGCGACAGGCGCGAGCGGGGGGTGCTGCCGGCCGTGCTGCGCGCGTGGGCGGCGGCGGCGGGCGGCGGCATGGCGCGCACACGGCGGCTGCAGCGCTCTGCGCTGGCGCACCTGGTGCTGAGGAGGTGCCTGGCAACGCAGCGGAGGTTCTTCAAGGTGGGACACGAACCTCACACTCATCTACCGGCTACCCTGCGCACCCTTCGACAGCAGAAGGCTTTCCCCGTGCCGGCGTTGATGGGTTGTGTTCTTCTTCAGTGCAAAGATGCTGGAAGATAGGGGAAGGGATTCACTTGGTGGTGCGTCCTAAAAGAAGCTGTGGGGTCGCCTATCATGTACTGACGGGCTGTTTGTGCAGTGTTGGAGCTGGATGGGAAGAAAGGGAGTGTATACATCGCGGCGGGCCCTAAAAGGAGTTGTGTGTTGTGCTTGTGTGCAGGCGTGGCGCGACGTTGCGGTGGAGGCGCGCGTGCGCAAGGACGAGCTGCGGCGGTGCATCAAGCGCAAGAAGCTGGCCTTCACGCTGTTCAAGCAGTGGTACTGGGAGGCCTTCGACTCGGACGTGCAGGTGGGCGTCAGGGGGTACGGCATTTCGCATTCTTCCCCTGCCCCCTCGCTTGCTCCAGCCCTGTGCAGACCCCATCCCCCATCGCTCCTACCCCACACGGCTCGCCTTTTTTGTGGCTCAGAGTGCTCCATTTCAAGAACGACGTTATACCTGTTGCGGGTCTGAACGCCCCTGTCCGCCCCTGAACGCCATTTCTTTGCAACGCCGCCCTCTCGTTCCCCCACAGGCCACCATCCGCCGCATGTTCCACACCACGGACCCAGCGGCCCACAGCCCACAGCCCTCGCACCGCTACCCACACGTCTCCACGGCAGCAGACGGTGGCATTGCGCCCTACGGCGCGCACCAGCACCACCCCGCTGCCGGGCGCACGGGCCTGGGCGTCTGGCGCGCCGCAGACCCCCCTGGCGACGGCCCCCTGCCGCCGTACATCCCTGGGGCGGACCCTGTTACCATGAGGTAGGATGCAGCACTGTGCTGCCAACGCGCCTAGACCGTGCATTGAAAGCGATCAGCTACCTGCCTGGCGCTTGCCCTGACCGTCCCTGACTCGAACTCTGTTTGCGCTGTGCCCTAAAAATGCAATTCCTTCCCCTTCCAACCCCTTCTGCAGCGTCCCTGGGCCACACGAGGCGCTCTACGCGCTGCACCAGCAGCAGCAGGCACTGCAGCAGCGCGCCGCCGGCGTCCTGCCCACCGCCGCCGCCGTCGCCGCCGCCGCCGGCCAGGCCGCCGGCACGGTGCGCATGCTGGCACCCAGCTTCGACGCCCTCGCATCCCACGCCGCAGCCCCAGCCAGCGGCGTTTCCGCCGCCGCCGCCGCTGCCCCCAGCGGCGCCGTGCCGGCCGGCGGCCGCCTCCGCAAGCTGGCCCCCGGCACCACCCCGCACCAGCCCCCCGCCGCCGCCCGCGGCCACACCATCCCCATCACCCTGCACTCCGACTCCTCCGACTCCGAGGGTGACGGCGAGATCTCCCCTGCCAAGCCTGCCGCTGGCGTCGCCGCCGGCAAGCTCCCTGCCGGCCGCGTGCAGGCAGCCACCGCCGCCAGCCGCTTCGACAGCGCCGCATCCTTCCGCGCCTGGGCAGGCCCCGCCAAGCCCGCCGCGGCAGTCCTCGGCTCGCCCCCCGCCTCCACCCGCCCCCGCACCGTGGGCCTGCCGCTCACCGCCGCTGCCGTCGCCGCCGCGGCCTCCCAGCCTCCCACCGGGAAGCGCGCTGCCGCCGCCGCCGCGCCTCCCCCCGCCGTCGGCCCTGCGTCGCCTGTGGACGGCAGCGGCCCCAGCCCCAGCCGCAGCGGCGCCAGCATCGAGGCAGTGACGGCCATGAACGTGGCACTGGTCAACGTGGCAAGCCAGCTGACGGAGGTGTCACGTGCCAGCCTGGAGCTGGCGGCGGAGGTGGTGGCGGGCGGCGGAGGGCCGGGCGGCAGCCCGTACCACCCCCACCGCGGCGTGCGCGACAACAGCAGCGTGGGCAGCGGCGTGTCGCACCAGTCGCACAGCTACCTGCCGCATGGGTACGCCGCCATGGACGGCACCTACGGCCGTGTCTCGGGCGTGCTGGGGCATAACGCTATCAACCAGCGGCAGCAGCAGCAGCGTCGCAGCGGTACGACGCTAAGCAGCGTCGACAGCCCCGGCGGCGAGGCGGCGCCGCCAGCCCGCGCGCTGTCGCCGTTCCGCGTCGCCTACGGGGCCGGCCGGGAGGGGGAGCGCGAGGGCAACGCAGCAGCAGCTGCGGGTGCGGGTGCGGCCGCAGCTGGCCGGGCGGGTGCGGGTGCGGGAGGTCTGCCCAGCTGGAGGCAGGTGGCGGTCAACCAGCTGTACGGCGCCAGCGGCGAGGAGCTGTACGACGAGGATGACGTGATGGAAGCCCTGGAGGCGGGCGGGCCGGCACGTGGCTCGGGGCTGGTGGCGGCGGTCTACGCCCCGGCGGCGGAGGATGCGGGGGAGCGGCGCGCGAGCGGTGTGGAGGAGGATGTTGGCGAGGCTGGGAGCGGGTCGGATGTGAGTGTGGGTGTGCGGGGGGGGACTGGAAGCGGCCGGGCCAGCGGGAGTGGCAGTGGGGTCAGCCTCGGGGATGGGATCGGGCCCGGGGCGATGGTGGCAGTGGGGACGGCGGCGGCAGCGTGGTCTGCGCAGGTGGGCGGTGGTGGGCGCGGCTACACCACCAGCTACAAGAACCGGGTGTTTGCTGCAGGGGAGTCGGCGGATGGGGCGCAGGACGGGGCTTCCGAGGACGCGCTGTGAGCGTCTTGATTCGGGGGTGACCAGCGAAGCCTCACAGTGCCGGTGTATCGAATTTGTCGCATTGGGGAGTGAGTTTTATTCCGGGCAGTAGTGATGCATGTGATTACGGGCTGCAACTTTAGTCGCGCGATTAGGTGTAAAGCGTGGCAGAGTGAAGCAGTGGCGCAAAGAGGACCAGCGCTTGCTGCTGAGGCCACGGAATACTGCTTGTGCATGCTTTACTAATGTCTGGCGGTGGAGGCACGAAACCCGGATGTGTCGACCTGCAAGTGCGTGCGCAACGCCGTCTCTTGGACCGTACCATCTCGTTGGGACCGGGAAAGGTTACCGGTACCTTACTGGAAAGGTGGAGTGGATACGGCATACGGCAGTTGGTGATGACTGAAATGACGTTCGGAGCGACTCCTTTCGAGTGACGCTGATACGGGATAGCATGGTGCTATTGACGAGCAGCTGGTATCTGTTATCTGGATTCTGGTGTTATGCCAGCTATGCCGAGGCACACCCGCTTGACAAAGAAGTGCTATGTAGTAACCCCTCAGACCAGGGTCTATGTCCGTATCCCTGGTACCTAGTTTGGTACATTCCTGAAGATGTTGGAGAAGCGGGCACTGTGTGCGGTCAACTCGCATGCCTGTGTCTATCCGGCTGTGTTGCTGTAAATGGTGCTATGCCAGCCGTCACTATCATGCTCAAGATCCCAATGCCTGGGCATGCTTCGGTTCGAAGGGACAAGGGAGGCAGGTGACATGGAACGAAACCGCTTCAGGGGACGAATCGTCCACTTGCATATGGCGAAAATGATAAATAAGGGCGAGGCAAAGAAGAGCAATGCTGCTAAAGAAATCAGGGAAATCCACAACCTGAATACACACGCTCACCAATCAGGCTCCTGCACACCGTCGAGACAACAAGGAAAAAGCAGCAGCTCACCCAGCCCAGCCCAGGATAGCAGCAACGGTAACTCGAAGACCCGTAGCCCCCGGAGGTCATCCAACATCCACACATAGATAATGCTCATTGATGTGCTCCTTTTCGGTGTCCATGCAGCGCAGCCTCCAGAGTCAGGGCAGGGCCCCCGAGAAACGAAAGGCCAGGTAGAGCCAGTGCGACCAACTGCACGAGAAACAGCAGCCGCAGGGCCCTTAGCCACAAGTACACTGTCAGAACTACTGCTATCCATTCCTAGACTACATGCGCAGCAGAAACCAACAGCCGTGGCGGCAAGATCCACGCATGCGCCCGGCTGCCCAGCCGCTCGTGCGTCGTTACCTGATAGCTAGCCGTCAATCCTTAATACACGAAGTGCACACCCGGTCATCACACCTGGTCCAAGGTCCACGTTAGGGTGTCCGCCCTAGTACAGCACATACAAGCCGTGACGGGTGCTCATGCCAGCAATCCAAAGCAAGCATGCCTAGCCGCCTGGGCTGGTCGTCTTCGCTTCGTGCATCGCAACTGCGATTGCGTCCCGCATGCATGATACACACCGCTGCACACACAGTCACCACTCGCCCCAGCCCCAGCAACAGCAACCAAGCGCCCCCAATCTCCAGTCCCCCAAAGCCGCCCCGTTGCCACCTTACGCTATTGCGCCCACATGCCAAGGCCCCTGCAAACCTGTGACACCAGCAGGTCAACTCCGCAACCGCCAACGCCGGTAACGGTCACCAACCGCCAACGCCGGTAACGGTCACCAACCGCCAATCACCAACACAGCCCCACCGGCGCGCTCTCCTACCACTACAACAACTTCGCTCACAGCACTCTCCTCTCGAAGCTCTCAGCTATAGAATACATTCGTTCGTGATGTCAGCAGGGCAGGCACTTCGCCGCACGCCGTGCACAGGCAACCCCATTGCTCCGTGCGTGAACCAACGGCACTGCGGCTACACACCAACGGGCCCTCCAGAGCACGAACCGCACCCCTGATTCCAGGGTTCCCTGGTCACAGCAACTCACAGCCCCTGTCTTTTGTGCAGCTTGGATCAGTGCAACAAAGACGCCGTTTGCACTGCCGCAGGAGACCGAGTATGACCTTGACCTAGGCCAAGGCGGCCCTCCCACACCAACGCGTTTTACGCGTCCCGACACCAATAAACAGCGGCGCTTGGTGCGGTACTGCTAGTGCGTGATGCCAACGCGGTCATCGTACGGTACTAGGCCACCATCCCTAACCACGCCCCCAACCAAACCGGCGGCAGGGAAAATTGCCGGTGGTTGGCTCCCGCTGAGCAGCGCGTCAGCCGACTAGGGCTGCACATCCAGCCCGCGCATCGGTCAGCCTATGCAACGTCATACTAAACCCTCAGCAGGTCCCCTGTAGGGCACCTCCTGCACCCGACACCAAGCGTCCCGAGCGTCCCAAGCTCTGCATAGAGGAAACACACGTAGCCCGGCATTCCCCGCTGCGCCCCACAAGGCTGCGACCGTCCGTCCGTTGGTACGCAAACACACCCTCACGTCCCCAAACCCGAGCCCCTGGTCACTGAGCCCCTTCACACCATCCGCATGGATGGCTGGCACCCGACCCACGCTCGCTCGCAACTCCGACAGCTCAACATCTCCAGCAACCAACACGACCGCCCGCCCGCAGTGCGCACCTCCCAGTACTCCAGCAGGCTCCCACTGATGCGCACGGAGTGCAGCAGCCCCCACATCCACCAGGCCTGACGCTCGTACTGTCGTACACCTTGAGAGTAGCAAGGCGTAGCCGTAGCCGATCCTAAGGCCGTGCTTGGCCGTCGCACGCGTGCGGTCGTATGGCCACACGGACGCGTTCGCCAACGCTGGGGTCTTGGCTGCGGGCCATCCTGGACAATCGCACTACGGCTGTGGCTGGCGTGCACGTGCATTAGCACACGTGCACGCCCAAGCCGGAGGCCCGTTGCGGGCCAACGCATCAAGGCTGAGGCTGCTTAGGCCGACGCCGTTGCCTTGGCTGCGGCCAGGCGCGCCTCCAGCTCCCGCTCCAGCCTGTCAAGCTCCTCCTTGCCGCCGGGGACAGCCTCCAGCTCCTGTGCACGTGCAAAACATAGGTGGCAGGGCGCAAGTGCGTTTTGAGGCTGTTTTCGTCTCTCAAGGCACTTCCACTACACCGGCAAAACATGCGGATGGCACAGCTGCTGATGACTTGCAAAACCGCACAACCCGTGCGTGTCACAACCACGCCAAGAAACAGGCATTGAGCAACAACCAATTTCGCACCCCAGTGAGCCCCGCCAGACTGCCCTGGGAAAAGCAAGCCCCATGCCCCGGCCGCCCGCACCTGTGGCCCTAGGAACATGCCCAACGGCACGTCGCGTAACCCAACACCTAACCTCCAAACCCAAACAGAGCCCCGCCGCCCGCTCAGGGGCACCGCGTGCCTGCCCGCTCGCGCCCTCACCTGCGGCCCCAGGCTACATAAACAGCAATCCTCCGCCTGCCCTGCCCTCACCTGCGGCCCTAGGAACGCGCAGCCCCACATTCCCGGCCCCTTATCCGTCCGGCCCAACCGCCCAACCGCCCCGGACCACAGCAACCCCATGCCCCGCCCGCTGCCTCACCTGCGGCCCCAGGAACATGCCGAACGGCACGCCTCCAAACTTGTTGCTGTGGTGCACCTGTGGTGCGCCAAACAACACATTCTGTTAGCAAAACAAGTAGGTGTTACCGTTCACAACTTGTAATCCAGTGGCAGTAATGCTGCTGTTGCCTTTGCTTTATCAAGTTCTCTTCAACGCACCTGGTGCGCGAGCATGATGCGCTTCATGGCCGGCAGGTCGGCGATGGGGCCCACGGGGAAGCGTTTGTGCACCAGGCCGTCGTGGAAGAACATGTAGCAGATGCCGAAAAGCGTAATGCCCAGGCCGGCTCCGAAGCACACGCCGCCGATGACGTGGGGCGTGAGGAAGCCGTAGGCGCACAGGGCCATGGCGGGGATGGCGTTGGCCACCGCGTAGATGTCGTTCAGCTGGGAAGGAAGGAAGGAAGGCAGGAGGTTTAGTACACAACCACGGGCAAGGTGCACGCTAGTACACGCGATGAGCGAACGGGTGGCAACGAGGTTCAGGCCAGTTCAGGCAGGCCGGCAAGTTGGGAGGGCGGCCGGGCGTATGGTGCAGCGAGGTGCGCGTGTAGGGGGGTCGGAGGTCGGGCTGCGCTGGGTTGCTTGCTTACCTCAAAGGGTCCGGTGCGCGGCTCGTGGTGCGACTTGTGCAGCGCCCAGCCGGGCTCGAAGTCATGCCACAGCACCTTGTGCGCGAAGCGGGCGTACATCTCCATGCCGAACTGCGGTACAGCCACAACACAACACCACTTGGTAAGCACGGCTGGCGCCCTTGTTCAACGTCAGGCCTTACGCCGTCACCTACAGCACAACGCCCGCACGGCCCCCAAGCTGCCATCACCGAGCTGAGGCATAGGGCACGAGGTCTGCCGTACAAGGGTCGAGCTGTGTGCTACAAGCTGGTCCCAGAACCTAATTCACCACGCACATGAACACCAACAACCGAAACATGGGATTGGGGCGGCGTTTGAAACACGTGCACTTGTGCAGTAATGGGAGCCGTAACAAAAGAACAGCTGGCCCCACACCCTAACCCACCATGCCTCCGAACACCAGCAGCAGCGTGGCGGCCATCTCGTCCCACGGGAAGTCGCCCTCCTCCTCCAGGTGCCACTCGAAGCGGAGATAGGTAGCCACAATGGCGATGAAGATGAACAGCGCGGTGGCGGCGATAGCAGAGACCTTATATGTCATGGCCTCCCTGGAAAGGCACAGAGATAACAGGTTTACTAGTGCGCAGGAACCTAGTGTAGTGAGTGCGAAAGCAAGGGCTAGATGCGTCGGTGTAGGACGCGCGCCAGGGCGGTCTAGTGGTGACATGACTGCCCTGACGTTGGATAGCGTCTGAGGGGGCCCTCCCCTGCTACCACCACGGTCAAAACGCACCTGGCGCGCTGCTTCTTCCGCTCGATGCGCATCAGTTCAAATTCTGAAAGCTGGCGCTCCGCTGGCTGCTCCGGCTGCGGCTGAGCAATCGCCTGCGCGACCGCAGGAGCAATCGCCGGCCACAGGCGCAGGCCACACGAACGAGCGGCGGAGAAGGATGGTCAGCGCAAGGCGATAAACACAATGCGACATTGTGATTACGAAACGCTGTATTAGTTAATGTAAGTGGTGGTTGGTACGCTCGGGGTACGCAGTAGGTGCCTACCACAAGCTGCAACGATGCAAGCGACAGGCCGCGCCCTGGCACAGCCAGAGTAAATCTAGGCAATTCAATTGCTCGAATGAACATGTTTGCAACCGGAAGAGTACATGCTCCGGGGCTGTCACCTTCCAGGGCCCCTGAAAGCGCCAATCAGCGGCCTACCTGCACAACGCTGGTGTCCACGAGCGGCTCTGACGCAGACAGCGGGCTGAGACGCATTTGACGTAAAAGCCCATGGCCAGGAACGACAGCCACCCGCGACGGCAAAGCCAGCGAAGAGGACCGAGTGGAGCCCAGGGCGACGCGCCCGTTACGCTGTGCAAGAAGCATGATTGCTAGTGCAGGTCCCGCCCGGAAGTCCAAGTGAATGACAGTAAGGCGCTCCGAGCAAAGTCGCTGGAGCTGCGCTGCACTGTCACTGTAAAACGTCCTATCGATCCTATCGCGGACTGTTCTGCTCGGTTGGACCTTTAGCCGGCGCGGGCAAGTATTAAACCCTAGAGCCTGGTGAGACCACACTATAACGGTATGGTACTGAGGCCAGTACCACTCGTCCTGGTGCACGACCTGGGGACAAAATTACAGTCGTACGGCTGGAGATCCCCTGGCTCCAACTGCTGGCACGCGACTATCCAAATAGACCTTTAGCATCCTACTAATAGGCCTGGTTATGCCTAGCGGGTGCTCGCAGGTAAGCCTTCCAGAAAAAGCGCACAAGTCCCGGCACGTCCCCGACACGGTCTTAACCTACGCGTCCTCAGCCGCAAGTCCGATGGTTGTACAGTGCACTAGTATGATATTTGACTTCATTGCATATGTTATACTGATATTGGTAGGCCATATCATGCACCATGACTGGGGGGCTGTCCTTGACAGTTGGAACAGCCCATGGGTTGACGCGGGCAGCCGCTCGGTAGCCATGGCGGCACGTGATGGCTTTGACCACGGGGCTCAAGGCTTCTGCGCATCCAGCACACCTCAAGCTGTCACTATCAGAGGCATGAGGATAACGGTTCAGTGGAATCTACTGGACTCAAACGCAGCCCTGGCTTGTCGTGGTTATGCTCAGGAGCACGCTGGGCCTAGGGCCGTCTGCGCCTGGTGCAGCACCAATGCCTGGCAATGAGCGGCGCCCAGCACTAATATGAAATGCGTATGGTGTAACCAACGGTCTCCTGCACTTATTCGTGGGTTGCGGCCAGTGTATGATATCTTGGACAAGTGGACTGGCAAGAAGGGAATGGCACCTTGCTGCAGCCTGATCAAGGGCCTGTGCTCTGTAATGGCTGTCTGCCACATACAGGCTTGCAGAAGCGGTCTATTTGCGTGCTGTGGGCCGTGTATGCTATTGCTGGACTGCCTCGTGTCCCTTGGCTGTCCACCTCAGTGATGGCCGGTTGACCAGGGGGCGTGCGGCCCTGATCAAGCGCAGGTGTGCAGTACGATTGGCACTTGCAGCCGTTAGCTTGGCCTCGGCGTAAACTTGCCGCAAAACCTTACGAGCTTCTCGCAAACTAATTGCGCCTTTGTACTTGCCTCGGCCTTCTACGCCGGTCTAGCCTGCCCAACAATAGGAAGCATGTCCATGTTTAGCAGTGGCACTGAGCCACGAACACCTGGCATAAAAAGCAGAGCTGTGCGAATCCCTGTAGCCACCAAGAGCCCAGTAAAATGTGCAGAGCGCTCCATCGCGAGCATCGACGCCCCGGTCAACGTTGTTAACCGTGCTGCGGTATGTGCTGCGTAAAAGCTGAAAACGTATGGGCGGAGCAACCCCAATATAACTCACAACTTATTTATGCAGCGTACTGTAGCGCCCGCGCCGCAGTCAACGTCGACTGCGCTCAGCCGAGGAGCCAGTCGCGTTCGGGTACCCGACGCCCAGCCACGCTTCCAGAAGGCTTCCAGAGCATGCGGCCTGACAACCTCCCGTCAGCATTGCGAAGCTTCACGCATATGCAACTTGGAACGTACGCACAGCAGCAGCAGTACCTCCACAAGCAGCAGCAGTGGCACCAGGACAGCCGCGAGCAACGGCACTGTCGCCAACATGTTGTCCTACTGCACCCCTGTGCGTGAGCGGCAGGTGGGTAAAGGCTCGCGCTGCGGCATGGGCCCTCAGGACCCTGCCTCGTGTTGAGAGCCCCTTGTGATATGTAGTAGCCCTCTCAAACGAGCATATTCACAAGGGTTCTGCCTGATATCCGTGGGTACGTCCACCGTGCCCATAACCGTACTTGTTCGTGGCCCTGTGTTGGCAATGTCACCGTACGGCCATGGGTTCCATGGCACGGACACCATCGGCCCAGCCCCCAACCTTGCCTGATAACCCACAGGGCGCATCGCACTCCTCCGAGGTGGACTCTTTATGCAGCGCCTTCCGCTCCAAAACCGCAATACGCGTGCCGCGGGAGCCGGGGAGGGTCGAACCCACAGCCGGCTTGGCAACAGGTGCGCTTGCGAAGCACGAACACAGGGCCGCAGCACCGGCGCTGCATTTAGTGGTTAGTACCTTTGTGTGGTACTGCGCTGGAGCAACCTGGAGGGCTGAGTGCCAGTCACCGCATGCAGTAGTGCCGCCGAGTACCAAAACGCCGTAGGCCATCCACGCTGGCCGGTCGAGGAATTGCAGGAACAACTACGTGAGCTGGTCTTACCGCATAAACATCCACTTTTCTGCCCGCCACCACACCACCACCAGGCGTGCTCAAGGCCTCATTGAGGAGAGTGGAGTTTTGCTCTGCTGCGAAGTAAGGCGCGTGTCATGAGCGCCCGGCAGAGGCCCGTTCCAGCTTGCAGCCATCACGCACGTCCAAATTGCATCCTGCCATGAACCCACTGCTTCCCCAATCGGTACAACGTAGCACTCCTTACCTTGTACCTCAAAATTTGTCACCGTACAACAGCGTCTCGCCTGCCAGGACCTTTTCCCAGACTTACACCTGCTGCAGTAACTGTGGCTCGGGTTGGCGCCCACACGGACAACGGAGTACGAACCGTTCGCCGTATCCCACGCCCACATTCCAGACCTGCCTTCTTTTACTCTTTGTCAACCCCGCACTGTATGACAGCCTGGTCCACATGAACGCACAGGCCTACGGTGTCACGGGAGGTCCGGAACCTGGGTGTGGAGCTGGAGCCCCTGGGCTGGCCCAGGGCCGCCGCTGCTGCCCCATGCGCCAACACCGCTAACCCACATCGCAGCGTCAGCAGCAGGAGCAGCTGCAGCAGCGTACCGCCGGCCACCAGCACAGGACACGTGGCATGCTCCCCCTGCGGCGACACGTCGTTCAGCATTAGGAGCACACTGCGCGCAGGGTCGCCGGGGAGGGCCAGTCCCACAGCAACCGCATGCAGCGGTGACACCGTGGCATGCAGCGACAGCGGCACTGTAGCAAAAGGAGCAGGAGCTGCAGCAGCAGCGGCAGTACCCAGCTTCACCTTCACGTCATCACGCGCCCCGTCCAGCACGCCCCCGCAGCCGTCCGCGGTGGCAGCAGCACCTTCGGCCGCGGCAGGCCCTGCCGTGCGGGCAGCGCTTGGCGCTGCGGCTGCACCGAGCAGCATGGCGGCTCCTCCCGGCAGCATGCAGGCGCTGGGGGTGGTGCGCGCCCCTCGCAGCGCGCGCAAGGAGCTGGGCAGTGACGTGGTGGGTACATAAGGACAATAGATTTGATGTGTTGTTTGCGTCAGGCCGGATGGCGGGGCGCTGCGGGATGCATGGCACGGGCTGGCACGGGGGCTGGGGGCAGGGGCACCTGCCACGTGGCAACGGCAGGGCGTTGAGGTCCACTGCCTCATGCATGTGGTGACTTGTCATTGAGTGTTTACCAGCAGTGCGCGTGTGAAACCCTGGCGGCCTTGCCCACCAAGGGCCCAAGCTCTGGGGAGCTCGGCTATGCTCCCCCTTGAGGCATGGCCGCTTGCCCTGGCTGGTGCTTGCAACCGCATGCAGCTAGCTGCCCCACGTCGCCACGTGTGACCCGAAGGCCTGAGCTGCCCACTGCCCCTGACAGGTCCTGACCCCGGTACGACGCTCGGCCCGCAACGCCGCCAGCCGCCCCGTCACGCCCGTGGCAGATATGCTACAGGTGGGGTGGGCGGGAGTAAGGCACGAAGCGAGAGTGGTGGGAAATCCCGTGTCCTTGATGGCTGGGACCAGCCCTGTTTCCCGGTTGGGACGGGGCTGGGGTCTGGAAGGGGACCAACTCTGCAAAACCATACATATGAAGCAAGGACAGCGGGTAAGGGGTGCCTGGGTGTCAGCGTTGAATGAAAGGGCATGGGGTCGTCAGACGGGCGCGGATTAATGGGCGGGGAGGGCGGAGCGGCTGGGGGCGGGCGGATGGACAGCAGGGGGTTGCAACCTGGCAGTGAGGTCGGGGAGTACTAAAGGTGGTGTAGGGTTGTGTGGTGCAAAGCGAGCAAGGGATCGGTGAGGAGAGGCGAGGGGATAAGACAAAGAGGGAAGCGGAGAGGAGAGGGAGTGCCGGAAGGCGGGGTTACACGTAAGGGGCGGTGTGTCACAGGTCATCTGTCTAGTGTACGTCAGGGTTGCCAGTTGTCCTTCACGTACTGGCCTGCACAAACGGCCAGCCCTTTTATGACCTCTCACGCCGCTCTTGGCTACCACAGTACCATCAAGCCCGTGCGTGATCCCCGCACACCACTGTAACTCACGCGTTCTCCTGGCCGGCCCCCACACGCAGGCCTCCAGCTACTGACACATGCCGATGCATGGCCACCGGCCCTGGCTGATGCATACGTCTACAATTCAGTCCGCACACCACTGTTAGCTCGTGCATCCGCATGCTCTGGTCCCCACACGCAGGCCCTCAACTACTGCTAGGCGAGCGTGCACTGCACGCCGCTGCTTGATTGCAAACTCACCGAGTGCGTTCGCCTGTTCGGCCCCCCACACGCAGGCCACCAACTACTGCTACACATTGATGCTTTAGTTGTTATATATTATATACAACATTAATTAATAACGTAAAGTCTTCTTGTGAACTCGTGCATCCGCCCCACACGCAGGCCACCAACTACTGCTACACGCCCAACGCCTTCCTGCTGCCCGGCAGCGGCACCGCGGGAGACGCCTGACAGCTCAAGCCCTTGGCGCCAGGAGTGCGCCAGGATTGCCCTTCAGGCGCATGTGCCAGCACCTGAACCCCTAGCCAGGGCAGCAGTTGCCTGGCAGCGGCACAGTGGGAGACGCCTGAGCTGCCCGCGCCAGCTGGGGCGTGTCCTTGTGCGTGTGCGGTAGGAGAGCCCCTGCTATGCGGGAGGTCGTGCGCCATCCACGTACGGTAAAAGGCAGCTGCCGTGAGGCCAGTGGTTCACCATGGAAGTATGTGGAGCTGTTGGCGTCCGCCCAGCGATGCTGCTTGGGCCCCACACACCCCGTGGGCATGGTGGCCGGTTGCGTGATTTGGGTCCTGTGCGTCAGTGTGCGGTACTGCGCGCTTGCCTCCCATCCGTTTACTCGTGCGTGACCGGCTGTAACACACTTATCCAAGGATTTCTGCACAAGGAAGGCGCTTTGTGCCGGCTTCACTTTGCGGCGCCATACTGCCATACTGGTTGCAGGAGCTGAGGCGGCCCTAGCTGGTGGGGTTGGTCCCCTGCCCACGCGCCGGGGGCAGCCGGTACCGAGAGCGCAGAGGACCGCGGAATGCAATACTCATTTTATAAATTACATTATTAGCAGCATTGGTATGCGTTCTGTCTGCAAGGCGACAAGGGCTGCAGTGTGTTCTCCTGCATGCGATTACCAATTGCAGAGCCGTTCACCCTGCACCGTCGGATTTGGAGGGTGCTCTTCCCAGACGTGGGCTCACAGGCTCGTGAAGTAGGCATTACACCCTGTCTGTTGTGAATCAAATTACTGTGTTCGGGTCTAGCGACTGTACTCTCGAAACCGCGCGCAACATCTCAGGAGGGGAACGCAATACGCAGCGCAGCGCATACTGCCTGGTTATCGTTTCATTGTCTGTCCTAGACAACGTGATAAGTAGCTGACTGCGCTTGCGCGCGCTCCCTTTTCGACGTCTCAGTTGCAATGCATTTGCTGAACAGCAGCGGGCGAGCGGCGGCGCTGCCGCGGAATCGGTCGGCGAAGCAACGGGTAGCTTTTGCAGCGACACCTCTGCGGGTGAGGCGCTGGATACTCGTTCGCCCGTGGTGTCGCGGCGTGGCATTACCCCGGAAGCCCTTCCCTTCCAGACTGCAAGGACTGGGCAGCGCATGCCTACATGACCGTTTCTTGAATTATTACCTTTGCAAACCTGCGTATTCTGATCACTGGATGTGGCTGGCTTTGACTCGTTGCCAATGGTTTCCTGGCGCTAGGTACCTTCGCGGCCGTCAGTAAGCGCTGCAGCCTTTGTCGCCGCTGCTCCGGCTGTTACACAAGAGCTGTCTGGACTGGGTGGCATTGCCAATACCGGCGATGCCAACGTCCATGGCAGTGCCGGAGCCGTTCAACTGGAGACGCCTGGCCTGAAGAGAGCGACGCAGCTGCGTAACATCATCTTCGTCAGCTCGGAAGTAAGTTTAAGCTTTAAATAGGGCCTTATAACTCACGCTGTGTTGAACATTACGCCGGGGGCGTTCGGTTGGGAAGTCGTCAGCTGTCACAGCTGTCAAAGACCCCCGTCGCATATCTAGCACCTGTTGCCCCAACGCCTGCTCTCCCCGCCCTCAGGCGTCTCATTGCCCACCCTGCACCTCCATGCCTGAGTCCAGTACACATAGCCCGCGTTTTACCCTTCTCGCTTCTCCCCCGTCCCTAGGTGTCCCTCCTTGTCCACCACCGCCGATTGCACACCCACTGCACACTATCAATTCTGCAAACGTGTACTGTTTGTAACTCGCGTCAACCTTTTTGCTCCCTGGCCCTGCCCCCAGGTGTCCCCCTGGTCCAAGACTGGTGGCCTGGCGGACGTGATCGGCTCGCTGCCCTTCGCCCTGGCGGCACGTGGGCACAGGGTTATGGTGGTGGCGCCAAGGTGGGTGTCCCGGTCAACGGTCCAGCGCAGCCTTCTCCCTGTATGTGGATGTTGGTATATCGTTTGGTACATCGTTAGTATTTGGGGCATGGGGGGCTACAGGGTCATGGTGGTGGCGCCAAGGTGGGTGTCCCGTTCACAACAGTTTTTATTCCCTGTATGTGGATGTTGGTATCTCGCTTGCGGCATGGGAGGCCACAGGGTCGTGGTGGTTGCGCCACGGTGGGTGGTGTGGGCGCTCATAGGTTGCACCGTTTCAGCGGCTAGAAACCCTAGTTGTGCATGTCGATACCAGTGCCTCATGCTCGACATGGGGGCCACCGGGGCATAGTAGCGGCGCCTAGGCGGGCGCACGTTGAGAGCTCGCCGGGAGACGCCGTCCCTCCGCGCAGGCATATCCCCTACCACAGCTTCACACATGCCCGCTGTACAAAACGTTATCTCACGCTGTGCAGGTACGCCCCCTACGAGGGTGCCGAGGACACGGGTGTGCGTGTGGAGCTGTTTGGTCACGCCACGGTGGGCTACTTCCACCAGCAGATCAAGGGCGTGGACTTCGTGTTTGTGGACCACCCCTCCTACCCGCGCCCCGGCGGCCTGTACAGCGACGAGCACGGCGTGTACGGCGACAACCAGGTGCGGTACGGCACCGGTGGCGGTTGGCGGTTGGGGCGGTGCCCGGGAAGGCGGTAGTGTCGGGGCTCGGGTCTCGGGGATGAGAGCGATGTGGGAGGCGCGGCTTGACTCGTGACTGGCAACGCGGCCTTTTGGCCTCGTCAGAGGGACAGCCTGTCCGCCGACGTGTGCGGAACTCCGCAGGTGTTCCACCACGCTATTTTCCCGGACCCCAACCGCTACAGAGTGCCCTCGTGCAAGCCCATTACCGGTATCCCCGCCTCTTATCCCATTCCGCAGTTCCGCTTCTCGCTGCCGTCGCTGGCGGCCACGGCCCTGCTGGCCCCACCCTAACCGCGTTCCCGCCCTCTGCTGCCGTCCTGGTGTCCCGTACTGCACTCCTTACGTATTGTGCCTCGTGTCTGCTTCGCAGTTCCGCTTCTCGCTGCTGTCGATGGCCGCCACGGAGGCACCCTTCTTCCTGGAGCTGCCCGTGCCGCCGCAGCAGATGGACCCGCCGCAGCCAACCGTCCCCCAACCGCCAACCGCCGCCGCAACCGGCACCAACGGCTCCAACGGTAATGGAAACGGTAACGGCAACGGCAAGCACGCCGACGTCGCAGCCGCCGTGGAGGCCCTGGAGGCGCAGATCGGCGCCGCCGCTGGCGGCGCTGCCGATGCCGTCGCCGCTGCTGCCGTACAACCGCCGCCGCTGCCGCAGCGGTCCAAGTACGGCGAGGACGTTGTGTTCATCGCCAACGACTGGCACGCGGCGTTGGTTCCGGTGTACCTGGCGGGCAAGTACCGCCCGCACGGGGTGTACAGGGACGCGCGGTGCCTGCTGGCCATCCACAACCTGAGGCACCAGGTGGGTTGATAAAACGGGTATTATCAGGGCGGGTGACGGCGAGTTGAATACTGTGTACTTGTTTTGGGCGAAGGATAGTGGGGTCCGGCTTGAGGGGATGCGGTACGGAGGAAGTACAGCTATGTCAAAGTGTAGGGCCCCGCAGGTGCTGCATTACGGTGTGGCTACAATCCACGGCCGAGGCGCAACATATGCATGCTGGCCCATCTTGACATATGTCTGTCACCCTTCCTCCCCATCCTCCCCATTCGTCCCCAGGGCGTGTTCCCCCCCGGCACCTTCGCCAACCTGGGCCTGCCGCCCCACTGGTACGGCTGCCTGGAGTGGCAGTACCCGCCGCACCAGCGCCAGGGCAGCTGGGCGGAGGAGGGGCGCTCCGTCAACCATCTCAAGGTGTGTATTAGCAAGGCGGCAGCAGCAGGTGGCGTGTGGGCGTAGCATGGCACATGAAGGGGCAGCAGAACGGTATAAGGGTCAGGGTCGACTTTCACGCAGGAAGGCGGCGCCATCAACCACCTCAAGTTGTACATGTGGGCGCAGGCTAAGCCGAGGCGTTGTGTTGCGGGTGGCGTAAGGTTTGTCTCGAGTGTATGCACTGCACGACGTACGGGGACAGCGGGAGTGGAAAGCAGCACGATGGCTTGGCGGTTATGGTCATTATTTCACGGGGGAGGGCCGATCCACCAACCACCTGTACGTGCGCGTCCTGTGCATCCCATTTGCAGGCCGGCCTGACCACCGCCGACCGCATCGTGACGGTGTCTGCGGGCTACGCTGAGGAGATCCGCACCTACCTGGGCGGCTGGGGCATGGAGGGCATCCTCAGCAGCAGGGCGTTCGTGCTTAACGGTGTGGTCAACGGCATCGACACAGAGTGAGTTAAAAGGGTACCGGTATGAACTGGGAACTAAGGGCAGTTGTGGTTTAGTGTGGTTGTCGTGTGCCGGTGCTCAACGGCGTGGTCAACGGCATCGACAAAGAGTGATTTGCGTGTTGCTCAACAGCCGTTTGCCGGCTAAGGCAATGTGCGTAGTGCTGTATGGCTTTGCGAAGGGCCGTTGAACACACCGTTGAGCAAGCCCGTGCTCAACGGGGGTTGTCAACGGCATCGACACAGAGCGAGTTCCAGGAGGCAAGCGTAGGGCCGTTTGGTCCTTCAGGCGTAATCGGAAAATGTGCCACCGGCGTATCGGTGGTCACCTGAGTGACTTTGTGGGGTTCGAATGGTCCAGAGCGTGCGTTTGCAGGTCAAGAGTGGGGGTTTGGAGGCCGGGCTCCCTAGGACGTGACCAGCGGGGTTGACTCGGTTGCAGTGGGGTTATGATTACCGTATAGCTGGTGGGGCGAACGGCGGAGTCAACCTCACGGCAGTGCTGGTGGATGGGGGATGCACAGTGGTCTCAAGACGTCAAGAGGTGTGGTCAACGGGGGATGGGCGCCGTGCCGGCAAGCGAGCCAACTCGTCGTCTTGTACCCGGCGCCTAACACAATAAGGGTAATGACACAGAGTGTCCGTTTCTGTCACTATGCGCCACAGAAACAGCTGCCACGCTGGAGGGGTGCCATCAGCATCCAGTCTCCTCACTGCATTCACCTGACTCAGTTCTCCCTTTCCGCTGTTCCCCACAACAGCGAGTGGAACCCCGCCATCGACCCGCACATCCCGGTCAACTACGACACCACCAACTTCGTGCAGGGCAAGGCGGCGTGCAAGATGGAGCTGCAGGTGTGGGTTAGCGAGCAGCTCTGCAGCATGGAGCTGCAGGTGTGGGTTAGGGGCGTGTGGGTTAGCGAGCAGCTCTGCAGCATGGAGCTGAAGGTGTGGGTAAGGGCGTGTGGGTTAGCTAGTGGTACTGCCCCACCCCCAGCGGGGCCCCGTGTAGGCCCGCACCAGAACGGTAACCCACGACAGCCCGCTTGTGGCATGTTGACTGTTGTGGCCGATCCGGCCAGCACCCAACAGAGACACAGCTATTTGCAACAAGGCATCTTGTGCTGAACCCCTCCCCGCCTGCTTACTACCTGCCATTCCCCATCTCGTCACGTGTTTCGTCCCGCAGCGCGAGCTGGGCCTGCCGGTGTCGGAGCACATCCCGCTGATTGCCTTCATCGGGCGGCTGGACCCTCAGAAGGGCGCGGACATCCTGCTGGAGGCCGCGAAGGACCTGCTGCAGCACAACAACGTGCAGGTGCGTCGCTGTGTCTTAGCACGCACAGAATGTTTTGGTCACCTATACCATAAATATCCCTTGTGCTGCTGGGGGGCCGTTCAGGACCACCTGCGGTTTGTTGGACTGCTGTACCTTGCACCGCGGCTTATGCAGCCGGCGTCGTGCCTAGGCAGCATCCACGAGGATCAGGGTGCTTCCGCTCCTTATATGTTCCTAGTAGCACATCACAATGGTCGTGTAACATGTTTCTCCCCTGCACCCCTGCAGCTGGTGTGCCTGGGCAGCGGCAACAAGGACCTGGAGGACGGGCTGCGGTGGCTGGAGGGCACCTTCCGCGACCGCGCGCGCGGCTGGGTGGGCTTCAACGTGCCCTTCTCGCACCGCCTCACCGCAGCAGCGGACATCCTGCTCATGCCCTCCCGCTTTGAGCCGTGCGGCCTCAACCAGCTGTACGCCATGAGGTGGGCGCGGGGGGAGGAGGGGCAGGTTGGCTGTGGGTTAGGTGTGGGTTAGCTGTGCTGCTGTTGGCGTGCGGCCCACAAGCAGCTGTACGCCATGAGGTGCGGACGGGTGGCCAATTGCAGAGCGGTCAGGGTGGGGGGCGGCGGGCGGGGGCCGTGCAGTTGGTGCATGTTGGGTTCAGCGATAACAGTTGCACGGACCGTGTCGTTGCATGTGTGTGGGGCAACAGTGGGAGGGGCGACACCGGTGGGGCGGGGGAGGGGCAACAGTGGGAGGGGCAACACTGGTGGGGGCGGGGACCCTCAAGTGGCTATACGCCATGTGGTGGGGGTACGTGTAAAACGCGAGAAACCGTGTGAGGCGTCAGGGAGTCACAGGGTTAGGGGTGAGGGAGGGCCACATGTAGGGGAATGCGGGGGTTGCGACGCAGCTGTGTCGTGTGCTGCCTCGCCGGCGCTTTCGGTGCTGGTTTGCGGCCAGCTGCATGCCAGACGGCTGTGGAGCCATGGGGTGGCCATGGCACGCATGAAATCCCGCAGGCAGCAGGTAGGTTGGGTGTGGGTTGGACAGGTGACACAGGTGTTTGCGCAGCTTGTTTGAGCGGTGTGCCTTGGAATGCTGACCTCACTGCGCAGGTACGGCACTGTGCCCATCGCGCACAAGACGGGCGGCCTTCGTGACACGGTCACGGACTTCAACCCGTGGGACCAGACAGGCACCGGGTGGACCTACACCAACTGCGACGCGCAGGTGCGTGGGACGGACGGACGAGTGGGGGGCACGCGTGTAGCGTGAGAACCCGTGTCAGGCGTCAGGGAATCACGGAAACGCGGGTGTGACTGTACGCGGGAGGAGCAGCACCCCCTTAGGTGCAGCATTCAGGGCGAGCGCTGGCAGCTAGCTGGGCGGGCGGCCTCGCACCGTGTGTGCAGCCACCGCTGTAGTGTACTATCGCGTGCCCTCTCAGGCACGTAACACTCCATGAGCCTGGTGCCGCCTTACTCAAATCTCCTGTTTCGCCTTACAGAGGACAAGGTTCCGAACTGTCATTTATCTAGAATCTATTCCTGTTTGTCCTCAGGGCCTGCTGCACGCCACTGGCCTGGCGCTAATGACGTACCACAACCACAAGGACGACTTCCGCAAGCTGCAGGTGACCCACGGGTCGGGCGGCTGGGCCGGTAACGGTTGTTGTTGTCGGCATTCGGTTAGGGCGGTTAGGGCGGGGCGTTAAGGACGACTTCCGCAAGCTGCAGGCGACCCAAGGGTCGGGCGGCTGGGCCGGTAACGGTTGTTGTTGTCGGCATTCGGTTAGGGCGGTTAGGGCGGGGCGTTAAGGACGACTTCCGCAAGCTGCAGGCGACCCAAGGGTCGGGCGGCTGGGCCGGAGTGCTTCTCGCTCCTGCGCATCGTGCCAACAGCAGGAAGCCTCATGCAAGATTTTCCCTAACTTTGCCGTACGCGTTGTCGCATATTACCGTACTCTCTGCAGCTGCGCGGCATGACGCGCGAGGCGTCGTGGGACCAGGCGGCGCAGGAGTACGAGCAGATCATCAGCTGGGCCAAGATGGACGCGCCGTACTGCATGTAGATGTACGGCAGGCGCGGTGCGGCAGTTGGCGCGGAGGGGCGGCGCGCAGAGCGGCGCGCGCGCTCAACGCGCCAGCTGTTGGGTGGCGGAGTGGGTGGGCTGTTTTGCGGCGGACGGAGGGCGACACGGCGTGGCTGAGGGCATACGGCAGGTAGGCCGCTGCACGCGGGGTTGGAGGAGGCTATGCAACCGCACCAGCGGAATTCAATTAGCTGTAGGCCCTTGGCACCGCCAACCCAACATCCCCCTGCGGCGCTGCTCACCGCATGGCGCTCTCCGGCCCAGCGTGTGTGTGCAATTGTTGGAGCAATGGCGCTTGGGAGCGCACGGTGTGCCTAAGTTGTGGGCATAGGGCTTGCTTTGTAGCAGGGTGCAGATGATCAGGGTGTCCGGGGGCTTTGCATGGTCCTGGCAACCGTTCCTTGCTGCTGTCGTACGATGCATGGTGTATCCGAAGCCAGATGGCTCTGGGCTGAGCGGTGGTGCCCGGGCCCTGGCCGTTGTAATGCGTGGTCTGGCGAGCATGAAGGCTGTGCTGGTGCGGTGGTGACGATGCTGCTGGGTGTGCAGCAATCCTGCTTGCATGGTCATGACGCAACGTGGAGTTGCAGGTTGTGGGGTGTGGAGGCGCACGGTTGGGGCAGGATTTTGGGGCTGAGCCGAAAGGTCTGGCGGCTTTCTGCTGTTGCTGATGAGGGATGCGTTTGGAGAGGAGAGACTGATTTGTCCAGGGCGATTCTGGAAGCCATGTACTGTGCTGATCATCTGTACAACAGCTTAACGGCGGAAACCTGGTTGACGAAAGCGGCGTGCTGCTGCCACGTGGCAGGATAATTGCGGCGGCGTGCACAGTTTGTTCGTTTGCTTGCAAGGCTTGTTTCGACTTTTGGCGGTCGCTAAGCGGAGAGAGGGCAAGAAGAATGCGGCCTACGCGGTGAGGTAGTGATGAGAAGTTCTTGAGGGTTGAGGGTAGCGGAAGGCTTGTGAGGGTCATCCTAGCTCTGGAAGAAATAAACGCATATGCATCAAGTGCTTGTCAGGTGCCTGGGTTCCTTGGTTTGGCTGCAGCTGCGGGTGGCGACAGCGGTGTGGGGACCTGCCACCCTGGACTGTGTCATGGTGTGCGGTTTAAGAGGGGCATTGAACAGAGGGGTATACAAAGGGGAGGGGAGGAGAGGGTATAGCGAGCGGGCTTTGGTGCTGGGTACGGTAGCCTTTTCATTGGTGCCTGCTGCGTGTGGCAGGATGACTTTGTTGAGGTGCGCGAGGCACCGTCGAAGTGGCCATGTGAGACGGTGCTTGTTGGTGTACATCCCTAGGCCTTTCTTGGCGGTCGGTGTGTTGTAGTCCTGGTACAGAAGGCCGCGGGAACGCCTGGGAGCCGTGGGCTGCGTGGTCGTGTTTTGTCATAAATGGGGCGCAGCATTGCTGTGCGCATGTGCTAGCGTTGCAACCATGCTGCTGTCAAGCACGGCATTCCGGTCTGGCGTGTTTGTGTGTGGACGGTAGGGGCATAGCGTACTTGGAGGCTGCGGCTGCGCAGCTTGGATCCCCGTTGTCCAACCCGCAGCGCAGGCGCCCGTCCGCTGCTTGTGGCTGCTGTCCTTTTGAGATGGAGACAGTCATTTCGTGTCTTCCTGGTGTCGTACCTGGTGGTGTGAGGTTATGTAGGTTGTCACGTGGTAGACAGGTCCCTTCCGCGTGCTTGAGGGTAGCACCTCGCTGTCGGCTGTATTGCCTGTCTGGCGGTGTTGCGCGTTTTTTGAGGTTTTGACCATCTGCTTCTCTTGAAAGGAACTGCGACGTCAATAAGAGCCAGGGCCGTCAGGTAGTTATGGTGCGTTGACGCTCTCTCGTGGTATAGAAGCATCTGCATCTGACGGGATCTGCTATTTCCTAGGGTGTCATGTTTGCAACGTTCTGGGCATTCATATTCCTTACCTGACATTGCTTGTTGAGGCCAATGTGGTGGTGAACTGCGGCAGGTGTGGTGGCCCATGTTCCGTGCGGGTCCCTGTTTCGGGCCTTCTACTAATCCACGTTCTAGGGCAGGGCAGTGGGTGGGTCACATCGTCAGTCGCCTGACCAGCAGGCAGGTCGCAGGTGTCTAGGTTGTGGGCCGTGGGCTGTGGGCTGTGTGTAACAGCTGTATGCCCTTGTCCCTGGCAAGGGATTCTCTCCTCTGCACCTGCGACAACGCATGCACAAGCCATGAGCTCAAGGGTCGCCAGAACTGGTCAAGATACGGACACGGTTCGTTGCTCGGGTGGTGCCCTTGCATACCAACCTGGCAAGCGAGTCCGGTTGCCGGATGAAGGAACAGGCAAGGCGCTGAGGGCGTACGGGTTCCGCGCACAGCTGAGGTTAATATCCGCATCTTCTGGTCCGCGCTGCTGTCCTGTGTGGGTGCCGGTAATTACGGACCTCTTTGACTGTCAGGTAGCTACGTGGCTTCTGCACAGGCGTCTCTCATGTATGTGACGACGAACGGTTGCGTCCACGGCGAGCGCAAAAGCTCAGATGAAAGCCCAGGGGTAGCCAGATCCCGTCTACCGTACATTCGTTACCTCACTGCGCTTGATGTGCCGTACCTCAGTACGTGGTACGCAACACAAACTACTTGGCACTTTTCGTTAGAGGCAAGCTTGGAGCACGGCGAGACAAGGGGGAGGCTTACTTCCGTAGCGGAGGGGCACGGCGCCACGGCGTACGATGTGGAGTGAGGAAGAGGCAGGGCAGGGGAGACTTCCCTGAGGCAGGGATTGACTGCACGAGTCTGCAGCTGCGGAGGGGTATACCGTATCTACGCACCAAGTGCTGTGGAAGCTGGTCGAAGGCAACCACGAGAGCCCTGCAAGGCAAAGGGCTCGCAAGGCCACGCGGCAAGGGGGAGGCTCCCTTGATTCGACAAGCCGCGTCAGCAACGGCCCACAACGGCCCGTACCGGTATTCCGAAACTTGCAAACGGGCTCACCAGCTCACCTCACAATAAGTCGTATGCAAGATAATAGGTGATTATACAAGCAATACCCTTCCTTGAAGTCATAGTCTTTTCTTCCCCGTTTATTACGCGCAGCAGTTACCGGTATGGCGCGCCTAGCGACATCGCCCTTTCCTTCATGTGCTCTCAACTACTTGAAGCTGCAAGACGTACAAGCCTACCTTGAGGGCGGCAACGGCACTCGGGCAGCATGGAGGGCCATGGAGGCCCATTTCGCAGCTATACGCCCCTTCCAGTGGCAGAGCACTAAGCTGGACATCGGCGTTGCCTCCGACGTGGTCCTTGCGACGTGCCCCGTGGTACTTGCGGCTCCCGGGGCCCCCGGCCACTCCGCCATGCTCCCAGGTGCGACGAGGGGCGGGGCAGCAACTGGCACTCGCCGACTCCCGCGCCGTTGTGTCGGTATGGCACAATTTGGCGCTAAAAGTGTCACTAAGGCCGCTCCTGTATGGGAGTAATGAGTCTAAGCGGTGTAACTGACCGCGCTCCCGGCAT
>VFQN01000957.1_pt1 | contig 51213 bp, 40 predicted proteins | sample 3512371 | NCBI WGS metagenome assembly VFQN01 (sample SAMN10412370, study PRJNA504923) | tailings metagenome | isolation source: Replicate 2 from Balatoc abandoned mine | place: Philippines: Itogon, Benguet | collected 2017-08-28
CATCCGGCCTTTTCCTCGAAAACAGGACCTCTTCGAATTTTCAGACGGGCTCTGAGTACCCGCAGCCGACCCGGACCCGGCCCCAACCCCCGCCAGGGATCCGCCTCCAGCCGGGCTCTCACACCGGCCACCCGCCATCCCCGTCCCCATCCCCCGCACGCCCCAGGTCGTCCGGTTCGATGTGAACGGTCACATCGACAATCCGCAACCCCGCCCCCATCAGCCGGTCCTTCACCGCGTGGGCAATGTCATGCCCACGCCGCACCGTCGCCCCACCGTCCACGGTCACATGGATGTCCATCGCCAGCCCCAAACCCATCCGCCGCACCCGGCACTTCTCGATGCCCATCACCCCGTCCACACCCGCAGCCAGCGACCGCACACTCGCCAACTGGTCCGGTGACGCCGAGTGGTCCATCAGATCGTCCGTCGCCGACTGCACCAGGCGAATGGCGTTGTACCCCATCACCCCGCACGCCGCCAGGGCCGCCCAGTCGTCCGCCGCCTCGTACCCCGCCCCACCCCAAAGCGCGACACCAATGCCCACAAACGCCGCCAGCGAGGTGAGCGCATCCGAACGGTGATGCCAGGCATCCCCACGCACCGCCGTGCTCCCGAGATCCTCCCCCACCCGCAGCACCCGCCGCGATAGCGCCTCCTTCGCCACCACCACCAGCGCCAACACCACCAGCGTGTACGGCTCCGGCGCATGATGCGGCTGCCGGATCTCGCGCACGCTGCTCCACCCGATCCAAACCGCCGCCCCCAGCAGCAGCAACGCCACCACCAGCCCCGCCATCGGCTCCGCCTTCCCATGCCCGTACGGATGATTCTCGTCCGCCGGCCGCGCCGACAACGTCAACCCCCCCAACACCACCAGCGAACTCACCACATCCGACAACGATTCCACCCCGTCCGCAATCAGTGCATAGGAGTTCCCAAGTACCCCTGCCGTGATCTTCACCACCGCCAGCAGCAGATTCACCACCATGCCGAACGCCGCCCAACGCATCCCACGCAGATGCGGCGCCTTCCCCCTCCAATCCCCGCTCTGCCTCGCAACACCCACACTACGGCTCCACGCGATACCCCGCCGCCCGCATCGCCGGCAACTGCCGCCGCCGCGCATCCGTCCCCAGCGGATTCCCCCCCACCCGGATCTCCACGTACGCCGCAAACCGGCCCGCATCGTCCCCATCCAGCCACGACTTCAACGACGCAAGATCACGGATCCGGTTGCGCTGCAGAAAGAGATGCCGCAATGCCTCCAACCCGATCAACACCCCCAGGTCCTCGATCCGATTCCCGCTCAGCGAGAGCGTGGTCAGCCGTCCCAACCCGCATACACCCGCCATGGACGCGATCCGATTGTCCTCCAAATACAGCGAGGTGAGCCGTGACAGCCCGAACAAAGGGCCGGCATCGGCCACCCGGTTGCCCCCGAGATACAGCGCCGTCAGATTCGTCAACCCGCCCAGCGCCGAAACGTCCGCGATCCGGTTGCCCCCCAGATGCAGGTACCGAAGCGAACCCACCCCGGCCAGCGATCGCACATCCCCGATCCGATTCCCACGCAGATCGAGATACTGCAGCCTCCCCAGCCCCGCCAACGGACCCAGGTCCGCCACCAGATTCCCCGCGAGATCAAGTTGCGTGAGGTTCCGGCAGGCTTCCAAACCCCGCAGATCCCGAATCCCGCGTCCCCGCGCCACCACCGTCGAAACCTGCGCCACGTCCTCCGCCACCAGTGGCTCCCGACTTCCCCTCTTGGCGAAGACCTGACCGCGAACCGCCTCCTCCAGCTCGGGATCCGGGAACAACGGCCGGAATGCCACCTCCCCCGCCACCACCGGCACCCCCACCCCGCCCCCTCCCCACACCAACCACCCCACCACCGTCACCAGAATCCCCAAACCACACCGCCGCCGAGGTTCGCCGCATCGCATGACCCCGTTGTGGCAAACGCCGCATGCCACGGCAAAGCCAATGTGCCCACGGAACCCCAGACAAACCCACCTCACCCACCGATCCAGACCTCCGATCCCAACCCGCCAGCCCGACCCCGCGTTCGCCCGGCCAAAACCGCAGGCCTCCTTCGGATTCCCTTAGAGCCCGTCTGAAAATTCGAAGAGGTCCTGTTTTCGAGGAAAAGGCCGGATGGCGAGGCGCGACGAGGGAGCATACCCGCCAGAGGTCTGTGACCGAGGAGCAACGAAGCCAGCCGGCCTTTTCCTCGAAAACCCTTCGGGCGACGGTTCTTTTGGGCTGGGCCTGTGTTGGCTCGGCCGTTACAGCCCGCTGCGGGGATGCACCGGCCTCGCCGCCTTGGCCCAGCCCAAAATCCCTCGTCGCAGGACCCCTTCCAATTTTCAGACGGGCTCTTACGGCCCATCAGGCCACCAACCAGGCGAGCACCGCCTTCTGCACATGCAGCCGATTCTCCGCCTGCTCGAAGATCGTGTCGGCGTGGGCCTCGAATGTCGCTTCATCGATCTCCTTGCCCCGGTACGCCGGCAGGCAGTGCATCACCAGCGCCCCCGGCTTCGCCACCCCCACCAGCCCCGCGTTCACCTGATACCCCTTCATCGCCTCCACCCGCGCCGCCGCCTCCTCCTCCTTCCCCATCGAAACCCACACGTCGGTGTACAGCAGATCCGCACCCCGCGCCGCCTCCACCGGATCCTCAAAGCACAACACCCGCCCCCCAGCCCGCTCCAACATGCCCGCCGCAGGCTGGTACGCCTTCGGCGCCGCAATCCGCAGCTCGAATCCCAGCCGCGCCGCCGCCCACACCCAGCTCGCCGGCACGTTGCACGCCCCATCCCCAATAAACGTCACCACCCTCCCCGCAATCGACCCCCGCCGCTCCTCAAACGTATGCACGTCCGCCAGTATCTGACAGGGATGCTCCTCGTCAGTCAGCGCGTTCACCGTCGGCACTTTCGAAAACGCCGCAAACTCCTCCACGTCCGCCTGCGCATACGTCCGAATCACCGCCCCATGCACCATCCGCCCCAACACCCGCGCCGTGTCCCGAATCGGCTCCCCACGCCCCAGCTGGATGTCCCCCGCATTCAAAAACAACGGCCGCCCCCCCAGCTCGTGGATCCCCACCTCGAAACTCACCCGGGTCCGGGTCGATGACTTCGAGAAGATCATCGCCCACGTCTGCCCCTCCAGCGGACGCGCATGCCCGGCACGATCGCGCTTGAACTCGGCGACGCGCGACAGAATCGCCGTCATATCGGAACGCGTCAGCGACTCCAGACTCAACAGGTGCTTCATGACCAGACCTATCTCGGGACCACCCGGCACCGACCGCGCCGGGAAAGACGACTCTATAGAGTACAAATCCGGCAAACGTCACGTAAGAACATGGACCCGAACGCGTGAACCGGGAAAACACGGACAAACTAATACAAACACGGTGGTTGTATAAGCATTCCTTTTTGGTAGTTGCCAAGCGGCCCGGATCTCAGGCACGCTGCCGGGGCCATGAATTCCGAACTCGTGAACCTCCTCGGGGCCGACGCCGACGCACTCCTGCGCCACACCGCCAAAGTCCCGAAGGATCAACTGCATCTTCCCGGCCCCGATTTCGTCGATCGCATCTTCACCCAGTCCGACCGCAACAACCGGGTGCTCGGCAACCTGCAGCGGATCTACGGTCACGGAAGGCTCGGCGGCAGCGGCTATGTGTCCATCCTTCCCGTCGACCAGGGCATCGAACATTCAGCCGGCGCCAGCTTCGCCAAGAACCCCGCCTACTTCGACCCCGAGAACATCATCCGCCTCGCCGTCGAGGGCGGTTGCAACGCCGTCTGCTCCACCTTCGGCGTCCTCGGCCTCCTCTCCCGCAAGTGGGCCCACCGCATCCCGTTCCTGGTGAAGATCAACCACAACGAGTTGATCACCCTGCCCAACAAGTTCGACCAGGTGATGTTCGGCACCCTCAAGGAAGCCCACGACATGGGCGCCGCCGCCGTCGGCGCCACCATCTACTTCGGCTCCCCCGAAAGCACCCGCCAGATCGTCGAGGTCAGCCAGGCCTTCGCCATCGCCCACGAACTGGGAATGGCCACCGTCCTCTGGTGCTACCTCCGCAACAGCGGCTTCAAAAAGGACAAGGACTACCATGTGTCCGCCGACCTCTCCAGCCAGGCCAACCACCTCGGCGTCACCCTCCAGGCCGACATCATCAAACAGAAACTGTCCGAGAACAACGGCGGCTACCTCGCCATGGGCTCCGGCTACGGCAAGACCGACAAACGCGTCTACTCCGACCTGACCACCGACCACCCCATCGACCTCTGCCGCTACCAGGTGATGAACTGTTACATGGGCCGCATCGGCCTCATCAACAGCGGCGGCGCCTCCGGCGACAACGACTTCTCCGAGGCGGTCAAAACCGCCGTGATCAACAAGCGCGCCGGCGGCAGCGGCCTCATCTCCGGCCGCAAGGCCTTCCAGCGCCCCATGAAGGACGGCGTCAAACTCCTCAACCTCATCCAGGACGTCTACCTCGACGGCGACATCTCCATCGCCTGATCGCGGCGAAGGACCCATCCGCCACAACCCGGAATCCCCTCCCTGACCATCCACGGCGCCGCGCGGACCCTCCGCCCGGCGCCGTTCCCGTCCCAGGGCCCGGCTGGACCATTCAAAAGGGCCTCCTCGGGTTCCTCCCACGGGCGCCCTCACGCTCAGGCGCCGATCTCCGCCATCCACCCCCGCACCGCATCCCGCACCAGCGCCCCGCCCTCCATTCGCTTCGGCACGAACTTCGGCGTGAACCAGGGGAACATCCCCACGAGATCCGGCGTCACCAGGATCTGGCCGTCACAGTCCGGCCCCGACCCGATGCCGATCGTGGGAATCCCGACGGCGGCGGTGAGCTCCGCCGCCACCGGCGGGGTCACGAGTTCCAACACGATCCCGAACGCTCCCGCCGCCTCCAGTCCCCGCGCCCCGTCCAGCAACGCCTGACGCTGCGCGGCATCCCGCCCCTTGATCCGGTACCCGCCCTCCTCCAGCACGTGCTGCGGCAGCATGCCCAGGTGTCCGAGGAAGGGTATGCCCGCCGCGACGATCGCCCGGACCTGCGGCAACACCTCCAGCCCACCCTCCGCCTTCACCGCCTCCGCCCCCGCCGCCACCAACCGCCGCGCACTCGCCACCGCGACCGCCGGATCCTCGTAGCTCCGATACGGCAGATCCGCCACCACCAGGGCGCCAGGCTTCGCCCGGGCCACCGCCGCCACATGATGCTCCATCACCTCCAGCGTCACATGCGTCGTGTCCGGGTAACCCAGCACCACCATGCCCAGCGAATCACCCACCAGCAGCAACGGCACCCCGGCCTCGTCCAGCAACCGCGCCATCGCGTAGTCGTAGGCGGTCAGCGCCGCAAGTCTTCGCCCCGATCCCTTCCAGCCCCGGATGCTCTCAGCGCTCTGCTTCTCCTTCATCGCCGGGCCGCACGTTGCCGACACGCCCGTCGGTCGAACAAGCAGATTCCCCCGCCGCACCACCCATCCGCCCCCGGATCCGCTCCACCGCCCACACCGCATGCTCCGCGATCCATGGCTCCGGGTCCTTCGACGCCCGCTCCAGCGCAGGCAGCACCGCGGCATCCCCGATGTTCCCCAACGCCACCGCCACATTCCGCAGCAGCCCCCGCCGCTTCGTCCGGGCAAAGGGAGTGCCCCGAAACCGCGCCCTGAACTCGTCCTCCCCAAGCTCCAGCAATCCCACCAGCGACGGCCCATCCAGGGCGGCAAGCCGCGCCTCCCGCATCAGCCGACCCTCCCGCGCAAACCGGTTCCAAGGACACGCCTCCAGACAATCGTCACACCCGAACACCCGGGCCCCGATCATCGGCCGCAGCTCCACCGGGATCGGCCCCCGGTGCTCGATCGTCAGATAGGAAATGCAACGCCTCGCATCCAGCCGGTACGGCTCGGTGATCGCCCCGGTCGGACAGGCCTCCAGACACCGCGTGCAACGACCGCACCGCGGCACCGCGGGCTCGTCCGGCTCCAACTCCAGCGTGGTCAGGATCGCCCCCAGAAAGAACCAGTTCCCCAGACCCCGATGGATCAGATTGGTGTGCTTCCCCACGAAACCCAGCCCCGCGCGGTGCGCCAGATCCCGCTCCAGCACCGGGCCGGTGTCGATGTACTCCAACGAACGCGTCCCCCCGTCCCCCAGCGCATCCACCTCCCCCCGCAGTGCCCGAAGCGGACCCGCCAGTACATCGTGGTAATCCCGATGCCGCGCATAACGCGCCACCACACCGGTCGGCCCACCCGCACCCGCACCCCCGCTCTCGTGATGATACGAAACCGCCACCAGAATCACCGTCCGCACCCCCTCCAAAACCAGCCCGGGATCGCTCCGCTTCGCCGCGTTCCGCTCCAGATACCCCATCCCGCCATGACAGCCGTCCCGCAACCACGCCGCAAACGCGTCCGTATGATCCGGAGCCCCCGCCCTCGTGAACCCGCATCCGTCAAACCCCAGTTCAAACGCCCGCGCCCGAATCCGCTCCTTCATGGGACCGCCGCCTCCCGCCGCGCCGACCGGTAGTGATGCGCAACCTGCGCCGCAACCTCACGCAGACTGCGCAGCCCCGAGTTCACCAGCACGTCGGAGCCCCGATAAAACGGCTCGCGGATCGCAAGCAACCGCGAAACCTCCGCCCGCGGCTCAGGAACCTGCAGAAGCGGTCGGTGCGTCTGCGACCTCACCCGCTCCCAGATCGTGTCCGCCGCCGCCCAAAGACACACCACCAACGCCCCCGTCTTTAGCAGATCCATGTTCCCCGGCTGACACACCAAACCGCCCCCCGTCGCTATCACCCGCCCCGCTTCACCCACCAATTCCTCCAGCACCCGCCGCTCATGCTCCCGAAACGCCGCCTCGCCGTGCCTCGCGAAAATCTCCGGAATCCGAAGCCCCGCCCGCTGCTCGATCAACTCGTCGGTGTCCACAAAGGTCATCCCCAGCTCACGGGCCACCAAACGGCCGACCGTGCTCTTGCCCGACCCCATGAACCCCACCAGGGCCAGATTCCGAATGTCGCGGGACGCCATCACCTCCATCCCATGCCACCCCGCACACCATCTTGGCAACCCGTTTGCCCCGGCCGTTGTCCCAGCCTCGCCCCCCCAACCCCACCCTCCCGAACCCGTCACCGCCTAGCTCAACCGCGGCGGCGTCAGACCAGTCACCCGCGCCGAGGACCGCAACGCCGCCCGGATCCAGACAAACTCCGCGATGTTGTCCAGGGTCAGCAAACCCACCATCCGCCCCCCATCCACCACCGGCACCGCCCCCAACGCCTTGATCCGCGGATTCGACATCGCCACCTCCAGCGCCTCGTCCGCCGAACAAACCGGAACCTCCCGTTCCATCGCCGATCCCACCGGCCAGTCCTGGCCCTTCTGCGCCAACGCCGACAAGAGCCGCTGGCGGCTCAGCACCCCCACCGCCTCCCCGCCCACCACGACCGGAAAATCCTGCTGCGATCCGGCCATCACCAGTTCCACCGCGCGCGACAACGGCTCGTACGGCCCCAGTGTCCAGTAATGGGTCAGCATCGCGTCCCGCACCTTCGCCCCACGGGTGCTCGATCGAACCTCCGCCATCTCCGCCTCCTGCCCCGCACCGATCCACACAAACAACGCGATGAACAACAACAGCGGATTCCCCGCCGCCCCCAGCAACCCGGTCAACCCGAAGAACGCGAACACCAACGCAATCCCCTGCCCCAGCGTCGCCGCCATCCGCGTCGCCCGCGCGTAATCCATCCGCAGCGCCAGTATCGCCCGCAGCACCCTCCCGCCATCCATCGGAAACGCCGGAATCATGTTGAACACCACCAGCGTCACGTTCACCCAGAACAACCGCACCCAGAACGATCCCCCCACGATCTCCAGCACATCCAACCTCCCCAGCACCCCGGCAAACCCCAGCAACACACCCAGCACCCCGGCAATCACCACGTTCACCGCCGGCCCCGCCAGAGCCACCCAAAGCTCCTGCACCGGCCGGTCCGGCATCCGCTCCAATCGCGCCACCCCGCCGATCGGCAGCAGCGTGATATCCCGCGTCGGAATCCCATATCGCCGCGCCGTCAAGGCATGCCCGAACTCGTGGAGCAGCACGCACCCGAACACCGCCAGGAAAAACAACACCCCTTTCAGCGCCGCCGCCATCGAGCCCCCGTCCGCGGTCAACGAGGCCCCGATGAAGAACAGGAACAGCAGAAAAGTGACGTGCACGTACACGTCGATGCCCCAGTACCGTCCGATTCGGATCGACCACTTCATGCCCTGTTCCTCCGCTTCATCACGTCCATCCCTCCGAATGCCCAAATCCCCCCGGAGGGACCCCGCCGCCACCGCCCGTCATTCACTCCCTCGACCTGCCCCCCAGCAACAGTGGAAGCAGATACATCAACAGGTACGCCAGCGAGGTGATGAACGCCGCCACGTAGGTCAGCGCCGCAGCGTTCAGCACCGCTGACACCCCGGCTCCCTCCTGCGCAGTCCGCACCATCCCAAGCCGGGCCAGCATGTCCTTGGCCCGCCGCGAGGCATCGTACTCCACCGGCAGGGTGATCAGGTTGAACCCCATGATCACTCCCCAGCCCAGGGCCATCAGGGTCAGCCAAAAGCTCCCGCTGAACCCGCCAAATCCCGACGCCATGCCCAGCAATGGCAGCCACGTGACCACCTGACTGGCAAAATTCGTCGCCCCAACCGCCGCCATGCGCAGATGCAACGGGAAATAGGCGTTCTTGTGCTGGATCGCATGCCCGGCCTCGTGCGCCGCCACACCCAGCGCCGACAGCGACCGCCCATGGAACATGTCCGGCGACAACACCAGCCGCTTGTGCAAGGGATCGTAATGGTCGCCGAGAAACCCCTGATGCTCGTAGATCCCCACATCCTGAATCCCGTTCCGCCGCAGGATCTCCGCCGCGGCCTGCGCGCCCGTGTAACCGCTCGAACCTTCCACCCGGTTGTACCGGTGGAACATCGACTTCACATAGGCCTGCGCCAGAAGCGCCAGGGCCATGGTCCCCAAAAACACGAAAAGCGTGAAAAGGCTCATTTTGATTCGATCGCAGATCTGGAGGCCCCGTGTGAGACCCTCCCACCCTTAGCGCAAGCCGTGCCAGGAGCAAACCCGCGGCCCGGCTCGCCTTCTCCCCCGCGAATGCCCCCCTTTCGCAACCCCTCCCAACCCGCACCCGGCCACCAACTGCGCCATTTCAACACAAGCACAGATGAATAGCGCAAATTTGACACTACCCGGAACGCGAGAACCCGCCCTTCACAGGGCGGGTTCCAAAGGCGGGTGGGAGTTAGACCGGCGTCACAATCCGCCGGAATGCGGAATGAATCCCAGGACCGTGGATTAACGTCCGGCAGCGCCGTAACGATCCTGGTCGAAACCGGGCGTCCCGGGCCCGATCGAGTTCGGCTTGGTGGTCACGGCATCATAATTGATGGTCAGACCAACCTGGCCGGGGATCGGCAACGGACGGATCACAACACCACCCCGGACGATCGCAGCGCTCGAGGTCACATCGACCGCTTCGGCATCACGGGAAAGGGTTTCCGCCGAGAAAACAGGGTCCAGGGTCGAAACCATCTGGGCGATGGTGCCGGCCTGCAGATCCGTGGTGGCCGAGCAGACCGCCAGCACTTCGGCAGCCTTCTCAGGCGCCGCACCACACGCCGCAGCGGCGATCTCACCGGTGGCCTCGCGGCGTTCCTTCACGGCGAAACCCGCCGCGAAAGGAGCCATCGAAGGATCAGCCTTGGAGATGCTCGCCACCACGTGACGAAGGGTGGACGGATGCGACTTGGCCACCTTCTGAATGACGGCCGCAACACGTTGGGCGCGCGCTTCGCTCGGAGCCGCCATCACCAGTTTTGCCGCCTGAGCAGGCAACTCCGCCGTGGCCACTGTCGAGAGAGCCTTCACAGCCGCTCGCTCGGATGCCACGTCCTTGGCCTGGACGGTCGCAGTTCCAAGCCCGAGCGCTGCCAACATTGCAATGAGAATAGCTTTCTTCATGAGTTCAGAGGTCGTTGTCTTTCGGTCCAATTACGCACCTGCCTAGCGCCGGCAGATTTCACCGCCAGCACGAAGTTGTCAACCGCTTTCATCAGAGCAATTTGCCTTGGCTGGACCCCACCGTCGCGACGCCATTCGCCCTGAAACACCCCGTTTCATCGCACGGCCCCCGCACGCCACACATACCGGAACATCAGGGCCCGGATCACGGCCGTGGCCGGTATCGCCAGCAGCCCGCCCAGGATCCCCCCCATCAGCGTCGTCCCCACCAGCAGCGCGATGATGATCGTCAACGGATGCAGCCCCACCCGATCCCCGATGATCTTCGGCTGGATGATCCATCCCTCGATCCCCTGCACCACCGCAAACACCACCAGCACCCACAGCGGATGCTGCCAATCCCCAAACTGCACCATCGCAATCACCAGCGCCGCCGCACAGGTCACAATGGCTCCCAGAAACGGCACGATGGTCAGCACCGCCGCCGCCAGGCCCAAAAGCAGCGCGTACGGCAGCCCGATCAACAAGAACCCCACCGCGTACAACACCCCGTCGCACATCGCCACCAGCACCTGCCCCCGAAAGAACACGATGAGCGCGTCGTTGATGTTCTCCAACAGCCACACCACCTCGTCCTTGAGCTTGGAGTTCGAGACCGGCAGATAGTCCGTCCACTGCTTCTCAATGCCCTGCTTCTCCAGCAGGAAATAAAAGGCGTAGATCGGAATCAGCGCCAAGCCCGCGAGCACCCCGAACCAGGACGCCACCCGCCCCAACTGCCCCACAAACCACCCCCCGATCTCAGGAACCACCGCCGCCAGCCAGTCCCCGGCGGTCTTCAAGGCTTGGGGATTCATCGCCTTCGCCCACCAGGGCTCCTCCCTCCCGCCCTCCCCGCCGGTCACGTCCGTCGCACCCTCGGGCCTGGAAGCGACGGGAACCGGCTCATCACCCGCCTCCTGCTGCACGCCGGTCGTGCCCTCCACCTTCTCCACACCAGCCCCCCCCGCCTCAACCCCCGCCACCACGGCGGCGTTCGAGGTCTCGCCCCCCCCGGGGACAGGCCCGACATCCAAACCCGACACCCGGCCGGTCTGGGTCTGGGAGGAACCTTCGCCCTCGCCTGGCGCACGCAACCCCGCCCCCGGCTCCAATCGCAACCGGCTGGGCAGCCGCTCCTGGATCGACTTTGGAAGCAGCGGAATGATCGACGCCGGCGGTTCGTTGATCCATTTCTCCAGCTTTTCCTTCGCGGTGGTCGCGTAACCAGGAATCCGCCCCGCCAGGTCGCGCGCCTCGATCACCACCCGCGGCACCACGCTGCCCAGAACCCCCATCACCAGGATGCCCGCCGCCCCGAACACCAGCAGGATCGCCCGCAACCGCGGGACCTTCCGTTCCACCAGCCAGCTGACCAGGGGATCCAGGATCATCGCAATGATCGCCGCCACCGCCAACGGCCACAGGACCGGCGAGAGCACCACCACCACCTTCCCCAGCCCCCACACGACGGTGCCCACGATCGCCAGGGTCAATGCCACCGCCAGCGCGGTGACCGCGAACCAGATCACCCTCGCCTGCCGCGGTGTTGGAGGCGGAAATTCCATGGGTCAACCCTGGGCCAGTCGCCGCGACTTCTCCGCCGCCACCCGCACGGCATTCATCAAACCCGCCCGAACCCCCGCCCGCTCGAGCTCATGCAGCCCGTCGATGGTCGTGCCACCCGGACTGGTGACCTGGTCCTTGAGCGCCCCGGGGTGCATCCCCGTCTCCAAAACCATGCGCGCGGCCCCCAGCAACGTCTGCGCCGCCAACCGCGTGGCCACGTCCCTCGGAAGCCCGGCGGCCACGCCGCCATCACTCAGCGCCTCGATCATGAGATAGCCATAGGCCGGCCCACTCCCGCTCAGCCCGGTCACCGCATCCAACAACCCCTCCCGCACCTGGAAAGCCACACCGACCGACGAAAACAACCGCCCCACCCAGTCGGCATCCTCCGCCCGGCACCCCGACCCGAGCGCGTACGCCGTCGCCGACGCCCCCACCACGGCCGGCGTGTTCGGCATGACCCTCACCACCCGCGCACCCTCGGGAAGGTGCCCCTGCAATTGCGCCAGGGTCACCCCGGCCGCAATCGAGACCACCAGCGAATCCCGGCCCAGCCGTCCCCCGACCGCCCGAAGCACTTCCCCGACCTGGTGCGGCTTGACCGCCAGCAGGATCGTCCGAGCCCCGGCCACCAGACCGTTGTCCTCCACGCACCGGGCTCCAACCGCCTTGCTGAACGCCTCGCGGGCTCCCGCTTCCACATCACTCGCAATGATGGCGTCCGCCCCAACCAGCCCCGCCCGCACCATCCCCTGGGCCAGGGCCGTCGCCATCCGGCCCGCCCCAAGAAACCCCATCGTGTACGCCTGAGACATGACCGCCGACCCTACCCAGGCGGCCATGGCCTGAAAAAGCCCAATCACGGCCCCCGCGCACCCGCATCAGAACCGTCAAAGCCGCTTGAATTTCGGCCCCTTCGGCGTGTCCTCCACCGCCCAGCCCAGAGCCTTGAGCTGGTCCCGCAACGTATCGGCACGCTGAAAATCCCGCGCCTTCCTCGCGTCCTGCCTCGCCGCCGCCAGGGCCCGGACCTCCTCCGGCACCTCCACCCCCCCGCCTCCCGGCAGCAAGCCGAACAGCCCCAGCACCGCTTCCCAGGCCGCCAGGGCAGAGGCCGCCTCCCCAGCCGTCATCCGCCCCTCGGCCAACCGCCGGTTCTGCTCCCGGATCCAGCCGAACACCGCCCCCCACGCGGAAGAGACGTTCAAGTCCTCGTCCAACGCCCCGGCCACCGCATCCAGCAACCCCCGGTCCGGCCCCTCCGCCCCCACCACCGCGCCCGCCGCGGTCTCCCGCAGCTTCACCCCGCACTCGTCCAGCCGGGCCAGCGCCATCCGCGCCCCCTGAAGCCCTTCCAGCGTGAAATTGAACGACTCCCGGTAGTGCGCCGAGAGCAGGAGATACCGGATCTCGCGCCCGTGAAACCCCCTCCCCAGCAGGTCCCGCAGGGTGAAGAAGTTCCCCAGCGACTTGCTCATCTTCCGGCCCTCGACCATCAGGAACGCCGCATGCACCCAGTGGCGGACAAACGGCTCCCCCGCCTCCTGCAAACCCGCTCCCTCGCTCTGCGCAATCTCGTCCTCGTGATGCGGAAAAATCAGGTCCTCACCCCCGAGATGCAGATCAAAGCTCGGTCCCAGCAGCTTCATGCTCATGGCGCTGCACTCGATGTGCCACCCCGGACGCCCCGGACCCCACGGACTCGGCCAGCTGACGTCCCCGTCCTCGGGCACCCTCGCCTTCCACAACGCGAAATCCGCCACGGACTCCTTGGCGTACTCGTCGCTGGCCACGCGCTCCCCGGGCCGCATCTGCTCGAAGTCCAGGTTCGCCAACTGCCCGTACCGGCACCCACACCCCCGGTACTTGTCGATGCTGAAGTACACCGAGCCGTCCGCCGCCTGATACGCAAGATTCCGCGCCATCAGCCGCTCAATGAGCGCCACGATGTCCCCCATGGACTCCGTCGCCCGCGGGGCCGCGTGCGGGGGAAGGCAGTTCAACGCCCGATGATCCTCAAAAAACGCCTGCTCGTACCGCCGGGTGTATTCCGCCAACCCGGTCCCCGTCTCCCGCACCCGCCGGATGATCTTGTCCTCGACATCCGTGATGTTCATCACGTGCGTCACTTCATGGCCCTTGAACTCCAGATACCGCCGCACCAGGTCGGCCAGCACGAAGGTCTTGAAGTTCCCGATGTGCGCGAAGTCGTGGACGGTCGGCCCGCAGCAGTACATCCCCACCTTGCGCCCTCCCGGATCCCTGGGCACCAGCCCCTCGACCTGCCGACTCCGTGTGTTGAACAGTTTCAATCCCATGCGCGGCCGGAAACCTGCGGCGAACCGACCCGCCGGGGCAAGCGCCCGTCATCCGTCCGGCGTCCGTCCGGCGTCCGTCCGGCGTCCGTCCGGCGTCCGTCCGGCGTCCGTCCGCCCTTCATCCCTCCACCCCGCCGGGTCCCAACGCTTCCCATGCCCCGTTTCCCAGGCTCGCACCCGCCGGGATTCGGCGTACCCTGACCCGGCCGGAATGACGCCCACCGCCGAACCCAACCACCCGCACGCCAACCCGGGGACGCCCCCGCCGCGCCCCGCAGGCCGCCTGCCCGAACTGCTCGCCCCGGCCGGGAATTGGGAATGCGCCCGCGCGGCCGTGGCGAACGGCGCGGACGCGATCTACTTCGGTTTGAACCGCTTCAACGCCCGCCTGAGAGCCGGCAACTTCTCCGACGCTGATCTCCCGGAATTGATGCGCTGGCTCCACGCCCGCGGCGTCAAAGGCTACGTCACCTTCAACACCCTCGTCTTCACCCGCGAACTGCCCGAGGCGACCGATTACCTGCGCTCCATCATCACCGCAGGCGTCGACGCCGTGATCGTCCAGGATGTCGGCATCTGTCGCGTCATCCGCCGGCTTTCCCCGGATTTCCCCATCCACGGTTCCACCCAGATGACCGTCACCAGCGCGGCCGGGGTGTCCTTCGCCCGCCGCCTCGGCTGCCAGGTGGTCGTCCTCGCCCGCGAAAACTCCCTCGCCGAGATCGAACGGATCCAGACCGAGCTGCCCCGCGACCCCGCGCCGCCGAACCTGGAAATCTTCGTCCACGGCGCCCTCTGCGTCGCCTACTCCGGCCAATGCCTGACCAGCGAAGCCCTCGGCGGCCGCTCGGCCAACCGCGGCGAATGCGCCCAGGCCTGCCGGATGCCCTACGAACTGGTCGCCGACGGCCGCCGCATCGACCTCGGCGACCGCCGCTACCTCCTGAGCCCCCAGGACCTCGCCGGCCTCGAGGCACTCCCGGATATCGTCCGCACCGGCGTTTCCTGCCTCAAGATCGAGGGCCGCCTCAAATCCCCGGAATACGTCGCCAGCATCACCCGCCTCTACCGCGCCGCCCTCGATCGCCTCGCCCGGGATGCCGACGCACCCGCAACACCCCCCACAACCCCCACTCCACCAACGCCCGATCCGGCGGCGCAGTACGAAATGGAAATGGCCTTCAGCCGCGGCCTCTTCCCCGGCTGGCTGAAAGGCATCGACAACCAACGCCTGGTCCACGGCCGTTTCGGCAAAAAACGCGGGGTCTTCCTCGGCGAGATCACCCGGGTCGGACGCGACCGCGTCTGGCTGCGCCCCATCGCACCCCTGGCCGCCGGCGACGGCGTGGTGTTCGATGCCGGACGCCCCGATCTCGAGGAACAGGGCGGCCGGATCTTCGCCGTCCACCCGCAGGGCGCCGAATCGGCCATCACCTTCCTGCCCGGCGCCGTGGATTTCCGCACCCTGCAACCCGGACACCGGATCTGGAAGACCAGCGATCCACGGCTCGAGAAACGACTCCGCCAATCCTTCGAGAACGAGTCGTCCGGACATCCCAGGCCCATCACGATCGAGATCCGCGGCCGGGCCGGCGAACCGCTCGAGGCCATCGCACGCGATCAGGATGGCCATGAGGTCTCGGCCACCTCCGCCATGGCCCTCGAAACCGCCCGCCAGCAACCCCTCGACCGCGACCGGTTGCTCCATCATTTCGGCCGACTCGGCGGCACACCCTTCCTCCTCGGCCACCTCGAATCCCGCCTCGAGGGAAATGTCCTGCTCCCGGTCAGCGAGTTGAACCGCCTCCGCCGCGACCTGGTCACCCGACTCGATCAACAGCGCCAGCAACCCCGCACCTGGACGCTGTCCCCCCTCCCCACCCCCGCCCTCCTCGCCCTCACCGAAACCGAAGCCAACCCCACCACCCAACCCACCGCTTCAACCCCCGCCGACCCCTTCGAACTGACCCTGCTGGTCCGCTCATTGCCCCAGTTGGACGCCGCCCTCGATCAACAGCCGGCCGCCGTCTACTGCGAGTTCGAAGACCCCAAACGCTACCGCGAGGCCGTCCGGGTTGTCCGCGCCCGCACCAGCCAGGCGCCACCCGTCTTCGTCGCCCCGCCCCGCATCTTCAAACCAGGCGAGGACTGGATCCTCGCCCAGGTCCGCTCCGCCGAGGCCGACGGCATCCTCGTTCGCAACGTCCACCACATCGATGCCTTCCAGGGTGCCCGGTTGCTCGGCGACTTCCCCCTCAACGTCGCCAACCCCCTCACCGCCGAATACTTCATCCGCGAGGCCCGGCTGGAACGGGTGACCGCAAGCTACGACCTCAACGCCGACCAGCTCGAGGACCTGCTCCGCGGAGCCCCGCCGCATTGGTTCGAAATCACCCTCCACCAGCACATGCCCATGTTTCACATGGAGCATTGCGTCTTCTGCGCCTTCCTCTCCAAGGGCCGGGATTACCGCGACTGCGGTCGTCCGTGCGACCGTCATTCGGTCCGGCTCCGCGATCGTGTCGGCGCCGAACACCCGCTCAAGGCCGACGCCGGTTGCCGCAACACCGTCTTCAACGCCCGGGCCCAGACCGGCGCCGAACACGCCGCGCGGCTCCTGGCGGCAGGAGCGCGACGCTTCCGCCTCGAGTTCCTCGACGAATCCCCCGACGACGTCCGCCGCCTGACAACCCAGTACCGCCGCCTGCTCCGCGGCGAGACCGACGCCGAATCCCTGTGGCGGGAGTTCAAGCTGCTCAACCAACTGGGGGTCACCCGCGGCCAATTGGGCCGGGCCTCAGGCGCCGACCTCGGCGTCGACCGCTGGACCGACAGCCGCGCCTACGCGGCGTCGTGGTGAAGCGCCACCCAAAGGCTCGCCCGCCCAAGCCCAATCCCATCCGCCCCACTCACTCCAGACCCCGCTCCTCCAGGTCCCCCTCGTCCAACCCCAGGTAGTGCCCCAACTCGTGCAGGAACGTGGTCCGCACCTCCTCGCAGTAGGCGTCGGGGTCGCCCTCCACAAACTCCCAGAGGTTCTCGAGGTACAGGAGAATCTGCGCCGGCAACGCCGATCCCTGCCCCTCCTCCCCCAGCGGATCCCCCACAAACAACCCGAGCAGGTCGTCGTCGAGCCCGTCCTGAACAAGCGCCTTCCCCGGACGCCGCTCGTAGATCACCGGCACCGCCGACGCCGCGCGCCGCACGGGGGAGGGAAGTTCCTCCAGCGTGTCCCGCACCTCTTCCTGGGCGGCCTCCAGCAGGTCCCGCCACTGCGGCATCCGCAGACTGCTATCGGGATCGGTCGGCATCCTTCCTTTCCAACGCCGCCGGTTCGCCCGCCCCGCCCGCCCCGTCCGTGCCGTCCGTGCCGTCCGCCTTCCCGCCCTTCATCAGCCGTTCCATGGTCTTCTGAACCCGCTCGCGGCCGACCTGGAGATGTTCGTGGGTGATGGCGGCCAGGTTCGTCCGCGCCTCCTCGAATCGACCGGCCTGCACCAGAATGCGGGCGAGGTGCACCTGCACCCCTTGCCGCTCGAGATCGTCCGAGGCCAGGGCGTAGGCCTTCCTCCAGGCCGCCAGGGCATCGTCATGGCGCGGCGGTTTGATGCCGTAGTAGGTCTGCGCGGTGTCGGTGGCCAAAATGAAGTTCCCCGGATCCAGCTCCATCGCCTTCCGGTACAACCCCAGCGCCTTGTCGAACACCTTCTGCTCGTCGGTGATCCGGTAGTGCTCCATCACGTCGCGCCGGAACAGAAACACCGTGGTGGCCAGGTTCTGGTAATAGACGGGTTCCTTCGGATCCAGCTCGATGGCCTTCTCGAAGTAGACGAACGCGTTGGTGACCGGCCCCCGATGCCCGTAGATCCCCGCCAGATTGTTGTAAATGGCCGGGTTCTTCGGATCCAGGGCCATCGCCCGCTCCCACTCGGCCTTCGCCCCGGATTCGCTCCCCGTGTCGTTCAGAAAACTGCCGTAGGCAACCCGCGCGGGCACATGCCCGGGATGCTTCTCCAGAAACTCGCGATACGCCCGGGTCACCACGGCGATCCGCTCGTCGATCTTCCGCTGGAGTTCCGCCTCGTCCGCCGCCGCCCCCTGCGCATCCGCCTCCCGGATCCATCCGTCCATCGCCTCCTGCGCTTCATCGTCCAATGCGAGCAACCGCTCGTAGGCGGCCTCCACCGGATCCACCGAGGGCGTCCCCACGACAAACCCCGTCGCGCCATCCACCCCGGTCCCCACCGACCCCGCCGGAACCGCCCGCACCGCGGCGATCCGCTCCGGTCCGATCGTCAGCCAGGCGACCGCCAATGCCATCGACACTAAATCTGCCACGCGGCGATCATACCTCCCGCCCACCCTTCCGCAACCGATCGTCCCCGCCCCCGAACACCCCCGGCCGCGCAAAAAAGACATCCGACTGCAGCAACCGCCCCGTCGAGGCCTCCACGAATCCGGGCTCCAGCCCCACCATCTCCAGCCCCCGCCCCGCCAGCCAGCCGGCGACCTCCAGAAATCCCGGCTCCCCCTCGTACAACGGCTTCAGCGAAAGCTCCAACTGCAACACCCCCACCTCCGCCAGACTGGCCTCCGCACCGCGCAACACATTCATCTCGTACCCCTGCGTATCCAGCTTCAGCCAGATCCGCCGGCCTCGCCACGACGCCTCGAACAGCGTGTCCAACCGCGCCACCCGCACCTCCTCGGACCTCACCGACCGCGCATGGTCCGCCCGCGCGACGAGATACTCCGAGGGCTTCAAAAGCGAACTGGTCGCGGTCTCCGCACCCACCTGGATCACCGCCGTCCCATCCTCCGCCCCCAAGGCGCACGCCCGGTGCTCCCACGCCCGATCCCCGGCCAGATTCGCCCGCAGCCGCCGCCCCACCTCCGCGATGGGCTCAAAGGACACGATCGGTCCCGCATACCCCAGCTTCCGAAGCTCCAGCGCGTACTGCCCCTCGTTCGCCCCCACGTCCAAAACCAGGTCGATACCCGCCGCGTTCAGCATCCGCCACCGACGTTCCACCGGGTCGAGCTCCAACGCCCAACGGTGAAAATCATACCCGCGCCGCCTCGCCCACGACCGCAGCATCCGCCGCCATGCGCTCATCTCAGGCGCCCCCCTCGGCTTCAAAAAGATGGTTCCACGGCTCGAACCCCGCGGGTTGCCGACGCCGATACCCCCGCGGCCCCAGCCATCCCTCCAGCGCCGCCAACCGCTCCGGATCGTTCGCCTCCAATAAAATCGCCGGCCGACAGTCCCGGATCATCCCCTCCGCACCCGCCAACCCCTCCATCTCCGCCCCCTCGGTGTCGATCTTCATCACCTTCACCCGCGGCGAACCCGCCGACGCCCAAAGGTCGTCGATCCGCGCCACCGGAACCTTCAACCGCCGCCCCACCGGTCCTCCACCCACCGCGCCATGCGCCGACACAAACGCCGGATCCCGCGTGAGTTCGAGTTCGATCTCCCCCGCCACCGCACCCGAGGCCACTTCGAACAGGGTCACGTTCCCCAACCCATTCCGCTCCAGACCCGCACGCAACCGCGCCGCATTGTCCGGAACCGGCTCCACCGCCAGCACCCGCCCCGATTCGCCCACCGCCGACGCCATCGCCACGGTCAGAAACCCGATGTTCGCCCCGACATCCATCGCCACATCCCCGGGCCCCAGCCTCCCCAGCAGGGTCGCAAGCTCCACCGGCTCGAACCCCCCGAAGATAAACGCCAGAAACCCCAGGGAATCCCCGTACTCCAGTTCCATGCGCGCACCGCACTTGTGCCGGAACTCGAAGCGCCCCGATCTGGGCAGCAGTCGCGGCACCACCGACATCCCCAGGAACCGCCGCCCCAGCGGCGCCCGCTCCCACCTCGTGTACCAAAGCAACGGCCACGCCGGCAGCGTTCGCCACCACGTCAGTCGATTCGACATCATGCGCTTTCCCGACCCTTCATCCGGATGCCCCATGCCTCTCGCGGAAACCACCGCCCCATGGCAAGCCGGAACTCCCAATCCGCGCCGCCAAACCCAAACCCAAACCCAGCCCCCCACAAAAACTCGCGCTTGCCGCCCCGGGGGCGAAGGGGCTTATGCTCTCCCCCGCGACGCGTTCGACTCAGGACGCCGCGCACGACGCGGGTTTCCGCAGATCGCTCCCTCCAGGGACGCCTTCACCCCGTCGCCCTTCCCGTCGTTGGGAATGCCAGGGTAGCTCAGCGGTAGAGCAGGGGACTCATAAGCCCTTGGTCGGAGGTTCGATTCCTCTCCCTGGCACCATCGCTCCGACGGTGAACAAGTCACGCAGCCTTCGAGGCCGGATTCGACTCGGCTTCAACCAAGTCCCAGCGACAGCCCTTCGCGAATCTCCGGTGCCTCCGAAGTTGGAGATGCCGCGACAATCGGCGGCGACAAACCGGCTCCTCCAACAGGAGGGCATACCGCCGATGTCCCCTCCGAAACCGACCGCAACCACCTGCACCCCCCCGCCTTCCCCGAACCGGACCACTTAAGAGCCCGTCTGAAAATTCGAAGAGGTCCTGTTTTCGAGGAAAAGGCCGGATGGCGAGGCGCGACGAGGGAGCATACCCGCCAGAGGTCTGTGACCGAGGAGCAACGAAGCCAGCCGGCCTTTTCCTCGAAAACCCTTCGGGCGACGGTTCTTTTGGGCTGGGCCTGTGTTGGCTCGGCCGTTACAGCCCGCTGCGGGGATGCACCGGCCTCGCCGCCTTGGCCCAGCCCAAAATCCCTCGTCGCAGGACCCCTTCCAATTTTCAGACGGGCTCTAAGGTGCGTCCGCGCGCGGGTTCGGGCTTGTCCCCGCCTGCCGATGCCGTGAGGCTGACGCCCCGTGAAATCCCCTTCCGGGCTCCCAACCGGGGCGGACACGGGAACGTCCAGCGTCCCTCGAGCCGTGGCGACCTCCTGGCCCCCCCCGGGCCATCCCCTCCCCCTTGCCCTCCGCCTCGTTGTTGTTCTCGTTCTCGTCCTCCTCCTCGCCCCCACCCTCCCCTCCCCCGCCGCCCCGGACCCCGGCCTCGAACCACCCGGCTTCCGCCCCCGCGGCACCGGCCTCCACGCCCTCACCCACGCCCGCATCATCCCCCGTCCCGGCGTGGTCCTGACCAACGCCACCCTCGTCCTCAGCAACGGCTGGATCATCGCCGTCTCCGACAGCGGGGGCTTCGCTTCCAACACCTTCCTCGACGGCGCCCGCATCTGGGATTCCACCGGCCTCACGCTCTACCCCGGCTTCCTCGATGCCTACGTCCCCGTCAGTGGCGAATCCTCCCCCGTCCCCGCCGCCACACCGGTCCCGGTCGAGGACGCCCATGCCAGCGCGTTTGCCAACACCGACGCCGGGGCGACCGCCACCGCCACCGCCAGCGATGTCAGCGACGAAGGCCGCTTCTTCGGCGTGCCCGGCAATGAACAGGACCCGGGCCACCCCGGCCCCGGCGCCCCCAACCGCGCCGTCACCCCAGAACGCCGGATCGGAGACCTCTATTCCCCCGACTCGAAGGTGAACGAAAGCCTGCGCAGCCTGGGCTTCACCGCCGCCCAGATCGTCCCGGGCCGCGGCATCGTCCGCGGCCAGGCCGCCGTCGTCAGCCTCGGCGACGCCGGCCCCAACGCCTCCGTCATCCGTGCCGACTCCGCCCTGTGTGTCGCCCTCACCGCCTCGGACACCTTCCCACCCAGGGACCAGTTCCCCGGCTCGATCATGGGCACCATCGCCCTCGTCCGGCAGACGTTCCTCGATGCCGCCCATCACGCCGAGGATCAGGCGCACTTCGCGCGCCACCCCGCCGGACGCCCGCGGCCGCGACGCGACATCGCGCTCGACGCCCTCCAGGCCGCCCGCACCGGACAGTGGGTCCTCTTCGAACCGGGCAGCGTCCTGCTCGCCGACCGCGCCGCCCGCATCGCCCCGGAACTGGGCATCGTCCGCCGCGCCTTCGTCGCCTCGGGCCAGGAATGGCGGCGCCCCGACCTCATGGCCGCCACCGGCGGCCCGTTCATCGTGCCCGTCGCCTTCCCCACCCTGCCGCGGTTTCCCGACGAATCCGCCTGGGACTCCGTGCCGCTCGACCTGCTGCGCGCCTGGGATTGGGCCCCGGAAAACCCCGCCGTGCTCCGCAAAGCCGGCCTGGATATCGCCCTCACCACCCACGGCCTCTCCGAGCGCCGGAACTTCCGCGAAAACCTCCGCCAGGCGATCGAACGTGGTCTCCACCCGGACGACGCCCTCGCCGCACTGACCCGCACCCCGGCCGGACTGTGCGGCCTCGACTCCGTCCTCGGCACCCTCGAACCCGGACGCTGGGCCCACATCACCGTCGTCGACGGCGATTACTTCGACCCGTCGTCCACGGTGCGGGGCGTCTGGGTCGACGGCGTGCCCTTCTATCCCGTCACCGCACCCCGGCCGAAATCCGGAACCGCCGCCGCGGCCAAACCCACCCCCGAACCGCCCCCGCGCGTCGCCAAGGCACCACTCGAAGGACGCGGTCCCGACCTCACACCCGCCGCGGTGCTGGTGCGGAACGCAACGATCTGGACCAGCGGCCCCGAGGGCGTGCTCACCCATGCCAGCCTGCTCGTCGTCGACGGCCGCATCCAACGGGTCGGCCACTTCACCCTGCCTGAACCTCCCCCCGGCAACCTCCACACCATCGACGGCACCGGCCTCCACATCACCCCCGGCATCATCGATTGCCACAGCCATTCGATGCTCTTCGGAGGGGTCAACGAAGCCACCCTGCCCAGCACCGCCATGGTCCGCATCGCGGACGTCGTGAACTCGGAGTCCCCCAACATCCACCTCCAGCTCGCGGGCGGCGTCACCACCGTCCAATTGCTCCACGGGTCGGCCAACCCCATCGGCGGCCAGAGCTGCGTGATCAAGCTGCGCGACGGCCAGGGACCCGACGCCCTTCGCTTCGCCGGCGCCCCCGCGGGCATCAAGTTCGCCCTGGGCGAGAACGTCAAACAGGCCAACTGGGGCGAACGCTTCAACTCGCGCTTCCCCCAAACCCGCATGGGCGTCCCCACCTTCATCGCCAACCGCTTCGAGGCCGCCCGCCAGTACGCCGCCAGCCGCCAGCTCGCCCAATCCCCGCCCCCGCCAGGTTCCCCCCCACGACCCCCGGTCCGCCAAAACCTCGAACTCGACGCCCTCGCCGAAATCCTCCAGGGCACCCGCCTCATCCACTGCCATAGCTATCGCCAGGACGAAATCCTCGCCTTCCTCCGCACCATGGAGTCCTTCGGCGTCCGCGTCGCCACCCTCCAGCACGTCCTCGAAGGCTACAAGGTCGCCGACGAAATCGCCCGTCACGGCGCCGGCGCCAGCGCCTTCGCCGACTGGTGGGCCTTCAAATACGAGGTGATCGACGCCATCCCCTACGCAGGCTCCATCCTCCACGAGCGCCAGGTCCTCGTGAGCTTCAACTCCGATTCCAGCGACCACGCCCGCCGCCTCCCCCTCGAGGCCGCCAAGGCGGTGAAATACGGAAACACCCCCGAGATCGAGGCGCTCCGCTTCGTCACCCTCAACCCCGCCCGCCAGCTCCGCATCGACCACCGCACCGGCTCCCTCGAACCAGGCAAGGACGCCGACTTCGCCCTCTGGTCCGGTCACCCCCTCGACTCCCGCTCCACCTGCCTCCAGACCTGGATCGACGGCCACCGCTACTTCGATCGCAGCCGCGAACCGGAACGCGCCCGCACCCTGGTCGAGGAACACACAAAACTCGTCGCCAAAGCCCGCGGCTCCGCCCGAAAAAACGAGGCCTCACCCGCCAAACCCAACCCCTCCGGCCGCGAACAGTTCTTCCTCCGCGCCCTCGAACAAGCCCGCCACCTCGGCATCGCGGATTGCACCGACTGCCGGATCTCCGAACGCCTGACGCCATGAAGCGCCCTCCCCAACCCATCCGCCGTGCCGCGACCGCCCTGCTCGCCCTCGCCCTGGGCCTCGGCCTCCTGCCCTCCCACCACGCCGCACACGCGGCCACCACCACCCTCGCCGGCGGCACCATCCACACCGCTTCCGGCCCCTCCCTCACCAACGCCTGGATCCATGTCCGCGACGGACGCATCGTCTCAGTCAACACCGCCCCCACCCCGGAACCACCCGCCGACACCCGCATCGACCTCCACGGCCTTCACCTCTACCCCGGCCTCATCGCCGCCGATACCGTCCTCGGCCTCATCGAAATCGAAGGCGTCCGCGCCACCCGCGACAACCGCGAAGTCGGCACCTTCCGCCCCGATGTCTTCGCCTGGGTCGCCATCCACCCCGACTCGGACCTCATCCCCGTCGCCCGCGCCAACGGGTTCACCCACGTCGAATCCACACCCCAGGGCGGCGTGGTCAGCGGCTTCTCCGCGGTGATCCACCTCGACGGCTGGACCTCCGAACAGATGACCCTCCACAAAGCCGCCGCCCTCCACCTCCACTGGCCCGAGTTCGGCCTCGACCCCACCCCCAAGGACCAATCCCCCAACCCCGCCCGCTGGAAATCCCCCGAGGACCAGATCCGCGACCGAAACAACCGCCTCCAGGAAATCGACGACTTCTTCAGGGACGCCGCCGCCTACGCCGCCGCGCGAAAAGCCGCCCTCGGCAACCTCGCCCCGCTCCCCGCCCCCGGCGACCACCACCAGCGCCCTCCCACCCCCGCCGACTTCGCCCTCGTCCCCGCCTGGGAAGCCCTCCTCCCCGTTCTCCAGGGCCAGACCCCCGTCTTCCTCCACGCCGAGGAAGCACCCCAGATCCGGTCCGCGGTCGAATGGGCCCTCGGCCGCAACCTGAAACCCGTGGTCGTCGGCGCCCGCGACGCCGCCCGCATCGCCCCCTGGCTCGCCCAACTCCGCATCCCCGTGGTCTACGAACACGTCCACACCCTGCCCGTCCGCGACACCGACCCCTACGACGTCCAGTTCACCGCCCCCGCAACCCTTTCCCTCGCCGGCGTCCAGGTCAGCTTCGGCGGCGGCGCCACCCGCTACGGAGCCGCCAACCTCCGCAACCTCCCCTACACCGCCGCCCAGGCCGTCGCCTTCGGCCTCGAACCCCTCGAAGCCCTCCGCGGCCTCACCCTCTACCCCGCCCGAATCCTCGGGGTCGCCGACCGCCTCGGCTCCATCGAGCCCGGCAAGGACGCCACCTTCTTCATCGCTAACGGCGACATCCTCGACGTCCACACCCAGGTCCGCCGCCTCTGGATCGCCGGCCAGGAGGTCTCCCTCGAATCCCGTCACACCCGCCTCTACGAACGCTACCGCAACCGCCCCCAGCCCCCCTGACCCGTCCCCGCACCCTCCCCTTGACCCTTGGTTGCCACCCGGTTACGCAACGCGGCATGCGTGGGTCAGCTTAAGGGTTCCGCTTATTCCACCCTTGACTTCGTCGGGTTCGAAGGGCTTATGATGCGGAGCGTTGGGGGAAGAATGCGCGTGAACGGCCGGGTTCCCCGAAGCAAATCCCCAGCTTCGAGGAAACCGGATCCACACGACGCAGAGGGCCCGCAGCGTGTCGGAAACGGCGACGTTGCGGGCCCTTGATGTTGCGGGCCCCCGGGATTTCCAGGGAACCCTGTTCCCGGAGAAAAGGCCGGAGGCCGGCGCCTCAGGAACGGGTGAGGTAATACTTGGCGACGTACTCCTGGACCATGCGCCAGGTGGTGTACTTGGGTGCCAGGGTGCTGAGGGCGCTGCGGATCCGCTTCAACCACTGCCGCGGCAGGCCGCTGGCATCGCGGTTGTAGAAGCAGGGGATCACCTGCTCGGTGAGGGCGGTGTAGAGGTTCAGGCTGTCCAAACGGTCCTGTTCGGCGACATCGGTGGGGTGGGAATCGTCGCCGATGGCGAAGCCGTTGTTGCCATCCCAGCCTTCGCGCCACCAGCCGTCGAGGATGCTGAGGTTCAGGCAGCCCTGGGTGGAGGTCTTCATGCCGCTGGTCCCGGATGCCTCGAGCGGACGGCGCGGGTTGTTCAGCCAGACGTCGCAGCCGCCGGTCATCTGCCGGGCGACATGGATGTCGTAGTTCTCGATGAAGACGAGGTGCCCCTTGAGCTCGCTGTGCTTGCTGAGGTGGATGACCTTCTGGATGAAGGTCTTGCCCGCGTCGTCGCGCGGATGCGCCTTGCCGGCGAAGATGAACTGGATCGGCCGCTGGGGGTCGCGGGCCAGCCGGACCACGTCCTCGAACCGCTCGAAGATCAGCGGCGCCCGCTTGTAGGTCGCGAACCGCCGGGCGAACCCGATGGTCAGGGCGTCCACCTGCAGAAGGTGGTCGAACTCGATGAAATCCCTCTGCGAGATCCGCTGGCCCTGGAGCAGCAGGCGCCGCCGGGCGAACTCGACGAGCTCACGCCGGAGCTTGTAGCGCAGGGACCAGAGCTCCTCGTCCGGGGTGATCGCCGGGTCGGCCATGCGCGTCCAGAACTCCTGCGAGTTGACCAGACGCTCCCAGTAGTCGGACGGGCGGACATGGGGCGCGGCGGAACCGTTGTTCTGTTTGCGCTCCCATTCGCACTGCTTCTCGTACCAGAAGCGCCGGGTGGTGCCCTTCATCCAGCCGGGCAGATGCACGCCGTTGGTGATGGAGCCGATGGGCACGTCCTTGACCGCCTTCCCGGGATACAGCGACTGCCACATCTCCCGGCTGACCTGCCCGTGGAGTTCGCTCACCCCGTTCGCCGCCCGGGAACCCTTCAGCGCCAGCACGGTCATGCAGAACGGCTCGTGCTGGTCGTCCGGCTTCACCCGCCCCAGACCCATGAGCTGCTCGTGGGTGATGCCCAACTGGGTCGAGAAATTCCGGGCCATGTAATCCATGAGCTCGGAGCTGAACCGGTCATGACCGGCCTCCACCGGCGTGTGCGTGGTGAACACGCACTCCCGACGCGTGGCCGCAAAGGCGTCGTCAAAGGCCGCCCCCGCGGCGATCCGCTCCCGCATGAGTTCGAGGATCAGGAACGCCGCATGCCCCTCGTTCATGTGGAAGACCGAGGGCTGGATGCCGATCTTCCGCAGAAGCCGCACGCCGCCCACGCCGAGCAGGATCTCCTGCATGATGCGCGTGGTGCTGTCGCCGCCGTACACACGCGTCGCCAGCCGCCGGTAATGCTCCTCGTTCTCGTCGAGGTACGGATCCAGCAGATAAACCGGGCACCGCCCCACGTTCACCCGCCAGGCCTTGAAGAACACCGTGCCCAGACCGACCCGCACGGAGCACTTCACGGGCTCCCCCTTCGCATCCAGCACCGGCTCGATCGGCAGGTTCTTCGGGTCCAGCCACGAGTAGTATTCGGTCTGCCAGTTGTTGGCGTCGACCGCCTGCTGGAAGTACCCCTCGCGGTAGAACAGGCTGATCCCCACAAACCCCAGCCCGAGATCGCTGGCCGCCTTCGCATGGTCGCCGGCAAGGATTCCCAGGCCCCCCGCCGCGATCGGCAGGGTCTCGTGAAAACCGAACTCCGCCGAGAAATACGCCACCGGGCGGTCCTGCAGCGGCGCCGCGTTCTCCCGCGCCCACGTCTGCGGCTCCTTCAAATACGCGTCGAAATCCTCGAGCACGTCCTTCACCCGCTGGCGGAAATCCGCCTCCATGAGGTGCACCTTCAACTCGTAGTCGGTGACCTCGCGGAGCACCGCCACGGCGTTGTGATAGAGGTTCTGCCACGAACGCGGTGAAAGTTCCTGGAAGAGGTCCTGGGCGTCCTGGTTCCAGGTCCACCAAAGATTGCGCGCCAGGCGGTGAAGCCCGCTCTGGAGTTCAGCCAGCTCGGTTGCGGATGGGATCGACGACGTCATGGGAAATTCAGTGCGGTGGTGCGGCGGCCCCGGCCTCGGTCACGCCCGCCGCGCTGCCAATCCTCAGCGCCACCCACCCCTCCCGCAAACGAATTCTCCGCGCCCGTCCGATGCATAACCCGCATGGACACCATGAATCCCACCCCCGCCCACCCCCCCCACCCCCGCCCCCCACGCCTTGCCTCCACCCGCACCACCAGCCGATCCTCTCCCCATGCCCCTGGCCGAAACTCATTCCTGGTCCCTCCTCGAATGGTTCGAGTTCCTCAGCTACGTCGTCACCGTCGTCGGCCTGCCCTTCGCCATCCTCGTCTTCCTCCACGAACAACGCCGCGAACACCAGAACGACGAGGAGGAGCTCTTCCAGCGCCTCGTCGACGAATACACCGGCTTCCTCAAACTGGTGCTCGACAATTCCGACCTCCAACTGCTCCGCCGCGGCCGCCTCGACCGCGAACTCGACGCCGAACAGAAGGAACGCCGCCACGCCCTCTTCAGCATCCTCGTCTCCATCTTCGAACGCGCCTACATGCTGGTCTACGAGGACAACATGAGCCGCCAGACCGCCCGCCTCTGGCAGTCCTGGGAGGACTACATGCGCGAATGGTGCCGGCGACCCGACTTCCGCGAAACCCTGCCCAGCCTCCTCCTCGGCGAAGACCCCGACTTCCAGGACTACATCCGCGGCATCGCAGCCGCCGAATCGGCCCAGCCCCAGGCCCAGCCCCCATCCCCCCAACTTGGCCCCCCCGGAAAACACGAGTAGGCTGACGCCGTGACGACACCGGAGATCCTCTGGTTTGCCGCGACCCTTCTGCTCATGGCCATCGGCATCGTGGGCTGCGTCTTCCCCGCCATCCCGGGCACGCCCCTCATCTTCGCCGCCGCGGTGGCCCACCGCCTCGCCGTCGGCGAATCCGGCGCCCAAACCTGGGTCCTCGTCACCCTCGGCATCCTCGCCGCCCTCGCCCTCGCCGCCGATTTCGTCGCCAGCCTCTACGGCGCCAAGACCCTCGGCGCCACCCGCCTGGGCATGATCGGCGCCGCCATCGGCGGACTGGTCGGCCTCTTCCTCGGCCCCCTCGGCATCCTCCTCGGCCCGTTCGTCGGCGCGTTCACCCTGGAATTCGCCGGAGGCCGCGCCTGGCACGAATCCGCCAAGGCCGGCGCCGGCGCCACCATCGGCCTGCTGGTCGGCGCGGTCGGCAAGGTCGCCTGCTCCGTCAGCATGATCCTCCTGTTCGCGGCCAATGTCCTCTGGCGCGCCTTCAGCCTCTGAACCGCCACCCCCCCACCCATCCCCAACCGGCAACCCTCCTTCCACGCAGAACTCGGAACCCCCCATCCCACCCCAACCCATGCCCAAAGGTCCCTCCATCACCCTCCAGATCGGCGACCCCGCCCCCACGTTCGAAGCCCCCTCCAGCGGAGGCGCTTCCGTCTCCCTCGCCGCCCTCCGCGGCAAAAACGTCGTCCTCTACTTCTACCCAAAGGACGACACCCCCGGCTGCACCACCGAGGCGTGCGGGTTCCGCGACGCCCACGAGGAGTTCAACCGCCGCAATGCCGTGGTCCTCGGCGTCAGCCCCGACCCGGTCAAGGCCCACGACAAATTCACCGCCAAGTTCCGGCTCCCCTTCACCCTCGTCGCCGACACCGACCACGCCATCGCCAACGCCTACGGGGTCTGGGGTGAAAAGAAGTTCATGGGCCGCACCTACCAGGGGGTCCATCGCTGCACCTTCCTCATCGGTCCCGATGGCCGGATCACCGCCATCTGGCCCCAGGTCAAACCCGCCGATCACCCGGCCGAGGTGCTCGCAGCCCTAGGCGCCGGTTGACAGGCGACCTCCGCCCCTTCAATAAGAACCCCTCCGCCGGGCCCGACCCGGCCGGTCATTATCAATTCAGGGAATACCCACACCCATCACACCATGCCAATCGCAGTCGGAACCCAGGCCCCGGATTTCACCCTCAAGTCGAAATCCTCGGGCAACCTCGTCGATGTGAAGCTCAGCGCCAATTTCGGTCAGAAGAACACGGTCCTCCTCTTCTTCCCGCTGGCCTTCACCAGCGTCTGCACCGCCGAGCTTTGCGACGTCAGCCAGGGCATCTCCGCCTACCAGGGCCTCAACGCCGACATCATCGGCATCAGCGTCGACAGCCCCTTCGCCCAGGAGGCCTGGGCCCAGAAGGAGAAAATCACCATCACCCTGGTCAGCGACCTCAACAAAGAGGTCACCCGGGCCTATGGCGTCGAGTTCAAGGCCCTCGCCGGCATCGGCGACACCTCCGCCCGCGCCGCCTTCGTCATCGATAAGCACGGCATCGTCCGCTACTCCGAGCAGACCCCCACCCCCAAGGACCTCCCCAGCTTCTCCGCCATCAAGGAAACCCTGATCCGCCTGAGGTAGGCCGGCGACCCGCTCAACCCCGGTCCACATCAGACTCCCCACGGCCGCGGCTCCGGCCGGCTCGCGCCCCGCGCAAGCCACCCTGCCGCGGCCGTTTCGCTCTCCGCTCCCCCCTCCGCCTCCCCCTTCAGCCCGGCCCGCGCGTCACGAGGCCGCAGCCACCGTCTCCCGCTCCCCACGGTCCACCCAACATGCGGTGTCCCGGATCAGCGACAGCGTCACCTCCCGGCACAACGCCACGAACGTCTCCTCCGCCAGGTTCAACGACCGCGAACGCCACCGCACGATCCCCCACTGCCGCCGCAGCTTCCGCTTCCCCAACGGCAGCGCCACCAGCGTCCCCGACTGCAACTCCTCCCTCGCAATCCACGGCGCCACAATGCTGATCCCCAGGTTCAGCTTCACCAGCTCCTTGATGGCTTCCATGCTCCCCAGCTCGATGAAGGTGTTCAACACCTGCCGGTCCTGCCGGAAATAATCGTCCACCAACCGGAACGTGTAGCTGTTCCGATCGTACAGGATGTAGTTCTGCTGCGGAACCTCCCGCCGATTCACCGCCCCTGCATCCGCCCACGGATGCCTCGGGCTCGTCAAAAACATCAGCTCATCCTCGAACACCGGGTCGAACACCAGCTTCTCCTCCGCCTTCGGCTCCAGCATCAACGCCAGGTCCACCCGCCCGTCACTCACCAGGCTCAGCATCTGCGCCGTGTCCGCCGGCACGATCGTCACCGCGTAGTGCGCGAAGCTCTCCTTGAACTCCCGCAACACCGTCGGCAGCACATACGTGCAGGCCGTGGTGCTCGCCCCGATCCGGATCCGCCCACGCCCCCACTTCCCCAGCCTCCCCAACGCCTCCCGCGCATGCGTCATCTCCGATAATATCTTCTCCGCCGATTGCAGCAGCTGTTCACCTGCGAGCGTCAGGGTCACTTTTTTACCCACCCTGTCAAAAAGCCTGCACCCCACGTCCTCCTCCAACGCACGCATCGAGTGACTGATCGCCGATTGCGACAGGAACAACTCGCGCCCCGCAGCCGTGAAACTCGCCGTCCGCGCCAGGGTGGCGAACGCCCGAAGCTGCCGGCTGTCGAGCGGAGACCTCTTCCATGAATTCAGTTCATCATTCATCGCCGAAAGACGAGTAGCATTCATCGCGCCAGACCCGGCCGCCTGGCACGGCCCCGGCTCATCCACCCACGTCCGCATCCTTGCGGCCCAAGGTGAACCGAGCCTCCTCCAACCCCGTTCCAGCCCCGACCGCGCGCACCCCGCGCCAACTGCCGACCCACCTGCGCCTCGGCTACGTCCCCCTCCTCCACGCCGCCCCCCTCCTCGTCGCCAAACACCTCGGTTACTTCTCCAGCCGTGGCCTCAATGTCCGCCTCTCCGCCGAAGTCGGCTGGGCCACCATCCGCGAAAAGATCATCTCCGGCGAACTGGACGCCGCCCAGGCCCTCGCCCCCATGCCCCTCGCCATGTCCCTCGGTCGCAACTGCGCCCGATGCGACTGCCTCACCGCCCTCGTCCTCACCCTCCACGGCAACACCATCGTCCTCTCCCGGAAACTGTGGAACCTCACCCACGGCGACCCAACACGGCTGCCGGGCGCCTCCCAGCCAGCCTCCGAACCGCTCACCTTCGGCGTCGTCTACCAGGATTCGGCTCAATTGTTCGTGCTCCGCGAATGGCTGGGACAAGCGAGTCTCGTGCCAGGACGCGACTACCGGCTGGTGGTGGTCCCGCCCCAGCAAATGGTCGCCCACCTCAAGGCCGGCCACATCGACGGCTGCTCCATGGGCGAACCCTACGGCTCCCTCGCCGTCAGCACCGGCGTCGGCGCCATCGCCGCCCTCTCCGCCGACCTCGCCCCCGGCCACCCGGAAAAGGTCCTCCTGGTGCGCCGATCCTTCGCCGACGACCACGCCGAGGCCCACCGTGCCCTCGTGCTCGCCCTCCTCGACGCCTGCGCCTGGTGCGCCGCCCCGGAACACCGCGCGGAACTGGTCGCCCTGCTCGCCCGCCGCGATGCCCTCAACCTCCCCATCCCCCTGCTCGAATCCTCCCTCGCCGGCCGTTTCCCACAACCAGGCCCCGACGGCGACGCCCCCGAGGTCGTCCGTCCCGACGCCGTCATCTTCCACGGCCCCGGCCTCAACGAACCGTCCATCTCCAGGGCCGCCTGGATCGCCAGCCACTTCGACCCGCAACCATCACCCACGTTCCTCCACCGAACCTATGACACCGCCCTTCACCGAGCCTTCATCCAACAACCCCACACCGATCCCATCGATGACCCCATCGCCCACCAACCCACACCCCGCATCCCGTCCCGCCCTTCCTGAGGTCTCCCGCCGCAGGTTCCTCCGCCGCTCCGCCGCCGCCGCCCTCCTCGCCGGACTGCCCCGCGGTTGGTCCGGCTCCACCTTCGCCAGCGACGCCCCGGAACACCCCGACATGCGCTTCGGCATCATCGCCCTCACCGATTGCTCCCCCATCGTCATCGCCCACGAAAAGGGGTTCTTCAGGAAACACGGCATCCGCGCCACCGTCGCCAAGGGCGCCAACTGGGCCGCCATCCGCGATTCCCTCGCCAACGGCGACAACCAGGCGTCCCACATGCTCATCGGCATGCCCATCGCCTCCTCCATGGGCCTCCTCGGTTCCCCCAAGAAACCCATGGTCATCCCCTGGCTCATGAACCGAAACGGCCAGGCCATCACCCTCAGGACCGATTGGAAAGGCCGCGTCGCCGCCGACCCCAAGGCCCTCAAACCCCTCGCCGATCAGGCCAAGGCCGCCCGCCAACCCCTCACCTTCGCCATGACCTTCCCCCCGGGCACCCACGCCATGTGGATGCGCTTCTACCTCGCCGCCGGCGGCATCCACCCCGACAAGGACGTCTCCCTCATCACCATCCCCCCCCCGCAGATGGTCGCCAACATGAAGATCGGCAAGATGGACGGCTTCTGCGTCGGCGAACCGTGGAACGCCCGGGCCATCGCCGACAACATCGGCTTCACCTCCGTCACCACCGAGGACATGTGGCCCGACCACCCCGAAAAGGTCTGCGCCTTCACCGCCGAGTTCGCCGAACGCAACCCCCGCACCGTCCTCGCCGTCCTCAAGGCCCTCCATGAGGCCAGCGTCTGGCTCGACGACCCCGCCAACCGCCCCGAGCAGTGCGAAATCGTCGCCCGCCCAACCTACATCAACGCCTCCAAGGACCTCCTCCTCCCCCGCCTGCTCGGCGACCTCGACTACGGCGACGGACGCCGCCGCAAGAACGACCGCCCCATGATCTTCAGTCAGCGGAACTGCAACTATCCCCAGGCCAAGTTCGGCACCTGGTGGCTCACCCAGTTCCGCCGCTGGGGCATGGTCAACGGCACCCCCGATTACGCCGGCGTCGTCCGCGAGGTCTTCCGCCCCGACCTCTACGAGGCCGCCATGAAGGCCATCGGTCACACCCACGCCGGCCCCGACACCCGCCCCGAAACCTTGTTCGACGGCGTCACCTTCGACCCGGCCGAACCGGAGAAATACGCCACCTGCTTCGCCGTCCACTCCCTCAAAGGCTGATCCATCCCCAACCGCTCCCAACACCCATGAAACGCTTCCCTGGCGACACCCTCGTCCTCCCCCTCCTCGGCTTCGCCGTGGTGGTCGCGCTCTGGTACCTGTCCAGCGCCACCTGGGCCCCCGAACTGCCCAACCCCACCCGAACCTGGGAGGCCAGCCGCGATTACGTCCTCAAACCATTCGAGAAACGCGGCGAAATGGACCAGGGCATCCTCCGATTCACCTGGTACTCCCTCCAACTCGTCGCCAAGGGCTACCTCCTCGCCCTCGTCCTCGGCACCCCGATCGGCTTCCTCCTCGGTCTCTCCCCCACCTTCTCCCGCACCTTCGATCCCATCATCCAGATCCTCCGCCCGGTCTCACCCCTCGCCTGGCTCCCCCTCGGACTCGTCCTCTTCCTCAGCGCCGGCAGGGCCGCCTCCGAACTGGGCGCCCTCTTCACCATCGCGGTCTGCTCCATGTGGCCCACCGTCCTCAACACCGCCGTCGGCGTCCGAGCCGTCCCCCAGGACTACCTCAACGTCGCCCGCGTCCTCAAACTGTCCCGAACCACCACCCTCTTCCGCGTCCTCGTCCCCGCCACCCTCCCCTACATGTTCACCGGCTTCCGCCTCAGCCTCGGCATCGCCTGGCTGGTCATCGTCGCCGCCGAAATGCTCACCGGCCGCCCAGGCATCGGCGGCTTCCTCTGGCAGGAATACAACGCCCTCGTCTACGAGCACATCATCCTCTGCATCCTCACCATCGGCACCGTCGGCTTCGCCCTCGACCGCCTCATGAGCCTCGTCGAGGCCCGCTTCAAAACCGCCTGACCCACCCGCACCACCCCCATGCCCTTCCTCGCCCTCGACGCCGTCTCCAAGGGCTTCGGCCCAAAACACCAACGAACCGACGTCCTCCGCAACGTCAACCTCGCCATCCACGAGGGCGAGTGCGTCGCCATCGTCGGTTTCTCCGGCTCCGGCAAAACCACCCTGCTCAACCTCATCGCCGGCCTCACCCGCCCCGACTGCGGCTCCGTCACCCTCGACAACCTCCAAATCACCGGACCCGGACCCGACCGCGGCGTGGTCTTCCAGAACTACTCCCTCCTCCCCTGGCTCACCGTCGCCGAAAACATCCGCCTCGCCGTCGATCAGGCCTTCCCCGACTGGTCCCCCACCCGCAAGTCCCAGCACGTCGACCACCACATCGCCATGGTCGGCCTCCCCCATGCCCGCGACCGCAAACCCGCCCAACTGAGCGGCGGCATGCGCCAGCGCGTCGCCCTCGCCCGCGCCCTCGCCATGGACCCCCGCATCCTCCTCCTCGACGAACCGCTCGGCGCCCTCGACGCCCTCACCCGCGCCACCCTCCAGGACGAAATCAGCCGCATCCGCCACGAAACCCGCAAAACCGTCGTCCTCATCACCAACGACCCGGACGAAGGCATCTACCTCGCCGACCGCATCATCCCCCTCACCGCCGGCCCCGCCGCCACCCTCGGCCCGTCCATCCCCATCCCCATCCCCGCACCCCGCGACCGTCGCACCCTCAACCATGACCCGGCCTTCAAATCCATCCGCCGCCAGGTCATCGACTTCATGCTCGCCTCCCGCGCCGCCCAACGCGTCGCCGTCACCCGAAAACTGACCCTCCCCGACATCGAACCCGAGGACCTCTCCCTGCCCCGCTTCCCCATGGGCCGCCGCACCCCCATCCGCCGCAACGAAACCAAACGCGAAACCGTGGAAACACCATGAGCCGCCACCTCGAAATCACCGCCCTCTCCAAAACCTTCCCCACCCCCCGCGGACCCCTCGTCGCGGTGCGCGACTTCAACCTCCACCTCGAGAAAGGCGAGTTCGCCTGCCTCATCGGTCACTCGGGCTGCGGCAAATCCACCGTGCTCTCCATGGTCGCCGGCCTCTCCCAACCCGACCCCCAAACCGGCGGCATCATCCTCGCCGGCCGCGAACTGGCCGGCCCCGGACCCGACCGCGGCGTGGTCTTCCAATCCCCGGCCCTCCTCCCCTGGCTCTCCGCCCTCGACAACGTCCTCCTCGGCATCGACCAGGTCTTCTACACCGCCTCCCGCGCCGAACGCCGCCAGATCGCCGAATACTACCTCGCCGTCGTCGGCCTCGGCGATGCCCTCCACAAACGCCCCGCCGAGCTGAGCCAGGGCATGCGCCAACGCGTCGGCATCGCCCGCGCCTTCGCCCTCTCCCCACGCATGCTCCTCCTCGACGAACCGTTCGGCATGCTCGACGCCCTCACCCGCATCGAACTGCAACAGGTCCTCCTCGACCTCTGGACCCGCAACCACCTCACCGCCCTCATGGTCACCCACGACGTCGACGAGGCCATCTTCCTCTCCGATCGCATCGTCATGATGACCAACGGACCCGAGGCCACCGTCGGCGATATCCTCCGCGTCCCCTTCCCACGGCCCCGCGACCGCAAGGCCCTCCTCGAAGACCCCGCCTACTATGAGCTCCGCGGCGAATTGATCGAGTTCCTCGAAACCCGCGCCTACACGCTCCAAGGCCAGACTCCCCCAGCCCCACCCCCACCCCCAACCCCGGCCCAGCCCCGATCCCGACCCCCCACCCCCACCACCCACCCCAAAAACGCCTCCACCACCGCCGTCGCCATCGCGTGAACGCCCCCTCGGCCCCAACTCCCGTCGACCGTCTGCTCGCCGAATCGCGCGAGTCGACGGCCGTCGAGGCGTTCGCCCGCTGGCACGACTCCACCCACACCCCGATCCCCACCCCCCTCCAGGAACCCGCGCTCGCCCGCCATTACCGCAAACTGATCCCCCTCTCCAAACCAGCCCCCGGCGAACAGTACGCCTTCCAGGTCGACCTCGACGCCTGCTCCGGCTGCAAGGCCTGCGTCACCGCCTGCCACTCCCTCAACGGCCTCGAACCCGGCGAGTCCTGGCGCTCCGTCGGCCTCCTCATCAACCCCAACGCCGACCCAACCCACCCCCACCCCCACCCCCACCACCACCCCAACCCCAACCCCCACTCCCACTCCCCAACCCCGACCGCCCTCCAGCACGTCACCACCGCCTGCCACCACTGCGCCGACCCCGCCTGCCTCAACGGCTGCCCCGTCCTCGCCTACGACAAGGACCCCGCCACCGGCATCGTCCGCCACCTCGATGACCAGTGCATCGGCTGCCAGTACTGCATCCTGATGTGCCCCTACGAGGTCCCCCGCTACTCGTCCCGCCTCGGCATCGTCCGCAAATGTGACCTGTGCCACGACCGCCTCGCCTCCGGCGAAGCCCCCGCCTGCGTCCAAAGCTGCCCCAACGAAGCCATCCGCGTCACCACCACCCCCACCGCGTCCCTCACCGCAACCTACCGCAACCCCGCTCCCAACCCCCAACCCGCCTCCCACGCCTTCCTCCCCGACGCCCCCAACCCTGCCCTCTCCCTGCCCTCCACCCGCTTCACCTCCGCCTCCGGCCGCACCCGATCGCTGGTCGCCGTCGACCGCTCCCACGCCCACCCCGCCCACGGCCACTCGCCCCTCGTCGGCTTCCTCGTCCTCAGCCAGACGTCCGTCGGACTGGTCACCGCCTCCCTGACCCTGCTGGCCCTCGGCGCCCTCCCCCCTTCCACCAACCGCCTCCACGCCGCCCTCGCCCTCGCATCACAACTGGCCGCCCTCGCCATCGCCACCTCCCACCTCGGCCAGCCGCTCCGCGCCTGGCGCGCTTTCCTCGGCTGGCGCACGTCCTGGTTCAGCCGCGAGGTGCTCGCCTTCGGCGCCTACACCGCGGCCCTCGCCGCCTGGAACGTCACCGCCTTCACCTCCCAACCCGGCCCCGGCATCCTCCCCACCCTCCCAAACCTGCCTCTCCTCCCCGCTGTCCTCATCGTCGCCGCCGCCCTCGGATGGGCCGCGGTCGGCACGTCGGTCATGATCTACGCCGCAACCGGCCGCGCGCTCTGGAGCCTCACCGCCACCGGAATCCGGTTCTTCGGCACCACCGCTCTCGCCGCCATCCTCGCCGCGGCACCACCCCCCGCCGCCGCGCCCCTGGTGGCGGCCGTGCTCGCGTTCAAATGGACCGCGGAACATCTCCGGATCCGCAACGGCGCCGCCGATCCCGCCTCCGAACTGGGTCGCTCCCGCCACCTCCTCGCCGGCCCCCTCCGAAGACGCTCCAACCTCCGCCTCGCTTCCGCCGTCGCCGCCACCGCCCTCCTCACTCTCCACGCCTTCCTCCCCGCACCGACGGCCGCATCCACACTCGCCGTCAGCCTCGCGGCATTCCTCCTCCTGCTCGGCGAAACCGTCGAACGCCACCTGTTCTTCACCGCGGTCTCCCCCCAACGCATGCCCGGAGCCATCCCCTCATGATCCCAACCGCCCGCAATCTCCTCCGCCAAACCCACGGCCGCATGACCGCTGAACTGGCGCGCGTGCCCGGCGGGTTCGGCCTCGGCGCCGTCCCGCGCCGTCTGGCTCCCACCGAAACCACCAACCTCGTCTGCGGCTTCTGCGCCACCGGATGCAGCCTGCGCGCCCACCTCCGCGACGGCGCCGCGGTCAACCTCAGCCCCGACCCCGATTACCCGGTCAACCTCGGCATGGCCTGCCCCAAAGGCTGGGAGGCGCTCGCCCCTCTCCGCGCCCCCGACCGCGCCACGACACCCTGGGTCCGGCTGCCCGACGGACACCGACGCATGGTGTCCTGGCAGGAAGCCGCACACCACTTCACCCACCGCTTCCGGGACATCCTCCAACAGCACGGGCCCGAAAGCATCGCCTTCCTCAGCACCGGCCAGATCTGCACCGAGGAAATGGCCCTGCTCGGAGCCTTCTTCAAGTTCGGCATGGGCGGCCTCCACGGCGATTCCAACACCCGCCAGTGCATGGCCACCGCACACGTCGCCTACAAGGAAAGCTTCGGCTTCGACGCCCCACCCTACACCTACGCCGACTTCGAAGCCTCCGATGTGCTCGTCTTCATCGGCGCCAACCCCTGCATCGCCCATCCCATCCTCTGGCAACGCGTCCTCCGCAACCCCCACCGCCCCGCCATCATCGTCCTCGACCCGCGCCGCACTGAAACCGCCGCCGCCGCCTCCCAACACCTCGCTCTCCGCCCCAAATCCGACCTCGTCCTCCTCTACGGCATCGCCCACCTGCTCGCCCACAACGGATGGATCGACGATGCCTTCATCCAACAGCACACCCGCGACTTCGACGCCTTCCGCGACTTCGTCCGCCGCTTCACCCCCGATGTCGTCGCCTCCGAAACCGGCATCGGCATCGGCGACCTGATGCGCGCCGCCACCGCCATCGGCCGGGGACGCGCGGTGAGCTTCTGGTGGACCATGGGCGTCAATCAGGGTCACCAGGCCGTCCGCACCGCCCAGGCCGTCATCAACCTCGCCCTCATGACCGGCAACATCGGCCGGCCCGGCACCGGCGCCAACTCCATCACCGGCCAGTGCAATGCCATGGGCTCCCGCCTCTTCGGCAACACCACCAGCCTCCTCGGCGGCCGCGACTTCGCCAACCCCTCCCACCGCTCCGACGTCGCTCGCATCCTCGACATCCCCAACCCTTCCATCCCCTCCACTCCCTCCCTCGCCTACGACCAGATCATCGACGCCGCCGCCGCCGGCCGCATCAAGGCCCTCTGGATCGTCGCCACCAACACCGCCCACTCCTGGATCGATTCCCGCCGCTTCCAACTCGCCGTCCGCAACCTCGACCTCCTCGTCGTCCAGGACCTCTACGACACCACCGACACCGCCCGCCTCGCCCACCTCTTCCTCCCCGCCGCCGGCTGGGGCGAAAAGGACGGCACCTTCATCAACTCCGAACGCCGCATCGGCCGCGTCCGCCCCATCCTCCCCCCACCCGGCCAGGCCCTCCCGGACTTCGACATCTTCCGCCTGCTCGCCAGATCCTGGGGCTGCGGCGACTGGCTCGAGCGCTGGAAATCCCCCGCCGCCGCCTTCGACATGCTCCGCGCATTGTCCGCAGGCCGACCCTGCGATTTCTCCGGCATCCGGGACTTCAGCGACCTCGACCAGGGCGGCGGCATCCAGTGGCCCTGGCCCGCCCCCTCCTCCCCGGCTCCCACCCCTGAATCCACCGCGCTTCCACCCCGCGAACGCCGCCTGTTCTCCGACGGCGCCTTCTTCACCCAGGACCAGCGCGCCCGCTTCCACTTCGAACCCCCCTGCCCCCCACCCGAAACACCCGACGACGCCTTCCCCTGCACCCTCCTCACCGGCCGCGGCACCAGCGCCCAATGGCACACCAACACCCGCACCGGCAAATCCGAGATCCTCCGCCAGCTCTACCCCGCCAAACCCTACGCCGAGATCAACCCCGGCGACGCCCTCACCCTCGGCCTCCGCACCGGCGACCCCCTCCAGCTCACCTCCCGCAGGGGCACCTTCGCGGCCACCGCCCTCGTCACCGCCGCCGTCCAACCGGGCCACGTCTTCGTCCCCATGCACTACGCCGGCATCAACGACCTCACCTTCCCCGCCTACGACCCGCTCTCCCGCCAGCCCAGCTACAAACACTGCGCCGTCCGCGTCCAACCCCTCACCCCTCCACCCTCCCCCACCACCCGATGACCTCCCCAACCCCCGCCATCCCCACACCTCCCACCGGCACCCCCTGGAACGATACCCAGAAGGAATACCTCGCCGGCCTCCTCGCCGCCGCCACCCTCCGCGCCGCCACCCCGTTCGTCGGACTCGACCCCGCAGGCCGCTTCACCGATTCCCCACAGCACGCCCCAGCCAACCTCGCCGCCGAACCCCGGGAGGAAACCGTCTTCGGCGTCCCCATCTCCGAACTGACCAAACAGGAACTCTGGAAACATGCCGAAAACCCCCTCGACTCCTGGGATCGCTTCCTCGATCACGCCGCCCAGGACCGCCTCCCCGACGAGGAACACACCTACCGCTTCCGCACCTTCGGCCTCTTCCACGTCGGCCCCGCCCAGAACAGCTTCATGCTCCGCTGCCGCATCCCCGCCGGCGAACTGACCGCCGACCAGTTCCAGGGACTCGCCGCCATCGCCCGCGATTTCGGCGACGGCCGCGCCGCCATCACCACCCGCAGCAACATCCAGATCCGACAGATCGCACCCCGCCACACCGTCGACGTCCTCCTCCGCCTCCAATCCCTCGGCCTCACCGCCAAAGGCTCCGGCGTCGATAACGTCCGCAATATCACCGCCTCCCCCACCGCCGGCATCGACGCCCAGGAACTGATCGACACCCGCCCCTTCGCCCACGCCCTCCACCACTACATCCTCAACCAACGCGACCTCTACGGGCTCCCACGCAAATTCAACGTCGCCTTCGAAGGCGGCGGCACCATCGACACCGTCGCCGACACCAACGACATCGGCTTCTTCGCCGTCCAGATCCCAACCCCCGCCCAGGGCACCTCCCTCGCCGACCGGTCCCCGGTCCCCGTCGAACCCGGCGTCCACTTCCGCGTCCAACTGGCCGGCATCACCGGCCACCGACAACTGGCCTCCGATTCCGGCATCCTCATCCCCCCATCACGCTCCATCGCCCTCGCCGCCGCCATGATCCGCGTCTTCCGCGACCACGGCGACCGCACCGACCGAAAGAAGGCCCGCCTCAAATACCTCATCGACCGCTGGGGCATCCCCAGGTTCCTCGCCGAAACCCAGAAACGCCTCGCCTTCCCCCTCGTCGAATTCCCCGCCGCCACCTGCCAACCGCGATCGCCCTCCATCAAACACGCCCACATCGGCGTCTACCGCCAACGACAACCCGGCCGCAACTACATCGGCGTCGTCGTCCCCGTCGGCATCCTCTCCGCCCGCCAGATCGAACGCCTCGCCAACCTCGCCCGCAACTACGGCTCCGCCTCCATCCGCCTCACCCCCTGGCAAAACCTCCTCATCCCCGACGTCCCCGACGCCTTCGTCGAAACCGTCAAACGCCAGATCGTCCGCCTCGGCCTCCACCACGAGTCGTCCCACATCGCCGGCGGCCTCGTCGCCTGCACCGGCAACACCGGCTGCAAATGGGCCGCCACCGACACCAAGGGCAACGCCCTCACCCTCGCCCATCACCTCGCCCAACGCGTCCACCTCGACCAACCCCTCAACCTCCACCTCACCGGCTGCCCCAATTCCTGCGCCCAACATTACATCGGCGACATCGGCCTCCAGGGCGTCAAGGTCCAGGCCGGCTCCGGCTCCCGCGACGGCTACCACGTCGTCCTCGGCGGCGGCGCCGGACCCGAAGCCGGCATCGGCCGCCAGATCTTCACCGCCCTCCCCTTCTCCGACCTCCCCCGCCTGCTCGAACACATGCTCCAGACCTACCTCAAACAACGACGCCCCGGCGAATCCTTCGCCACCTTCACCCGCCGCCACGAAACCGGCCAACTCCAGGAGATCTTCACCCCGTGAACCCACCCCGCCCCGTCCCCGTCATCCCCGAGTCCGCCCCGTTCTCCCCGGAACAACGCGCCTGGCTCAACGGCTTCCTCGCCGGCCTCTTCTCCTACACCCACACCCCTCCCACCTCCCCAACCCCAGCCCCCCCACCCAACCCCCAAACCCTCAACCCCCTCGCCATCCTCGTCGGATCCCAAACCGGTACCGCCGAAAAACTGGCCAAACGCATCGCCAAATCCGCCTCCCAACGCGGCTTCGCCCCCGTCATCCACGACCTCGCCAAATTCGACCCGTCCCGACTCGCCCAGGAATCCGCCGTCCTCGTCGTCACCAGCACCTACGGCGACGGCGAACCGCCCGACAACGCCAAGGGCTTCTGGTCCGCCCTCCGCTCCCCCGACGCCCCACGCCTCAACCAAACCCGCTTTTCCATCTGCGCCCTCGGCGACACCCAGTACCCCCGCTTCTGCCAGTTCGGCAGGGACCTCGACGCCCGCCTCGAAACCCTCGGCGCCCAACGCGTCCACCCCAGACAGGACTGCGACATCGAGTTCGACCGCCCCTTCGCCGCCTGGCTCGGCCCCGCCCTCGACCTCCTCGCCCCAACCCATCCACCCGCACCCGCCCAACCCCAACAACCCGCCATCCCCGAACCAATCCCCGAACCCGACTCCGATCCCGCCGGAACCCGCGACAACCCCATCCCCGCGTCCCTCACCCACAACCGACGCCTCACCGCCCCCGGCGCCGACAAGGACGTCCGCCACTTCGCCCTCGAACTCGGCCCCTCCGCCCCACCCTACCAGGCCGGCGACGCCCTCGGCGTCTGGCCCACCAACGACCCCGCCCTCGTCCGCCTCCTCCTCGATGCCCTCGAATTCTCCGGCTCGGAACCAGTCCCCGACCGCCACGGCAACCCCATCCCCATCGAACAGGCCCTGATCGCCGATTACGACATCACCCGCATCCCGCGCTCCCTCCTCAACCGCATCGCCCCCGCCTCCCGCGACCCCGACCTCATCGCCGCCGCCGCCCCCGACGCCAACGGCGCCCTCGAACGCTTCCTTCGCGGCAAGGACGTGCTCGACCTCGTCACCGCCCACCCATCGCTCCGCTTCGAACCCGCCGACTTCATCGCCTGCCTCCGCCGCATCCAACCCCGCCTCTACTCCATCGCCTCCAGCCCCCGCCTCCACCCCTCCGAAATCCACCTCTGCGTCAACGTCGTCCGCTTCACAGCCGACGGCCGGCCCCGCACCGGCCTCGCCTCCGGTTGCCTCGCCGACCGCACCCCTCCCAACCAAAGCCTTCCCGTCTACCTCCACGAAAACCCCGCCTTCCGCCCCCCACCCCCGGACCGTCGCCTCATCATGATCGGCCCCGGCACCGGCATCGCCCCGTTCCGCGCCTTCCTCCAGGACCGCCAGGCCCTCGGCGCCCAGGGCCCCAACTGGCTCTTCTTCGGCGACCAACACGAGTCCACCGGCTTCCTCTACCGCGAGGATCTCACCGCCTGGCGCGACTCCGGCCTGCTCAATCGCCTCGACCTCGCCTGGTCCCGCGATCAGTCCGAAAAAATCTACGTCCAGCACCGCATGCTCCAACAGGCCCGCGACCTCTGGGCCTGGATCGACGACGGCGCTTCCATCCACGTCTGCGGCGACGCCTCCCGCATGGCCCGCGACGTCGATGACGCCCTCCACCAGATCATCCGCCAGGAAGGGGGAAAATCCCCGGAAGCCGCCGCCGATTACGTCCGCAGCCTCGTCTCCGACCGACGATACTGCCGCGATGTCTACTGAGCCGCCCCAACGCCGCTCACCCCACCCAACCACCCACCCAACCAACCGTTTCCGCCCCATCCCCGGCATCCCTGGATGACCTGGGTCAAGGCCCCGTCACACCCAACCACTACCCTGATCCCGAAGTATGAAGGCTCCCATGACCCAACGCCGCCGCCTCCAACAAGCCGCCTCAACCTCCGCCGCCTCCCTCCTCCTCCTCGCCCCGGCCACCCACGCCCAATACGCCCCACCCCCACCCCCCGCTGCCTTCCCCGGCTTCATCAACGAAACCCTCCGCGAACACAACCCCGCCCTCTCCGCCTGGGACATCGGCGGCCTCGCCCGCGTCCGCTACGAAATCAAGGACGGCAACGGTATCCCCGGCGTCCCCGGTTCCATGGACTTCCGCGACCGCAACACCGACAACCGCAACGACTTCGTCATGGAACGCTTCCAGCTCCGCGTCGCCTATTCCACCCCCTGGTTCTCCGCCTTCGCCGAAGCCCGCTCCTCCCTCACCCAGGGCGACGAACGCTTCGCCAACCCCGCACCCCAGGCCTACAAGGGCTACGGCCCCGAACACGACCCCATCGACCTCCATCAGGCCTTCATCACCCTCGGCAATCCCAAGGAATTCCCCGTCACCCTCAAGGTCGGCCGCCAGGAACTGGGCTACGCCGACGAACACTTCCTCGGCGCCTTCTTCTGGAACAACGTCGGCCGCACCTTCGACGCCGCCAAACTCCAGTGGAAAGCCGGCCCCTTCGACGTCGACGTCTTCTCCGGTCGCCCCGTCATCCCCGTCGACGGCGCCTTCAACACCTCCAACGACTACGAAACCCTCTCCGGCTTCTGGGCCACCAGCCCCCGCATCCCCCACCACCAACTCGACCTCTTCTTCCTCGCCCGCAACGTCAACGACGAGTCCCCCAACGCCGTCGCCTACTCCGAGGTCCCCCTGCCCTCAGCCCGCGACATCTACTCCATCGGCGCACGCCTCAAATCCAAACCCGGCGACCTCGGACCCTGGGACTACACCCTCGACGCCGTCGGACAGTTCGGAAACTTCCGCGACCTCCGCCCCGGCGCCCCGTCCTCCCGCGTCGACCACCGCGCCTACGCCGTCATCGCCAACCTCGGCTACACCTTCGACGACCTCCCCGCCAAACCCCGCCTCGCCATCGAGTACTCCCACGGCTCCGGCGACTCCAACCCCGCCGACGACGTCCATTCCACCTTCGACAACCTCTACCCGACCAACCACAAGTTCTATGGGTACGCCGACTTCGTCTCCCTCCAGAACATCCACGACATCCGCCCCATGCTCACGCTCAAGCCCACCCCGCGCCTGAGCCTCGCCCTCGAAGGCCACCTGTTCTGGCTCGCCGACACCCACGACAACTTCTACTCCGTCGCCGGCGTCCCCCGCGGCGGCACCGGCCCCACCTCCGGCAACGGCTACGGCATCAACCCCAACCACAGCGCCTTCGTCGGCGCCGAATTCGACATCATCGCCGGCTACGCCCTCACCCGCTTCGCCCAACTCGAAGCCGGTTACTCCCGCTTCTTCCCCGGCTCCTACATCGACGACTCCCTCGCCGATCCGAACTTCGGCTCCCGCGACGCCACCTTCGCCTACCTCCAACTGCTCGTCCGCTTCTGACCCCCCCAAACCCAGACCCCCGCCCTGCGCCCTCCCCGCCCCACCCCCAGCCCCCAACACCGGGGGCCATCTGGGACGTTGTCAGTCCACCCCACCCCGCTAAATTGACCGCGTGATTTACGACGCGAGCCTCGACGCCCTCTGCCAACGCGTCTGGGACGGCCACCGCATCCACGCCGACGACGCCCGACGCCTCTACCGCCTCCCCCTCGAGGAACTCGGCACCCTCGCCGACCGCCGACGCCACCTCCTCCGCCACTCCCTCCACCAGGGCGACGGCAACGCGATCGTCACCTTCATCGTCGATCGCAACGTCAACTACACCAACGTCTGCAACGTCTACTGCAAGTTCTGCGCCTTCTGGCGAACCGAGAAGGACGCCGACTCCTACGTCATCTCCCTCGACGAACTGGACCGCAAGATCGAGGAAACCATCGCCCACGGCGGCACCCAGATCCTCCTCCAGGGAGGCCACCACCCCCGCCTCACCAAACAGTGGTACCTCGACCTCCTCCACCACGTCCGCTCCCGCTTCCCCGGCTTCAACGTCCACGGCTTCAGCCCCAGCGAATTCGTCGCCTTCTCCGAGTTCTTCAATGAACCGGTCGAACAGCTCATCCGCGACTTCGTCGGCGCCGGCCTCGGCAGCATCCCTGGCGGCGGCGGCGAAATCCTCGTCGACGCCGTCCGCAAACGCATCGCCCCCCTCAAGGCCGACACCGCCGCCTGGATGGGCGTCATGGACACCGCCCACCGCCTCGGCCTCGCCACCACCTCCACCATGATGTTCGGTCACGTCGAATCCCTCGACGACCGCCTCCAGCATCTCGAGGTCGTCCGCCAGCAGCAGGACCGCTCCCTCTCCCGACTCAGCCTCGGCCTCCCCTCCGACGCCTCCCCCGCCAACCAGGCCGTCGCCTACGCCCACGCCCTCGAACAGGGCCGCCTCCCCGGCGGCGCCTTCACCGCCTTCATCTGCTGGACCTTCCAGCCCGACAACGCCGTCCTCAAAGCCCCCACCGTCGGCGCCCACGACTACCTCCGCACCCAGGCCCTCGCCCGCATCTACCTCGACAACATCCCCAGCATCCAAAGCTCCTGGGTCACCCAGGGACCCGATATCGGCCAGATCGCCCTCCGCTACGGCGCCAACGACCTCGGCAGCATCATGCTCGAGGAAAATGTCGTCAGCGCCGCCGGCACCACCTTCCGCCTCGGCGTCGCCGATATGCGCCGCCTCATCACCGACCTCGGCTACACCGCCCGCCAGCGCGACAACATCTACCGCCTCATCGCCTGACCCCCGCCCCTCCCCCATGCCACGCGCCCCCAACCGCGCACCCAAACTTTTCGTAAACTTTCCACCGGACGGGTTGTGCCGCCTCCCCCCTTGTGCCACGATCCCCCGCAACCCCTGGCGCCCCCCGACCGCCCCACCACGTCGAGCCGAGCCGTCCATGAACACCCCCCTCGAAGACAGCCTCCTCACCCGGACCAGCCTCCTCGGCCGCCTCCGGGACCTCGACGACGCCGATAGCTGGGGCGAGTTCTACCAGACCTACGAACGCGTCGTCCGCGGCCTCGCCCGAAAACGCGGCCTCACCGACGCCGAAGCCCAGGAGGTCGCCCAGGAGGTCTTCAAACGCATCGCCGAAACCATCCACACCTTCGAACCCTCCCCGCGCGTCGGCTCCTTCCGCCGCTGGCTCTACCAGCTCGCCCGCTGGCGCTCCGATGACAAACTCCGCGAACGCGGACGCCTCCCCACCGAACCCATCACCGACGGCTCCGGCTCACGCACCACCCAGGTCGCCCATCGCATCGCCGACCCCGACGACGTCCACCAGCAGCTCGAGGAGGAGGCCCGCCGCCAGCTCCTCGCCGCCGCCCTCGACCGCATCCGCCACCGCGTCTCCGCCCGCGACCTCCAGATCTTCCACATGGTCGCCCTCGAGGAAACCCCGGCCGCCAAGGTCGCCGCCTTCTTCGGCGTCACCACCAACTCCGTCTACGTCGTGCGCCACCGCGTCGGACAACAGCTCCGCACCGAACTGGATAACATCAACAAACGCCTCGACCCGGATGCCGGACGCCGCCCCCCGGAACCCTAACCCCACCCCGGACGCCCCCCCACCGCCGGAGATCCCCGACTACTCCCTCCTGCGCCGTATCGGCCGCGGCAGCTACGGGGACGTCTGGCTCGCCCGAAGCGTCACCGGCGTCTTCCGCGTCATCAAAGTCGTCCAGCGCGCCCGCTTCCAGGACGACCGCCCCTACCGCCGCGAACTGGAAGGCATCAGCCGCTTCCAGGCCGCCGTCTCCGGCCTCCCACGCCAACTCGCCCTCCTCCACGTCGGCCGCAACGACGCCGCCGGCTACTTCTACTACGTCATGGAACCGGCCGATGACGCCGAAACCGGCTCCGCCATCGACCCCGACCGCTACGTCCCCCTCACCCTCCGCGAAATGCTCAAACGCCGCGGACGCCTCCCCGCCTCCGAATGCATCCAGTTCGTCCTCGAACTGGCCCGCGGCCTCGCCGTCCTCCACGGCGTCGGCCTCATCCACCGCGACATCAAGCCGTCCAACATCATCCTCGTCCAACGCGTCCCCAAACTCGCCGACGTCGGACTCGTCGCCTCCATCGACGCCACCCTCACCGGCGTCGGCACCCCAGGCTACCTCCCCCCCGAAGGCCCCGGCTCCCCAGCCGCCGATATCTACTCCCTCGGCAAAGTCCTCTACGAAATCGCCACCGGCCTCGACCAATCCCAGTTCCCCAGAATCCCCAGGGAGCTCGCCGAACACGCCGACGCCCCGCTCCTCCGCGAAATCAACGGCGTCATCCTCAAGGCCTGCAACCGCTTCCCCTCCGAACGCCACCCCTCCGCCGAAGCCGTCGCCCGCGACCTCGAAATCATCCAGGCCGGCCGCTCCATCGTCCTCTACGAGGAGTTCCGCAAACGCTCCCGCGCCATCCTCATCGCCACCGCCACCTTCGCCACCCTCGCCGCCTGCGCCGCCACCCTCTTCGTCTGGCGCGCCCAAGTCCTCGAACGCGCCAACCACCAAAGCCGCCGGGCCCTCTACAGATCCGACCTCGCCATCGCACAACTCGCCAAGGCGTCAGGGGATTACGGTAGAGCTCGAACGGCTCTAGCCCAACAGGTGCCAACAATCGGCGAACCGGACTTCCGGGGCCTTGAATGGTCCATTCTGACAAAGGCGGTCCGCGGCGAGGGGGTGACTTTGGAGACAATCTCTAAACCTTCTGCGGTTTCTAAACTAGCCGTTGATCCTGCCGGCCGATGGGCCGCCGCTGCTTTCAATGATGCTCGCGTGGGGATTTGGGACCTCCGAACAGGAAAACTTGCGCGCGTAATCGATAACGCGCAGGTACTCGGCGGCTTCCTTCCAGATGGCCGTATTGTGATCGACGAACCCGAACGCGCCATTCGCTATGAGCGACCAGAAGGCGGACTTCCAGTCCGATTCCACACAGAGCGGCGCCTCAGGCACCTCCTCCCGAATGGCAACTCATGCTTAATCAGCCCTAAAGGCGACTTCATTTTTCAGTTACTGACTCCCACACTCGAAAGTATCGTCTCACAGATTAACGTATCTTCACACTTTCCAGATACCGAGCTTTCGGATTCCGACATCACATCCGATGGACGCGTACTTATTTGGGCTGGGTACAAAGAAAGCGGCGCAATTCGCGAGCGGTTCCTGGTTGCCTTTGACATGGCAACTGGACAACCGCTCTGGCACCGAGACCCGAAGCAAAGAGTTGTCTGGGTGCGATGCTCACCAGACCTCAAAACCTTTGCTGTAAACACGGGCGGCCAGACCCCGGTGCTCGCTTCTATCGAAGACCCGGACAAAGAGACCGCGCTCCAAGGACACACGGCAAGAGTTCAGGACGCTGCATTCTCACCGAACGGTCGGCTGATTGCGACAGGTAGCGCCGACCAAACAGTTTGCGTTTGGGAAGCACAAACGGGCAAACTTATCTCAACCCACAGGGGACTCGGCCGTCCCTGTAATGCCATAGCTTGGCTGCCAACCGGCGACCAGTTCATCGCAGGAGATGAATCGGGAGACCTGCGTGTGTTTAGCTATCCTCAAGTGCTAGAGCACCAAACCCTAAACGGAATGTATTCCGATGTGCACGGCGATCTGGTTTTTAACTCTGATGGCAGCCGAATCGCCGTAACACAGACATCAACCAATATCGCAATCGTAAGCACCCACGAACTCGAGCAAGTCGACAGCATAAATGATGCGTTCCAGCCTGTCTCATTCTCACCGGATGATTTGCGACTAACAGCATTCGATAAGAATTGGGTACTCAAGACCTTCGACGTTCACACAAAGGAAACCATCCGAGCGCAGCAGGTTCTTCCTGACGGCTTTTCCGTAGACTCATGGAGTCTTGCAAGAGACCAAAAGCGCTTAGCAATGACAGCGGATGGCGGAAAACTGGCAGTACTGGATCTAGATACATTCGCCTCGAAGGTCACATTGGCGAACGAAGGTGTGAGGATCTGGGGTGTCGCATTCTCGCCGGAAGGAACCGAATTATGGACCGGGTCTGAGACCGGCCTGATTCAAGTCAGGAGTGCCACCAACCTCGACCTGATCCGCGATGAGGTTGAGATAAGGGATGGGGACATACAATCAATCGCTCTCTCCCCTGGCGGGAAATGGCTCGCCGTCTCGCTTTATAACGACTCGAGCGTGCGGATTTGGAACCGCGTCGAACGCTCTTGGCTTTCGCCAGCTTTCGCTCACAGGAGGTTTGTGCAATCCATGCTTTTTGCTCCAAACGGGAATCGCCTCATCTCCGGAGGCGCAGACGGCAAAGTTATTCTGTGGAGATTCCCAGAGTTTGAGGAAGTAGCAGCATTTGAACTTCCACCAAACGATCGAGAGTCGGGTGATGAGGGAATAGCGGTTTTGAGGCTTTCAACCCAAGACCGATTCTTGGCAGCCCTTACCGAGGATGGGCGCCTTCAACTCTGGCGCGCAGGAATGTAAGCAAATCGAAGGCAACAGGCAGAATGCGGCCCCCTGTTCAATCAACGGATGCCGCGGCAACCAGAACGCCCGAGCGACCTGCCCGGTAAAGAGCTGAAAGGAGGCGCCCGCTCCGACAGAGGTTCGTGCTTATTCAACCTAGCGCGGATCCGAGCGATCGCCGAGCCGACGGCCACCTCGTGGGTCGGTGTTATCGCGCAACGAAATACTTGTACTTGTGGTGATCGAGGCTGTAGCCCCCCCCTCCTGCGTCAGCGACGAATCCTGGTCGCTGACCGGTGTGCTCAAGGTCGGCGTGCCGCCTAACAACACGGAAATAAGCCAGAGGATTGTCATATAAAAATTTCGCGTACGCTTGCCGATGGTCGCCGCAAAACTCAAGGCGATTCTCCGGGTGGTCCCGACCTCCGCGTTGACTCAAATTAAATGACACCGAAGGGGTGGACGCCCTCCGGGCGTCCGA
>VFQN01000958.1_pt1 | contig 51114 bp, 86 predicted proteins | sample 3512371 | NCBI WGS metagenome assembly VFQN01 (sample SAMN10412370, study PRJNA504923) | tailings metagenome | isolation source: Replicate 2 from Balatoc abandoned mine | place: Philippines: Itogon, Benguet | collected 2017-08-28
CCTGAACAGGGGAATGGGAGTCATCCACCAGCTGATGCCCGACGGTTCATCATCCACTGGCAGGCACCTGCCACCGGCACGCCTTCCCTGTGGGTCCGGGCAGACCACACAGGCGGACGAGGACTGGAATCTCGCCCGAGGTAGGAATCGAACCCGGGTCGGATTCCCGGGAGAATCGGGACTAAGGCCTTCTGGGTGCATGTGCGAGTATGGGCTCTTGTGTGCCCAGCGCATCGAGTTTACGCAGCGCGGCGCATGAAGCTGGCGCATGATCCCAGTGCGCTGCACCACGCATGGAACACCAGCGCCAAAAGCTCGGGGTGCAAGCAGTAGATTGCCTGGTCACAGGACGCCACAGGCACAGGTACCCGTCGTGATGATGTAAGCCCAACCCTGTGTCGGAGACTTCTAGGCTGCTACGGTACTTGCGCAGAGCTACGGTGCCAAAGTCTTCTCGGTCCCCAAACCGTTTGTGGGTGCACTGTGGATGTACGGCACGCCTTACTGTGTGCCCTGCACAGAGCGTCGGCATCCTGAGCGCGCGTGCTGCTCCTGTTCTATTCTTAAGGGTATGCTTACGGTGGACACATAACGGTTTAACCGGTGCAACCATAGTGGTCAGGTTGCCAGATGCCGGGCAGGGGAAAGAGATGCTAGGCCAGGCTAGGCCCTGATGTTGCAGACCGTTAGGTTGCATGGCGGTTGCATGCAGGGTTGCACGGCCCTTAGTGACACCGGCCGCGTTGCTGTTGTCCGGAACGTTTGTTTCGGACCACCATACGGTACACATCCAGGGTCGATTTGGCTACACTGAGCTGTACTGAGCAAGCAGGGGAGTGAGTAAGTGGCAGCGCAGGCAGCAGGGGAGACCTCTCAGGATGGTGCCGTAACCACGACGGCGAGCGTTACGTTCACTCCATTTCATGGAGTAGAGCAAGAAGCCGTGACAGGCAGCTAGCTGCTGTCTTGTGCAGAGATAGCCTGAGACTCTACCCGTCGCGTTCGTGTCCCTCCCGCTGTCCGCTGTACCGGTGGCACTCGCAAAGTTGCTCTTGCGCAAGTTCCATCGCCAACGCCGACATCCAATCAACTAATGTCCAGCCTGTGTGGAATGCGTTTATCGGGATCTCCGTCACAAGCGGGGCACAGGCGCCCATGCGTCCTCTTACCGACAGCGCGCCATGTAAAACTGGCTCATGGTTCAATCCTACAGCGCAACCACGGGAAAATTGACGCAATTTACCACGCAGCGCGCCGGGTGTCAGGGCGGGTGGCGCCAAGGTCGCCAGGGGCGACAGCCGCAGCTGCTGCCGCCTCCGAGACCTCCAGCGGGCCCACTGCGGCTTTCGAGCAGCTCGTCGCAGCCCTCACGTCCCCCGCAGGCAGCAACATCCGCTGTGTGGTATGGATTACTAAGCCTGGCAAGATTGACGGCGAGCAGCTCCGCTTGCCGCTGGCCGCTGTGCTGCGCTACCCTGGCAGCAAGCTGGCGAGCATGGTCGTGCAGGAATCACAGGACATCATAACCAAGAGAGGAGGTGAGCAGGGCGAGCGGCACGCACACTTGCTTACATGTGAGCCTCTGTTCCTTGTGCCTTGGTCCAGCCACTGCACTTAGTCCGTAGCTTGCACATTATGGTGACATCATGGCAGCCAGGGGCGTGGCTGCACGTGGCGTTGCACACGTGGCACTCAGCCTCAGTGCAGGAGGCCGTACCATGCCCCATGCGCCCACACGTCCTAGCGTTGGACCATACCGGCCCGCAGTGGCCTCACCGGGCTGGCAGGCCTTGCCAGGCTCCCAGGTGCCCAGAGGTGCCCTGCGCATCATACTCTTTCCTCCTGCCCACTTCCCACGCTACTCTCCAGCTGCACAGTGACGTGCCAATGTTCGCATTGTATGCGCTCGGCCCGTTGCAGGCACCATCGATGACGTTCTGTCGTACTGGGACGGCCGTACGCTGTGGCAGTCCGTCGACGACGGCATCCGTACAGCCGTGTACGTCCACGAGCACGGCACCCTGTGCGGCGCACCCATGCCCTCCGACGCCACCCTCATATGGCTCCGTACGTCCGTACTGGAGCCGTACGGCCTGCCCGACATCCTGGACCTGCCGTACAATGTACGGCTGTTCAAGGACAAGTCCTCCAGGGAGGAGCTGCTGGCCCTGCACCGGGAGGCTGCCGTACAGGAGGCGGTTGACGACATCACCGCCATGATGCCCGTGCGCGACATGGTGCTAACCGATGCGCACGCTGCATTCGTGCTCGTACCGAGCTGCGACGGTACGGCACGCATCGGCGTGTACCGGCTGGTGGGCGGCCTCAAGGAGGCGGCGGAGGGCGAGTCCTCTGGGGCAGGCGGCAAGAAGGACAAGGACAGGGGCTATGCGGCGCTTGGGGCAGACAGGTGAGCGCATCGGCGGGGGATGCGAAGCAGGGCATAGCAGCGGTATGAATGGCAATAGAGGGGTCAGTGTACGAACTGCATGAACTTTCCTGTGAGGGTTTAGTGAGCTGTGCAGCAGTGGGTGAGATTGGCGTGTCGTAGTGGCGTTGACACGCAACGGCGTGCGTGCCACATGCCCACGCGCGTTCGTACAGGGCTGTGGCGGCTTGCAGACGAGCACTGCGCACCGGAGCCTGCCACAAGTTAAGCATCACCTTCAGCGCCGTCCACCCTGCTACTTTTGTACAAAAGTCACCAGCCATACCTTCAGCTCATTGTGCTCATCAACCCATGGTGCCTGCTGTGCCATCGTTACCCCGGCAACCCGCAGCGAGTTCGAGGCGTGGGACGGCACCGCGGCGCACCACTGGCCCGCGCTGCCCCCCGGCGCGCTGGACGGACCCGTGGGTCTGCGGCCCGAGGTGTGCGAGGCGGTGGCGCGGGCGCTGGAGCGGCTGCCGGCGGGGCTGCGGGTGCAGCTGGTGGAGGTGGGGGTGCAGGGGGCGGCGAGGAAGGCACGTGTGCTGCATGTTACCATGTAGGGCGTGGGAGGTGTGGGGAGAGGGCTCAACGGGGGGAAGGCTGATAAAAGGGCAGGATGCGTTTGTGTGGGTTTCGTGGCAGAGGCAGAGCGATTTGTTGTGAGGTGGCTGTCCTCGCGCTGCTTGCTAGGCGGCGGTAGGACGTCACGGCATGTGAAGCACTTTGCCGGAGCATGTCTGGTGCAGTTGCAATAGGGTTGGGTGCGTTATGGGCCGTGGGTGGCTGTGTAGGGCTCCGTCGTAAGGAGTCTCTCTGTGGAGGTGGCAGGATGCAGAGTGCAGGGCACTGCCGCTGACAGAAATGGACGGATTGCACACGTTAGCAGAGATAGCTCATGTTTCCAGAGTGGAGGGGGCAGGGGCGGGGTGGGGAGAGCGTAAGCGTTGAGACGGGGTGTGGGACATGTGTGGGTGTGGGTTCCGCGGCTGCGGGGGCTTTGATTGAGGGGCCCTTTGCATGGGCAGCCTGGACGGGACGGAGTGCGACGACGGGGTTGAGACCACTAGGGGAGGACTGGATCAGCGGTGAACGGGAAACCGGGTCAGGGTTAGGGTCGGAAGTGGCGCATGCGGGCGTCATGTGACCCCCTGTTTGGGCTGTGGGCCGGAGGCAGGGCCGAACTGCACACAGCAAGTCAAGCCCGGAGGCGTCTTACAGCTTGCTGGCTGTGTGCAGTTCGGGGTTGGTGAAGGGCTATGGGCCCTTGCGCTCGGCGTCTGCTTTGGGCATCCGGACAGACAGGGAGAACTGGGGAGAACCTGGCACACGAGAGCCTGAGCGGTACTCCAGGACTGCCCGGGAGGTATGACTGCTTCTTGGGCGCGCACTTGCCCTGCATGATGAGCGGTTATAGCATTGTAAAGCTTCGGGACTTGAACTTCGTACGGTACCGGTAGCCTCTCTGATGAGCGCAGTCCGTTGTCGTCATGCCTAGCCCTCCGTGAAAATCACGGCCATCAGCGTTCACCATCTTTGCCTGTACAGCATGTCTGCCAAGGGTCGATGTGCCTGCACTAGCGCATGCATTGATCAAGTCAACATATACAGCACTGGTCAGAACGACTCCTTGCCTTATCAATCGATGTGCGCGTTGCGTTTTCGAGACCCAGCGTTGCGAGGGACCAGCACTGGGCCCCTCCGCAACTGCTCCGCTTCCCGCTGCAGGGCCGTGCCCATGAGGGCGTTATCCGATGGGTCGCTGCCCTTGGCAGTGTCAGGAGGCTGCAGCATGCAGCAGGGCGCGACCAGCAACACCTCGGCATTGCGCTATCTCGCCGTGAGGGGCAGCACGGGGAGGCCGTGCACAGCGGTGCACTGGCGCGGCACGTTCACGCACGGGCGCTGGCGGCAGGCAGGCAGCTTTGTTGGCGGTGTTGGGACTGCGACTGCTGTAGCAGCGTCTGGCAAACCAGGACGTGCCGGCGAGACATCCCTGGACCAGGCTATTGCAGACGAGGTTGCTGCGGTCGCCGCGTCACCGGCGGCAGAGGGCATCCTGCTGTACATCGACGTGCCTTACTGCATGCCGCTGTCCATATCCCTCAAGGCCGTCATGCGCTTCCCCCACAGCACCATGGCTGCTGCGGTTTTGAGCGCCGTCAAGACAAATGACAAGTGGGCCGCACGTAGGTTGGCATGGTGCGATCTGGGACTCGCCTGCTTGTTTAAAGCTGGTCACTGCTGCTGCACACTGCACTTACTGCAAGACGGGATGCGGGAGCCGGCAACTAACGCGCACTACTGCTCGCACCTCGTCCCTATGCCACAGTGAGGAGCCTCGACACTGTCAAGGACTACTGGTGGGCCGAACACCTCAAGGTCCCGGTGGTGGCGGCCGGCGGCTTACCTCCGCTGCAGGTCGCTGCACACATCCACGAGCACGGCACGCTTTGCGGTGCACCCATCACCTCCGAGACCTCCCTGGAGTGGCTTCGTCGGCAGGTCCTAGAGCCGTACGGCCTGCCCGACATCCTGGACCTGCCGTACACGCAAGCCGGCCGTCTCCTCAAGGTACTGCACGCTACAAGCGCCAGGCGCTGATACCTTATTTCCTTCGTGCTGGTACCTTGAATACTGCTGATACCTGGTGATACCGTGAACAATGCAGGCGTCCATGCGCACGATCGATACCTAAGTTTTATGCGTTGCTTCGGTGCATGCCATACAGGACACGGCGGCCAAGGACACGCTGTTGGCCCTTCACCGGGAGGCTGCCGTACAGGAGGCGGTTTCGGCAGTTGTGGACCTGCTCCCGGCGCGTGGCATGGTGCTGACGCGTGCGCACGCCGCCTTTGTGCTCACGCACGATGGGGAGGGCCGCGGGGAGGGCGACGGGCCGGCCAGGCTGCAGGTGGCGCGGCTGGTGGGCGGCCTGGGGGAGGAGGAGGGGCCTGAGGTCGCGGGCGCAGCGGACGTGCGTGCGGCTGTGGCGGAGACCACTGCACGGCAGTCGATCCAACCCTACCTCCCGGAGAGACTGCCCAAGTACGCGTGCATCAGCGCCCAGAGCAGGTAGGTGCGCACACGTCTGTACACCCCGTTCGTAAACCATAATACCCTTTCCAGGGTCAAGTGTGCGCTGGTCCTCGCCATTGGAAACGCGGGGCTCCCTATCTGACCCATTGTACTACCTGGTACTACAACTGACATGATGCCACCCTGCACCCCATGCACATGCACGTGCACCTGCAGCTGTTACTGTTACGTGTGTACACTTTGTTTACTTGTATGTGGTCATCCACGTCGTGCTGTGGGGACCGTTGCAGAAACCATTCCAGGAGCCGTATCACGGAGGGAGTCATGCCCTCTGCGTAATGCTCCACCTTCCCATTGCCTTGCCTGCATCGATTGCTCCCTTGCACCCGCAGCGTGTTCCAGGTGTGGGAGGGCGGCTCATCCCGCACTGCCCGGAGCACGGAGCTGCGGCTGCGGGGCGGGGCGGAGCTGCTGCCGCAGGTGGTGGAGGCGGTGGTGCAGGGGGTGCGGGAGCTGCCGTGTGGGTTAGCGGTGCAGCTGCTGTGGATGCCGCTGCGGGAGCCGCAGCAGCAGCAGCAGCAGGGCGCGGCGGGGGGCCAGCAACAAGGCGGCGGCGGGCAGCAGGTGAAGGGCAAGGGGAGCGGGGCAGACGGTGTGGGGCCGAGCGGTGGAGGCGAGGCGGTGGAGGCGGCGGCTGTGTGCAAGGTGCCTGTGCTGCTGGTGCGGCTGTAGAGTGGTGCGACGCAGCTGCGTGCAGGTGGCTGTGCATAGCAGTGTGCGTGGTGTACCGGACGGTTGGCGCTTCGTGTTCGAGCGTGAGTGCGACGGGTACGCATCCTCCAAACTGTAGGCGTTACGATACGGTGGTAGGCAAGGAGCGGCCGAAGTGGAGCTGGGCGAGCTTTGGGCGTGCGTGTGGGCTGACTGCTGGCGGCCGAGGGCTTTGCGCGAACAAACGTGCTGGAATTGCATGCCCTTCTCTGGCCCGTTGGTGACAGCCAGAGCAGTCTTGTGAAATCTTAATTGCCAGTGGGTGCCAGTGGCTTACAGGCCCAGATTGCTGATTTCAAAACAAGACGCATACAACCCTTGGCAACTGCCCTCCGTCCTTTGGCCCGCATCACAGCAAGAATAGTAACACCACAGCAACCCCAAGTGCCAGGGCACCCGGGCCAACTGGCAACCGCGGATGGATGTGGCCGCAGGGAATGTGTACTTTCCACGCAAGGCAATGCCATTGCCCAAAATTTGAGCCTTCGACCGTACTACGTGCGTGGCTGGTGGTCTCCTTAGCAACGACTAGCAGTGAACATAAGCTGCGGGCATGCATGCTAGGGAATCTCCCCTGCTGGCGTGCTAGGTACAGCTGTGTAGTCTCGGAGTACTGCCACATATATCACGCGTGCTTGCCCTTTATTTAGCCGTGCAATACATGCACACGGCAAAAAAAATCAGATACCGTATCCCAAGCATCTGGAGGCAATGTCAACACACAAGCACAGTTCACAGCCCAGCACATGCACACGCTCTTCCATGTGCTCAAATGCCTGCCGACTGCTTAGCTTATTAGTATAATGGATATTGCATTCCCTGCCCGTCACGATTGTACCTGTGCACCGCAGCCCAACAGCCAAAGAAACAGTTCAGCGCGGCGTGATATTGCAGGATACCGGTAGACCACTGATGCCGTGCACTGATACCGTACTCACCACATGCTTTCATGTGACAAGTACACAAGCGCACAGGATCACCTTGCAACTCGCAGTCACCTTGGGCCTAACCCTCCAATCCCGCCTCCCCCCGCTATTCCCTGAAGTGCATTCATTACCCTCCCAATACCACCTGCCAACTACTTCTTCCCGCCCTTGTGGGTCACCGGCGCTCCGAGGCCTCCCCGCCGCTGCCACGCGCGCAGCCCTGACACGAACCGCACCTCGCGCCACTCCCACGCCCCCACCGCCGCCGCCGCCAGCCCCGCCGCCGCCGCCACAGCCGCCGCAAGCCGCCAGCCGCCGCCCACTGCCGCTGCGCCCGCCGGGCTGAGCGCCGCCAGCGTCATCGCCGTCGCCGCCGCCACCGTCGCCAGCGCCGCCAGCGCCGTCAGCGCCCAGCACACGCGTGTCACGTGGGGGAAGGCACGCTGGCACGTGGCGCAGTGCCGCACGTGCCTGTCGTACCTGCAGCATGGGATAGACATCCGACGTAGCCATATTGGCTTGCAGCGCACAGAACTTTGCCCCGCCGAGAGCGTTTTGGCTACTCGGGCGGTTATGCACCGCACGCCCCAAACTCCTATCTGAAAATGTGCATTACCCTACCACCCACGGGCCGACCCGGCGTCGGTTACTGCCATGATAGAATAGCAGATGTCACAGCGTTCTCGCTCGGGCCTGGAATCCCTTGTGCACAGCACAAGCGCCCCACCTATTGAATATCACGTCGGGCGTGAGCGGCACCTCGGGCCACGCGCCGTACGTCCGGCCGCCGTACCGCAGCGGCCCCACGTTGTCCGCACCCACACCCACACCCGCCGCTCCCTGCTGCGCCCCCCGGGCCCCCGCCGCCAGCCTGCCCCGCTGCTCGGCGTGCCACATGCTGCCCGGGTAGCCCGCCAGCTGCAGCCAGCGCCGGGTGGCGGCGCAGCCCTCATCGGCGGCGCTGTTGAGGTTGAAGGACCTGTGTTTCGGGTGGGATGACATGCAAACAGCGTCATACTCGTGTGGGTATATATGGGCCAGTCATTCTTTACCAGCGTTGCCGCACACACGCCGATGTGTAGAGTATTCGGTGCGGGACGTAGGCAACATGAATCTGATACAGTTACAGGAGGGTGTTGTGAGGCAAAGCAAGAGAGCGGCAGGTCGGTGACTGTGGTCGCTGTTGCTGATTCCAGCTGATTCTGTGCTCCTGGGGTGTTGAGCTGAAATAGAAAGCCAGCTGTGTCGGTTGCCCCCCGGCACACGCAGGACCAGACCGTGCTCAAACTTGCAGATGCGTCCATACTTGCGGGGTGAGAAGAAGCACGACGATGTGCATGTGCACGGGCATCAGAGGCGATGGTGCAGCAGCCCGGAATTACGAACACAGTCCGCTCGGACCGCGCCACCCCGCACCTGAAGGTCAGGCCCTGCGAGCGCATCAGGCCTTCCTGCCCCGCCACCATGAGGATGTCCTGGTCAGACACGAGATACCGGTCAACAAACCAGTGGGGCAGGCGGCGCACGAGGCCCGACAGCAGGGCGCCGAAGTTGATGCCATTGACGGCGGGGGGCTTGGGCGTGGGCTTAGCCTTGGGCTCGGCCACGCCGGGCGTGTCCACCGAGGCAGGATTGTTCATGTTTGGGGTGTTGACGACAGGCGCTGCTGGTGTGGGAGTGACGGGGGAGGAAGGCGCAGGGGGCGGGGCGAAGCCCATCCTGCCGTACGAGCGCGTCACACCGGGCCGTACGGGCACGCTGATGGTGCTGAGGTACATCCGCATGTGCGGCATGTCGTACACCGCCCTGCACGACAGGCACGTTAGCACAAGTAGCACAGGCACGGGAGGGCGCGCAGCGCGGAGAGGACGGTCAGCACGTGCCTCGGGCTTTGAGATTACGTTGCGTGGTAAACAAGATGCCAGCTTCTGGCACGCACAAGGACTACTAACCGCTGTGCAGGTGATGGGCCAATGCCTACCTAAGCAACTAGGTTTGCAGCGCGCAGTCAGTGACAGCCAGACACGCTTAGTTGCCCGTACATCCAAGTACGGCATGCTGTACACGGCCGATGCACAGCAGCCAGGTTCACACTCACTGCTTCATGAAGGGCGGGTGGAGGTGCCTCACGGCCACCATGTCCTTGTTGGACACCTCGTAGCCCCTGGGGGCGGTGGCGGCCGCAGAAAGAATTGTAGGGCGTGTAAGCGCTGAGGTTGGATGCATATGGGGTCGAGGGGAGGTACCGGCAGCGGCGGCAGGTGCAAGCGGGTCGGCGAGCCTGGGACATGCATTCCAAACGCCCCCGCAGAGGTTTTAGAACTGGCGTTGTACGCAAGGGCTTGGCCCGCATCAAGGGCACTGGTACGGTACCGCACAGTCTCATGCATTTCGGCCACCAGTATGGTATGAGGGTGTGCAGCACCACCCTACCCTCCTCCAGCCCTGATCCTCCCCGCGCCCTTCCCCGGCGCCCCATCCCCGTCTCTGCCTACCTGTGGCTCCACGTGAAGCCCCGCTCCAGGTGCTGCGGGTCCAGGTCGGTCACGCGGCTGGCAGCCATGGGCACAGCGTGCTCCCGCCGGAACCCGCCAACTGGGGAGGAGAGCAACACGATAGGTACTCATTGACACTGAAAGCATCAATCTACACGGGTCTGCATGCGTTAGGGTGAGTGGTATGGGCATTGCGTGCTCATCCAGGAAAGCGCCCATGCATCCAAATTGAAGGACGTCAAGTGTGGGGTATGCAGGCTCGGCACAAGGCAGGGCATGCACGCGCCGGCTGCAGTGGTGTGCATGGGTATGGTCCGGCGTTGCATGAGCCTCATCAGGCGACATGGCATAGCAGGCACAGAAAGCCGGGGCTTTTTTGAGGGCCCCTTCGTGCACTATCAGTCACTTGCCCTTTGATTATAAAATCAACTCTGGAGCTACTTCCACGTCGCGGCATAACACTATCGCAACAAGTATGCACTAATGTGCAGCACCCGAACCCGACCCGCCCGCACGCCCACCCCCGTGGTGCAGGTAGCTGGCGTGCGTGGGGTCCATTCCCATCTCCAGCACGTAGGAGTAGTCGCTGGGGAACTCGTTCATGTACCTGGGGGCGGCACGCGACACGTGGCGGCACGTGGCACATGGGGTACGCGGTCAGGATAGCAAGGGAAGTAAGGAGCAGCACCAGTGGGATGCATGGGTGTCAGCGGGGGGTACGCAGCGGATGGCGCAAACACGGGCCCTGCCAACATGGAACCTTGCTGACAGGACAGTAGGTGTGCGCGTAGGAGGCACTGTATGGACTGTGAGGACAGGATGAAGGTTCCTGCTGCAGCAGGCGCAGATCAGACCACAGCCATCACCGCACCAACCCATGTGTACGTTCGTGGCACTTCACGGCACAGCAGCAGCAGTGTGTGCGATCCACAGAATGCACGCCTCTTCCCAGGCACCCCACCCACTACCCACCAGTCCATGATGCTGTTCTCAGGCGGGATGAGCACCGGGGGCAGGGGCGCCTCCTCCTGGGCCGCCACAGGTAGGGGAGAGAAGACACCAGCACGGCAGGGTTCCATCAGTGTGGGTGCGGTGTCGAGCGTCAAGTGAAGGGCTCGCCGCTGCACACGACGCACGCCGCCTCATCCACTCCCTGCACAGCTACCGACACTGCCACAGCACCCTATCCCTTAGCAACGCTCCTCCTCAAAGCCAGATACCCCTGTATGTTCCAGTTTTCAGGTAGCGGCCCGCCCGGCCCAATCACTACTCCCAACCAACCGACCACCACCTGTGACCCACCCTGGCCCCCATCCCCTCGGTGCTGTTGTCCATCCAGGCTAACAGCAGGCCGTCCCGGTCCCTCATGGCTGCATACCCCCGCTTTCACCAGCAACCCTCTGTGCAGGCACCATGACTGCCCTGCAGCGCTGCAGGTCCCGTGTCAGCCCTCTTTGAGACCCGACCCCCCGTTGCAGCACTCTCGGGCCCCCCTCCAGCCCGATCCTCATCACAAACTCCCCAGGGCCCGTGCGCATTCTCCATGAGGCCCACCTTGGCCTTGAGGCCCTCGGGGCTGTTGTCCATCCACGCGAACAGCAGGCCGTCCCGCTCCAGGGTGGGGAAGGAGGCCACGCAGGAGCGGCGGGAGGAGCAGGCGGTGGCGGCGGCGCGGGGGTCGTTGGCCAACTGGGGGAAGGCAAAAAGTTTGGATCGTAGGGACAGTTGGAGATGGAGCATAGGGACTAGGGGGAATCGTGGGGTCTGCCGCTAGGAGGAGTGGAGCAGAGGGCTCACGTACCGAAGCATGGCGGCACCATTACTTCACATGTGCTAGGTGGGATGCTCATGGTACGTTTGCAGCCCACAAGGGCGGTGCTTAGTGTGCACCGGCAAACTCCGGTAGGGTGCGGGAAGACGGGGGCGGGCGGGCTAACCATCCTAGCCGCTAGCCCACGAACGGGAGCCCAGGGGATAGGGCTACTCGCAGGGTCTATCTGGCCCCCCCCCCCACGCACCTGTGGGATGTGCGTGCATTTGCCGGAGCCGTCGAACTCCCAGCCGTGGTACGAACACGCCAGCCGCGTGCCGCCCGCCTCCAGACGCCCCTCCGACAGCGGCGCCAGGCGGTGCGGGCAGCGGTCCTCCTGCACCACCCAGCCCTGCGCGGCGTGCCGCCAGGCCACCAACTGCCGCCCGCCAAGCGTTACGGGCGTGGGGCGGGCGGGGTCAAAGTACGACACGGGAGCGACGGGCCACCAGTTCCGAAACCAGTTGTAGGTTGGGGTGGGGGAGGGATGGCGGTCGGTTGCTGGCGAGGCGGTGGGCAAAGGGACGGTGCTGGTGGTGGGGGTGGGAATGGTCGGGATGGTGGGGATGAGGGAGGGGAGGGAGGACGGTACGGTAGCAGCAGCCAGGGGTGATGGAGCGGTCGGAAGGGCTCCGTTGGCTGCACGGGGCGGGGATGGCGGGCAGGAGGGAGGCAGGGCGCATGTGGCATGTGTGAGCCAGGTGTGACACGTGCACTGGACACGGAAAGGCAGGCGTTATGCGTGGCACAGCGCAGGACTGACGTGTCATGCGCTTGCTAGCAGAACGACCTTGTCCTGAGGGAGCCCAGTGTCCCTACGGCATGGAGGCTTTGTGCTTACCGACGGCAAGCGTTCAGGGTGTTGGGACACCATGCCTGTTTACCAAGGTTCCAACGAATGACTACCGGTTGGGCCTGAAGCACACACCTAGGACAGCAACCGCAACGCCTTGAGCATGCGTTATACCCGCAAGTGCCTCTACCACGTGTTCCTTTGCGCTCAGGGACGACGCACACGTTTCCCGTCACACGTACGCGCCGCTCTTGGGGGCAGCTGCGGCGAGGAAGCTACCGTGGGTGCCCTCGACGACCCACCGTCAGCACCGTCAGGCCTGGCCAGCGGCTGTGCGGTAGCCCGTACCACCACCGACTGTCTCACACGCGTTGGCAGCGATGGCGGGGTCGCCGCAGTCGGGCGAGCGCGCGGCAAAGCCCTTGCTGACGGGCAACCAACTGCCCGGCACCCAAGAGCGCTCCTCATTATACAGCTTGGAGAGTAGAAAGCTATCCTGTACAAGGGCTTTAGATGTACAGGCTTTGCACTTTAGTTTGGTCCCTTTGTAGCTTCTACAGCGGCGAGGCTTGGAGTCAATGGCCTGCCTGGCGCAGAAGGCTGCCCGTTCATCGGGATGTCGCCACTTCCCAACCGCCATCGGCCGCTGTACAAGAACTAGATATGACCAGACACCACGAAGAACAACAATACCAGTTGTCAACAGTTACATTCGCATCATGGGGTATTACAAGTAAGTCCAAAAGTGCGTTTCGCGGTGAGTTCAGCTTGGGCCGGCGGGCAGACCCAGGGGTCATGGTGCCACGTGCCAACCACGAACGAGCCTTGCAATGTCGGGTACCCACCTGGTACAAAGCTTTGCCTCTGCGCATATGTTTCCCTACAAAGCTGTGAGGCGATGGGCGCGTGGCAGACAAGTTGCCATGTATTGTAGCAAGCTGCGGCCATTCTCTTGCACTCAGCCTTGCATTCTGGGAACGGGAACTGACACGGCCCGACATTTTGCTTCCGCATCCGGTCCTTTGCCAACCCACAGCTTACACCACACACCCTTCAGTCGCGCGTATGATGACATATTGTATGTTTCACGCAGGACAAGGCGGCGAAGGACAAGCTGCTGGCCCTGTACCAGGGAGCTGCCGTACAGGAGGCGGTTGCGGCGGTTGCAAACATGCTGCCGTTAAGCGGCATGGTTCTGACACGTGCGCAAGCCGCCTTCGTGCTCACCGTTGAGGCAGACGGAGAGGCGCAGGGGCCTGTTCGGCTGCAGGTGGCACGGCTCGTGGGCGGCCTGAAGGAGGCAGCTGTGCCTGCAGGCCACACAGCTGAAAAGCAGCTGCAGCAGCAGTAAAAGGAGGCACAGCAGCCGCCTGCGCAGCGGAAGGCGGCTGAGTTTTCTCCCATTGACGCCTGTGGCAGGCGCGCACAACGTGCTTCGTGACTGTCCAAGTGCGCACGCACAAGTAAGGTTGGTCGCGTCAGGGCCTTGGTGTGCCTCCGTTGGCGGCTGTGTGCATGCATTTCCTACCAACAAATAGACGGTAGCTCGTGCACAGTGCGTATGAGTACAGTTGAGAGCGCAATGTGCACAGCTGTACATCCTTGAAGCTGTTTGGCCCTGTTCCTCGCTTGCTTGCCGCGCCCGCCGTACCCATCCTTATATATGCTACTGGCTGCAATCTTCTTTCCTCTGGCCCCGCAGCGTGTTCCAGGTGTGGCAGAGCGGCTCATCCCGCACTGCTCGGAGCACGGAGCTGCGGCTGCGGGGCGGGGCGGAGCTGCTGCCGCAGGTGGAGGAGGCTGTGGCGCAGGGGTGCGTTGCGGGAGCTGGCGTACGTGTGGGTTAGCGGTGCAGCTGCTGTGGGTGCCGCTGGCGGAGCGGCAGCAGCAGCAACAGGGCGCGGCGGGGGGCCAGCAGGCAGCAGGGGGCAGACGGGCAGCAGGCGAAAGCCACGGCCAAAGGGAGCGGGGCAGACGGTGTGGGGCCGAGGGGAATTGGCGAGGCGGTGGAGGCGGCGGCTGTGTGCAAGGTGCCCGTGCTGCGAATGCGGCTGTAGAGTGGTGCGGCGCAGCTGCGTGCAGGTGGCTGTGCATGTAACGGTGTGCGTGGTGTACCGTACGGTTGGCGCTTCGTGCTCGAGCGTGAGTGCGGCGGGTACGCATCCTCTTAACTGTAGGCGTTACGGTGGCAGGCCAGGAGCGGCCGAAGCGGAGCCGGACAGCTCGCAAGGGAAGGCCTGTGCGTGCTTGTGGACTGAAGGTTGACGGCCGTGGGCTTAACGTTAACAGATGTGCAAGGATTGCATGCCCTTCACTGGCCTGTCAGTGACACGTATTGGTACTGGACTTGTGTGAAGATTCAACCGCCAGTAGCTTACAGGCGCAGATTGCTGACTTAATGGTGAGTAGCATACAAGCAACTCTTGACAACTGCCCTCGGGCTCCGTCCGCCCACTTAGACACGTTTCGCAACCTGGCCCGCATGACAGCAAATTCAGCAACACCACCGCAACTGCATGTGTCAGGGCGTCAGGGCCAACTGGTAACTGCGGATATGGCCGCAGGGTGTGTGTACCTCTCACGCAACGTGGTACAACAGCCCAAGATTAGAGCCTGCTTCCGTACTGCACGATCTCCTTATTAACAACCAGCACCGCACATCAGCTGCGGGCACGCGTGCTGGTGCAGCAAGGGGAGTTCCCCCTGCTATCTAGGTACAGCAGTGCAGTCCCAGGTTCCTGCCGCGTGTACCGTATCGCGTTTACATTGCTTGCATCTTATTTAGTGGTGCAATACCTGCACGCGGCAAAATGCCTGAGATGCCGCATTCCAAGCATCTGGAGGCCAATGTAAATACACAGGGACAGTTCACAGCCGAGCACGTGCACAGGCTCTTCCATGTGCTCAAGCAAATGCCTGCTGACTGCTTCGCTTATTCGCAATTTGGATAATGCCTTCCCTGCTCGTCCCGTTATTTACTGTGCCCCGCAGCCCAACAGCCCGGAGTTCAGCGCGGTGCCCTATTGCCAGGATAGACCACGAATAATGCCGTGCACTGATACTCACCAAGTGCTTTCTTGTGTGGAGTACACAGGTGCACAAAATCGCCTTGCAACTCGTAGTGGTGTCGTTTCTGAAGTACGTTCAATACCATACATTGCCTCCCTTTTCCCCCCTGCCAATCACTTCTGGATAACCGGCGCTCCGAGGCCTCCCCGCCGCTGCCACGCCCGCAGCCCCGACACGAACCGCACCTCGCGCCACTCCCACGCCCCCACCGCCGCCGCCGCCAGCCCCGCCGCCGCCGCCACAGCCGCCGCAAGCCGCCAGCCGCCGCCCACTGCCGCTGCGCCCGCCGGGCTGAGCGCCGCCAGCGTCATCGCCGTCGCCGCCGCCACCGTCGCCAGCGCCGCCAGCGCCGTCAGCGCCCAGCACACGCGTGTCACGTGGGGGAAGGCACGCTGGCACGTGGCACAGTGCCGCACGTGCCTGTCGTACCTGCAGCATGGGACAGACAACCGCACAAACAAGGAGCGCTCAATTGGTTGACCGCACAGGAGTTCGCCCAGCCGAGAGCGCATTGACCGTTCGGGCAGCTACACCTCGCACGCCCCAAACCACTTACCTAAGTAAGGCCACAAAGCAAGCAAGCCACCAGAGGGCCGACACATCAGCAGTGATTACCGCCATGACACGATAGCAGCCACAGCACAGCACTTTCACTCACGCCTGGAATCCCTTGTGCACAGCGCCAGCACCGCACCTGTTGAACATCATCTCGGGGGTGAGGGGCACCTCGGGCCACGCGCCGTACGTCCGGCCGCCGTACCGCAGCGGCCCCACGTTGTCCGCATCCACACCCACACCCACACCCGCCGCCCCCTGCTGCGCCCACCGGGCCCCCGCCAGCCTTCCCTGCTGCTCGGCGTGCCACATGCTGCCCGGGTAGCCCGCCAGCTGCAGCCAGCGGCGGGTGGCGGTGCAGCCCTCGTCGGCGGCGCTGTTGAGGTTGAAGGACCTGCGGTGTGGGTTAACATGCGCGCAGCACAGAAGTGAAGCTCCTGTGGGTATGGGCCAGTCAAGCTGTAGCAGCATTGCCGTACACACGCGGATGTGTGCACGGGCATTAGCGGCGATGCAGCAGCAGCCCGGGTTTACTTGTGCAGTTCGTTCGGACTGCGTCACCCCGCACCTGAAGGTGAGGCCCTGTGAGCGCATCAGGCCCTCCTGCCCCGCTAAGATGGTGGTGTCCTGATCAGGAATGAGGTTGCCGTCGATGAACCAGTGGGGCAGGCGGCGCGCGAGGCCCGACAGAAGGGCACCGAACTTGATGCCGTTGACGGAAGGGGGTTTGGCCTTGGGCTTAGCCTTGGGCTCGATGACGCCTTGCGTGTCCACCGAGGCAGGACTGGTCATGTCCGCGGTATTGACGACAGGCGCTGCTGGTGTGGGAGTGACGGGGGAGGGAGGCGCAGGGGGCAGGCCGAAGCCGAACCTGCCGTACGAGCGCGTGACGCCGGGCCGTACGGGCACGCTGATGGTGCTGAGGTACATCCGCATGTGCGGCATGTCGTACACCGCCCTGCGCGACAGTTACGTGAGCGCAAGTAGCACAGGCACGGGAGGGCACGCAGCGCAGATAGAGGGGACGGTCAACACGTGTCTCGGGCTTGGAGATTGCGAGGGTAAAAGAGGTGCCAGCTCCTGGCATGCAGAAGGACGAAGTTCTGAGCGCAGTGCTGCGTATGTGCTATTGCCCAACCAGCCGCTAGTTTTGCAACGCGTAACAGTGACAGGCAGCCCACGCAGAGCTACACAGGCATGCCGTACACGGCCGATGTGCACCAGGCAGGTTCGCACCAGGGGACGCACTCACTGGATCATGAAGGGTGGGTGGAGGTGCCTCACAGCCACCATGTCCTTGTTGGACACCTCATAGCCCCTGGGGGCGGTGGCGGCAGCAGAAGGAATTGTAGGGCGTGTAAGCGCTGAGGTTGGATGCATATGGGGTCGAGGGGAGATACCGGCAGGCAGGGGCGAGCGGGCCGGCGAGCTCGAACATGCATGTCGTACGCCTCCGCGAAGCTAGGAGCTGGCGTTGCACGTACGGGATAGCGCGACACGCACCGAGACTGACCACACTGTCTTGTGCATTTCAGCCTGAAGTACGCGCGGGCCGAGGGCGGGTGTGCAGCACCTTCCCCTTCGACCCCTTGCCTTCCCCCCGCCCTTCCCCGGCGCCCCATCCCCGTCCCTACCTACCTGTGGCTCCACGTGAAGCCCCGCTCCAGGTGCTGCGGGTCCAGGTCGGCCACACGGCTGGCAGTCATGGGCACAGCGTGCTCCCGCCGGAACGTGCCAACTGGGGGGAAGAACAGCACCATAGGTACGAAGTGATAGTGGCCTGAGTGATTGATATTGGATACCGGTATCCCACTACACACGGATCCGCGTGCGTGAGGGCGAGTGGTATGGGCGTTGCGTGCTCCCGCCGGAATGCGCCCACCATATTGGAAGGACGGTGAGATGTGGGATAGGCAGGCTCGGCATGCACAAGGGCAGGGTGTGCACGCGCCGGCAGAGGTGTGCGTGGGTATGATCCGGCGCCACGTCAGTCTCAGCTCTCAGGCGACGTGGCGTAGCAGGCACAGTCACGGCGTAGCGCTTTTGCAATACTACTACTCGAACCTTGCCCGCCCGCACGCCCACCTCCGTGGTGCAGGTAGCTGGCGTGCGTGGGGTCCATCCCCTGCTCCAGCACGTAGGAGTAGTCGCTGGGGAACTCGTTCATGTACCTGCATGCCGGCACGCGGCACGTGGCATGCGGGACAACCGGCACAGGGGCGAAGCACACGGTCCACGCGAGAGCAACAGCATGGTAAGAAGCAGCAACCATGGGTAAGGAATCATCAGTAGCAAACCGCAAGAACAACTGCCTTGCCAACGCATCGTGTCAACAGCACCAGAGGGTAGCAGCAGGGGCTGTGGAAGGGAGAAGTCGGAGGGTCACGCTGCAGGCATAGACAAAACCACATTCAATACCTACTATGTGCTCGTCCACGACGCCAGGTACAGCAGTGTGTGCGATCACGTACCCGCGCACGCGCATGGGTGTGCGCGTGTGACGACGACACGCACACCTCCCCGTCAGGCACCCTACCCACCAGTCCATGATGCTGTTCTCCGGCGGGATGAGCACCGGGGGCAGGGGAGCCTCCTCCTGCGCCACCACAGGGGGCAGAAGGCACCAGCATGATAACCCATGAGTACTGGTACGGGGCGCGTTTGTCGGCAATCATACTAAGGGAGCTCAGAGACCGACCATGTGTAGGGCACGCCGTTCAACGACGTGCGCCTCGCTGCTCCGTGCACCGCTACTCGCGCCGCCTGCATTCCATTTCCTGCAGCACTTTGCTCCCCAAGACCAGAGACCCTTGTTCCAAGTCCCCCGTGGCGGCACACCCGGCCTAGTCACTTTTCCCAACGACCGAGGAGCACCGCTACCCGTCTTGGCCCTTACTCCCTCCGGGCTGTTGCCCAACCAGGCGAACAGCAGGCCGTCCCGCCACCTCAGCAGTGCATGCCCCTGCATTCATCAGCAGTCCCCCGTGCTGGTACCACGCCTGCTCCCCACGACTGACACGTAGGCCCCATGCCGTGGCCCCGCTGCGGGTCCCCCAGCAGCCCTGCTGGAGTGCTGGCCCGACCACTCACATTTACACGCCTCCACTTTGGCCTTGAGGCCCCGCCTTCAGCCCCCTAGCCTGGTCACCCTTGGCCCCAGCCATTGATGCGCATTCGTCGTACGACCCACCTTGGCCTTGAGGCCCTCGGGGCTGTTGTCCATCCACGCGAACAGCAGGCCGTCCCGCTCCAGGGTGGGGAAGGAGGCCACGCAGGAGCGGCGGGAGGAGCAGGCGGTGGCGGCGGCGCGGGGGTCGTTGGCCAACTGGGGGTAATAAGGACAGGGTATGAACGACAAAGAGGGAGGGCACAGTGAGGAAAGCAGTCGGGGACTGAGGGTAGTCGTGGGGTCTGGCGCAGGGCGGGATAGAGCGCAGGAAGTGCACAGAGGACTCGCAGTATGGACTTAGTGGCATGGAAGCCTACGGTGCGCCGTCAGCACAACAGTGTTACACTGTGCATGTACCGGTACGTACCAAGTGCTAGGTTGCGATAGGAAAGGTGTGGAGTTCCCATTACCCTGGCCCTGGGTGCCCCAGGGGTGAGAGGCTGAGACACTCCGTGCTAACTCCGTCCCAACCCCTTCCGTATCCTACTTGCGGAATGTGCGTGCATTTGCCCGAGCCGTCGAACTCCCAGCCGTGGTACGAACACGCCAGCCGCGTGCCGTCTGCCTCCAGCCGCCCATCCGACAGCGGTGCCAGGCGGTGCGGGCAGCGGTCCTCCTGCACCACCCAGCCCTGCGTGGCGTGCCGCCAGGCCACCAGCTGCCGCCCGCCAAGCGTTACGGGCGTGGGGCGGGCGGGGTCAAAGTACGACACGGGCGCGACGGGCCACCAGTTCCGGAGCCAGTTGTAGGTTGGGGTGGGGGAGGGCTGGCGGTCGGTTGCAGGCGGGGTGGTGGGCAGAGGGATGGTGCTGGTGGTGGGGATGGGGATGGTCGGGATGGTGGCGATGATGGAGGGGAGGGAGGAGGGTACGGTAGCGGCAGCCGTTGATGAAGGTGCGGTCGGAAGGGCTCCGTTGGCTGCACGGGGCGGGGATGGCGGGCAGGGCGCATGGGGCATGATATAGGAGCCGGGTGTGACAGGTGCACTGGGCACGGAAAGGCAGGCGTTATGCCTGGCACAGCGCAGGACTGACGTGTCATGCGTTTGCCGGCAGCCGCTGCAGGACAACCGTGTTCGACGGAGCCAAGTGCCATAGTGGCGTGGAGGCTTTGTAGTCATCGACGGCAAGTGTTCAGGGTGTTGGGACATTGTGGCTGTACACCGAGGCGCCAATGATCCGGTTGGGCCTGAGGCACACCCCTCGAGGACAGCAACCGAACACCTGTCAGCATGCGTCATACTCGCAAACGCTTCGACCAAGCGTTGCTTGGATTAGTGCACAGGAACGAGCGATGCGCACGTTTCCCGTCAGCTGTACACCTCTCTGGGGGCAGCTGCGGCGAGGAAGCTACCGTGGGTACCCTCGACGACCCACCGTCAGCGCCGTCAGGCCTGGCCAGCGGCTGTGCGGTAGCCCGGACCACCACCGACTGTCTCATACGCGTTGGCAGTGATGGCGGGGTCACCGCAGTCGGGCGAGCGCGCGGCAAAGCCCTTGCTGAGGGGCAACCAACTGCCCGGCACCCAAGCGCGCTCCTCATTGTACAGCTTGGAGAGTATAAGCCTATTGTTCACAAAGCCTTTGCTTTTACAGGCTCTGACAGTCGCCTTAGCACACGATGTCGGACTCTCGGAGCGCCTTCCAACGTTTCTTCCGGTGGGTCTCAGTGCCTTTACCCGTCCAAGCAAACCCCCTAGAGTTTCTCGAAGTGAGTCAACCCGGTTGCAGGCCAAGCTGTGTGAATTTGTATGTACGTTTTGGTCCCTTTGTTTTGTACGCGACGAGGCTTGAAGTCATTGCCTGCCAGGCGTTCATTGGGATGTCGCCACTTCCCAACCGCCATCGGCTGCTGTACAAGGACGAGACATAGACACCACTACGCACAGGTTTATCAGCATCATGGGGTGTTGCAAGTTACCCCAGAAGCGCGTTTCGCGGTGAGTTCAGCTTGGGCCGGTGGTCAGACCCAGGGGTCATGGTGCCACGTGCCAACAGCGAGCCATGCAATGTCGAGTACCCACCTGGTCCAAAGCTTTGCCTCTGTTTCCCTAGGAAGCTGTAAGGTGATGGGCGCGTGGCACACAAGTTACCATGTAGCAAGCTGCGGCCATTCTCTTGCACTCAAGCTGCATTCTGTGACCAAGTGGAACGGCCCAACATCTCACGCTTCCCGTCGTTCGCCAACCCACTGCTTACACCACACGCCCTTCACGTTTCACGCATGATGCTCTGCCGCAATGAAGGGTGCTTGACAGGCCTGCTGCCCTACCCAGAGCAGCTAAACCCTTCTCACGCTACTCACAAACAGTTCTCCCCGCCCTGCCCCGAAACCAGCAAAAAGTTCGGGAACGCGTCGACTGGCTCGGCATCCCGTAATACTCTGTACTAGCAAGGTCAAGTCCTGTTTAGACGTCGCGTGATACCTTTCCCCAGCAGTGCTGGCCTCTTGAACGAAGAAGGAGAGGCTGTAACGATAGTGCGACGGTAGACTGGAAAAGGCGGAGCTCTGAGGCACAATGGAGCATCAGCCTCCCGATGAAGATATGATGGATGAGGACATGGAACTGCAGCTGGCTCTGGCGCTTTCTCTTCAGGTGCGCATTGAGGAGATCGTGCCTCAAATGACGAGAGGACACACACATCGAGCTTTGTTCTAGGCTACATACTACTAAACAGCCTGCCAAACTAAACGTTATGGGTTGCTGGGGCCACTAGGACAGAGCTGGGTTCGCCTCGGGTCACGTCATGCGCGTGAGCCTTGGTTTCTGCTTAGAGTCTGGAGCTGGGGCAGGGACGATAGTGCCATGTGCACGCTTGAGCATACTATGGATATCTCCTGCGTCGTCGCGGTAATGCAGGAAAGCACCGCGGCTGACCTCGGGGCCGCTGCTCCTGCTGCTGCCACTGCTGCTGCCGCCGGGGCGCCTCCTGCGGCCGCTGCCTCTGCGCCCGCTGCCGGCGCTGCGGCCGCTGCACCCCCACAGCTTGCGGACCTGGCAGCGCTCCTGGCCCAGGGCTTGCAAGGTAAGGCCGGGCTCTTTTCGCCCATGCGAACCACGTCCTTTCCTGCAGCTACACCCACCGCTACACCCGCCTGCTGCTGCAATGCTCCATAACCTACACCCCAGGACCTCCTTACTTGTATGCACAGACCGAACCAATATGCAGCAATCATGCGAACCCTGTCCCTCTGCCCCCTGCAGCTGCCCAGGGAACCATGGCCATTCCACCCCCAGCCCCGGCGCCCCCTCCCCCACCGCCCCCTGCCGCGGCAGCCCCACCCCCTCCCGCTGCTGCACCCCCTGCCGCTGCCCCCGGCGGCGACCTGCTGTCCATGCTGGCCGCCCAGATGCAGCAATTCTTCGGCCCGGGCGGGGCCCCAGGCCTGGGGGGCCAGGCCCAAAACTCCAACCAGCAGCAGCAGCAACAGCAGCAGTTCGCCCAGGCCATGAACCAGCTGGCTCAGATGGCCCAGCAGCAGATGGGGGGTGGGGCAGGAGGGGGCGGGGGCGCGGCAGGGCGCGCGGCGAGGGGAGCGCAGGTAGCGGCGCTGCCGGCCCAGCCGCTGCCCGGCTGGGCGGGCAAGCTGCAGCGGTGGTGGCAGGCGGGCAGCGGGCGGACGGGGGAGGCGTTCGGCGCGAGCAGTGTGGTGCTGGGGGGGCCGGAGGCGCTGGCTGCGGTGTGCCAGCACCTGGGGGCAGCGCTGCAGGTGAGGGGACCGGGGGGCTGCAGGTTGCGGGCTACGGGGTATCGGGGTGATGGGTATGCTTTGCGGTCATACGTACGACATGCTAAGCATGGGCATGAGAGCTTTGAGTGGGGATGGGTGGTAGAGCGGAGGCCTCGAATAGTACTGTCTGGTGGTGGCCCCAGCAGTGGTTGGCACGGGCGTACACGCGTTTGGGTGTTGGGCGTGGGTCGGCTGAGGTCGGTGGCCAGGTGCTGACACGTGTCCGCTTGGACACGAGGCACATGGGGCGGGGTGCCGATGCAGGGCGGAGCAGGCTGTCCTGGCATGGGGTCTCAGCCACGTGGCAGTAGCAGCCGCGTGCGTACGCAATGGTCGTGCTGGAGAGATCCAATGCCATGGCCAAGGACGCTATGCCGACTGGCCGCTTTGCCAAGGGGCTATCAAAGCTTGACGAACGGGCTAGCTCCCTCTGCCAAGGGCTGAAGCCGCGCCAGCCTGACGCGGATCCTGTAGCATCACTGCCGCATTGCGCCTACATGCAAGCACCGATGTTGGCCTATTGCCAAGGTGGACGGTGCCTCGTCCTGCGTGCCTCCACAGCGCTACCCCATGCCTCAAGTCCCCCTCCGCCCACCTGTGCACTGCAGGTCAAGGTGGTGTCCGACAGCGCCGCCATAGGTCCTGGGACGCTCTTCCTGCGCACCTCGGCGGCGGCAGCGGGGTAGGTGGCTGGGCGAGTTGGGGTGCGGTGCGGGGTTCGCCATGTGGGTCGGGCGCATGCAGCGGGGTATGCACCTTGGCGCCCACCACTCCGTGGGGTGAGCGGGGCGGGATTGTTCGGGCCGGGGGTTGGCGTTGCAGGCATGTCTGTTAACCGCGGTTAGTGAAGGGGGTTGCGCCCTGGCGCTAAGCCTCCTAGGTCCCGCCCGGCGCGGCGTCCACGGGCTGGCAAGCCCCGACGCCCTCGCGTCAGCACCTCCACCGTGCTGAAGTACGGTACCATGCAGCAACTGCCCCCTAGCGGCCCCCCTTTCCGCCCTATGTCCCTGCCGCCCACCGGGCGCAGCGCTCGCGGGCTCACTGCACGTGCCTGCGAGCCCATTGCCTACTCTGTGCGCAGTGCCTGTTGTATGCACGGCGCCCACGCCTTAGCCACATGTTGACGCCTGCCCGCCCCCGGCCTTTCCCTGAAGGCGCGGCACCTGCGACCTGGCCGCCGGCGCTGTGGGCAGCAACGCACGCTTGCACCACACCTTGCCTCTCCTTTCCTTGTCCCCATAATCATCAGTTAACCCACAGTGGCGGTGTGCGCAAGCTGACAGCCAACTCCCTGCGCAGTCTTGCGCCTCATTTTGCTCACGGTCTTTAACTTATGCCCTCCTTTCCAGTTCCACGCGCCTCCCAAAAGGCTGCGCTCGCGCGCTGACCGCCGACAGTTTGCACAGCCTTATATCACACCTAAACCCAATTTTATTGCCCTTGCCTTCCCCCCCTTTGCCGCACTGCCCCACAGTGGAGGCGCCCGCGAGCTGACTGCCGACTCGCTGCGCAGCCTGGTGTCTAGCGCGCTGCTGCAGCGCAAGGTGGGGGCCAAGGACAAGCTGCAGGTGAGGAGGGACGGGGTGTGTGTGTTGGTGTGGGTTTGTCAGTGTGTGGCGGAGGTGTGAGTGTGAGCGTGGGTGTGGTATGCACTGGGAAGGCTGAGGGCATCGTAGGCCCGGGATGGAGGCCAAGGATGTCGTACAGATGGGTGGGAGGTGACGGGAGCGGGAGAATTTGTCTGCCCCACGTACAGGCGTCGTGCCTACCGGGCAAGCTTAAAGGGCTTCACACTGCATCGAGTCTGGCAAGACACAGGTTTCAAACGTTGATAATGGTGCAAATTTGCTCTGCATGTCCGCAAAGGAAGCCAGGCACCAGTGACCAAGGATCCCACAGACCAGTCAGTGGGGCCCCATTATCTATGATCGCCTAAGTGTGGCGGTCAGTGCCGACGCAGCACAGCCTGGCAGTACCCGTCAACAAGGTGTACACCACGGCAGGCGGCTGCCCACCTCTCTCATGCATCAGAGCGGTGCGCAGCCGCCTGCCGCGGTCACCAAACGTGTTGACGGGTACTGCCAGGCTGTGCTGCGTCGGCACTGACCGCCACACTCTGGCAACCGTGCCGGTAGTGGCTGCCGGCTGACTGGTCTGTGGGATGCATGTTTGCTGGCGCCTGGCCTACTAGGCGAATGTTACCAGGAACCCAACTGCATTGGAACGAACCCATGGCCAACGCCCAGACGCCTTGACGACCCAACGCCTTGACGACCTCCACCTCCCCTGGAACAAAGCGTTGCCTATGAATTACTCCTTATTAACCCATCCACCCATCCTTTACAGGCGCTGCACCGAGCCCACGACGAGCTGCCCGCGGCCGCCCCCGGCGCCTCCCCCGCCTCCGACGGCGGCGTGGCGGCGGCGCTGGACCTGGCGTGCGGCGTGCTGTGCCGCGAGGCCTTCGCCTCGCTGCGGGACGACGGCGCGGACCTGTACTTCGAGCACGGGGCCAGCACCACCGCATTCGTGGACGCGCTGGTGGGTGGGGGGGCGTGGCTTAACCCTGGTTAGGGCGCAGGTGACCCGTGCACAGGCCGGTGGCTGGACGGTGGCCAGTACCTGCCCAGTCGCAGACTCGATGGTACATGCCGCTTAGGTGCAGGCTGCAGTCCTTGCGCTTCGGCACGAGGCTACGACCTATTGTTTATCCTCGGCTGGCTTACCGGGGCAGAGGCCCAGCCTCCATATCGGGACATAGAACTCAAGGGTACTTTGCATCATGCCCTCCCACTGCCCCCTCAGGCCGGCGGCTCCTCCACCATGTGCGAGGCCTTCATGGATGCCTTGCTGGATGTGGCGACACTGCCGCAGGGTGGGTGGGCGGGTTATGCCTTTGTGCTTACACAATCACGTTGTTCAACTTCTCCATGCATGGCGGTAGGAGGGCGTGAGGCTCTGTTGCATGTGGCGGCGCTGCCGAAGGGTGGGTGGGGGACTCCAGGCCGTGTGTCTTGCCAGGGGGACTGGTCAGGACGGAATTCGGAAAGGAGTTGGCCGACACGTGCAGAAGGGCCTGCTGGACGTGGCGGCGTTGCCGCGGGACATGGGTGGGTGGGTGGGTGGGTGGGTGGGTATGTATGGTGGGTTGGTCCTGGCGGGCTGTGGTTGTGCTGGTTGGGACCATGGCAACATGCGCACACGAGGGCAGCAGTGCTCGCACCGCAGCTCGATGGATCGGTGCTAGCTGTGAGCTGGCTAGTCCTCCGGAGTTTGGTGCCACGGGTAGGGGGAGCCTTTGACAACGGGCGTAACGAGTGGACGACCGCCTCAGGGGCTGCGTCGAAGCGTGCTTAAGCACAGGGACCGGTTCGACACATCCGAACAGCTCTCGTGGGCACGCACTGTGGCACGCCGGTCGTGTAACACAAGCACCAGCTGAACTCCTCCCTCCCCTGCTGCTGCCCGCATTGCTCCGTGCGCCCGCAGGCAGCGGCGGCGGCGAGGGCGCTGCCGAGGTGTGGCGGCGGCTGTGCCGTGAGGCGCTCAAGGCCGCCTTCTCCGGCCCCCGGTCCAAGCTGGTGGACGCCATGGCCTTCGAGCGGCCGCTGGTGGTGCTGGACCGCCTCACCGTCACGCCGCGCATGCAGCAGTGCCTGGTGGGTATGGGTTAAGAGTGTGGGTGGGTTAGGATGTGGGTTAGGGTTGGGGGATCTGGTGCTGGGCCGCCGCGTCGTCACGCCCCGCATGCAGCGGTGCCTGGTGGGTGGGGGTTAAGTTTGTGAGAGTGGGCCAGGATTCTGGTGACCGGTAGCGAGTCTGTCCCCACCTGCGTTGCCTGGTTCCAGGCGCTGACGTGGTGCACTAGCGGTGCCCACCAACGCCAACGCGGCCGCCGTGCCCTGCAACCCCGCCTCCACCAACGCCTTCCCTGGCACAGATGATCCTTGACGGTTGTGTCACGAGGGTTCCTTGTTGCACGCCCCCCCCCCAATGCTCCAGGCCTCCCTGCTGCTGGCGGACGTGGAGTCGCTGTCCCGCGCCGCCCCCGCGGCCGCCGCCGCCGCCCTGGAGCTGGGGTCTCCCCTGAGCCACTTCCTGGGCTGCAGCCCCATGCCCAACAGCAGGGTGGGCCGGGGGCCGGGGCGTGCGGTTGGGGGTGCGCGAGACATGGGGGCCCGGCGATAAGACCTTACTGGTCTTGTTCGCCGGCCACCCCTACGCCACGACGCGACTTACCTGGGGCGCACCGTCGTGCATCTGCTAAGATACAACTTTGGAATGCGCACACGTTCCTGTAGTCCTCCTGCCGCTGCGTAGCTGGCACCCGCCATAACACGTTAAGGCTGTCCGCCTGGCCCATACAAGTGCCAGCCGTGAGGGCACACGCGGGCACATCAGCTACCAACACCTCTCTCCACCTGTGTGCATGACGCGCCCACCGCAGGACGCGCTGTACCACATGAAGGCCGTCAGCCCCGCCCGCGCCGCCTTCGTGGAGACACGTGGCTACCCCAAGAACCACGGCGCGGGGCAGACCTGCAAGACCGTGCTGCAGGGCATGATGGCGCGCCTGCAGGTGGGCAGTGGGCGGGGTTTGTGAGAGTTGCTCTAGCTTGCAACAACGGAACGGGACTGTACTGCTGAACACGGGAACATGTCTGCGTTCGGGGGCAAGGATGCAGGCGCGGATGTTGGGGTGGTGCGTGCTGTGTCCACTTCCCTTACCGAACCTTTAACCCACATACGTCCTTAACATACACCTTGGACTCGCGTTCGCCACTTCTTTCTTTTGCACCAGGACGGCGCCGGCCACCTAATGCTCCGCCTCAGCAGGACAAAGGTGAGGCGCACCTGTTGTTGAGACTGAGCCGGGTGGTGACTAGGTTGATGTAGAAAGCTTCATGGAAAGTACATGTATTGTGCTTGCCGTTGTCCATGCGCTCCCTTCGTTGCTGGCCTCAGGTGCTGCGTACAGCCCTGCGTTTGGACTGCGCTAACCAGCCTCCACCTCCATAAGCCTGCTCAACCGCACTGGGAGCTCCGCTTGCCTTCCCAAGCGTTCATGCCGTATGCATGCTCCGTAACCCCGGGCCTCTAAAACCCATGCGGGCCGTGATCCCCTCCACAGGACGGGGGCCTGACCCGCGAGGCGCTGCTGAGCTGGGTGGCGGCGGTGGGGCGCGCCAACCTGGTGCGGTGCGCGTTCGGGGAGACGCACGAGATGCGCAACCAGCAGGACATGGTGGACTTCTTGGCTGGTGGGTGGGTGGTGGGGCGTGTGGGTGAGCGGGACTTGTGGGTTAGTGTGCATGGAGACGAGCTGTAGGTGCAACCAGCAGGACATGGTGGACTTCCTGGCGGGTGGGTGGGTGGTGGGTTTGGTGGGCTAGCGGGAGGTGTGGGGTGGCGGAAGGTGTGGGTTAGCGTGCATGGTGTCGATCTCCAGGTGCAGCCGGCAGGGCAAGGTGAGTGCGGGTACGCTTGTGGGCCTACCGGTGCGTTTGTGCGCTTGTTGGCCAACCAGGAACGTGGAACATGGCGTGCGGTACTGTACAGAGCAACATATAACACGACGCGTGCGGCTGCTGGCATCAGCCTTCCGCAACCCATGTCGTACATGCTGCCGTGCACCGTGCGCTGCCACAGGCGGCTCCGACGGCTTCCTGCTCAACGTGCTGGGCGGCTGCCTGCGCCTGGCGCAGCCCTTCACCGCCGGCTGGCTGGACCTGTACCGCGCGGGGGGAGGCGGGGACCCCACCGCAGCAGCAGCAGGGGCTGCCCCCCGCAAGTTCGCCGACCTGTTCGAGCGGCACCTGCGGCCGGGGTACTACGCCAGCCAGAAGCACCGCGTGGGGGACCTGTCGGGGGCGGTCAACCTTACAGGTGAGGGCCTGGGGTGGCGAACGGGATGTGATGGGGCGGGGGCGGGACGGGGCCGGACACCGGCATGCCGTGGGGGCACACGCACGGTGGGACGGCAGCGCGTTGTCGCCTGTGCAAGTCAGTCTTGCACCCTTGTGGCATGTCACATTGTCTACCGAGATGGTTGGGGCGCCCTGTATTAGTGTATGTGCCGCCCTTGATGTCATGCCCTCTCTGTCCCAACGCACCCAGGCTCCCGCGGTGCCGGCGGCTTCACCACTGACGACGACCCGCCCACCACGCAGCCGCCGCTGCTGCAGCAGGTGCGTGCCGTGCCCTGCACGCTGCACGCCTGCCGGTGGCCTGTCGCTCATCACGCCCACACACCGCGACGCCATTTGCACCAGACTGCCTATACTCCCTCCGTTGCCCAGCCTGCGCCCTTACCCCTCTCCGTTCTTTCCCGTTCCCCTTCGTTGCCATTTAATCCTCCAAGGGCGAGGCTGTGGGCGGCGACGGCGCCCCCAGCTTCATGGCCGACGTGTTCTTCCTTACGCAGCTCATGGTGCACGTGGGGGCCATACCCACCGTCAACAGGTGTGTCCTTGTGTAAATGTCCTGAGGGGTTCCAGGAGGGGGGGACATGGTGGCGTCGACAAGGATGACGCATCCAGGCCTTGCCGCACTCGCTGACCTGAGGATGCCGCACTATGACGGGCCACTTGCACTGCTCAATAAATGACCATGCAACTGTGGATTTATCCGCATCCTGCTTCCCCCAGGACGCGCGCCATGATGCACCGCTTCCACGAGCGCTACCGCCACGAGCTCAACGGCGGGGCGGGCGGCGGCGAGGGCGGCGCGGAGGCGGACATGCGCGGGCGGGACCCCTTTGCGCTGCCCATCGCGCTGGAGATGCAGCTGTACAACGACTGCACCGAGGCGCAGCTGCTGGAGCCGCTGTTCGCCGACAACCTCACCGCCTTCGCAGTGCTGGAGGTGGGGGCGTGCTGGCATGACGGAACGCCATGACGTGTATTATCCACGCACTTCTGAACAAAGCTTGCGTGTTGTCGTGTTGCCCGCCGGCAACCTCTCCCCCTTTGCGGTGCTTGCGAATGGATTCATACCCATGTCTTAACCCCCACCTGCCGACACCCGACACATGCGTGCCTTTTCCCCACTGCAGCTGGACTGGGTGGCGTGGCTGGCCCGCGGCGGCGGCGCAGACGCCTCGGCAACCACCTCCCCCGGCCCCTCCCACCCGCACGCCGCCGCCCTGGCCTCCCTGCGCCTGGTGCCCGAGTACGCCCTGGCAGACGCCCTGGACTGGCTCACGTACATTCTGCAGGCAAGCCCTCTACACCCGTACATGTGTGCCGTACACCGTACTGCTGCAGGCGAGCAGAGTTCTACGGGGACTCAGCAAGTGCAGGGGAGTTGAGGTGTTGTTGTTAGCGCTGCTTGCTGACAACATTGAGTGTGCTGGGTTCGTGTTGCTGCAGGCGGGGCGTGCGGACCTGGTGGCGTCCAAGCCAATCGCCGTCATCATGCGGGCGCTGGTGGGTTGAAGGGTGACTGGGTGTGTATTAAGGCGGTGTGCATTCGGGTAGTGAAAGTGGGGCTAGCCCTGTGGGGCCTAGTGGTGTCCAAGGCCACCACCGTCATCGCTCTTCGGCTCATCATGCTGGCGTTGCTGGCGTTGCTGGGTTGGAGGGTGTTGGGTGTTGGTGTTGAGACTGCACGTCTTTGAGGGATGGGACGGGTGAGCGCTGTAGCCCACAGCCGCCATCGTGCGGGGCTCCGGTAGGCGGGAGGGCGCAGGATTTTGTCGAGGGTAAGTGCCAGCGGCATCGGTTGACGCTCCCTAACTGTGGATTAACATGCACGCACGCTCCATTCCCAAAGCTGCGCACTTACATTCACCCACGCCGACCGACGACCATGTGCCGCTGCTCAACGCCATTGACCTGGCTGGCACTCAACCCATGCCGCAGGTCACCGCCGGCACCAGTATCGCTGACAACGCTAATACACATCCTCCTAATACACCCACCCACGCCGCAGGTGTCGCTGCTCAACGCTAACGACCTGGTCCGCAGCGCCATGGTGCAGAACAAGATCGTCAACCTGCTGCTGGCCATGCTGGCCTCGCAGATACAGAACGTGCAGGTGGGAGGGCGGGGCTGGCGGTGGGGTGCCGTACACGCTTGCACCGTACAGGTACCGGGTAAGGGCCCGGCCGGGGGGTCAAGGTCCCGGCCAAGGCCCCCTATACTCTCCCTCTCGTGGCCTTGTCTTCCCCTGCGCCTTACCCTTGCTCCTCTCCACCCGCATGGCCGTGCAGCGCCCGGCCTGGCCCTGGCCCCTGAAGGGCTCTTGCCCGTCCGTGCCTTCTCCGACGCTGACCTGACGTGTCCATGCCTTTGCAATGCTTGTAACCGCACACCCACCCGCAGTCCCGAGAGGCGCGCGGCCTGGCCCTGGCCCCCGACCGCATGAGCACCGGGGAGCGGGCGCTGGTGGGCGCGGTGCTGGGCACGCCCGTCACACAGGTGTGTGGTGCGTCTGCGTGTTGGCATTGCGTGTGGGTTAATGCTCCGTGTTGGTGGGCGCGGTGCTGGGCACGCCCGTCACGCAGGTGGGTGGTGGGTCGGTACTTGGGGCCAGGCTGAATGGAGGTTTGAGATGTCCTTGAGCATCCCATCGGTGATACAAGTGTGTGTGTGGGTTACGGCTCAGTGTCGGTGATCGCGGTGCCGGCTACGCCTGTCACGTAGGTGAGTGTGCGCATTGTCGTGTCGGGATGAGTGCCGCTCAACCGGTTGAAGCCTACATTAACCCACACCACTTGATTGGATACCTCATGCAGTCATGCTCTATTTGATCTCCCCAGCGCGGTCTCATCCCCGCGCTGCGATGGGTGTTGGCGGTGCCTTGATGTGGATAGATGGAATCCTGACGCACCCACCCTAACCCACGCTAACCCACACCCCACAGCGCGACCTCGTCCCCGCGCTGCTGCGCGCGCACGTCAACGCCGAGCTGGTGGTGGGGCTGGACGTGGACAAGGACTCGTACGACAAGTACGGCATGCGAACGCACATTGGTACGGCGGGGCGCGTACGGCGTGGCCGCGTGGGCGCGTGACCTAGGGGGAGAGCGGCGTAGCGGTACGGATACCCAAGAGCGGCAGACAAGGTGGCCATGCCGCTCTTACCGTATTTCCACCCCGCCCAGAACCTGTACCCGAGCGCGCTTCATGTTACATCCGGCAACATCAGCCCTGACGCTCTGTGCCTGCCTTGCACAGCGTGGCGGGACCGCCGGTTGCACTCCCTGATGACCCCTTTCCCAACAACCCCACCACGCCCACCCCAGACAACATCCTGGAGGAGCTCATCAAGGACAACGTGCTGCGGCAGCGCCTCACGCAGCTGGCGGCAGCCGCACCTGCCACCGACGGCACGGACGGCACGCAGCAGGCCGGGGCTGCTGCCGCCTCCCCCTCCGCTCCCTCTCCCTCCTCCGCGCCGGGCGTGCCCTCCGACGAGGGCCTGTTCTCTGACTACGCCAGCGGCATCGTCAACACCGTCATGCACTTCTTCAAGGTGAAGGGGAGGAGAAGGGTGACGAAGTTCTAGTAAAGGAGGGAGGAGGGGGCTGGCGGGTGCAGGTGGGGGCTGAGTTCGGCCTGCTCCCGCTTTGTCCGTGATGCGCATGTGCAAGTTGGGGGGAAGGAGGAGGTGCTCACGGGGGCTGGCGGCTGACGGGCGCGGCCGCCTGCAGGTGGCCAGTAGCGCCTGCCAAACAGATTAGCGTTCTGTCTGTAATTCCTGTTTGCGAGTTCTGAACGGCTTGAGGCTGGCCGACAAGTATATACTGCGGTCTGCAGGGTTCACTCATATATGTTACATAGCTGACAGCTGCACTGTATCGTGTATGTCCCACAGGACGGCCTGGACCGGCTGGCTGACATTTACGCCATCGAGCGCTCCAAGGCGGACGCCAAGGCCTGGGCGGCGCTGCCGGCGGAGGAGCGGCAGCGCAAGGAGGACTTCTACCGCGGGCAGCAGCGGGCGGCCAAGGGCTTCCTGCGCATGGGGGTGGTCAACCTCAAGTGGCTAAACGCGCTGACGGGTGAGGGTGGTGGCGGGGGAGGTGCAGGGGGAAGCCAAGGTGGTGTAGCCACGAAGACGCGCGTCGCATTCAAGCTGTCAGGAAACCCGTTGTTTCGTCGCCCATACCCACGTGTTCCCCGCTTCATGACTCCTGAACCTGTGCCTTAACCCCCGCACATTCCCTGACCCCTCCCCTGCCGCAGCCGACCCCGCCATCGCCGCCGCCTTCCTGGTGGAGCCCCTGCAGGGCCGCACCGCCTTCCTGCTGGTGTCCTGCCTGGAGCTGCTGCTGGGGGACGCGTGCAAGCGGCTGCAGGTGGGAGTCGTGCACGTGTATTAGCGGGTGTGTAGTAGCAGATGTGGTGCCGCACCGCGTTCCGGCTGGTGTCTTGCCTGGAGCCGGTGCTGGGGGACGCGTGCAAGCGGCTGCAGGTGGGGGTGGTGCACGTGTATTAGTTGGTGTGTTTTAGCGGCTGCAAATGCGGTCGATAAGTGGCTCACCGAACCCCAATGCCCTCTCTCGTGGTGCAGGTGTCCAACCCCGAGTCGTACAGCTTCGACCTGCCGGTGCTGGTGGGCGAGGTGCTGGGGCTGCTGCTGGCGCTGGGCCGCAGCGAGCGCTTCGTGAGGGCCGTGGTGGCGGAGCCGGACTACAGCGAGGAGGTGGGTGGTGGTGGGGTTTGGGGTGGGCGGGGGTGGGTTAGGGGGGGGTGCATCGGGGAGGGAGAGGGAGGGGATGTGGGGACTACAGCGAGGTAGGTGGTGTGGGGGGGGAGGTGGGCGGGGGTGGGGGGGGAGGGTGTGCATCGGGGGGCGCATTGGGAAAAGGGTCGGCGCGTTGGGATTGCTGTATGCATCCATGTGGAGACGGAGGACGGCAGCGGCAGCTGTGGTATGCGCCGGCAAAGATGTATCTCTGGGGTGTGTGTGGAGGCGGTTGCCCATCGCTGTCGACAGCATTTGACCCGCTCCCGTTTCTGTGCACAGATCATGACCCGGGCGCTGGCCCACACGGAGGCCAACCACCAGGCGCTGCTGGAGACACGGCTGAGGGCATTCCTGGCCACGGCGGCAGACATCAGGTGGGGCGGTTGGTGTTTGGTTGTGGAACAGGTGAATGGGGTTGCGGGAAGGAGATTGTGACCTCCTGCTGTGGGTTGATGCAGGCGGCACGGTGCACATTCCTGGGGAACAGGGGTTGCAGCGGACAGGGAGGCACGGAAGGGTCACCTTGGTGGCGGGTAGCCCCTGCGGTGGCGCTTCTGACGCATACGGTACCCGTTGTGCTACTCTTCCACTCCTCACGTTTGCGTACCAGGGCTGCCGAGGCCAAAGCGGCGGCGGCTGGCGGCGAGGGCCTGCGGGCACTGGCGCCTCCCCCGGCGGGGGCGGCCGAGGCGGGCGGCGGGCCGGAGACCCCCTCGGGGGCGGCAGGTGGGCCGCCGCTCAAGCGGCGCAAGAGCTGCGAGATCCTTGGAGGTGGGTTACCGTGCACGTACTCAGCGGTACTGGGTAGTTGATAGTTCTGTGTGAAGCTGTAGGGCCGCGGCAGGGGGACGTTGGAGGTCACGGCACATCGCGTGTTGTTCCCTGGCACGGCGCTGGAGCCGTTCTGTGCTCCACGCCAGCCATACGCTGCAGCCGTGCGTACCTACGCCACAAGAACGTAACCACGCACAACAGGCGGTAGAGGCAAACACTGTTCCCTTGCGCCGTACCCTGTGGCTGCAGCCGGCGAGTCCATGGAGGTGGACGGGGGGGCCTCCCCTGCACCCGCGCTCCGCTGCGAGGCGGCCGCCGCGTCGCTGCCCGGCGCCCCCGGGCCCTCCGCCGCGGAGCTGGACGCGCAGTACGTGGCGGAGCTGGGGCCGCTGGCCTTAGACACGTACGACAGTACGGTGCCCGGCGGGTACTTCAAGGAGGTACGGCACCGGGTGCAACTCTTGTGCACCTCAGCGACTCAGTGCAACTGATGGATGACCAGTCTTACCGCAGTGTGTGGCATCTACAGTACGGTACATGCCACGCAATGACTGGCCTTTGGCATGCACGTAAGACCGGCGGCCCTGCAGACTACTCACCAACGCGGAACTGTTGTCGTACTGCCGTACTTTACTGCGCTGTACCGCGCTGTAGATGGCGCGGCTGGCGGACCAGGACACGGGCGCGTCGCGTGCCAAGATGCGGCGGCTGATGAAGGAGGTGGCGGACATGCAGCCGGGCGGGCGGATGGCGCTGCCCATGCTCAGCGCCGCCGCCATCTTCGTACGGCAGGACGAGAACCGTACGGACAAGATGCGGGCCGTCATCACAGGGCCGCAGGTGAGGAGCGACGGGTCACCACGTGAGAGGCCAGGCCGGGCACCGTGCCCCGGACAACCCGCTGCTGCTGGGGGCAAAGTTGTGCATACAGTTAGGCACAGCTGTGGTTCGGTTGTGTTCATTTGTGGTCCGTCCGGTCTGACCTGCGCTGTCTTTTAGGCACCGGCACTCTTTGGTGCACTGAAAAGGACTCCCTCCGCACCCCTCCCTTTCCCTTCCCTTCCCCAGGGCACCCCCTACGAGGGCGGGCTGTTTGTGTTCGACGTGTTCTTCCCCTCCGGCTACCCCAACATGCCCCCCGTTATGATGGTGTACAACACGGGGGGAGGCAAGGCCAGGTACAACCCCAACCTGTACGCGGACGGAAAGGTGCGAGGGATTGGGGAAAGGGGCACGCCGGGGACGGGGTAGGGCACACCGGGGAGTGAGAGGGTTACTGTGACGGAGAGAACCCCAGCTGGTGCGTGGATGGGAGTAGAGGGGGCGGAGGTGGGGCCGGGAGGAAGCTGCTGGGTGTTGGAGACGAGGAACGACGCCCGTGTGTATTAACAAGCGCCTCTCCCCCGTTGTGTGTGCTAACCCACGCCCCCACCCCAGGTGTGCCTGTCGCTGCTGGGCACCTACAACAGCGGCCACACCAGCGAGAAGTGGAACCCCGACCTGTCCACGCTGTACCAGATCCTGGTCTCGGTGCAGAGCCAGATCCTGGTGGACGACCCCATGACTAACGAGCCGCTCTCCGAGACCATGGCCGGTACGGCAGAGGGCGCCGCCAAGACCGCGCAGTACAACGCGCGGCTGCAGCTGATGGTGATGCGGCACGCCATGGTGGACATGCTGCAGCACCCGCCGCCGGGGACGCAGGTGAGGCATGTGTACCACGGACGCGTGTGTTCTGGGGAGGGGGGGCGGGCACGGGCACCAGCTGCAGCTAGTTGTGGCGCAGCAGCACGCCGTGGTCCACGTACTGCGCCGCTCGCCGCCTGGGGCAGTACAAGAGGTAACGCCGAGGAGGCGGGAACAATGCAACATGACACCAGCGGCAGCACACGCCGCAAAAGCGGTGGTGCGTGAGCGTTGACGCGGGGATGAAGGAGAGCAGTCTGGTACCCCACAGCTGCAGGTTACCCCATGGCAGTTGTCCCACCTACCGTGCTCCCCAACCCCCACACACCAGGACATCGTGACGCGGCACTTCCGGCTGCTGCGCCACCGCCTGGCCGCCACCGTGGCGGGGTGGGTGCGGGCGGCGCCCGACGCCGAGCTGCGGTCCAAGCTGGACGAGCAGGCCGCCAAGCTGATGGGGCTGCTGGCGCAGCTGTGAGGGGCCAGCTGCCGAGTTGAAGTGAGGGCCATGGATGGGACTGGTGGCCCAGCTGTGGCAGCCAGCGGGGGCCGGCGAAATGAGCGAAGTGCAGGATTGGTTGAGGAACTAAGCGGGGGCCTGTCGACGCAGATGTGAGGAAGAGGGTGACGGCTGACATGGCACGAGCTTGTAGTCCATGCGGTCGGGGTTGGGCTGACGCCGCGCATTAGAGGCGGCCGAGCCGCTGGGCCTGCTGGCACAGCTGGCGCAGCTGTGGAAAGCATGAGGGGGAGCTGGGAGGAACGCGGAGGGAGGCAGAGCTGGCCTTTGGGCCCCCTTGGGACATGCGACGGGGGCATGCATGGCTAGGGGACTGAGTGGGGAGGTGGGGGGGTGTACACTATTCGGCCTGGTGGCCTGGTGGTAGGCAGGGGCGGGTCAGGGGCGGGTCTGAGTTATGGAGCGGGACTGGTAGCGTTGTGCCGCAGCGGCAGGAGTCACGTGGGGGAGGCGCCTGGCGGAACACTGGGCCTACCGATGACTGGCAGTCATGCTGTACTGGCAGGCGTCGGGCAAAAGGGGCAAGGCTCCTGGGCTTGCTAGCGCACGGCAGCTGTGCGGGGTATGGTGCCGGACTGCCAGCAGCACGTGTAGCATGGTGGTCGGGCGTCGAAGGCGTCCATGCAGGCCGGGCGGTTGTACGGCAGGAGGAGCTCCTAGATCTGCTGGGGCTGTTGCAGCGGCTGGAATTGTTGCATTGGACAAGTGAAGGCAGTGGTGCCTTTTGCGAGGCTACATGTGTTGGCACTACCGGCAACAGCGGTACGCTGTTGCGCTTGTGCCACTCAGGTATTGTAACACGCATGCGGTTGCTGTCCGTCGTGTCCTGGCGGTGCCTCGGCTCAGGAGACCTCCGGGGGCAGCCGTGCACGCCGCTACGAGGGCTGCACATGGTTGTGGGCGTGCGGCGATGCAAGACACCAGCACGTGAGGCGGTCGGCAACTTGCAGTTGCGCCGCTGAAAGGAGTCCTCCTTGCAACACTGGCAGCCTACTGCACGGTCTGCCGCTAGCTGCTGTTGCTGTTGCTTGCAGAATGGGCCTTAGCAGCGCTTGCACTTCCTGGCATTTGCCTTTGACAGTTTCTATATCCTTACCGCTCCTCTGCGCCAATTCCGTGACAGTGCAGAGCATACCGATATGGCAGGGGCGGAAAACGGTCAGAAGTCTGTCAGTAGTTACGTACAGCCGCTTAGTTAGCAGGACGACAGCCATGCATGCCTTTACAAGAATTTGGCAGCAACGCATGTTAAGCTGTAGCGCGCCGGCGTCCGGCATCCACCCAAAACGACACTGGCCGATGGGCACGTCTGCACCTAGCAGCACGCTTGCACCTTCGGTCGTGGGCGGACGGAACGCAGTGTCATGGGCACGCAAAGGAAAGCTTAACAGGCGAGGGGCCTACGCGTCCAAGGGTCCAACCACGCATCGTACATTGCCCCCAACGACATGACAACATTGACAGTCGTAAGCAAGCCAAGGCACGTGCCGTGTCCGTGCCCCAAGGTCCGAGCAGGCAAACATGGAGCCGACGGGTGAACAGTTGGCCACGCCCCGCTGCACCCTGCTGCTGCCCCTGCAACACAGGCACACGCCCAAATGCTGGCGCAACGCACACAGACACAACAGTCACCGCACGTCGACCCATGCAACCTTGGAAGTTTCCTGGGTACACGGCGCAGACCGCCAACAGTCAAGACACACGGGCCTGGCTAAACAGGACCCGCTCCAAGCACGGAAGCCGCGAGCCCACGTTTCCCGTCCTCAGGAGCTGCAGCTGCTCCGCCGCCTCCACCTCCGCCTCCGCGCTACTCAGTTGAGCCCTGAGAGACTCCAGCGATGCGCCACACGCCACGACACCATCCTTCGGGACACGCAGTCCTGCGAAGCCCTCCACCCGCAGGTGCTGCAGCCGCGCCGGCGCCCACCCCAGGTGGTACGCCCCGCCCACCACCACCACCTCCCACACCAGCATCTGCCGCAGGGTGTGCAGCTGGTTGATGCTCAGCTCGTGCAGCGGCACGTACTGCAGCAGCTCATCCAGGCAGGCCTCGCCCTTCGCCTCCTGCTCGCGTCCCTGCTGCTGGTCCTTGCCATCCTGCTCCTCCGCCTGCTCCGCCTCCCCCGCTTGCTCACCTGCTGCCGCGTCAACAACATTGCTAGGTGTGTCATTTGTAGCACGGCCGCCCTGCTCCCCAGCCTGCTCCTGCTGCACACCCCGCTCCTCCTGCTCCTCGCCCTGTTCCTGCCCAGGCTCCTGCTGCTGCAGTCTCACCGCCAGCCGCACAACCCACAGCGGCAGCGAGGGAAGCGCAGGGGGCGGAGGCACGTCGCCCACCCGCACCCCGCCCACCTCTCCCACAGCAGCACCAGCCGGACCGTTGTCCACTGTGCCCCGGGGCCCTGGAGGCTCCACGTGCTGCCCCACCTGCCCCTCGTGCTCCACAGCACCAGCAGCCGCCTCAGCTTCGTCCCCATCCCCGGCTGCACGCGCATCCGCAGCCGTCTCCCCAGCCACCACCTGCACCGGCGCTGCAGCAGCTGCGGCCGTACCCGCGCCAGTCACGTCCTCGCTTGCCTCACCACGTGCCGCCCCAGCATCAGCAGCAGCTGCTGCAGCACCCTCGGCAGCGACAGGTGGAACGCCATCAGCAGCAGCGCCCTCCTGCATCAACTGCACACCAGCATGCAGCCCCATGTCCGTCGCCGCTGCCACCGCCGCCTCCACCGCCTCCAGCTCCGCCACAGCTGCCACCGCCGCCGCCGCCTCTGCCGCCTCCACAGCCGCCACTGCCGCCGCTGCTGCCTCCGCCTCCGCCTCCGCCGCCAGCTCCGCCTGCCGTTGCTGCCACTCCGCGTCTGCGCGGAGGCTCATACGCACATCGTTGTCGTCCTGCATCGCTCGCACCAGCTGCTGCATTGTCATCAGTGTATTTACTGCGTGCTCCACCTGCCGGCGGGCTTTGTGCCCCCAAGCCTCCACAGCCGCTCCAGGGGCCCCTGGTTGCGAGCCCCGCTTCCCGTTACGAGCAAGACCACCCCGGCCTTTAAGCGACGCAAGGTGTTCCAAAGCCACGCCGGCGGCGTCTGTCAGCAGTCGGGTTCGAACGTCGAACCTCGCGGCAGCGACCTCGCGCGTGTGGGGCACGCAGGCCAGGTCCAGGGCGGTGAGCGAGCGGCTGTGGGCTAGCGGCTGTAGCACCTCGCCGGAGAGGCACTCTGCCGGCACGTGCAGCAGCAGGGAGGTGAGGGAGGAGCATCGCATGACGATGCGCTCCATGTCCCACACGCCCAGGGACATGCGGCAGGCGCCGGAGCAGCTGAGCGCCAGGTGGGTTAGCGCGGTCAGGTCCTGCAGCCTGCAGCAGGGGAGGGAGCAGGAGGAGGAGGAGGGGCGTGAGCATGCGAGCGAAGGTCAACTGTGTTGCAGGCGGTGACGGCTGTGCATGGCAGCATGTGGCTGGAGACCAAAGCAAAGCCTCCGGGCCCCTTTGGGGCCTTCGGGGCCTCTGGGCTAACAGTGTGCACTGGAGTGCCGTACGCGAGACGCGTGCCCAAGAGGCTGCTGTTCACCAGTGGGTGGTGGTGCATCCTCCCACGCCCGCAGCAGTATCGCAGGTCCCCACCTGTACAGCTCGTGGGCCTGCCCTTCCGCGAAGCCCAGCTCCAGGCGCCGCAGCGTGGACACAGCACACACCGCATCCACCAGCTGCTGCGTCAGCAGCAGCCATGGCTCGGGCGCAGGGATGACACCGTCGCCGCCACCGCACGCATACGCCTTCCTACCGGCAGATTCCACCGAGTCCCTGTCGCCCTGCTGGTTCTCCGCAGTTGCAACCGCCTTGGCGGCTGCAGTCGTGCAAGGGATGCTGTAAATGTACACGGCCGTTGCCTCAGTGGGACCCGACCCATGGGTCGCTGCGCCGCAAGTTTTGGTAGAGGGATCACCAGCCTGGAAGCGGGAGGACGGGCTCCCATTCACCTTCAGCTCAGTGTTGGTGTGCGCTGAGTCGCTCTGAGTGCTGTGCGTAGGGAAAGCCGCGTCGTGCCGGCGGCGGCGGCCGTGGCGGCGGCGGCGGCGCTGGGGCTGCTCCTTGCCTGCGCTGCCGTCGGAGGTGGGCTGGGGAGCGTGGGCTGCGAGCTGCTCGCGCTGGTCGGAGATCATGGCTGCCAGGCCGCGGCATACCTCGATCAGGCTCCTGCAACCACGAGGGAATGGCATACAGGTATTAGGGTTAGGCGGTGCGTGGCGGGTAAGCTGTGCTTCACTGGGCCTGAGCGCCTCGCAACTGGCTAACCGCAATGCAGTAGTTGACCAGGCTGCTACCTGTGGATGTCTACCGGCAAGGTAAGACAGCCATTGATCGTTGTGGGGGTGACCAAGCGACCATGACGGTGTGACACGCGGCACGTGCAGAGTCCAAACACCCCAGGAGACCGTGTCGGAACACGACGTCGAGACACTGGTCCCCGGAGCAGTCTGGCAACTCACTCTGTGTGGTGTTCCACGGAATTGTTGTGCTCCCGGTCCGCGACCAGCGTAATGGTGAGGGTGCGCAGGGTCGCCTGCGGTTGCAAGTTTGGGGGCCGTCATCAAGTGGTCAGTACCCTGGACACTGGACACTGGCATGTGGGTAGGGTGATGCTGCTACTCGTTCCACACCCGCTGCGTGACAAGCACGGCAAGCAAGGTGATCAACCGCCTCCATGCACCTGCCTTGCCTCTCGCGCTGGGTGACAGTACGGTACGGTGCTCCACTTTAACTTCTACTACACCCTGCATTCCGCACCTGGAACTTCTTGAGCTCCTCCGCCAGCGCCGGGGCGCCGACCCACGGTTCACTGCCGTCGGCCTGCAGCAGGTGGCCCCCGTAGCTGCCCAGGTCCAGCTGGTCCAGGTGCAGGTGTGTTAGCGCGGGCAGGCCCGCCAGCACACCCACAGCGGGGGGGGACAGCAGCTGGGCGCTGATGCGCAGGCGCTGCAGGCGGGCCATGCAGGCCAGGCTGGTGTCGTTGGGGTCCCACGTGACCTGGCTGCCGCACGAGTAGGGCTCGGTCTGCGGGGCCACGGGGCGCAGCAACGAGCGTAAGGCTGGAGTGTTCATGGTTGTGCGTCCGTGTTCATGGGCCACATTGCACGTTAGCTGGCCTATAAGCGCATTGCGTGTGCTGCAGGGACTGTGTACGCTGTACGACACACGTGCCGTGTACACAGGTCCTGACCCAAAGCGTTCCGCTTCACTTACCGTGTAACACTCGGGCCGGTGCAGGTACGGACTCGTAGCGTGCAGCAGCTCCAGGGAGGTCAGCCGCACGAGGGACGACAGGGAGTACAGCCCGGGGTTGCTGGCAAAGTCCGCCGTCAGCGACAGGCTCTGCAGCGAGGTCAGCTGCCCCAGGGCCCCCATCTCACGCACGGAGATGCGCGCTGGGATGTCGGGCGGCGGGGTGGCTGGCTGCACGCGCGTAGCAATGGAGGCAGAGCCGGTTTCGGCGCTCTTCTGTGCTGCTTCGTGGTACTTGCGGTAGCGCTGGAAGGCCTGGTGCAGCAGCACGCAGCCAGTGCAATCGCAGGGCGGGGGCAGGCCCGGCTGGAAGTCGGGCAGGGCGAGCAGCTCCTCGCCAAAGACGGAGGGGGCCGCCTCATGTGTCGGCGCCAGTCCCTCCTGCAAGGGCCACACAGCCATGGGGAATAAATCAGACCACGTGGGTCTAAAGCCCCAATCGTCTGTGCAACTGGCCGCACGGGCACCAGGTTCAGTGCACAATCTACCGTTTTGGAATAGGTGTCCGCTTTGCGGGTTAGCACCAATCCTTCGCTCGTTGCCCGCAAGAGAGAGCGGGGGGAGCGAAGCAAGGAAGTCCCCACAGGGGACAACGATGCCCTTTGGCATATATTGCAATATCCCTGAGGGTTCCTGTAGGTTGACCAGAGGGTAGCTCTGTTGTGGGCGGTGTTGCACAAGCAAGAGAAGTGCAGGTGTGCCAACCGCGGTGCTGATCCACGTGGCAATCGTACAAGTATGATCAGGGAGGACGCGGGCCCTCCTACTCGTCCACGCAGCTTGCCATGCCGTCCGCACCCACCCAGCGCACGCGCAGGTGCCGCAGCCGCCGCCACGTGCCGAGGGCACGCAGGTGCTGCAGCACGTTGCGGTGGTTGTAGCAGCGGTGGTGTACGGCCAGCTCCAGGGAGTCCACGTCGGGCATGGCGTCGCGCGCGGCCGCCAGTACGGCACAGCCGGCGGCGCCGCCGCGTCGGCAGGCGTCGGCGTTGCTGGCATCGTCCACAACGGCCCGCAGGTGCGTGGCGGCTGCGTGGGGTGCAAGGCAAAGCGTGTCACTTTTGCACAAAAACGCGCTTCCTTGTATGCGCGTGGGTGAGTGAGCTTGTGCCTGCGGGCATTGCTCAGGTGCTTACTGTCGGCCTGCTTGGTGGCTCAGCGGCGACCAAACGGCCAAAGTGCTAATTGTACTTGCATGAGGCCCCAACCGAGTGCGCCGAGTGCTAAGTGTGACTAGGTGTGACCGGTGCGTGACCTTACCGTGCGTCAGGCCCCCCCGCCAGTGCTTGCAGGCCAGCGAGGCAGCCAGTCGGTCCCGCAGGGGCAGCCGGGCCCCCAGGATAGACAGCACGTCGTACGACAGAGTCGACCAGCTGCTCTCAGCTTCCGGAGGGGTGTCTCGGGTAGAGGCCCACTGGACTGCCTGGAGGTGTCAGGTGTAGGTTGGAACACAGGCAGGGCCACGGAGAGGTTGGATCAGGACCCTGGATTTTCACAGAGCGTCACAGCAGGTCAGAGGAAAGAAGGCATACCTGCCGATGTCACGACCAAGCAATCTGTGTGCTTTGTATAATATGATTATGCGACCGTGCTTTTGCAGCAGGCAGGCTATTCATTTTGCACACCGTGCACCGTAAGCAGGCGCTGCAGCACGGGCTTGGAAGCAACATCCGGTTGCTGCAGGTTACCCCACCCGCATCAGCTTACCTTGCTTCTGTGAACGAGAGTGGGTGACTTTACCAGTTGGCGTTTCCACTTGTTCAAGCACCGCTGGTTGCAACACACCCACATCTGCGGGCGGGTCGAGTGCCAGGCCATGTGGGACACCAGGTCGTAGAGCACCGGGACGGTTACCTTGCCCAAGAGACGGATGCGCCAGTGCTTCTACGCAGCATGCTTACGTTGGATACCGTGTCCATCAGTAGACCAGACAGCACTGCGCAGCCGCAGGCGGGGCAGCAGTGGAATTCCGCGAGCGACGCCATGTTAGGTTGCCGGTAGGGCCGCCGTTGGTTACAAGCCTTCGTTCTTGACGATGCAAAATGATGGAGTGAGTGAAGGATGAGGGAGGAGGTCGCGTGGCTGTGAGCGGAGGTTTGGTCCAATAAAGGACAAGCGACAGGCCCCGCGGAGGGTAGAGGTAGCTGGCTCCAAGCACGAAGAACCAGGGCGAAGAACGGAGCTCGAGGCAACCACGTTGGATAAATCACCTTCTAAATATTCCTTTATAAAACATTTTGTGAAGCTTGGTGGCCTCTCGACTGGCCTTTGCGAAGACCACCGGCGTGTCGATGCGACAGTCTGGCCTCTGTGACACGTGCAGAAGGTCTAAGTACCGTAAGTTGCGGACGCAAAGCCACGACCGTCCAAAGGGGCACAACCGGAGGTAGAATAACACGTACTCCTAATGCATAAGCGCCTCGACTGACTTGCAAGCTTGGACACGTGTGTTGCAGCAGGGCCAAAGACTTGGCAGCACAGGCGGGCCCTTCTGGGCGGGCCTCGGCACGCGGGGGCCAGCGTACCTGCGTGGAAAGACGCGCCCTGGCCCCCAATCCCGTGGGAGCTACCCCAGTACCGGTGCGCCATCATCTCGTGCCACGGCGCCCCAAAGAAGCTCGTGCGCCAGGCCCTTTGCCAAAAAGATGCTTCGATGCTTTTAGAAAGTGTTCCCCTCAGCCCACCTGGTTCCGGTTGCATAGGAAAGCTGTTTGACTTGCGGCCCGCTGCAGTGGGCGTATCCTACCTGTTCCTACAGCTGCCTACAGAGTACAGGTACAGGAAACATCTATAGGCCTGTACGCCTGTTAGAGCCGGGTGTTGGGGCCAGTTGGGGCTTGTCTCTCCGTTGCCGCAGGTCTGCTAGTGCATGCTGCTCGGGGCCTGCGCACAGGAGGCTCCCCTGCCTGCGGAGGTGGCAGCAGTAGCACCGACTTGCCCGCGATCCTTACATACTGCACAGCATTTGCACACCGCCATGTTAGCGTAAGCTCTATACGCAGCGCGTAGATACTTCAGTGCAAGGCTGCAACAGTCTTCACGTTAAACGTTTAAGCGCCCAGTGACGACGACTAGCAAACCCTGCTTTCGCATGCCACAGTAACTCTTCCAGTATTTATCGGAGCGGTATGCGTACCGTCTTTGCGGATGCGTCCAGCTGCTCACGATGGCGCAGCGAGAGGCGGAAGCTGTTCTCCTGCTCTTTCTGATATTAGCATGCTGTACCTCAGCAAAATGGCATCAGTAAGGCCTGTAGCTGGCCGGACAACGGTAGTGGATTGTAGTAGAAGACGCGCTGGCGGGCATGCGCTGCTGCTCGCGGGCTGTGCTGTCCGGTGCTCCATTAAACTCGCCCCAAATACTCTGTGCATGGCGTATATACAGCATGACGAGCATCAACACGTCTGTATCGCAGGAGGCGCAGCAGCCCGCCGCTCCGGCCCATCGACAGTGAGGCAGGTAGGGACAGCTGGGAGGTCATGTTTGTGGGCTGTGCGCTCAGTATGGTGCTTGGCCCACCCGCTGACCATATGGTGGAGGGATTGTCTGAGTACCGCTTACATTTTCTACGGGAAACTTGAGCTCTGCCCTCTGACCCTGTGACAGTTGTTTTGCTATGGCTGCTGTGACTGTTGAAGCTGTTGGGAACTCCTAATGCGCCCAGTCCCAGTCTTTGTTGTAAAGACAATGACGGTACATACACTCGAATGGCTACATTGGTGCAACAGAACCGGACAAACTACCAGAGCGTGCTGCAGCTCCGAGGACAACCCTCATGCTGCACACTGCTGAGCCGACCCATGCGCAACTTGCACCTTGCCTCCATTCACATAGGGCTGCAAACCGCTTCCCACAAACCCACATGGGCTGCATCTGCATGTACCCACGACATCACCCAGCCCAACATTTTCTCCCACCGCTTTCGTGGCCAGAGTACGGGACTGGCGTCCCGCTCAAGCTACCGCGCCTGGCAACTGCACTCCACTCGTTGCGCACTCGTCGAGCCCTCTCCATCCCATACCCCCCCCCCCCCACACACCTCTCTTTCCCTCCCTTCCAACCACCCTTGCAGTCATCGAGCGGCTGAAGCAGGTCAGCCTTCCGTGGCAGGGCGACACGTGGGACCAGGCCACGCCGTGGGATGAGTATCGGGAGGACCTGCGGGGGCTGCTGCGGAGGCGGTGCCACCGCGCCAGGGAGGACCCCGAGCAGCGCACAGCCTCCTGCCGCTGGGTCACCGTGGTGAGCGTGTGTTAGCGGGCGCAGCCGAACGAGGTTTGGGCAGGCAATGGCCTGTGTCGGGAGCGCAAGCTGGTCTAGCAAGCTGGTCCAGCAAGTGCTATGGTCTGCTCATGGAGTAGTGCGTTTAAGTACGCAGAGCACGTGTGCGTGTGGGAAGCCTGGGTACCACAAGTACTGGGTGGTGCTGTCCATGTGACGCGCGGCTAGCAGCTTGTATCCCCGCCGCACCATCAAAGGGTTTGAGTTCCGCAATGTAGGTGGTGTAGCTCTGCGTCAACTCCCCCGAGCTTCATCCCCCCTGCCCCAGGTGACCATAAACCACATGGAGCAGGACAGCAAGGAGGAGTTGCTGCTGCTCAACATGCTCACCAGGTGCGCTTTTGGGGCGGAAGTGAGCCAGTGGGCTCACGAGGGGCGCTGGGTCCGTTGCGGTGGCCCGCCTCAGTAATATATGCATGCGTGCCGCTGTGGAGGCACGTGCTCGTAGTCGTCCTTGCCGGCAGCTGTGCGGTCATGCCGACGTGTGTCAGGCCAGCCCAACCCCGCCCGAGCCCGTCCGCTCCAGTGCCGCGCCCACCTGGCTCAGTCGACTGGCGCCCATGCCCTGTACACGCACCAGCCTTGCCAGGACGTGGCCTGTTTGCTGTGCCTCGTTGTCCTACCCCCACCCCCGTAGCTACCCGCCGGCGGCCCAGCAAGGCATAAAAACCCTTAAACCTTTTTTTGTACGCTGCCAGTACTCATGCACTTCACGTGGTAGAGCATTCTTTGGTGCAATGCAAGGCACAACTGTGTGACCGTGATGTCGTCCGCGTGGCCGCATCACTACGCCCCACCCCAAGCCACCAACCACTACTTATTGTTTTACCCACCGTTGCCCACCCGTCCTGCAGCTACCTGCTGGTGGCCAAGCACGACAACTACATAGTGGCGTGCGCCACGGAGGAGGCGGTGGCGGCGTGCAGGCGGCTGCGGCTGCCCTGCTACGACGCCAGGGACATCGTGGAGGTGAGTGTGTGGGCGGGAGGGGTTGCGCAAGAGCGTTTGGGCAGGGCTGGCGGACCCAGTTCTTGATACAGGGCCGGTCGCGAAAATGAGTGTCGCGTGGCTGCGTGTGTGCTGTCACTACCCCTTAGCCACGCAGGATGTCGGCAGGTCATTCCAGCACCGCCGCCACCACCTCGGCCAGCCCGTGCACGCAACAGCACGCCGCCGTCAACAGCGCAACTGCGAGGACTGACGCGCCGACGCAACCACAGCGCCACGCTAATACCGCACCGCCGCGCACGCTGCATGGGTGCACTGCTCACGATCCCAGTACTTTACATCGCCACCGTACCATGCACGCCATACCGCACCGCCAGTCACGTTGTATGTGTGTCCTCCCCAGGACGCGCTCAACAACACACAATGCGCCATCCGCGGCACATATGAGTGTTCCCACAAAAACTGCGTTCGTGTCCCCCCCAGGACGCGGGCATCAACACCACCTCGCTGTCCGACGGCAGCCTGGGCTCCGCCAACCTGCCCAGCTACTGGTCCAAGGTGGCCATCGCGCGGCAGGTGCTCAAGGTGCTGCCGGAGGGCGCCTTCCTGCACGTCACGGACTACGATGTGGTGGGTGGGTGGGTGGGCCGGCACGAGAGTCACGTGGACGTGTGTAAGTGTGTTGTAATACCTCGTCGGTGCAGGACGGGTGGGCTCGCACCCGCACGTCATGGACTACGACATGGTCCTTCGGCGGGTTGCCCACGAGCGTGCATGCGTGTGTGCGCAGGTCTGTGAGCGCACGTAAATACAGTGCAGTGAGGGGATTCCTGAGGCTGTCCCCTGCAGGAAGCGGATTACGTTGGCCCTAGCATGCGCGGGCGTGTGCGTGCATGTGTCTTAGGTGCTGCAGTTGCATGGTGGACGAAGGAGGATGACGGACGGTTGGCGGACGGAGCCCAGCTGTATGGGCCCTGAACGTGCTTGAGAGCAAGTACCGCATGTCGGGTTGCACGAAGTCGCGTCTAGCGGAGCCGGTCAACATGTGTGCAAGACCCCGGGGGGGGGGGCAGCGACTGAGGCAGAAGGGCTCGGACGGGGCGGGGCGTCGGGGGGCTTCGGTCCAAGGTAGGGCTTCGTGCCGGTTGTCCTGCGGGTTAGCCAGAGGGCAATGCATGTGGGCTGCACGTTCTAATGATTCGTGCCGCATGTCACCCGTAACCTCTACGCCCAGGTGTACCTCAAGAAGATCTACCCCTCTGCCGAACTGTTCTTCGCGAACAACACCAACAACTTTGCGGACGCGACAATGTGCTACGAGCACTGGTCAGAGTAAGTGGGGCGTGAGTGGGTTTGTTGAGCACGTGGGGATGATGGCTCCAGGCAACCGAGCTGCCTGCTGCTTGGCTGGCCCTCTCCATACGGCGATACGTAGCACACCACCCGCAACCGCGCCGGCCTGCCCCAACTGGCTCACATGGCACACATGATAACCTGCCCAGCACCCAATCCACGGTGGCTACTTGCATGCACTAACCATCTAAGCGTTCTGCCCCACGTAATACCCCACCGCCATCACCCCGTCCCCACAATGCCCCGTACTTGTGCTTGGCCATTCATTTTACCTGTGCGTATTGTCTGTGCGAAGAAGACCTGGATAAGATGCAATCCTCGCACCGCGCTGGCCGTCCCTGCTGACCTGATGCTGCCCCAGCCAAATGGCGACATGCCCGTACCGCGCGGCCTCCCACCGCCGCTGCAGTCCGCGTTGCCCATACTTATTGGTCCTTTCGCATTACCACACACGTTACGAGTACTTTGTGTTCCCCTCTTGCCTCAGCCGTGTGGGCACGGAGCTGCGCAACATCCACGTGGCCAACACGGGGGTCATCTTCGTGCGCAACACAGAGGTGTGTGTCAGACGTATCCTAAGCCTGGCCGCCACTTGCACAAGACGGAGGTGCGTGTCCGGCGTGTCTGTCACGATACCGCAGCACCGCACTGCGATAACTACCTGCCTGCAGGTGCAGCTTGTGTCGCATGGCGCAGGCACATTGGCCTGAGTGGTCACGTGAGCGGCACCGCCACGGAGCTATACTGCTTCCGCAGAAACTACACCGTAGCGCTCGCGCCCTGGCCAGTTACCAGCCCCTGACAGCCGAAGACGGCGTTGAGGCCGTTCCCAGCCTGGCCTGCGCGGCAGCACGGCCCTGTGTGCTCACCCTACGCACACAACCAGCAGCACCCTCGACACCCTCACACCCGCACATCCAGGACCAGAGCAGTTGCTCCTGGCTCCCGTACGGTCTAGCTGGCACGGCCCTTGGCACTCGGGGCGCTCGATAACGGCTTGGCAATGTGAAACCTCAGTGCCCCTCACGCAACCTCCCCTCTAACCTCCGGCCTCCCAGATGGCGTCCCGCATGTACGACAGGTGGCTAGCGGCCGCCACGTCCGCCCACCACGACCAGACGGGCTTCGCCTGGCAGTACGGCAAGGCCTACATGCTGTGCGTGGACGCGCTGACGTGCGAGCTGACGGCCACGGTGGCGCAGATGCCGGCAGTCATCCGCCACCACACGCCCTGGCAGGACAACAGGGTGTGCCCAGACTGCAAGGTGGGTGCGTGGTACGGCTGGGACTGGAGGGTGTTGTGCGCCACTACGGAAAGCGCTGTGACTGCGTGGTGAGCGCATGGTACGGCTGGGACTGGAGGGTGGTATTCGGGGGTGGGGGAGGAGAATGGGACGTGTGAGCCTGGGAAGGTTAGGCGGGCGGGCTGTTGCTGAATCATGGCTTAGGCATTGATGAAGGTAGCTTGCTAGCTGGCTGGGTGTTGATGCTGGGTGATCACCTGACCAAGATAGTGCTGTAACCCTCCTAGATTGCAGCAAGAGCGTAGGTGGCCTGTGCGTCCTTATCACAGCTGCGCCGCTGTTTTTATGTTGCTGTGGTCGCAGAACCTGCCGTACACCGACCCCAAGGGGGTGCTGATGAAGAGGCTGCGCTGCTTCATCAAGAGCGACGCCAACCACTGCGAGACAGAGTACCGACTCTACGTGCACCTCATATGCTTGTGAGTACGGCATCCCGACTTGGGCTCCCGGCAACCTAGCCAATCTCCCTGCATTGTGCCGGAGCTTGGTGTACTTGCAAACCAGACCGAGTGAATACAGGCTGTCCCTGCTGGCTTGCCCGCCGCTATCCGAAAGCAGTCGCACCGCAGGCTCACCGTGTCGTGATGTCGTGACATGCTTATCGGCTTGGATCTAGCTCTGCAGATGCGGTGGCCGCCCTGTTGAGTGGCACCGTACGTCGCGTGTCGTGTGCGTCGTCGCCGTAGACATGTATCTGTACGACCACAGCTGCGAATCCTTCGACGTCCTTGGCGCCACGCCCCCGCCCTGCAGTCCCACGGTCAGCACGCCGCACACCTACGTGCCTGACCGATACTCCTCCCCACCCCTCCCCTCCCGCCGCCCTCCCGACGTGCCCTGCGCGCACTGCCCCTCCCCGCAGTCCCAAGGTCAGCACGCTGCAGGCCATGGGGCTGTGGTTCCTCAAGCCCAGCGACCCCCGCAGGACAGACTACGAGGCAATCGTCAACGCGGGGCTGCCGTGCCGCGCGCCGCAGGACGTGGCGGAAATGAAGCCCACCAAGTGAAAAACGATGTGAAGGGGCGTTGGCTTGTGCGTGGCCCACAGGGAGGCTCCTCTTCCCCTTGATGCATGCCCCGTAGCTCCGAAGTGTGCAGCGCCGAAGTTGACAATGCCTTTCGGATTGAGCACGGGAAGGGCACGATGGATGCGGTTTATGCATCGGTCACTTCGGGTGTGTGCCACAGCGGGTGCTTGGCCGGCAAATAAGTGGCTTGCGTGTGCGACGGGGGCAGCGGAGGAGCGCCGGTGAGAGATGGAACATATGAGAGTGCTAGTGAATGCTTTCAGAGTTGTTGTCGAGATAACTAACGCCTTGAAACTGCGATGAGCATGAGCGGAGCGAGAAAGCGTGTGGCCGAGCGTGGGGCTGTCGGACCCAAATACCGGCACGTGCATTTCTTGGGCATGCCTTGCGATTGAATGCAAGCAGGTAGTCTTGTTCTTGTCTTTGTTCGTGTTCTGTCTTAGTTCTGCCGGCCG